>Ga0208953_1000105_pt1 | contig 84120 bp, 83 predicted proteins | sample RifOxyB2_FD_184033 | JGI IMG/M metagenome (GOLD analysis project Ga0208953, IMG submission 184033) | Groundwater microbial communities from Rifle, Colorado - Rifle Oxygen_injection B2 (SPAdes) | ecosystem: Environmental > Aquatic > Deep subsurface > Groundwater | place: USA: Rifle, Colorado...
TTTCCCTTGAAAAGATTATTTTATTCGCAATAAGCAGGTGGCATGGGCTTCTTAAGGGGCATTCATCGTAGGGCTGGGCGTGGAGGTCTTGACAAGGATGTCTCTCCGTTATTTCGCAACAGTCCCACAATACAAAACCCAAGTAGTTGTGAAGAAGAAAAAGATTCTAAAAAAGGTCGGTTGTATCTGTTTTTGTTTTTCTTATTTTTAACCATTGTTATTATTATATCCTCTAATTAAAAATAATCAACTAAAACAATGAATAGCTCGTTTACTTAATTTCAATAAAAATATGTGTTATGATTAATTGAATGACAGATCTTTTTACAAAAGAACCAGACCTATTATCTTTAAGCTACGATAAAGTTAAAGCGATTGCGGAAAAATGTCAAAAATGCTCTCTGTGTAAAACCCGCCACAAAGTCGTCTTTGGTCACGGTCCCGTGCCTTGTGACATTATGCTAATCGGCGAAGCACCAGGAGCAGATGAAGATGAGCAAGGCCTCCCTTTTGTTGGTCGAGCAGGCAAACTTTTAACCTTAATTCTAGAATCTGTTGATATTAAACGACCCACAGATATTTATATTGCTAACACACTAAAATGCCGACCACCCAACAATCGTGCACCACAAGCAGATGAACAAGCAGCTTGCTGGCCCTATCTAGAAGCCCAACTCCATTTTATTAAACCAAAGATATTGCTTTTAGCAGGAACCCCCTCCGTTAAACGAGTTTTACAAATTAATGAGCCAATCACTAAAATCCGTGGGCAATGGTTTAAATTACCAAATCACGAGAACATTTCCGTGATGCCAATCTTTCACCCAGCATATCTCTTGCGTAATCCCCAGAAAACCAAAGGGAGTCCCAAATGGCATACTTGGCAAGATATGAAGGAGATCAAAAATGCCTTGGATTACCTCAAGAAAGTTAAAGAGCTCTCATCTAATGGCTAAAGTTTTCTTCATCAAAGATCTCAACAAAGTCGCTGAACTGTTTGATCTTGCTGGTATCGCTAAAATCATCAACAAAAACGACTCGGTAGCTTTAAAAATCCACTTCGGCGAACCTGGCAACACTGCTTTTTTAAAACCGCACCAGGTTAAAACGATTGCGGAAAAAGTTATCAATCTAGGCGGAAAACCTTTTTACACCGACTGTAATACTTTGTACAAAGGCAGACGAGCTGAAACAAAAACACATCTTGAAGTTGCCAAAGAGCATGGCTATACCTTAGAAGAAGCTGGCGCCCAAGCAATTATTCCCGCAGAAGATGATTGTGAATCCGTGGAAATTGGACAAAAACATTTCAAACGCGTACACATAGGGAACAACGCCAGAAAATCAGAGGCCATAATTGCCGTAACTCATTTCAAAGGCCACGAATTAACCGGTTTTGGTGGTGCCCTAAAAAATCTGGGCATGGGGTTTGGCACTAGGATTGGCAAGCTTAAAATGCATCAAGATTGCAAAAACTGCGACAAGGTTAAACATTGTGAAAAGAACAAAACCATTGAAGCTTGTTGGGTTGGTTCCCCTGCTTTTGTAGCGGAAAAAATCGTGGAATACGCTTATGGCGCAATTAAGGATAAAAAAACTGCCTATTTTAATTTTATTATTAATGTTTCTGAGGCTTGTGACTGCTATCCCCATAATTCAGAGCCAATAGTGCCGGACATTGGTGTTTTAGCCTCTTTTGATCCTGTAGCCACTGACCAAGCTTCTGTGGATTTGGTTAATCAGACAGAGGGTCGAATCAACAGCCGCAACAAATTCCGCGCGATTTATTCTAATGTTGATTGGGCAGTGCAGTTGAAGTATGCAGAAGAGATTGGGTTGGGGTCAAGAAAGTACGAATTGATTCAAATAGACTAAACTTGCCTCTATAAATTTCTAATAATTAAATCTGCCAAAGGGTCTGCCTGAGTAACAGGACTATTATGCACCCCTTCTGGAAAACTTATTACTTTTACATCTTTAGCCCCAAATTTTCTCTTTAGACAATCAGCCAAGATAGGATGAGAAGCATTACTAGCAATAACATCCGCTTGATTCTCAATAATCCTTACAGGTTGTCGGCCAATATCGGGTTCAGCAAAAGAATAATTAAACAATTTCTTAGCAACCCAATTATTAGCTAAAAAATTATTAATAGGACCACCAAGGGCTGTGGCCGCTAATTCCCAAGAAATCCGCACAGGAACCGGTTGAACAGATTGCCAAAACTTGGCAAAGTCACTGGGACTCTCTTCTTGATTAAAAAAGTAACGATAACTCATGGCTGCCGTCAGGGCAAAACTTTTAAGACGAAATAAATTGAGGAGATTAACTCCCATAGCCAGTAAAAATGGTCCGGTAATCTTAGTTCTCATGAAAGCAAACCCAAAAGGAGCCACCATAAATAGTTTGTCCGGCTTTTTCTCTGCCTCTTGACCAGCAAATAAATCAAGACCTATTCTGCCGGACATACTTTGACCAACAAAGGCAACTTCGCCGCCAAACTTTTCTCTCACCCAAGCAACTTTTTCTTGAGTACTAGCAGCAAAATTATTAAGAGAGAGATGATCATAATTTCCCCTAGCAAAAGGAGAAGCGCTATAAGTTGAGTGCCCCGGATAATCAAAAACTACCGACCGATACCCACGAGAACTCAAGGCAGCTGCCAGGGGATGATCATGAACAGCTGACATAGAATAACCTAAACGCGGCATAACAGTAGTACCCTTAGGATTCCCTTCACTTGGAGAATATATAAAAGCTCGACTACCATCAGTGAAGGTTTGTCGTTCAACGTTGTAACCCGGCCCACTCAAAGGAATAATTGTTCTATCATCAGGAAGTTCTCTTGAAGGATAATTTTCAATCTCTTTTTTATTAGCAACCTCCGCACAATCAAACTCAACAAGAGGATTAGCACCGCTTTGATAACTTATTTTTAAGCGGGCCAACCGAACCCTTCCTTGACCAAGTCTTTTGGTTAAATCCAGATACTCAACCCCTCTCCTCCCTCCCTTTTTCTTTAGAGCCAAGTGAGTCAAGCTTATTTTAATAGCAGCCTGCAATAGGTAATCAGGATAATCGATCCCTTCTGCAATCACAAAATCGACAGTCTCAATTCCGTTCCTACGAAAAGCAAAATAAACATCACTGTCTAGAGATAATTTTTTACCGTTATGCCCATTACTATCCACAGAAAAGGTAAAGTTCTTTAAACCGGAACGCTTTATATGGCTTTGAACCTGCCGCGCATAATAAGACAAATCTCCAACATAGGTCTTTGACATGTTTATTTGCCTACTAGCAAACGAAGCTAATTTTGTTAAATAGATACCCATAACTAAATTATTATCGGTATAAAAAAATAAAAATTTCAGGTTTGAGCAAAAATAGCAGGGAGGCAATTTGTTTGGTTTTTAAGGATTTTTTTTTAAAACTCTACAGGCATAAATCTCGCCGCACATAGAACAATCATCAGAAGAAGCAAAATGACGTTTGTTATGAATATATTTAGCCTTGATCAATCAATCATTAAACAAAAAGAAAACTTCGGCTTTGGAATAATTTTCTTTAAATATCAAAGGTAAGGTTTTTGAGCAAAGATTATCCAATCACCCGGAGCAACATGACGGATATTAGGGTTAGCACTGCCATAATAATAGATATAAAACCTACCTTCTGTTTTTATATAATTCCAACCTTGATTGTATCCTCCATCGTAATAAGGACAATAAAGCCACCATTCATGTAAGGACGGAACATGGTAATAACGCCAGTGAACACCATCCGGGGTTTGCCCGCCATCAAACCAGTCCCTCATCGGCGGTGGAGGAGCTAATAAGGTATAAGGATTCTGCGATGGCCAAATAGCAAGACCCTTAGATTCGTTTTCAAGATATTTCATGCGAGTGGCATCCTGAACCGCCGCAATTACAGCCAGAACCTTACTTTCCTTAGCTTTACCAGTTAAACTTCTATAGAGGGGGGTTGCAATTACCGCTAATATTCCAACTATAACAACCACGATAACAATTTCTATTAAGGTAAAAGCTTTTCTTGTTTTAATATTATTAACCCAGGGCATTTTTAGAAACCTTATAAGCACAAAATTCGCCGCACATTGAGCAAGCATCAGAAGAATCAGAATGACGTTTATCGTGAATCTTTTTGGCCTTGACCGGATCAATGGCCAGTTCAATCTGTTTGCCCCAATTTAATTCTTTACGAGCCTTAGACATAGCAATGTCCCAATCTTTGGCACCAGGAATACCTTTGGCAATATCAGCACAGTGAGCCGCGATGCGAGAAGCAATCACCCCTTCTTTGACATCTTCAGGAGTTGGCAAGCCTAAATGCTCGGTTGGAGTAACATAACAGAGAAAATCAGCCCCAGCCGTGGCCGCTAAAGTTCCACCAATTGCCGCAGTAATATGATCGTAACCAGGCGCAACATCTGTTGGCAGCGGACCGAGAACATAAAATGGCGCATTTTGACAAACTTTTTTTTGCAGTTTAATTTGCTCAACGATCTGATCATAGGGAACATGGCCTGGCCCTTCAATAATAACTTGAACCCCTGCCTCCCAAGCACGCTTAGTTAAGTCTCCCAAAACCATTAGCTCTTGAATCTGGGCTTGATCACCAGCATCAACAATAGAACCCGGTCGCATACCATCACCCAAAGACATAGTAATATCATACTTGCGCGCAATTTCCAGCAAACGATCATAATATTGAAAAAAAGGATTTTCTTCTTTATTTTTCATGATCCATTGCATCATTAGTGCCCCACCCCTGGAAACTACATCCATTAATCTGGGTTGTTTTTTTAAGCGGCCAATGGTTTCAAAATTAACCCCGCAGTGAATCGTCATAAAATCCACGCCATCTTGGGCCTGTTCTTCAACCACCTCAAACATCCCCTCAACTGTCATCCGTTTTTCCACAACAGCCTGATAAATAGGAACGGTTCCCAAAGGAACCGTACATTTCATTAAGATCGATTTACGAATAGCTGAAATATTTCCGCCAGTAGAAAGATCCATCAAGGCATCGGTTTTGGCTTCAAGCGCTGCGTCAAGTTTTTTCAACTCTTCAGCCACATCAGGAAAATCAGCTGAAGTGCCAATATTAGCGTTAACTTTAACTTTTAAACCTTGACCAAAACCAACTGGATTTAAGTTTTTGTGTAATGGATTACATGGGATAGAGATTGTCCCTTTGGCTAAACCAAGGCGAATTCCTTCAGGAGATAAATTTTCTGCCTTAGCCACCACTTTCATGGCCTCGGTAATATTCCCTCTTAGGGCTTCTTCTCTTTGGGTCATAGTGATTGTAATTATAACATATATTTGTTAGCATAATTTCGATGAAAAATCTACTCGGTCTATCCCTTCAAGAATTAGAAGAGCTCTTAAAAAGCCACACTATAAAACCAGTTAAAGCCAAAGAACTATTTAAATTAATTAACAAAAAATTATCCACAGATTTAGACGAGTTAACAAGCTTTAAACAATTTGAAAGAGAACTCCTTAAAAAGAAACATTTTATTTCTACGCTAGCACTAAAAAACCTACAAAAAGGTCAGCACACCCAAAAAGCTGCCTTTAAACTTAACGATGGACAAATAATTGAAACCGCCTTTATTGACCAAAACAAAGAGAGAAAAACAATTTGTCTCTCCTCTCAAGTCGGCTGCCCCATTGGCTGCAAGTTTTGCGCCACAGGACAGATGGGTTTTAAAAGAAACCTAACCAGCACGGAAATTATTTCACAGGCCTACTTTTTCGCTCAAACAGAAATAATCTCCAATATTGTTTTTATGGGCATGGGTGAGCCATTTTTAAACTTTGACAATACTGTTAAGGCCGCAAAAATATTAAATAGTCCGTCAGGACAAAATTTGGCCACCAGAAAAATTGTTTTTTCCACTATTGGGATCATCTCTGGCATTGAAAAATTAGCGAAGGTCAAAGAACCCTTTAGATTAGCTTGGTCTCTAGTCTCCCCCTTTGAAGAAAACAGAAGAAAGCTCATCCCCTACCAAAAATTACCTTCAATCAAAGAAACAATTGCCGCTCTAGCAAACTATCAGAAAAAGATCAGGCGTCGCGTCACCATCAGCTATGTACTGCTAAAAGGGATTAATGATACCAAAAAAGATATTGAAGAATTAATAAAAATAAGCCGGCAATTAGATGCCCTAGTAAACTTAATTGCTTACAACCCCTCACCCGGCTTGCCATTTGAAGAGGGCAACATCACAGCCACTAAAGAATTACTACAAAAAGAAAAAATCCTGGTGACGATTAGAAAAAGTTTGGGTCAGGATATTTCTGCAGCTTGTGGTCAGCTAAGCACCTAACTATTATTTGTCTTCTCTAGACAATTTTGCTAAGATATTTACATTATGGCACAAACAATCACCCAAAAGATTCTCGCAAAACATGCTGGACTCAAAGAAGTTGAACCAGGACAACTAATCAACTGCAAAGTTGATCTGGTCCTTGGCAATGACATTACAACCCCTCCGGCAATTAAACAATTCGCTAAAATTGGCGTAAAAAAAGTCTTTGATAAAGAGAAAATCTATCTGGTGCCCGACCACTTTACTCCAGCCAAAGACATCAAATCGGCCCAGCAAGTTAAGATGATGAGAGAGTTTGCTGCAAAATATGGCATTGTTAATTTTTTTGAAATCGGCTGCATGGGCATTGAACATGTTCTTCTCCCGGAAATGGGTGCTATTAAAGCTGGCGACCTAGTTATTGGCGCTGATTCTCACACTTGTACTTACGGAGCACTCGGGGCTTTCTCCTCTGGCATTGGTTCAACCGATATGGCTGCAGCCATGGCCACCGGTGAAGTTTGGCTAAAAGTTCCCGAACAACTTAAATTTATTTTTCGAGGAAAACTACAAAAATGGGTGGAAGCCAAAGATCTAATTCTTTATACCATCGGTCAAATTGGTGTTGATGGTGCCCGCTATATGTCGATGGAGTTTGCTGGCCCTGTCATTCAAAAACTCTCTGTTGAAGGTCGGTTAACCATGGCCAACATGGCTATTGAAGCTGGCGGTAAAAACGGTATTTTTGAAGTTGATGACAAGACCAAAGCTTATCTTAAACGAACTGGCGCTGGCAAAGGAATCGTTTATCATTCTGATAAAGGCGCACCATACAAAACTGTTTATATGTGGGATGTTTCCCCAATTGAACCACAGGTTTCATTCCCTCACTTACCTAGTAATACCAAACCAGTTAGCAAATGTAGTTCCGTTAAAATCAACCAGTCTGTGATTGGTTCTTGTACCAACGGCAGGATTGAAGATATGAGAGTGGCGGCTAAGATTCTTAAGGGTAAAAAGGTTCACAAAGATTTGCGCTGTATTATTCTCCCTGGGACACAAGCAATTAGTCTACAAATGATAAAAGAAGGCCTAACAGAAATATTTATTAACGCGGGGGCAGTTGTTTCTACTCCTACCTGTGGACCTTGCCTTGGTGGACATATGGGAATTCTAGCTGAAGGGGAACGCTCAATTTCAACTACTAATCGTAACTTTGTCGGCAGAATGGGCCATCCCAAGTCTGAAGTTTATCTTTCTAACGTGGCTGTTGCAGCTGCTTCGGCGATTGCCGGAAATATTGTTTCGCCGGAGGCACTTTAATGAAAGGTAAAGCCTGGAAATTTGGCGATAACCAAGCGTCCTGCATGCCACATCAGAGATTCCCTTCTTATTAGCATCGTGCGCACAATAATGTTTTTCTATTGGTCAGTGGCTATAGCGTTTAAATCTTGAAATATTTGGTTTAAAATTACTTGATCTCTCGATAATGGTTTGCCTAGCCTTTGGGCTGCCGCTACATTTATTATTGATCCAACCATATTAAGGGCTGTGCTCTCGTAAGGATTAATATCACCATTTTTACTTTCCAACACTGTGGAAGTACCTACCGTTGTTTTGACTGATTCTGAACTAAACACAGACAAATGAGGACCCATAAACTTTTCTAATTCGTCTGAGACTCTTAGGCTCAAGACATGCGGTGAGGATGCATACTCTCGCTCTTGTTCGTAACCCGTTTGAAGATCTTTACCTCCATCTTTCTTAATAATATAAACAATCATCCTTTCCTTTACGGAGACCAGCTGTCGAGTCTTGTCTTCTTCCCTTCTTTCGGGAAGTTTGACACTAATTGTCGCGCTTTGAGGCTTTCCTTTTTCTTTTTCTATCGAAAATCTATAACTCACGTCATCAAGAGAGGGCCCTTCCTTTGGTTGGAACGAACAAAACCGAGTATACTTCGTCGAACTACAACTTAAAACAAACTCACTCTCACTCATTTTCATCTTCCTCCTTGCAATGCCCTTGTCCCGCCTTGGCGGGGGCTTGGCGGGGCTGGCGGGGCTGGCGGGGCTTGTTAAACCTGGCGGGCTTTGCTAATATATATATCGTAAGGTTTTGGGTAAAATTTCAGTTTTTTTAGAGAATTTCTTTTTATGAAAAAAATCTGGGTGAAAAAGTTCAAATCTTTTGAAGAAGCGGAGAAAGCTGACCAGGAATATTATTCAAAAATGTCTCCCAAAAAGCTACAAGCAATAATGGAATTTCATTACAAGCAAATGTGTAAATTTAAGGGCGCAGCAAAATGAAAGGTAAAGCCTGGAAATTTGGCGATAATATTGATACTGACCTGATTATTCCGGCCAGGTACTTAAACACGTCTGATCCACAAGAGCTGGCAGAGCATTGTATGGAAGATGCTGATGCTAGCTGGGTCACAAAAAAGAAATCAGGTGATTTTATAGTTGCCGGGGAAAACTTTGGCTGTGGGTCATCCAGGGAGCATGCCCCTATTGCCATCAAAGCCGCTGGAGTTTCTGCGGTGATTGCCAAATCTTTTGCCAGGATTTTTTATAGAAACGCCATTAATATTGGCTTGCCAATTTTAGAATGCCCGGAAGCTGCTGATGAGATTAAAGAAGGCGATGAAATTGAAGTTAACCTGGCTAAGGGTGAAATCAAGAATCTAACTTCAAAGATGATCTACCATGCCCAGCCATTTCCAGAATTTATGCAAAAGCTGATTAAGGCTGGCGGGTTGATTAGCTATATTAAGAAGAAGTTAAAATCCTAAAGACCCGCTAAAACCAGCTCGCCCATCTTTCTGGTACCAACCAACTTAACCTTATCATCATTTTGGCCAAATAAATCACCGGTACGATAACCATCAAGAAGAACCTGGTTAACCGCTTTTTCAATTGCCGCTGCACCTTTTTCTGCCCCAATATGCCGCAACATTAATGCCCCTGTTAGAATGCGACCCAAAGGGTTGGCTTTATCTTGACCAGCTAAAGTAGGCGCAGTTCCTGCCCCACTCTCAAACATAGCCGCTCCTGTATCAGGATTAATCGCTGAAGAAGCCATCATCCCCATACTACCTAGGGCTGCCGCTGCTCCATCAGACAAAATGTCTCCATGTTCATTACCACAGGCAATAACTCCATTAAGTTTGGCAGGCGAGAAGAGCAAAGAATTAGCAGAATCAACTAACTGGTGAACCAGCGTAACATCAGCAAATTCTTTTTGATGTAATTCTGTAACAATTTTGCGCCAATACTCATAACGAGCCATTACATTGGCTTTATCAATTGAAATCAAAGACAATTTAACTTGACGAGCATATTTAAAAGCTGCCCGAAAGTATTTTTCAATAGTTGCCCTGCGATAATAAGCAATATCAGCAACTAGCTCTTCCGTCCCCGTAACATCCTTCTTGAGTTTTGCGCCCAAACTAAGTTGAGCCTCAGCAGAAAGATTAGAGATCAAATCCGTATTGCCAAAGTAACTGTCTTCCAAAAGAAATCTAATCCAGATCTGTTTGACGCCCTCTGCAGGAATAACCTCTGGTTTAACGTTGGCTAAATGAGCTAACTCTTTATAGTAAACCATTGGCCGAAAGTTAAGTAAAAGCCCTAAATCTTTACGAATTGCCAACAAAGCCCTGGACTCTGGCTTTAATTCCGGTTTTTCTTTCCCAATAGTATTATCATGTTTAAAATCGCCAACTCCACCAAAGAAAATTAGACCCAATTCTTTGGCGGTACTAAAAGATTGTGCTGGTAAAGTATCACCAAACTTGTCATAGGCATTCCAGCCCATGGGGGTGTCAATAAATTCCAGATTAAAACCATCAAGCGCAGCAGCTTTTTTCACAACCACAACTGCCTGCTCCATCATTTCCGGACCAGAACCATCCCCCTTAACAAGTGCAATTTTAACAGTTTTCATATATGTTCCCCTTTGATTATTTTCCAATTTTAACAGAAAAAATGAAATTTTGGAAGATATGAGTCGATAATAGAGTGGAGGGAAGGTGTATACCATGGCACCAGGCAGAGCGATAGAACGAACAGAACGACGAGGCTCTTTTGAACGAAGGAGCCCTGTTTTTGAGAGTAATAGGCCAGCAAGAGACCTCCGTCATCCAATGGAAGCCAGGAGATTGTTCCAACAACATTTCCCCTTTAGCGACAGACACATGATTCTTGGTCCAAGAATCTGGAATTCTTTATCAAACCCAGTCAGTTTGTCCGACTTTATCACCAATCCAAATACAACCTTAACCTTTCGGTTTCATGATCAGGGATCTTGCTCTCTAAATCAAACTCATTTACTAAGTTATGTTACAAGAGCTACCCATTCTAACTATGTCTCTAATCTCGCGCAAACTCCCGCCATGATGAGAACCACAGGCTTAATTAGCTTAGTAACGTCAATACTAAAAGCCATTAATCTGCCAATGTCATACCAAAGCTTTTTGGCTAAAGCAACAAAAAAAATCAGTTTAGGAACAAGTGCAAGTGAAATACTAATTGCCCATTTCAATCGACGGCTGAAACAGGCCGGACAGTTACAAAGAATGTTTGTCCAAATGTTAAGAGCGATGACTGCTGCCGAAAAGATGGCTGAAATCAGGCTAGAGAAAAAGAAAGAGATAATACGACATGAAATAAGAAAAGCCCAGGCAAAACTTTCCCAGTTAAGGAAGTTAGAAGGCAGAATAGCCGCCCTGCTAAGGAGTTTAACTGGACTTGCGCTAAAGCTATTAAGCAGAAACGAATTGGCTGCCCTATTTTGTTTATTAATTAGCATTAAGAAAACGATAAAAAAAATCGAATTGTTTTTAAGCAGTCCTGAAGGTAGCTTTGCCAGCCAAGTTCCTGAAGCGATCTAAAAACCCATTAGCCTTTAAAAGGTTTTTGTTTGAGCTTCTTCTCTAGTTCGTAAATTTTAAACCTCAACTCTTTAAACGCTGTAGAACTATTTCCACCAAGACTCTTAGAAAATTCTTCCAGCACCCGACAAGCTTCTTGCGATCTTTTGATGTTAGCAGTAAAAATTGCGTTTAAATCTGAACGGGTTTGTTCTGTTTTCGTTGAGCTATCTCGACCAACATCATCTCCAGATTCACGTGATTCTAAAAGCAATTGTTGCTCTGGGATTAAGTCAATCGCCACCTGCAACTCCCCTCGTAAAGTTTTAAGTTCCAGAGAAAGTTCTTTGTTGTCCAAAACCATCCGCATCACCTCTTCCACCACCCGCAACCCTTCCCGCAAACGATTAAGGTTAGCATCAATGACACGATAGATTTTTGTTTTCTCTTTAGCTATCATAATAAATCCTAATTTCTAATATCTAAATCCTAAACAAACTTTAATGACCAAAATATCAAAACAATGTTTCGAACCTTCAAATTTATAATTTTGATATTATTTAGTGTTTGGTGTTTAGAATTTTCTAAATGGTCATCTCTATGTCCTTTATTCTAACACACAAATAAAAAAGGCGTTCCGAAATTAATCGAAACGCCTTAATAGCTTTCAAAACTAGGCAGTAAGAGATGCAAGCCTCCGAGTTATTAGAAAATCTAACAATCGACCTAAGAATAATGTTCAACTTAATGAACTCTACTCCTTAGAAAGGAGGTGATCCAGCCACACCTTCCGGTACGGCTACCTTGTTACGACTTCACCCCAGTCACCAGCACCACCTTAATCTCGATAAATCGGGACTTTGGGTGTTTCTGACTTCCATGGTGTGACGGGCGGTGTGTACAAGGCCCGAGAACGTATTCACCGCAGCGCGATGATCTGCGGTTACTAGTGATTCCAGCTTCATAGAGGCGAATTTCAGCCTCCAATCCGAACTGAGCTGCACTTTTATGGATTAGCTCTTCCTTGCGGATTTGCTTCCCGTTGTATGCAGCATTGTAGCACGTGTGTAGCCCTGGACATAAGGGCCATGATGACTTGACCTCATCCCCACCTTCCTCCCGGTCATCCCGGGCAGTTTCGCTAGAGAGCTTCGATAAAATCGAAAGCAACTAACAATAGGGGTTACGTTCGTTGTTGGACTTAACCAAACATCTCACGACACGAACTGACGACAGCCATGCAGCACCTGTGCTAGCTTCCTGTAAAACAGGATCATTGCCCTTTCGGGTTTTTACTACTAGCATGTCAAGCCCAGGTAAGGTTGTTCGCGTAGCATCGAATTAAACCACATGCTCCACCACTTGTGCGGGCCCCCGTCAATTCCTTTGAGTTTTAATCTTGCGATCGTAATTCCCAGGCGGTTCACTTATCGCGTTAGCTGCGGCACTAAAGGGGTCGATACCTTTAACACCTAGTGAACATCGTTTAGGGCTAGGACTACCGGGGTATCTAATCCCGTTTGCTCCCCTAGCTTTCGCGTCTCAGCGTCAGAAATAGCCCAGAAAGCCGCCTTCGCCACTGGTGTTCCTTCCGATATCTACGCATTTCACCGCTACACCGGAAGTTCCGCTTTCCTCTACCATTCTCTAGTCCTGCAGTTTCAGATGCGATTATCCGTTGAGCGGATAAATTTGACACCTGACTTACGAGACCGCCTACACGCCCTTTACGCCCAATGATTCCGGACAACGCTCGCCCCCTACGTATTACCGCGGCTGCTGGCACGTAGTTAGCCGGGGCTTCCTCTGATGGTACCGTCATTATCTTCCCATCTGACAGTGGTTTACATCCCGAAAGATTTCATCCCACACACGGCGTCGCTCCGTCAGGCTTTCACCCATTGCGGAAAATTCCTCACTGCTGCCTCCCGTAGGAGTAGGGACCGTGTCTCAGTTCCCTTGTGACTGATCATCCTCTCAGACCAGCTACCCGTCGTCGCCTTGGTGAGCCATTACCTCACCAACTAGCTGATAGGCCGCAAGCCCATCTCCAAGCCCATTGCTGGATTTAATTTAAATAACATAGTTATCTAAGCCACATCTGGAATTAGCCCACCTTTCGGTGGGTTATGCCAGTCTTGAAGGTAGGTTGCTTACGTGTTACTCACCCGTTCGCCACTATATCGTTCGGCTTGCATGTGTTAGGCACGCCGCCAGCGTTCGTCCTGAGCCAGGATCAAACTCTCAATAAGTTTGAAATGACTCTTATCATTATTTACAAATACAAAGAAAATTGTACGAAAACTCGCATCAACTTACTTAACCTAGTTTTCAAAGTACACATCCAATTAGGATCAAGTACAAAATCCAAAGATCAAAGATCTAAACAAATCCCAAGTACAAATTTTCAAGATCAAACTTTGAGCTTTGCTCTTTTTACTTTGATCTTGTTTTGATCTTATTCCTTTGATCTTTAGACTTCTCCGAAGAATGTCGGAGTGGAGGGGAATCAAAAGGTTCAATTCCGCCTTCGGCGGATGCCAGACTTTTCTTCACAACCCTCCTCTCTGTCCAACGAGTTTATATTATATATAATATTGCAAGGAGTTGTCAAGAGATTATTTAGCATTAGAAACTCTTTAGCTTTTTTATTTTCTTTTAAAATATCACTTTTAAAATATCATTTTAAAATATCACTTGACAAATATTCTCACTTGGTATACGCTTGTATACCAAACAATCAAAAGGAGGCTTTCATAATGACAAAAGAGAGAGAACAAGAAATTTTTCAGTACATAAAAGAACACATTCAAGAGAAAGGTTTTCCGCCATCAATCAGAGAGATTTGCAAGGCATTTAATTTTTCCTCACCCAGGGCAGGACAAAAATATTTAGAAGCCTTAGAAGAGCAAGGTTATATTAAAAGAGAAAGTAAATCCAGAGGAATTAAAGTTTTAGCAGAACAACTTTTTTCACAAACAATCACCCTACCCTTTCTCGGCTATATAGCTGCTGGCGCACCTATTGAGGTGGTGGAGGAGCGGGAGGAGATGGACGTGCCAGCAGCTCTAGTCGGGAGGAAACCCTGCTACATCTTGCAGGTTAAAGGCAACAGCATGATCGAAGATCATATTTTGAACGGAGACTTTATAGTAGTAGAAAAATGCGATACTGCAGATGACGGCGAAGTTGTTGTAGCTTTGATCAATAGAGAATCAGCTACTCTCAAAAGAATGTATCGCGAAAAAAATCGCGTTAGATTAGAGCCAGCTAACTCGACAATGAAACCGATCTACGTTAAAGATGTTGCGGTGCAAGGGACAGTGCGAGGTTTGTTCAGGAAGTTCTAAATGACACCAGAAGAAAAACTTCAAATTCTAGGAGACTCCGCCAAGTATGATGTTTCCTGCTGTGGAGGCAGTCAACGCCAAGTCGGGAACATCCCCGGCCTCTATTACGCGTCGGGCTCACGCGGAAAAGTAATTCCCATTTTAAAAACTCTCTTTACCAATGAATGCAAAAATAACTGTATGTATTGCGTTAATCGAGTTAGCAGAGATATTCCTCGAGCAACGTTCACTCCGGATGAACTAGCCAAAACCTTCGCCGAATTCTCTCGCCAACAGTTTGTGGAGGGTTTATTTTTAAGCTCTGGCGTAGCTGGTCAAGCAAATCAAACTATGCAAAAGATGATTGATACTGCTGCGCTACTGCGCTACAAGCATCGCTATCGAGGGTATATCCACTTAAAAATTTTACCTGGCAGCCATCATTCCATGATCAGAAGAGCCCTCAAATTTGCTACCAGGGTCTCTGTTAATATTGAAACACCTACCCCTCAACAACTCTGCCAGATAACTACCGGCAAAGATTTTCACCGAGATATCATTGATACCATGGAAATCATCAAGGAAGAGACCGAACAAAAAACCGGTTGGGTTGATCAAAGCACCCAATTTATCGTTGGAGCAACCAAAGAAACAGATCAACAGATTGTCAAAACCATGGCGTGGCTGAGGGAAAAAAAAGGCTTAAACAGAACCTATTTCAGCGCCTATACCCCTGTTGATAAAGCTCAAAGCCATCAGGATTTAGTCCAAAGTTTTCAACGCAAGAATCGTCTCTACCAGACTGAATTCTTATTAAGGCTTTATGGCTTTAATTCGAAAGAGATCTACTTCAATCAAGAAGGTAAACTTCCCAATAATATTGATCCCAAATTAAACTATGCCTTACACAACCAGGAAAAGTTTCCTATCGAAATCAATACGGCTTCACGCCATCAACTATTGCGCATCCCTGGCATTGGCCAAATTGCTGCCGAGAGAATCATCCAAGCTCGTCACGAAGGTCGCCTAAGCCATTTAACTTCCCTCAAACAACTAGGGGCAGCAACTAAACGTGCTGCCCCTTTTATATTAATCAACGGCAAGAAACAAGGCAGTTTAAAAGATTTAAACCTATCAGAACAATTGTCTTTAAACCTTTAAAACTACCAACTATCGCCTCGATTGCGCAATTTCGATAATTCTGCTAAAATGATATTTCGTTTCATGGGCTCATAGCTCAGTTGGTAAGAGCGCACGCCTGATAAGCGTGAGGTCGGTAGTTCGAGTCTACCTGGGCCCACCATCTTAATTCTGCTCTGCAAAATTAAGAAATGACAAAACAATAAATAGTCATTATAATAGGGACTCCTTCATTTGATCTTTGTTATTTGGAAATTGGTTATTGGTAATTACCACGAAGTGGTTATGGGGCTGTAGCTCAGCTGGGAGAGCGCCTGATTTGCATTCAGGAGGCCAGCGGTTCGATCCCGCTCAGCTCCATAAAAATTTGCGTAGCAAATTTTTATCCCTGAGCCTGTGCCTTTTGTTTTTTTCTGATCTTCTAACAAAAAAAACCGTAAAGAGATTCTTTACGGTTTTTAATTAAAAAAAATAACCTGGCAGCGTTCTACTCTCCCCCTAAACGAAGTCTAGAAGTACCATTGACCCTCGAGGATTTCACTTCCGTGTTCGGAATGGGAACGGGTGGGACACCTCCGGCATGGCCACCAAGATTATTATTTTGTATAAATTTTTATTCGTGCTTTTAAAATCGGAGAAGAAAGATCAAGTCCTCGACTTATTAGTACTGGTCAGCTCAGACGTCACCGCCTTTACACCTCCAGCCTATCAACCGGATGTTCTTTCCGGAGTCTTACCAATAAATGTGGGAAACCTTATCTCGAGGTGGGCTTGACGCTTAGATGCTTTCAGCGTTTATCCCTTCCAAACATAGCTACCCAGCGTTTGCCACTGGCGTGACAACTGGTACACTAGAGGTCTGTTCCTTCCGGTCCTCTCGTACTAAGAAGGACTCCTCTCAAGTTTCCTGCGCCTGCACCGGATATGGACCGAACTGTCTCACGACGTTCTGAACCCAGCTCACGTACCGCTTTAATGGGCGAACAGCCCAACCCTTGGAACCTGCTCCAGCTCCAGGATGCGACGAGCCGACATCGAGGTGCCAAACTTCCTCGTCGATATGAACTCTTGGAGGAAATAAGCCTGTTATCCCCGGGGTAGCTTTTATCCGTTGAGCGATGGCCCTTCCATGCGGAACCACCGGATCACTAAATCCGACTTTCGTCCCTGCTCGACTTGTCTGTCTCGCAGTCAAGCTCCCTTATGCTTTTACACTCTACGCACGATTTCCAACCGTGCTGAGGGAACCTTTGAACGCCTCAGTTACTCTTTGTGAGGCGACCGCCCCAGTCAAACTGCCCACCTAACTCTGTCTCCCAGAATACACTTCCAGGGTTAGAATTCCAACGTTGCCAGGGTGGTATTTCACTATTGGCTCCATCTCGACCGAAACCGAGATATCAAAGCCTCCCACCTATGCTACGCAAGTGACATCGAAATCCAAAGCTAAGATACAGTAAAGCTCCACGGGGTCTTTCTGTCCTGATGCAGGTAATCCGTGTCTTCACGGACATCCCAATTTCACCGAGTCTCTCTCCGAGACAGCGCCCCTGTTGTTATGCCTTTCGTGCGGGTCGGAACTTACCCGACAAGGAATTTCGCTACCTTAGGACCGTTATAGTTACGGCCGCCGTTCACTGGCGCTTCGGTTTGCACCTTGATATAATCTCAGCGCGCCCCTTAACGTTCCAGCACTGGGCAGGCATCAGCCCCTATACTTCCCCTTACGGGTTAGCAGAGACCTGTGTTTTTGTTAAACAGTCACGGGGGCCTAGTATCTGTGCCCTGACTTGCGTCAGGGATCCCTTCTCCCGAAGTTACGGGATCATTATGCCGAGTTCCTTAGAGAGAGTTATCTCGCGCGCCTTGGCTTATTCAGCCTGTCCACCTGTGTCGGTTTATAGTACGATCACCCAAAACAATACCCAAAGCTTTTCTTGTCAGTGTGGACTCACCCAAAACCCCCAAATAAATGGGGTAACCACAATCCAATAAGTGTTATGAGCTATCCTCCTGCGTCCCTTTGGTTAACATTAAAGGTGGTACCGGAATATTAACCGGTTTACCATCGCTTACCCCCGCTACGCGGGGCTCAACTTAGACATCGACTTACCCTGGGCGGACGAACCTTCCCCAGGAAACCTTAGACTTTCGGCGGGTCGAATTTCCATCGACCTTTTCGTTACTTATGCCGACATTCTCACTTCCATTTCGTCCATCCAAACTCACGTTTGAACTTCAACCTAGCATGGAACGCTCCTCTACCAGACTCTTTGCCGAAGCAAAGAGAATCCACAGCGTCGGTAACAAGCTTTAGCTCCGTGGATTTTAGGCGCAAAAACACTCGACCAGTGAGCTGTTACGCACTCTTTAAAGGATGGCTGCTTCTAAGCCAACCTCCTGGCTGTTTTAGTGATCTCACTTCCTTTACCACTTAGCTTGTATTTAGGAACCTTAGCTGGTAGTCTGGGCTGTTTCCCTTTCGACCACGAGGCTTATCCCTCGTAGTCTCACTCCCAAGTAATTAATCTGCAGTATTCGGAGTTAGCAAGAATTTGGAATCCCTTTCGGGACCCTAGTCCAAACTGTACTCTACCCCTGCAAAGATACGCTTGAGGCTGGCCCTAAAACCATTTCGAGGAGAACCAGATATCTCCGAGCTCGTTTAGCTTTTCACTGCTATCCACAACTCATCCGAAGAATTTTCAACTTCAACCGGTTCGGACCTCCTCCCAATGTTACTTGGGATTCATCCTGGCCATGGATAGATCGCTATCGGTTTCGGGTCTACACCTGCAAACTAAATCGCCCAATTAAGACTCGCTTTCGCTACGCCTCGGGCTCAACACCCTAAGCTTGCTTGCAAATGTAAGTCGCCGGCTCATTCTTCAATAGGCATGCTGTCACCCCGACAAGTCGGAGCTCCAACTGCTTGTAAGCACACAGTTTTAAATTCTATTTCACTCCCATTCCTGGGTTCTTTTCACCTTTCCCTCACGGTACTAGTTCACTATCGGTCACTGCAGAGTATTTAGCCTTAGGAGATGGTCCTCCCCGATTCCAACGGGATTTCTCGTGTCCCGTTGTACTTGGGATACCGCTAGGGTCAAAAAATCTTTCACTTACAGGGCTATCACCTTCTATGGCCAAACTTTCCAGATTAGTTTAGTTAGATTTTTTAGAATCCCATGTCACGGTCCCACTACCCCCCAACCGAAGTTAGGGTTTAGGCTGTTTCGGTTTCGCTCGCCACTACTACCGAAATCACTATTGTTTTCTCTTCCTCCGCTTACTAAGATGTTTCAGTTCAGCGGGTTGTCTCCATCTGGCGTAAACCAGACAGTATAACGGTATTAACCGCTATAGGTTGTCCCATTCGGAAATCCCCGGATCAATACTATTTTGACAGTTCCCCGGGGCATATCGTAGCCAATCACGTCCTTCATCGACTTGCAGTGCCAAGGTATCCACTGTGTGCTGCAATAACTTGATCATTTCATTCTATCCGATTTCAAATACACACGAATAAAAATTTATACCTGCTATTAAGTTTTCAAGGTCCACCGTTAGTAACAACAAAAAACGCACATCAAGTGCGTTTTGGATAAAGCCTGATGTATCTTTTTTATTTAAATTAAGTAAACTTATTTATCATCAAGTTGCAAATCGAGTTTATATTATAATGTAATCACAGGGAAGTTGTCAAGAGGTTTCTTCTTCTGTTAGAATGGTTTAAATGTTAAAGAAAACAGACCAAGACATTATCAAGGGATACCTGGAAGACAGTTCTAACCTAACTGGTGGATATGCTGACGGCCTTTATATTCCAGAGAATGAAGAAGAGGTCCGAGAAGTCCTTCTTGAATGCAACTCAAGAAAAACAGCTTTAACGATTTCTGCCGGGCAAACAGGCACAACCGGTGGCTGTATACCCTTTGGCGGTTGGATTTTAAGCACCCAAAAGCTAAATAGAATCATCACCTTAAACGTCAAGGAAAATTATGCCATTGTCCAACCAGGGGTAACACTTGAAGAAATTGAAGCTGCAGTAAAAAAAGAGCAGCTCCTCTACCCTCCTGATCCAACAGAAAAGAAAGCTACCATTGGAGGAAACGTTGCCACAAACGCATCTGGGGGACGCGGCTATCGATTCGGAGCAACTAGAGATTGGATCAACAGATTGAAGGTTATTTTGCCTTCTGGAGAAGTTTTAAATATTAAACGAGGTCAACTCGTAACTCGCAACTCGTTACCAGTACCACTTTACACAATGCCCCAAACCAAAAATTCCGCCGGCTATTACGCCAAACAAAACATGGATTTAGTTGATTTGTTTATTGGGCAAGAAGGGACTCTTGGGATAGTTTCAGAAATAGAAATCGCCCTGCGCCCTGTCCTCCAAGAGACTTTTGACATAGTTGCTTTTTTTTCTAGCGAAGAAAAGGCTGTTGACTTTGTTTTCGAAGCTAAAAGAAAAATAGATCCCGGCGTTAATTTCTTTGAATATTTCGATGAGAATACTCTGCAAATGCTCAAACAAACCTATTCTCACATTCCAACAAATGCTAAGGCTGCTGTGTATATTGAACAAGAGATAACCGAAGAAAACAAAAAAACACACCTAGAAGATTGGGCTATCATCTTAGAACAGTTCGGCTACTCAATTGATGATTGCTGGTTGGGCTTAGATGACAACAAGAAAGAAGAACTAGCCAAATTTCGTCACGCTATCCCGGAACATATTAATGAGCTTTACAAAAAACATAAGTCAATTAAACTGGCTACAGATATAGCTGTGCCAACTGATAAGTTCAAAGAGATGTACAATTTCTACAACTCGCAACTCGTCACCCGCAACCCGAAACTATTTTCCATAAAGTTCGGACACATTGGGGAAAACCATCTACACGTTAATCTTCTACCAAAGAACGAAAGAGAAAAAACTCTAGCCAAGGAATTAATTTTGAGGTTTGTACGCAAAGCTATCAGCTTAGGCGGAACAGTTTCAGCAGAGCATGGCATTGGCAAAATTAAACACGATTATCTTAAGGAGATGTACGGCAAAAAGGGTATCGAAGAGATGATTCAAATTAAGAAAACTTTTGACCCCAACTGCATACTCAATCGAGGTAATATTCTTAGCTGCTGATCAAGGTTGGAGTTTCACCCCAAGAACTTTTTCAAACCCAAAAACCAGAACTTTTCCAATCTCGCCAAAAGAAAAACTTTTACCAGCAACCTCCTCCACACTCACCGCATCCTGCTCCTGATATGGCTTTTTCAAGACTTGAAAAATATCTTTGGGCGTTTCTCTGACGAATATCGAACCTTGCTGAAGCAAAGCCTTCTTCCCTCTCTTCTGCGCACTGCCAACGATCTTTCTCCCCCCGACGACAATTTCATATTCTGCAGGATATGAAAAACACAAATTAGTTTTGAGCTTGGAGCTTGGAGCTTGGAATTTGTTTTTAACTTTGATCTTTGAATTTTGAACTTCTGCCTCTATCCCGAACTGTTTCAGGGCCCACGCTATCGCCTCAGAAATCTTTTTATAAGAAGCAATCATCCCTTTTGGTAGTAGAGGATTATCAAGAGCTGTAACCAAACTATAGGTAACCTCTGCTTCATTATGAAAAACAATTCCTCCTCCAGTCGGTCGTTTAACTACATCCCAACCTAATTCTCTAGCTTTTTCAACATCAATCTCCTGATCAACTTTCTGAGCATATCCTAAAGTAATACATTTAGGTTGCCAAGAGTAAATCCTAAGAGTGGAAGGGATTCTTCCCTCTTCAAAATCAGCCAACAACTTAAGGTCATAATCCATATTCTGCTGACCAGAAAGTCGCGGGGTTTTAGTCAGTTGCCAGGTTTGCATAGAATGATTATACAAGAAATGAGTGGGTTTGTTAATTTAGGCAGCTAAATCAACACCAGCTAAGCCAGAATTCCCTTTAAGATCAACAACCTGAGCCTGACCATCACAAACCTCAACTACACTGAGGATATCATCTCTTGAAGCATCAAGAATCACATGACGAGGGATTATTTTAGTTTCATCTTTAAGATCATGAACCTTATAAGCTGAGACTCCTTTTTTGGGTGTGTGGCCACCAACATAAACTGTTGTAGCTGGCAAACCAAGCATCTTATCCATTAAAAGTACATCTTCAGGAAAATAATCACGAAATGCTTGCCCCCACTCTAAAACAGAGTCTACACCTCGAGCCCTATGACAATGAGCCAAAACTGGTGCAGCAGGATAATTGATAAGTTGTTCTGTTGAGATCCCTCCTCTAACAATTGGCACATGAGCTGCAGCAGTAACACCTTGGCTGCCTCGAACAATAATGTATCTCGGACAAGTTTGCCAAAATCTTTCCAACTTTTGTACATAAGCCTCACCCCGTAACTCAACTAAAACCTCACGAAGTCTAAGGCCACGATCAACAAAGCACTCAACCAGCCCTGGAGCAAAACTATCATGATTCCCTTTAAGATAATGTTCATAATTAGCTAGCAAATATTTTGCTCTAACAATCATATCCATGGTGGCAATGGATGAATCCATGTTGTTCACCCACTCGGATGCATCAAGTAAATTCATCCCTGACTTACGCTGCCTGTGAACAGCATCTCCCAAATAAATCTTTGCCCATTCCTCACCATAGGAATCTGCTATTAGTTGAGCATTGCCATCATTGCCATGCAAATCTCCAACCAAAAGAACTCTCTTATGAGACATCTGAATTATTCCCCCAGGTCGACCAACCATATGCATTGCTTCGGCTGACAAACCAGTAGCTGTAATTGCTGGGCGAGTAAAAATCCGACTACCATCGCTTGCTTGTCCAAGAAACTCTGCTGCTAAGACTTCAAGAACTGCATCAAGCTCTTGTTGTGGGGTTAATTTAATTGGTGGCGGAGCGATTGGGGTAACAGTTGGTGGAGGAGAGACAGCGGGAATCCCAACTTGATAAGCAACACTATCACTACGAAAAACTACTCGAGAACCTTTTTCACCATTAGTTAACGGTACTCCACTATAATGTGTCGTAACCCTAGGTTCACGCCCAGCTGGCTGTGGTTTACTCACAAATGTTCCTCCATATCATGGGAATCAATCATATATATTATCGGATTAAAAAAGGAAAAACTTGCGGCAAAAGCCTAAAATCGCAGCTTCAAATCCCTGGCCGCCCTAGCCTCGTCTAACCGTTTAACATGGGTAGTATGTGGAGCATTTTTGACTAGATCTGGATTTTCTTCGCACTCTTTAGCGATTGCTATCATAGCATCACAAAAAGCATCGAGAGTTTCTTTAGACTCAGTTTCAGTCGGCTCAATCATTAAGGCTTCTTCTACTATTAGAGGGAAGTAAATAGTTGGCGGATGATAGCCATAATCCAACAAACGTTTAGCAATATCTAAAGCCTTAACTCCATACTTTTCTTTCTGCCACTTTGCGGAAATAACAAATTCATGCTGACAAGTACGATCATATGGTAAATAATAATAATCCTTAAGCTTATTCATCACATAGTTAGCATTTAAAACAGCATTCTCAGAAACCTCTCGCAAACCCTTAGCACCTAAAGCTAATACATACGCATAAGCTTTAACAATCACGTTGATGTTGCCGTGGAAGGAATGGACACGACCAATGGATTTGGGGAAGCGGTCAGCAGAAAGCTGAAAGCTGTTAGCAGATTTTATTACTCGCGGAACCGGCAAGTACGGTTCAAGTTTTTCACCAACCCCTACTGGCCCAGCGCCAGGACCACCACAACCATGCGGAGTTGCAAAGGTTTTATGTAGATTGAAATGCGCTACATCAAATCCCATATCTGCCGGTCGACAAACTCCTAAAGTGGCATTAGCATTAGCCCCATCATAATAAAGCAACCCGCCCGCTTTATGAATAATCTCCGCCACATCCAAAATGTGTTCGTCAAACAAACCAAGCGTATTTGGATTCGTCACCATAAGCCCTGCAGTATCATCACCCACAACCTTTCTCAACTCATCGAGATCAATATTTCCCCGCTTGTCAGATTTTACAACAATTGCTTGATAGCCAACTAAACTTACAGAAGCAGGATTCGTCCCATGCGCTGAGTCGGGGATTATAATTTTGTTTCTGACAGTTGACAGTCGACAGTCGACAGTCGACTGTTGCTGGTGGTAGGCTTTAATCATAAGAAGAGCAGTTAATTCCCCATGTGCACCGGCAGCTGGCTGAAAAGTAAAAGCTTTGAAACCAAAAATAGCACACAGATACTGTTCAAAATTATAAAGCAGTTCTAATACCCCCTGCACTTCACTTTCATCTTGAAGGGGATGAATATCAGTAAAACCAGGGAGTTGGGCAATTTCTTCGTTAACCTTGGGATTGTATTTCATGGTGCAAGAACCAAGGGGATAAAAACCATTATCAACCCCAAAATTACGTCGAGAAAGATTGGTAAAGTGTCTAACAACATCAACTTCAGCCAATTCAGGCAGGTTTAGATTGTGACGTAAGGCTTCCGCAGGAATTAACTTAGTAAGGTTTTGTCCCGGAACATCTAAATTAGGCAAAGAATACGCTTTTCGCCCTGGAATAGATTTCTCAAAAATGAGCTGCTCTGTTTTATTCTCCATTTAACAATTCAATACCGCCCTTGGCGGGATCCTGAAACATTATTTGCAATATAGTAATCGGGACAATTCAACAATTCAACAATTCAACAATTCAACAATTTAACAGTTTAACAGTTTAACAATTAAAAAATTAAATTATCGCTTTCTGCGTCCTTGGATCAAAGAAATGAAGCTTACTTAAATTAACCACAACTTTAAAGCTGCTGCCAGTAGAGGCATCACAAAGTCCATTTACTCTAGTTGTCAAAGCGTTTGCCCCTACATGGAGGTACAAATAAGTTTCTGCCCCAATAATCTCACGAAAATCAATCTTGGCATCCAAATAAAGCTTCTCCTTAATCCAATCTGAAGAAGGCACATCCCAAATATCTTCTGGCCGAATCCCAAAAGTTACTTCTTTCCCAATATAAGGCTCCAAGAGAAGAGCAACTCCTTCTGGGATAACAACTTCAAAACTCTCTGCTTTAAAAGTATACCTATTATCCTTTTTATCAATTGTTCCTTTGACGAAATTCATCGGCGGACTGCCGATAAAACCCGCCACAAAACTATTGGTTGGCTTTTCATAAACACTCAAAGGACTTTCCAATTGTTGCAGTCCACCATTCAAAATAACGGCCACACGCTGCCCTAAGGTCATCGCCTCAACCTGATCGTGGGTTACATAAACAACTGTAGCCTTAAGGGCTTTATGTAGTCGCTGCAACTCTGCCCGCATCTGAACACGCAGTTTAGCGTCTAGATTTGAAAGTGGCTCATCCATCAAGAAAACCTGCGGTCGTCTGACAATCGCTCTGCCGACTGCAACTCGTTGTCTCTGCCCACCAGAAAGCTGTTTCGGATAACGATCAAGTAAATCTTCTAGACCCAAAATGCTCGCGGATTCTCTAACCCTCTCACTAATTTCTTTTTTTTGCATTTTGTGCAGTTTTAGGCCAAAAGCCATATTGTCATAAACCTTCATGTGAGGATAAAGCGCATAGTTTTGAAAAACCATGGCAATATTTCGATCCTTGGGAGGAACATCATTGATTAAACGATCCCCAATATATATTTTCCCCTCAGTAATTTCCTCTAGACCGGCAATCATTCGCAAGGTTGTTGTTTTGCCACACCCGGAAGGTCCGACTAAAACGACAAACTCCTCATCATTAATTTCCAAATTAATATTCTTAACCGCCATGACATCTTTACCAAACATCTTACTTACATTTTGTAATAATACTCTTGCCAATTTCTAAAGCTCCTTTCCTAAATTTGCCAGCTCAATAGCAGACATGGCTGCCGTAAAACCTTTATTACCAGCTTTTGTGCCAGCTCTCTCCAAAGCTTGCTCTAAATTATCAGTCGTTAAAACCCCAAAGATAACTGGAACTCCGGAATCTAAAGAAACCTTAGCCACGCCCTTAGCAACTTCTGCTGCTACGTATTCAAAATGTGAAGTTGCTCCTCTGATTACCGCACCAAGACAAACAACGGCACTGTACGACTTAGCCAACTTCTTCGCCACAAAAGGGATTTCAAACGCCCCAGGAGTCCAAACTACATGAATGTTTGCCTCCTTAGCTCCATGTCTTTTTAGACAATCTATCGCCCCACCTAATAATCCCTTGGAAACTAATTCATTAAAACGAGAAACAACTATTGCAACCTTTAACTTACTGGCGTCCAGATTCCCCTCAATTACTTTTACCATTTTTTTCTCCTCCTTTAAAAACATGACCCAATTTTGCCGATTTTGTTTTTAAATATTTTTCATTATGTTGATTTGGCGCTATTTCCAAGGGGACACGTTCATTAATTTTCAAACCATAACCTTCTAAACCGACAACCTTTTTAGGATTATTGGTCATTAATTTTATTGAAGTCAGGCCTAAATCCACCAATATTTGCGCCCCAATACCATAATCACGCAAATCCGCAGCATAACCCAATAATTCATTCGCTTCCACAGTATCATGCCCTTGTTCCTGCAATTGATAAGCCCTTAGCTTGTCTTTTAACCCAATGCCCCGACCCTCTTGTCTCATATAGAGCAACACTCCTTGTCCACAAAAATCAATCTTTTCCATGGCTTTGGCCAGTTGTTCTCCGCAATCACAACGGTGAGAGCCAAAAACATCCCCAGTTAAACACTCTGAATGAACACGAACTAAAACATTATCTTTCCCTTTGATATTCCCCTTAACTAGGGCGACATGATGTTTGTTCTCAAGCAAGTCTTCATAACCATAAGCGGTAAAATCACCATACTTGGTAGGGAGTTTAGAGACAGAAACACGACGGATTAATTTATCCTTGGCCAGACGGTAAGAAATCAGGTCAGCAATAGTTATCATTTTTAATTTATGCTTTTTTGCAAATTTAGTTAGGTCTGTAGTTCTGGCCATTTCACCATTAGCACTAATAATTTCACAGATTACTGCAGCTGGAAACAAGCCAGCTAACTTAGCCAAATCAACAGCTGCTTCAGTATGACCCGCCCTTTTTAAAACGCCCCCCTCTTTAACTCGCAAAGGAAAAACATGTCCGGGAGTAGCCAGGTCCTCTTTCTTTGTCCCAGAATTAATCAAGACCTCAACTGTTTTGGCCCGATCAGCAGGTGAAATACCAGTTGTAACACCAAACTTAGGTTGGGCATCAACAGAAATAGTAAAGGCTGTACGCATAGTCTCAGTATTTTTATCAACCATTTGCTTCAAGTCTAGCTGATCAAGACGTTCTCCCGTCATAGGAACACAAACCAATCCTTTAGCCAAAGAAATCATGAAATTAACAGCTTTGGGGGTCACTTTCTCTGCTGCCATAACCAAATCGCCCTCATTTTCACGATCCCGGTCATCGACAACAATAACTAGCTTACCGTTTTGGATATCTTTAAGAGCTTCTTCAATTGTATTAAATTTTATCTGTTTCATGTTGTTTCAATTAATAATTAACAATTAATAACATTGTGTGCCTTCGGCACATCATTAAGTAAAAAAATCCTTGTTGTTAATTTGGTCATTGTTTAGTTATCTATCCACCCCAACGGAAAAAAACCAGCCTTAGTCAGCATGTCATCACTAACTCCACGATTCATTTCACCTTTAAGGTGTTTTTCAATGTATTTAGAAAGAATATCAACCTCAACATTAACACGATCACCAACATCCTTATCGGCCAAAGTGGTTGAATTAGCAGTGTGAGGAATAACCGAGATTATCAATAAACCGTCCCTCATATCAGCTAGAGTCAAACTAATGCCATCTATGGTAATAGAACCCTTAGGAACGATAAAGGCTAATAATTTACTGGGTATAGAAAGAGATAATTCCAGGGTCTTGTCCAACTTAACTTTTTTTCTTATCTCGCCAATACCATCAACATGCCCAGTAACTAGATGCCCACCTAGCCTGGCAGAAAGCAATAAGGCTCTTTCCAGGTTAACTCGATCTCTAACTTTTAAATCAGTGATGGTGCTTATGCGCAGTGTTTCTGGAGCAACATCAAACTCAACCAGGTTGCGACGGATTTTGGTAACAGTTAAACAAGTCCCATTAACAGCGATGCTTTCGCCAATTTGCACGTCGGCAAACTCCCGACTAACAGAGATAGTCAGCTTAGCGGAGAGGGAAGACCTAACAAAGGAGGTGACAACCCCTACTTCTTCGATAAGACCCGTAAACATACCTTATAAATATACCATAAATGAAGGCTAAGGGCAAAGGGGCAGACAGCCTCAGCCTTTGCCCTTAGCCTCATTCCGAACATAAGACCCTAATATCCCGTTGATGAATTTAGCAGCTTCTTGACCAGAGTATTTCTTGGCTAATTCAACAGCCTCATTAATAATAACAGAAGCCGGTGTATCACCCATCTTTATTTCTTGAATAGCTAAGCGGAGAATACTGCGATCAACCTTGCCAATGCGATCTAGCGACCAATCTATCGAGAATTGAGAAATTACCTGATCAAGTCCTTCTTTCCCTGCCCAAGCAGCATTAGCCAAAGAGGCCGCGAATTCAAGGGTTTCCGGAATATATTTATCTGCCTCAGTAATGTTTTCCAGCGCGGTTTTAGTGTCTATCTTGGCTAAATCAGCTTGATAAAGGGCTTGCATGGCTAAGCGTCGAGAGGTGTTTCTTTTACCCATTTATGCCTTGTTACTAAAATGTTCTTCTACAAATTTGGTAGTAACATTTCCACTGGCAAAAGCTTCGTTGCGCATAACATCGAGGTGAAAAGGAATCGTGGTAGAAATTCCATCAATCACATATTCATCTAAAGCCCTGGCCATTCTACGGATTGCTTCCGGACGATCTTTCCCCCAAACAATAAGTTTGGCAATCAATGAATCATAATGGGGCTGAATTACATATCCGGGATAAACATGACTGTCAACACGAACCCCTAAGCCTCCAGGAGCCAGATAAGCTTTGATTTCTCCGGGACAGGGCATAAAACCTCTTTCATGATTTTCCGCATTAATCCGGCATTCAATTGCATGTCCTTGAAACTTAATATCCCCTTGTTTTAAAGTTAATTTTTCCCCTGCTGCAATCAAGATCTGTTCCCTGATGATATCCACATTCGTCACCATCTCTGTAACAGGATGTTCTACTTGCACCCTGGTATTCATCTCCATAAAATAAAATTTGCCGTGCCTATCAAAAATAAACTCAATCGTACCCGCACTCATATAGTTGACAGATTTAGCTGCTCGTATTGCAGCGTCACCAAGTTTTCTCCTCAGCTTGTCATCAACTGCCGGAGAAAGGGCTTCTTCAACTAATTTTTGATGACGACGTTGAATAGAGCAGTCTCTTTCCCCTAAGTGAATAATATTGCCATGACTATCAGCTAGGATTTGAACTTCAATATGGCGAGGCTCTTCAATAAACTTCTCAATATAAACTTCGGGATTCCCAAAAGCTGCCCCAGCTTCAGCTCGGGCAGTTCTCATTAAGTGGACAAACTCATCTTTGTCCCAGGCAACTCGCAAACCCTTACCACCTCCACCAGCTGTAGCTTTAATTGCCACAGGGAAACCTATCTTCTCTGCAATTCTTAAAGCCTTATTTTCGTCAGAGATAATCCCGTCTGATCCAGGCACCACAGGAACACCAACCTTAGCAACTGTTTTTCTAGCGGTAGCTTTGTCCCCCATCCTCTGCATAGCATCTATTCTAGGACCAATAAACTTAATGCCGCTAGCTTCACAAATTTCTACAAATTTAGAGTTTTCCGCTAGAAAACCATAGCCAGGATGGATGGCATCAACGCCTGCAACTTCGGCCACACTCATAATGCTGGGAATGTTAAGATAACTTTTGTTGGGAGCGGCAGGGCCGACACAAAAGGCTTGATTAGCTAATTTAACGTGGAGAGAATCTTTGTCGGCCTCAGAATAAACCACCACAGTCCCGATCCCCATTTCTTTGGCTGCCCGGATTATTCTAACAGCAATTTCACCGCGATTGGCAATTAAGATTTTCTTAAACATAAATTTAAAAAAGGAAATGATATTTTAACATATTTCAGCCTAATCGGCCAGTAACGGTAGCAAAAAGCAATAAAATAGTCAGAAAAATCAACACCCCAGCCGTAGTCCAAGCCACGGCATTATTAAATCTTGAATTCACATACGAACCCATTAAGCGTTTATTGTTAACCAAGAGCAGCATAAAAATCAAAAGAAAAGGGAATAAAATACCATTGGTGGTCTGAGAGAAAACCATGACATTGACCAAATTTAAATTAGGGATCAAGACAACCCCCGCCCCAATTAAAATCAGTAAAGTGTACAAGCCAAAAAATATTGGGGCTTCGTTAAACTTTTTACTAATACCATTTTCCCAGCCAAAGGCTTCACAAATTGCATAGGAAGATGATAAAGGCAAGATCGAAGCACCTAGAGTTGAGGAAGCAAACAATCCCAAGGCAAACAGGGTTGCAGCAAAATTGCCGGCAAACGGTTTTAAGGCAACGGCCGCTTCTTCTGCTTCATGAATAATGATGCCACGAGGATATAAAACCGCTGCACAAGCAATAACAATAAAGAAGGCTATAATCACAGCAATAATGGAACCCAGAATTACGTCCCACCGCTGATAATTATACTGCTTAATCTTGATGCCCTTTTCTACAACCGAAGACTGCAGATAAAACTGCATCCAAGGAGCAATTGTAGTCCCAATCATGGCTATGGAAAGCAAAATATAATCCTGATCAAATCTAAAGCTTGGCACAACTGTACTCTTTAAAACCATTCCCCAGTCTGGCCGAGCCATAAAGCCAGAGAAAATATAAGCAAAATAAATAAAACAGACAGCAATAAAAATTCGCTCAACCCCTTTATACGTTCCTCTGGTCATTAAAACCCAAATTAGCATTAGCATAACTGGCACAGAAAAATAACGGGTAATACCAAAAATTTCCAAACTGGCAGCAATTCCAGCAAACTCAGAAATAGTCACCGCAATGTTTGCAATTAAAAGAATTAACATGGCAAAGAAGGTCCAACGCACTCCAAACTCTTCCCGGATTAAATCTGACAGGCCTTTGCCGGTGACAACCCCCATACGAGCACACATTTCCTGAATAACCACCAAGGCAACCCCAACCAAGATAAGCATCCACAACATATGATAACCATAATGAGCCCCAACAATTGAGTAAGTCGCCGTACCACCAGCATCATTGCCCGCCAAGGCAGCAATCAAGCCCGGACCCAAAACAATCAGAAAAAGCCAAAATTTTTTAAACTTTGGTAAACGCATAATTAATTATCCCAACACATGTCTGATACGTCTTGAAATAGGAGGCAAAATAAAATCAACCACATCATCAACCGTAACAATGCCCAGAATTTTATTATTCTGATCAACAACCGGAACTGCTAATAAATTATATTTAGAAATGGCTTGGGCCACCCGACGTTGATCAGTTTCCGGCTCAACAGTTTTGAGCTCTTTGACCATAATACTTGCAATCGGTGTCTCAGGAAGAGAAAGAATTAAATCGCGCAAAGAAACTACCCCAACCAGCTTCTCTGCCTGATCAACAACGTAAATATAAAAAACCGTTTCAGCAGTAGGCACTAATTCACGCATCTTTTCAATTGTTTGGTGACAGTTAAAGTTGCTGGGAATAGAGATAAATTCCGTAGTCATTAAACCACCGGCAGTTTCATCTGGGTGAGAAAGGAGTTCGCGAACAGAAGCTGACTTTCTTGGCTTTATTAATCGTAACAATTCTTCGGCCTTTTCCGGATCAAGATCGCCCAAAACATCCGCAACTTCATCCGCTGGCATTTTATCTAAAACACCTAAAGCTTTCTTGGTGTCAAGAGTAGTGAGCAATAAAGCCTGCAGCTTCGGCTCCAACTCATGCAAAGCTTCTGCGGCGGTTTTATCAGCCAGCGAAGAAAAAATCGCAGTCCTTTCTGCAGAGTGAACCTGACTAATAATTGAAGCAATATCAGACGGATGCATTTCGGAAACATGTTTAGCAGGAACAGTAATCATCCCTTTGGCTCGTCCGGTCATTAAATGCTCCACATGATCCCAACCAATCAAAGTATCAGAAACTTGTCGACCAAATAAACGAAAAATAAAACTAAAAAATCCCAGGCAACCCAACCGGCGCAATAAACCACGAAAACCTACGTCAGCAGCAATCAAACGAACATCCTGCTCAATCTTGCCTAATTTCAGGTCATTAACCCGAATAACTCTCGCCCCTTCTGTATCAACAATCTGCTTATCCATTAAATCCTGCCAGAGCAAAAGCTCTCCCTGCCTTGGTTGAGTGAAAACAATTCGCTCCTTGACAGATTTAGTCGTTACAAACTTTTTCCCGATCAGGTCAATTTCGGACATTAAAATAATGGTGTCGTCATTGTTCTTACTCAAGCGGACAAGCAAACCTGTCACTCTGGGAAAAACTTCACCGACTGTGAGGATGAAATCCCTGATTTCACCAATATTATCCTGGAGACGATCTACAACCGTCACCCCTCGGAGTTCAGAAACAAACATTTCCGAAAAAAGCACCATAATAAAATCATTCTAGCATGAAGTTTTAGAGAAGAAAACCAGAAAGACTAACCGTGTGCAGGTTGGGCAATATGTCTATCTAGTTTACTATCGACTTCTTTAATTTGTTCGCTTAAAATATCGTTAGACAAATTGATTTCTTTTTTTAAACTATCATGAACAAAGCCTATTTTCTGATCAAGCTTACTCATATCAAAACGTAGATTGTTTTCCATTTGCTTCATCTCAGAACGAAGGTCAGTCCCCATTTGCCTCATTTCAGAACGAAGATCTGTTCCCATTTGCTTCATCTCAGAACGAAGAACATCGTGCCCCTCTAAAACCAGCTGAACCTTATCTTTAATTTCTTCTAACAACACTTCAAACCTCTCTTTGCTTTTATTCACCACCGCCACCTCCTCCACCATAAAAATTCTAGCACTTATACTAATTCAAAACAAACATCTTCCCTGGTAATTGTTTGATAATCTTCTTCATCTCTAGCATCGTCAGCAAACTTGAAATCTGTGAGATGGAGAAGCCGGCTTCAAGAGTAATATTATCAATATGTTTCACCTCAAACGACAAAACCCCAACTATTTTCTGTTCCTCTTCCGACAAATTATAATAGTCCCGTTTAGAATTTTGAATTTGTGATTTTGATATTGTTTGTAATTTGGAAATTGTCATTTGGTGCTTAATTTCGTCCAGGACATCATCAACAGACTCAACTAACTTAGCCCCTTGTTTGATTAGCCAATGCGGTCCTTTTGACTGATCCAAGCCAGCATTACCAGGCACAGCAAAAACCTCCCTACCCTGTTCCAAAGCTTCCTTGGCTGTAATCATTGCCCCACTATCATAATGACCCTCAACCACAATGACACCTAAAGACAAGCCGGAAATAATTCGGTTGCGCAAAGGAAAGTGCCAAGGTTCAACCTCCGTACCTAGCGAAAATTCAGACACCACTGACCCATTTTTCGTCACCTGCTCCATCAAGCTTTTATTTTGTGGCGGATAAACAATATCAACCCCGCAACCTAAAACAGCTATGGTTCGACCATTAACTGCCAACGCCCCTTCATGTGCCGACGTATCTACCCCAGCTGCCAGCCCAGAAACGATTGTAATTCCCAGACTAGCAAGGTCTCTCGCTAGCTTTTTTGCCGTAGCCAAACCATAGCGAGAAGCTTTACGAGTACCAACTATGGCGACCGATTTTTCGTCACTCTGTTGCAGTTTTCCTTTGCTGTATAGAATAGAAGGAGGGTCATAAATATTTTTTAAGTTTTTAGGATACTCGGAATCATCCAAAGTTAAAGCATTAATATCGGCAGAAAAACCAGCAGAAACATCGAGGGTATTTTTGTTTTCCAGCAATGACTTGATAGCCTTACTTGAGAGGCGCTCAACTTTAGTTAGATCTTCTTCAGTCGCCGCCCATATAGCGTCTATAGAACCAAACTTATCCCACATTTTCTTGATACTAGCCGCACCAAGGTGTGGAATTTTATTGAGGATTAACCATTTAACTAAATTGGATTGCATAGAATAAAAATGACCCGGGATCCAGGACTCAAGGCACAGGACTAACTGACTACTTAATCCAGAACATTCCCGTTTGCTGGCGATACCCTAAATACTTATCACCAAACTTAGGTACTAGTAGCAATCTTTCTTCCAGGTAGGCTTGGATCCAGAGGAGGGCAACAATAAAGAGACCAAAATAGAAGGCATAGATCGCCTGCCACAACCACCACCAACCCACAATTATAAAAATAAAACCGAGATACATCGGATGACGGACAAATTGGAAAGGTCCGGCAGTAATAGGTTCTTGAGGAACATCCCCAAATAATTCTTCGCTGCCACTAAACATATTCTTGGCCCAGAAAAAAATGACCTGCCCCATAACAATCGCAATAAGCCCGGCAACTCTCCACCAGAAAAAATCAAGCGAAAATCTTGGTTGAGGGAAGAATGGGGTTAAGATTGGAATTGTTAAAGCAATAAAAATCGCGACTTTTCTCCACAAATCAGATTTACTCTTTAGCAGAGTATACCAATTAACCGCTAAACATAAAACAAAAAGCGATAATAGCACCAGAAAAATTGTCATCTTAGTTCTCATTCTATAACAAAGCCCCCTACCTGGCAAGAACCTTGCTAGTAACAGTTAAACAAAAGGAGGTGATATTATGGGAGGACTAAATCGTTCAATCCTCGCTGGTAGACTGGTAGCTGACCCGGAACTGCGCATGACAAAAAACGAGACAGCAGTAACAAGATTTCGGTTGGCTATCAATTGTCGAGGTAGATTTGGAAAAAGCACTGACTTCATCAACTGCGTTGCCTGGGGACCATTAGCAGAAATCTGCGCTGAATACCTAAAAAAAGGCCGCTTAGTAGCAGTTGAAGGTCGTTTGAGCGTCCAAAACTATAAAGACAAAAAAGGAGCCAGCAAAACCTCTACAGAAGTTGTCGTAGAAAACATGCAGATGCTTGATTCTAAATTTTTTAACGCTGCCTCAAAAGCCAAACAAGAAGAAGACACCGCCGACGTTATTTCACTTTAACACTCATAGCCCTGGACGGTATCCCCACCCCCAGGGCTTGCCCCTTAAAAATCACAATGTTATAATCAAATCATGCTACGAAAACTTCTGATTCTATTTCTTCTCCTTGTTTTATGCACAGCAACAACCTTGGCCGCCAAAATCATTACCCTACCGAAACCAACTAAATCCGGCATGGTTTCGCTGGAAGAATCGATTGATAAACGCCGTTCTGAACGCGAGTATCGCACTAATGATTTGAGCCAAGACCAACTCTCTCAAGTCCTTTGGGCCGCCCAGGGAATAACGGATAGTAGCTTTGGTTTTCGCACCGCCCCGTCAGCGGGAGCACTTTATCCTCTAAAAATTTATGTAATTAAAAAGGATGGTGTTTTTCGCTATTTACCGGATGGACATAGGCTGTTGCAGCTTTCCGAAGAAGACAAACGACCTTCGCTCCTGCGGGCCTCTCTAGGCCAAGGCTTTATCCGTGAAGCTCCGGTTAGCATTGTTCTTTCTGCTAATTTTTCTATTACCCAAGCTACGTATGGCGCCCGTGCTTTCCGTTATGTTTGTATGGAAACCGGTCACGTAGCCGAAAATATCCATCTCCAAGCCGTTGCCCTTGGCTTAGCTTCGATCCCTGTCGGGGCATTTTGGGACGATGTGATCAAGAAAGTTTTAGAACTGCCTGACGATGAAGATCCCCTTTATATTATTCCGGTCGGATACACAAAATGAAAAAAGGCCTAGACAAGCATCGGCTCCTAGCAATTGTCATTGTTGTATTTGCTGTTGCATTTTTTTATCTAAACATCTTCTTACCCAAAGCAATTCCCCTCTTTATGCGAACAGGCACACCGAGAACTCCCTTCAATATCCTAATCCTGGGAACCGATACAACTTATAATCACGAAACAGGGCAACCTATACCAGAATCAAATGGCAGGACTGATTCGATTCTCTTGGCTCACCTCAACCCAATTAATTTTCAAATTCATGTCCTCTCAATTCCTAGGGACACCTATTTAACAATTCCCGGTTATGGCAGGAACAAGATTAACGCCGCCAATGTCTTTGGGGGGATCCCTTTAGTCAAAAAAACCGTCACTGGGTTAACCAAGCAAAAAATTGACCACTTCATTAAGATTAAGCCCGAGGCCTTAATTAAACTTGTTGACCTGCTGGGCGGAGTTTCTTTGTTTGTTGAAAAAGATATGTATTACGTTGATAAAGCCCAGGGCTTAAAAATAGATTTAAAAATGGGCCGGCAAAAACTATCCGGCCAACAAGCCCATGGCTTCATAAGATATCGCCATGACCTTCTGGGGGATATTGGCCGAGTTAATCGACAACAAGTTTTCTTAAAAGCTTTAACCAAAGCCCTGCTAAAACCCTCTAACCTACTCAAAGCCCCCTTTGCCATAAAAACAGCATTAGGAGAAATTGAAACTGATTTAACTATTCCTCAAACTATTGGGATATTAAACATCAGCCGCACAGCTACCATAAAAACAGCCACTGTTTCCGGTGAAGCTAAATTGTTACGTGGAGCGGGATCAGTTTGGGAGATTGATGAGCAAGGGCTTAAAAAAATGTTGCAGGAGTATTTTTAGCAATCAAACAAGCCGAATTTCTACTCAAAAAGCTCAACAATCTTAAACTTGGAAACATCAACTAAGCCCTTATCAGTCAAACGCAACTCTGGAATAACCGGTGAGGCTAAAAAGGCCAAAGCAGCAAAGGCCTCTTTGGCTTTGCCCCCCAAAGTCTCTACAGCTTGCTCTAATTTTTGTTGTTTGGTTAGAACCTCACTTAGGGAACTATCAGACATTAAACCTGCAACTGGTAAGGCTAAGTCTGCCATTACTAATCCACCTTGCACAGCCACCATTCCACCACTTAAATCCACTACCCGCCTGACCGCAGAAATGATATCTTCATCATCAACACCAACACAAATAATATTATGGGCATCGTGGGAAACAGAGCTAGCCAGAGCGCCATGCTTTAAACCAAAACCCTTAACTAAACCAAGGCCAATGTTGCCTGTTCCTTTATGCCTTTCAACGACAACTAACTTTAAGATATCATTATCTGGATCAGCAACGACCAAGCCCTTTTTTTGTTTGACGGCAGCAAGAATTGACTTGGTCAAAGTTTGTTCCGGAACAAGCTCAATTGTCCTGGCATAATCAGACTTAGCCTTAAGCTCTAAAGCTTCAATTTCAAAAGGTTTAACGTGAATTGTTTCTCTGACAATTTTATTCTTTTTTACCTTGGGTTCAAATTCCAAGCGACTCTTAGTCGAAACCTTTTGACCATTTTTAAAACCCATTTCAACATTAAAATCTTCCAAATTAGAAAGCACATTTATATTAGCGTAATAGCCAGGGGCTAACGCTCCGAAACCAGTTAAGCCATAATGACGAGCCGGATTAATGGTAACCATTTGCAAGGCCGTGATGGCCGGAAGCTTTAGGGCCACAGCTTTCCTAAGGATTTGATTTAAATGCCCGGCAGCTAAGTCTTCGGGAGAAAGGTCATCAGTACAAAAGCAAAAAAAACGGGAATTAGCTGGGGTTATTAAGGGTAAAATAGCTTCTAAATTCTTGGAGGAAGACCCCTCTCTCACTAAAATTTGCATCCCGGCTTTCAACTTTTCCTGGGCTTCTTTCAGGGAAACGCTTTCGTGATCAGAGTAGATTCCAGCAGAAATATAGGCATTGAGATCTTTCCCTAATAAGCCTGGGGCATGACCTTCAATCCCACAATCGCCGGCTGACTCAATATTTTCCAGCACCGGCTTTTTGCCCGCGATTACTTCAGGAAAATTCATTATCTCTCCCAATCTCAAGACTCGCTCATTTTTAAGTAGAGTCAACACCTCTTGGACTTTCAGCTTAATCCCAGAAGTCTCCAGATCAGCTAATGGCATACAGCCTGGAACAGCAAAGAAGATATCCAAGGGCAGGTCTTCACTCTGCTGCAATAAATACTTGATCCCTTTAAGACCTAAAACATTGGCAATTCCATGGGCATCAGCAATAATGGCCGTGGTGCCATGGGGAACAACCACTCGAGCCAGCTCTGGTGGCAAGAGAAACGTACTTTCAATATGCAGGTGACTGTCAATAAACCCAGGGGTAAGATAACGGCCATTAAGATCAATTTCTTCTTCACCAGAATACTCACCAATACCAACAATGCGATCCTTATAGATGGCTAGATCAGCTGGATAAACCTCTCCAGAGAAAACATTGATCAACTGACCATTCTTAAGAACCAGGTCAGCTTTTTTCTCTCCTCTGGCAGCAGCAATACGTTCACGAAGGTGATTCATTACTTTCGGAGTTTAACAGAACAATACCAGAGGGTCAAGGATAGTAAATCTAATAGTAAATCTAATAGTAAATCTAACGAGTGATTTTTGTTGTTGTTTTTTACAAAAGTTTATTAAAAAAACAGCTCCGCTCACCAGTGTGGCAAGCGATGTCACCAACCTGCTCAATTTTAGCCAAAATGGCATCGGCATCGCAGTCATAATATAACTCTTTGACTTTTTGAATGTGGCCCGAGGTTGCACCCTTGTGCCATAAAACTTTTCTAGAACGGCTCCAGTACCACATTTCTTTAGTTTCTACTGTTTTCTGCAGCGACTCCTTATTCATATAAGCAAGCATGAGAACAGTGCCGTCCTTAGCCTCCTGGGCAATAACCGGAATCAACCCTTGTTCGTTAAATTTGATCTTGCTGATGTCCATGTTGTCCTCCCTTAAATTAAAAATTAATAATTAAACAATTAACAACAATGAGTCGCTCCGCGACAATATTATTACCCGTGCCGAACGAAGTAAGGCACACCATGTTGTTAATTATTAATTGTGTCATTGTTAATTAAAAGTTAACCTCCTGCTTTTGTTTCTCTTTCTTAATGGCTCGAAACTCAACGTTAACTGCCCCAGTTCCTAAAACCCCTTCAAGCTGCTCCACTAGTTCAGGAGAAATATCAACCTGAAAATCATTACCTAATTGTACCATTTTACCATCTAAGCGAACAAAAACCGGATCCCTGCCCTTAGATGCCATTAAAAGTTCTTTCATCCGAGCAAGCAAGCCAGTATCATTAACATCAACTAATTCAATATGTAAGGACCTAACTTTTTCCAGCTCTTCCATCGGCCCAATTGATTCGGCCACCACGTTGAAATCATCAGAACGCATATCACGATTAATTTTACCTTGGACAATTATGATAACATCTTTCTTTAAATGATCTTTAACTTTATCAAAAGTGCTAGGAAAGATAACCAAACCGACGCTGCCGGTTAAGTCTTCAATCGTGGCGATCATCATCATGCGCCCCTTTTTAGTCGTGATGTTACGACACTCGGTTAAAATCCCGCCAATCTTGACCACTTCCCCTTCTCTCTTTTCAGCAATCTCAACAATTTTTACGTTAGCTTGAGCTTCTAAAGAATCACGCACATGCTCCAAAGGATGAGAAGAGATATAAATTCCCAGCATTTCCTTTTCCATGCGCAACAACTGATCGGGAGGAAACTCATCTATGACAACATCATTGTCCACATTAGCAGTTTGACTCTGGGCTGTTGACTGAAAATCAAACAGGGTTGATTGTCCATTAGCTCGCTCTTTTTGTTCCGAAGCAGCCCTGGAAAGAACCTTACCAAGAACTGCCAATTGATAGGCTCTGCCATGGCCAAAAGAATCAAAACCGCCAGCTTTTATTAAGCTTTCGATAACTTTTTTATTACACGTCCTGGTATCAACCCTCTTACAAAGATCTGCTAAAGAAGCAAAAGGCCCCTCTTTAGTTTTTGACTCGATAATGGAATCAATTGCAGCTGCCCCAATATTTTTGACTGCAGAAAGACCAAAGCGAATACCCTCTTTCGTCACAGTAAAATTACGATAGCTCTCATTAATGTCTGGCGGTAAAATCTTGATACCCAAACGACGAGCTTCACTAATATACGCTGTCACCTTATCTGCATTCCCCATCACCGAAGTTAAAATTGCTGCCATAAACTCCAGAGTATAATTAGTTTTCAAATAAGCTGTTTGATAAGAGATAACCCCATAGGCAGTGGAATGGGATTTATTAAAACCATAACCGGCAAATTTGGCGCAAAGATTAAAAAGCTCGGTTGCCTTGTGATGAGAAACCCCTTTTTTGACCGCCCCCTCAACAAAAAATTCCTTTTGTTGCTGCATCTCTTTAGTTTTCTTTTTACCCATGGCTCGCCGCAGCAGATCAGCTTGCCCCATGCTAAAACCAGCAATTTTACTGGCAATTTCCATCACCTGTTCCTGATAAAGAATCGTGCCATGGGTCTCTCGTAAAATCGGTTCCAGCTCCGGCAACATATATTTAACCGGAATCTGGCGGTGTTTTCTTTTGACATAATCATCAACCATGCCGCTCTCCAATGGGCCGGGACGATAAAGGGCTAAGAGCGCAATAATTTCTTCAAAACAATTTGGCTGCAGATTTTTGATTAACCCCCTCATGCCACTACTTTCTAGCTGAAAAACTCCCATAGTTTCACCGCTGCAAAGCAAATTGTAAGTTGCTTGATCATCCAAGGGGATTTTATTTAGATCCAAATCAATTTCCCTGGTACGTTTAATTATCTTTACGGCCTGGCCCATCATGGTTAAGTTACGCAACCCCAAAAAGTCCATTTTTAAAAGACCGATTTTTTCCAAATCACCCATAGGGAATTGAGTAACAATCACAGTTTTATCCACTCTCTGCAAAGGAACATGATCGGTTAAAGGATTTTTGGAAATAACCACACCAGCCGCATGCACAGAAGCATGACGAGCAAGGCCTTCCAGTTGCTTCGCCGTATCGAGCAATTTTTTAATTTGCTCATCGGTGTCATATAGTTCTTTCAGCTCTTTAACCATTTCCAAAGCCAAACTTAAGGTAATATCAGGAGCAAAAGGAACCAGTTTGGCAATTTTATCAACAAGTGGCAGCGGCACTCGCAGGACCCTGCCCACATCACGGATAACACCCCGAGCAGCCATGGTTCCAAAGGTAACAATCTGGGCAACATGGTCTTGGCCATATTTTTTAGCCACATACTCGATTACCTCGTTACGTCGCTCAATACAAAAATCAATATCAATATCAGGCATGGAGATTCGTTCAATATTTAAGAAACGTTCAAAAATCAAGCCATACTTAAGGGGATCAACGTTGGTAATCCCCAAAGCATAAGCCACAATACTACCAGCAGCGGAACCACGGCCTGGACCAACCTGAATATCATTCTTTTTAGCAAAATTGATAAAATCAGCCACGATCAGAAAGTAAGCTGCGTAGTCCATTTTTTCAATCGTGTAGAGCTCATATTTAACGCGATCAATTATCTCGGGAGGCAAGAGAATCTTTTCTGACTTTCCAACTTCCTGGCTTCCAGATTTTGAATCACTATCATTCAGATCTAAAACCCCATACTTTTCTTTCACCCCCTGCCAAACCAATTGCTCCAAAAATGTATCAGGGGTTTCTTTTTCTGGCACCGGGAAATCAGGCAGATGTAGTTTGCCCAGCTCTAAATCAACATTACACTTCTCCGCTACTTCTAAAGTGTTTTTAATGGCCTCTGGAGTTTTGCTAAACAGAGCTATCATTTCTTCTGGGGACTTCAAATAAAACTCTTCGGAACTAAGCTTTAAGCGCTTGGTGTCATCAACAAAAGCGGCAGTTTGTATGCAGAGCAAAACATCCTGCGCATAAGCATCCGATTTACGGACATAATGAATATCATTGGTCGCCACTAGTTTGATCCCTAGTTCTTGGCTCAACTTCACCAGCTGTGGGTTTAAGCCACGAAATTCAGGAATATCCAGCTCCTGCATTTCCAGATAAAAATTATCACCCAAGAGTTCCTTATACCAAGCAGCGACTTCTCTGGCCTCTTTAACTTTATCCTGCATCAGCAGACTAGGGATTTCACCTTTTACACAGCCAGAAAGAACAACCAAACCCCGACGATGTTTTTCTAGCAGCTCACGATCAATCCTCGGTTTAGAATAAAAACCTTCTAAGGAAGCCAGGGAAACCAGCTGGGTTAAATTCTTATAGCCATCGGCATTAGCAGCCAAAACAGTTAGATGATTAGGAGAGCGATCCTCCTTGGTCTCTTTATCAAACCTGGTTCTGGGAGCTAGATACATTTCACAACCCAGGATAGGCTTAATCTTTTCAGCCTTGGCAGTACTATAAAAATTAATTGTCGCATGCATATTGCCATGATCAGTCAAGGCAACGGCCTGCATGCCAAGATCCTTTGTCGTCTGAATTAAATCAGAGATACGAGCTGCGCCATCAAGCAAGCTAAACTCAGAATGGCAATGGAGATGTACAAATTTTCCCTGGTGAGGCATAGAATTCATTCTAACAAAAAAGGCCATAACCCGCAAGAATAACGATTCTTACGACTTATGGCCCACCTAACTACTGTACTACTGAGCTACAGTACTACTTTTTTTATTACCCACCAATCCGAAACATTTTGGTGCCGCATTCAGGGCATTCACCCTTAGCAGCCTTTCTACCATTTTTCATAGTAATTTTCTTTTCGTCCTTCATCTCCTGTTTCTTCTTACATTTAACACAATATGCTGTTGCCATAACTCCACCTCCTCATTTTTTTTCTAAAAAATTAACCTTATGGTGATTTTAGTCAGCTGAGTGCTATTTGTCAAGCAGAAAAAGAGAAAAAGAAAAAGAGAAAAAGAGAACAACACAAGTTTTTAGCAAGTTTTTAGCTTTAAAACACGATATATATAGTGTAGGATATTGGAGAATAGCTAAATAAGACTGGCAGAAGAGATTATTATGGAAAGTCCAAATATTAATCCAATAAATATTAATCCCCAAGCTGAAGCTATAGCAGCTAATTCTGGCGCTATCTTTACAGCGGCTGACCGTAAGATCATTAAAGAAATTGCCGGAGAAACAAATCCCAGGAAGTCTTTTAAAGATATCCTGATGACAAAACCCCTTACTCAAAAAATAGACAGTGAAAAACTGACTACAAAACCAGTTAAAGATATCATGGTTGCCAAAAATCAATATCAGGAATATCAGCAAACCAGGCCAGATAATCAAATTAATGTCCCTCAAGCTAAAGCGGAAAAGGCTGCCCCAATGAAACCAGATGAATTTCATGAGCAAGCCCAGCAACAGCAACCAAGACAAGCAAAAGGACAAGGTCAACAACCTGCTGAAGTCCATCACGAAACAGCTGCCATGGCTAAAGAATTAAAACTCGAACCGACAGAACTATTAAACATTTTTTCCTTAGAACAGAAAGAGTTGTTTAGCTTGATCAGCAAAATTAGAGAGCTCCACTTAAAAAGGTTGCTCACAGAACAGCAAGCCGAATTTGAACAACTGACCGCAAAAATAAAAAAACAAACCCTCGCTTCCGCAAAGCCTGAATCAAAAGACTGGCTCAGCGGTCAACTTGATCAACTAACACTTGAGGCCGCTAATTATAAATCGGGAATTTTAAAATCGCTGCAGTCAATAGATTTCAATCAAGAACGAGAAGGAATCATTTCCTGGCTGACTAAGATTGTTGCCCAACATTCTTAACGAAACATCTCCTCGATTTGATCCTGCAAACCCATTCGTTTAAGTTTGCGATTACGTTTAAAAAAATAAGCAATTACGGCAGCAAGGATTATTAAAACAAATAGTAGCAGAAAAACCGGTTCAACCATTATGAAATTCCCATGATCTTATGGGTCTGAGGAATAACTCGAACATTCTTTAGCTTTCTTTTGGCAATTGCTTGAAAAGCCAAGATCTGCTCAGCATTTGGTCGGTGTTTTATTGGACCAAAAGGTGTTACTGGCTGTAGAACCAAAGGAATTTTTTCATCAATTCCTGCAATCAAATTAACAGCGTCGTCTAACTCTTTTGGTTTCGAATCCTTATTAAAAACTATTTTCACAAACACCTCCACCAACGTCGCTATCTCTAAAGCTTTCTGGTGCTCTTTCCAATAGGGAGACAAGCCTGTAGCACTGGGCAGTTTCAGATCAAAAGCAACTATGTCTATATTTTCAACAACCTCGCTTAAATGATCCGGCAAAACCCCATTGGTTTCCAGATAAATTGGCAGCTTGAGTTCTTTTTTGAATTCGGGTAGAAATTCTTTCAAAAAATCGATCTGGAGTAGTGGCTCTCCCCCGGTCAGACTAAGAGAATGAGTCATCCCTTTGGGTTTATCCAGAGATTTAATTATTTCGATCAATTGCGAAACTGAAACAGGATTAGCATACGGTTGAAAACTCTTCTTACCAGGAACCAACTCAACTTTAAACTCTTTGGGGATAGTTAAGGCTTGTGGACTATCACAATATTGGCAGGAAAGATTACAGCCGGCAAAACGAACAAAAGTTTGTCTCTCCCCAACATAAAGGCCTTCGCCTTGGATGGAATTGAAAACTTCACAGAGTTGGGCTTGATTCGTGCTCATTCGCTCAGGGCTGACTTAAACAACGCATCCTGCTCTGTGCCCGAGTTTGGTTGTGGTGGCAAACAGTCTAAATCTTTAAGCCCGAAATGGCGCAAGAATTCTTCTGTTGTTCCATAAAGAAATGGCCGACCCACAGCTTCACTGCGACCCAAATCCTGAATTAACTTCTTCTCTAGCAAAGTATCAATTGGTCCGTCCGAGTTAACACCGCGAATCCTTTCCACTTCTGCTCTGGTAATAGGTTGTTTATAAGCAATAATTGAGAGGGTTTCCAAGGCCTGACGACTCAAGGTGGTTTTTACCCTGGCATGTAAGAGGTTGTAAACAAAATCCGCATTGTCAGCATTGGTCCCCATTAAATAGCCACCAGCCACTTTGATAATATTAATACCCTGGCCATCATATTCGGACACTAGCTCTTCCAAGGCTTCGGTAATTATATTTTTGGGCTGACTAACAATTTCTTCCAGATCTTTAGGGGCCAAAGGTTTTCTGGCCACAAACAACAAAGACTCTAAAACACTCTTAATATTAAGCGATGACTGTTGTGGTTCCTGAACCTGTGGCTGCTCCTGAGTCTGTTGAATCTGCAAAATCTCCTGATCCGGCTGAATCTCCTGACTCTGTTGGGTCTCTTGAATCTCCTGCATCGGCTGATTCTCCTGATTTCGTTGGACTTCCTGTTCCATAATTGCTCCCTTCTAAAGAAAAAACCATAATTTGACTAAAACGACCTTGTTGTACAAAACGAATTTCCCGCAACTTAATCAATTCTAAAACCGCTAAAAATGTCACCACCACTTCAAGGCGCGATCCCCGAGTGAAGATCTTTTCAAACGGGACTCCATCGACACAACCGCGCAAAATATACCTGACTTCAACCAGGCGTTTTTCCAGGGTAATTTCTTCATCGGTAATAGTCACGATTCTTTCGCGTTTTTCCGCCTCCTGATAAACTCGCTTAAATGCAATCAGCAAATCCTTGAGGGACAAATCAACCAACTCAATCTCTTTTTCCTGCTTCTCCCCCTCATGTCTGGTATAAACCCTCTCAAACAATTCTTTGCGTTGCTTCAGGGTTTGGGCTAGACCTTTAAAAACCTCGTATTCCTGCAAATGAGCTACCAGAGATTGCTCAATTTCCGTCATATCTTCTTCAATGAAAAATTCTTCTTTAGCAGGCAGTAAACTCTTTGATTTCATTTCCAAAAGATAGGCCGCCATAAAGAGAAAGTCTGAAGCTAAAACTAGCGGCGGAGTTTGTTCTCGCCAGTACTTGAAATAGGCCGCAGTAATCTGCGCTAGGGAAACATGAAAGATATCAATCTCATTATTATCAACGGCCTTCAAAAGGACATCGAATGGCCCCTGATAAACATCAATATCTACTTTATACGCAAGATCGTGAGTCATAGCTTCCACCCTCCTGAATCATCGCACCGCGAACTTCTCTCATTGTAATTTTTGCAATTTTTTCCGCTTTATCGGCTCCCTCGTTTAAGATTTGTTCAATCTTTCCTGGATCTTTCTCCAACTCTTTGCGTTTAGCATGAATCGGTTTTAGATAATTAATTAAAACTTCTGCCAACTCTTTTTTACAAGCCACACAACCACATTCAGCTGCGCGACACTCGGAGGCAACAACAACAGCCTTATCTTTACCAAAAACTTGATAGAACTTATAGACTGAGCAAACCCCTGGATGGCCTTTGTCAGTTTTCTTAACCCTAGCTGGGTCTGTGATCATAGTTAAAACTTTCTTGGCAATCACTTCTGGAGAATCAGAAATCGCAATAGTATTGTTAGATGATTTACTCATCTTGCGACCATCCAAGCCTGGCAGAACAGGAAACTTGGTCAACAATTCTTTAGGTTCTGGAAAGACATCCACATACAAACTATTGAAACGACGAGCAATTTCGCGAGTCAATTCAATATGAGGTAATTGATCCTGCCCTACTGGCACAAAATCAGCTTTATACATTAAAATATCAGCAGCCTGTAGGATCGGATACCCTAAGAAGCCATAAGTCCCTAAATCATGCCCCTTAATCTCATCAATTTTACTTTTGTAAGTCGGCACTCTTTCTAACCAAGGTAACGGAGTAATCATTGAGAACAATAAATGGAGTTCGGCATGTTCTTTGATGTCTGACTGTTTAAAGAGCACACACTTTTTTGGATCAATACCACAAGAAAGTAAATCAATGCAGACTTGTTTAACATCTTCTTTGGATTTTGAGGTGTCGTCGTAAGTTGAAGTTAGCGCATGCCAGTCAGCAATAAAAAAGAAGCATTCGTATTGATCTTGCAGCTTAACCCAATTCTCAATTGCGCCAATTAGATTGCCTAAATGCAACAATCCAGTTGGCTGTATGCCTGATAGGACACGTTTTTTAGCCATTGATTTTATTATAACACGTCCGGCTTCACGTTCAAATAACGCAAGCTATACTCCACCACATCCTTAAACACCGGCCCGCAAACTGTTGCGCCCCAATATTTACCCCTGGGATCATCAACGATTACGAGACAAATAACTTTGGGGTCTTTGACCGGAGCAAAGCCAATGAAGGAAGCAATATAATGCCCTTGTAGATAGCCTCGACCTCCCGGACTGGCCTTCTGCGCTGTGCCAGTCTTCCCGGCAACAGAAAAACCCGTGATCCGACCTAGTTTGCCAGTGCCTATCTCAACCACATTCTGCAAAAGTTTTTTAACTTGATCGGCCACTTTGGCAGAAACAGCCCTCCCCCACAACTGACGTGCGTTTCCTTTAACAAATTTTCCATCACAGCTTTCAATCTTTTTGATCAGAAAAGGCTTAACTATCTCACCCTGATTGGTAAAGGCAGAAAAAGCTGCTAAAAGTTGCATTGGAGTTACAGCAATGCTTTGACCAAAGGTTATCATAGCAATATCGGGCTTATGCCAGCGCTGCCAATGATTGACAATTCCCTTTGACTCACCATATAAACCAAAAGCAGTTGAACTGCCAAAGTTGAATTTTTTAATGCCATTGTAGAATTTTTCCGGCCCCAATTTTAAGCCTATTTGAACTGCCCCGGTATTAATTGATTCCTCCAGCATTTTGGAAATTGTGATGCGGCTATCGGGCCAATTAATTGCGTGGGAGTTTTTAATTACTCGTCCCCCAACAGTTATAGAATCTTTGGCCTCCAGCATAGTTTCTTCAGATATAACTCCTTCTTCTAAAGCAATTGCCGTGGTAATAGTTTTAAAAGTTGAACCGGGCTCAAAAGGATCAACAACCCTCGGATGCCATAATCTTTTATCCGCACTTTTATAGGCATTAGGATCAAAATCAGGCTTGCTGGCTAAGGCCAGGATTTCCCCAGTTTCTGCATCCATAACAATTACCGTGCCTGAAATTGCCTGGTATTTTTTGATCTGTTTCTCAATCTCCCGTTCGGCAACATACTGAATATTTTCGTCAATAGTTAAAGTAATATTCATCCCCTCTTCCCCAGCTTCCAAAACACGCAGAGCCCCATACAATTCAACACCAGAAGGATCTCCCTCTGTTACCAGTCGGCCTTTCTTGCCACAAAGATATTCATCAAAAGAAAGTTCAACTCCGGACAAACCCTGATTGTCCAAGCCAACAAAACCCAGAAGCTGGGCGGCAACACGTTCTTTAGGGTAAAGCCGCTTTTTTTCCTTCAACAAAGCAATCTTTAGTGGCTCTTGCTCTCGAATCTTTTCAGCTTCAGCTAAAGGCAATTTCCTGGCCAGCCAGCCATGTTTATATTTATAAAGCGAGTAAGTATCAATTGAAGTAGAAAGGATATTACCGTTACGGTCAACAATATCTCCCCGCTGAGCTGCCAGCTCAATAATCCTCGTGTGTTGATCTTGTGATTTTCCTACATAAAACGAGTGATTGAAAATCTGCAAATTAATCAAACGGACCAAAACAGACAGCAGCAGCAGAATAAAAATTAGCAGCAAGACATAAACTCTCTGCCTATCTTGCATGTTTATTTACCAAGTGTTTTTTTTCTGGCAGACAAAGATTGGTTAACAAGAGTTCAAACGTCGCTAACTGAGAGTGGCCACTTTTTAAAGCCAGGTCGGCCTGCAAAAGAAGCTCAAGGTTGTCTTTTAACTCTGACGCTGTAAACCCAGCTGCTTTAGCCTGACATTTTTTCACAAAATAAGGACTAGAACCTATTGCCTGGGCAATGGTTCCGGCAGTCACATTGGTTTTGGGGAAAGTTTTAATCTGCAACATGGTGCGATAATTAGTTGCCAGCAAGCCTATTAACTGGAAAAAATCAACTTTATTATTATAGAGAATACGAAAAGCTGACAGGGCTGCCTTGAGATCTTTTCTAGTTAAAGCATCCGACAAAACAAAAACACTTTTTTCTCCTGGGGAAGCTAGAATCAAGACATCCTCACTTTTGATAGATTTGCGTTCTCCTACATAAGTAACAATTTTATTTATTTCGGAGTCAAGCTTGCGTAAATTGTTACCACAAATTTCTTGCAGTTGAGCCGCCGCACTCCGCTCGATGTTTTTATCTAGGGTCTTGCCAATCTTTATAATCCAACTAATAACCTGGTCCTGCTCCCAATCAGCAAAGGCTCTAAACTCATAAACATCCCCGATCTTATCAACTGCCTTAAAGAATTTTGATCGTTTATCCATAGAAGCAGCCCAAAAAATCACGGTTGTACCCAGAGCTAACGATTCCAGACTGGGAATTAAGGCTTCCCAGGTTTTTTGTTTTAAATCAAGATTCTTAATAATCAGTAAGCGCTCTCCAAAGAGCAACGGGGCTGTTTGCAAAGCATTAATAATATCTTCAAGACTAATTGACTCCGAATCAATTAGTTCGACATTTAGATCGGGATTGTCAACCTTTCTTTTTAATTCATTAACTTTTTCTTGAATTAAAAATTCCTCATCGCCATAAAATAATAAAAGCTGTTTAGCCAATGGTGCCAAACTCCTTTTCCTGTCCAATGGAAGTAAATTCTTCATGACCGGGATAAACGATGGTCTCGTCAGGCAAAGCGGCTAATCTTTGCAACGATTCACTCATCTGACGTGGAGAACTGCCCTGCAGATCAACTCGACCATAGGTAGTGTAAAATAAAGTGTCACCGCTAAAGAGATGGCCCTTTGTGTACAAACATATCCCTCCAGGAGAATGACCAGGAGTATGTAGAACCTTCAAGGTAACGCGACCAAATTTAATTTCATCTCCATCATGGAGTACCCAATCAGCTTGCCCAAGGAAATTATCCTCATGCCAAACCGTTTTTGCTTTTGTCAGCCTTTTAACGTCAGCAATTGCACCAACATGGTCATAGTGACCATGGGTAATGATTATATAGTGGACCTTTAAACCAGCTAACTCTGGCAAGATTAAATCTGCTTCATCACCGGGATCAATTACTACCGCATCATGCGTCTGTTCATCGCTGAGAATGTAACAGTTTGTCCGTAAGTATCCAACCTTAATAGTTTTAATTTGCATTGTCTAATTCCTAATTAGCCGGGAATGGGAATCGAACCCACGACCTACGCATTACGAATGCGTTGCTCTGCCAACTGAGCTATCCCGGCAACTAATTCAATTATATAATAACCCGCAGGGGTTGTCAGCTTACACACTTTAACACTATAATAGATAAAACTATGGAACTTATTCTCAACAACCTAAAAGTACCAATCGAAGATGATCGCTTATCAGCTTATCAAAAATTAATCACCGGCAAGCTTGGCCTTTCCCCTTTTAACTTCAAGGTTATAAAAATTCTTAAAAAATCCCTTGATGCTCGAGATAAAAGTCAGTTTTATTACAATCTTAATGTGTTGGTTTCTGTTCAGGATAGTTATCCCAACAGAGGCAATTACCCTGTTGTCAAAAATGAGCCTGTCCCAGAACAGGCCGGCAAACAACTTAAAGACCAGCCAATTATTATTGGCTTTGGTCCGGCAGGCATCTTTGCGGCTTTAACTTTTATTGAACAGGGAATTAAGCCAATCGTCTTTGAACGGGGCAAGAAGATAGAAGAACGACATCAAGATATTGAGAGTTTCATTAAAAACAAAGAGCTGAATCCCGAATCAAACATTCAATTTGGGGAAGGCGGAGCTGGCGCTTATTCTGACGGCAAACTTACTACTAGGACAAAAGAGACTGGTTATGTTAATAAGGTTTTGCAAACTTTTATTCGCTTTGGCGCCCCGGAAGAAATTAGCTATATCAACAAACCACATCTTGGCACAGACGTGCTAAAAACCATCATCAAGAATATTCGCGCTTATATTATTGAAAATGGCGGCAAGATTTACTATCAATCAAAGCTAACTGATTTAATCATCGAGAATAACACAGCAACAGGCGTAGTTATCAACAATCAAGACAAGCACTCTTCTGCAACAATTATATTAGCCACTGGTCACTCAGCACGTGATACATACGAGCTACTACACAACAAAGGGATCACTTTAGAACAGAAAGCCTTTGCTGTGGGGACTAGGATTGAGCATCCAGCCGAATTAATCAACGAGATGCAGTATGGACAGAAATACAAAAACTTTCCTGGTTTAGGAGCAGCCACTTACGCAACAACCTACAATAATCCTCAAACCAAACGTGGGGTCTTTTCTTTTTGTATGTGCCCTGGCGGTGAAGTCATCAATGCTTCATCCGAGGAAGGATTACTAACTGTGAACGGCATGAGCAACAGTACTCGCTCTTCTCAATTTTCCAACTCTGCTATTGTAGTAAATGTTCGGCCAGAAGACTTTGCTTCAGACCATCCCTTAGCTGGCATAGAATTTCAACGTCAGGTTGAGAAGAAATCTTTTGAGGCTGGCAATAAAACTTGGTTAGCCCCGGCACAGAACCTGAAAGATTTCTTAGCAGAAAACAAATCAAACCAGCTCATCACCAATTCAAATAGGATTGGAACATTCTCCTGCGAACTAAAGGATTTTCTTCCGGAGTTTATCGTCACAGAACTAACTAATGCTTTTAGCTTTTGGCAACATAGACTGCCTGCCTTTGTTTCTGACCAAGCTATATTGATTGGAGTGGAAACCAGAACTTCTTCCCCAGTTAGAATCTGCCGTCAAGAGAATGGAGAGAGCTTAAACATTAAGAACCTCTACCCCATTGGCGAAGGTTCTGGCTATGCCGGTGGAATTACTAGCTCTGCTATTGATGGGATTAAAGTTGTGGGGAAGATTGTTCTCAGCAGTTAAACAGATTGATTATGGGCTCTCAAAAAAACACATTCTCGCCTAAGGACTAAATATCTAATATATTGAAATTTTGAGCCGTTTTCAACGATATAGGTATATGGGAGAAGCTCAATATGCCTGAAGCTCTTAGGAACACCCTTAATAGTGCTGTAAAGCAGTTAGATCCTCGATTACAAAATCTATCATCTTGGCAACAAGTCAAACAAGCAGCAACTCAACACTCAGATCTTTTACGTCACCCAACAGAAACATCCCAAATAAGAAATTTTCAGAGGTGGATAGTTGTAAATGGCTTTAGACCCTGGGGTATTGGACAAAGAATGCATGAAGGAATGGATTTCCATGTATATAGTGATGTTAATGAGCAACCACACTTTGTCAGGAATTCACTACTTGTTCGTCAAATCGCTCCAGGAATATTATTACACAGAAGGCCAAATCATCTAGGTCCTTACGGCAACGTCTTCACCGTTCTTCACTCTCTACCACAAGATGGAGAAGATGCATTAATATCTGCTTATGTACACATTGAGGAAATTGATCAAGAAGCAAAAATTGGCACCCCTATGCCAACTATGCGTACTAGCCAAGGTGGTAATTACTCTCCGGGCAAAGAGTTACTTCCTTGGATGCAACATTTGCATTTTGAGATTGGCACTATCCCCTCACATCTATTATTGGAATTATTAGAAACTGGAAAAAATCCTTGGGGCTATCAATTTGCTACTGCATTAGACAATCTTACTACATCAGAAAAAAGTTTTGGTACGGCTTCATTTTCAGATCCACTCGAAATATTCCCTCTAGCCGAACCAATTAGATATGCTAAGACTATTAAAGGGAAAATCATTATGGATAATAGCGATAAGCCAACCAATAGATTCGAGTAATAACAATAACTATCTTATTTCAATATTTTTTTTTGTTAGCCCTTCGCCCAATTTCACTCGCTCGGGAGCATGCAAAGTGTTAGCAAATCCTATTTAGGGTTTCCTGTGGATAAACAGCGGGGGTTAAAATTTAGCATGGATCAGGAAACAAAAATCCTTTACTTGAAGAAAAAAACTAAAAGAAGGACGAGGACAAGGAAACAAAAACCTATATTTCATAAAGATTTTTGTCTAGCCGACGACCAGAGTTGAACTGGTAACCTACGCATTACAAGTGCGTTGCTCTGCCAATTGAGCTACGTCGGCATACAAATTAAAATTTGAACTCTTCAAAATCAGCGGCCCATTTTATATGTTTCTGTTGTAAATTTTTCGCTTCATCAAATCTCAATTTAATTGTAGACATATTGGGAAACTCTGACAACCTGATGAAATATATTTTATCATTATCAGGATTAAAAGCTGCCATAATATCAACATTTTGGCTTGAATATCTAATTCTACTCCAATTATTCATACTCCTCAAAGGCACTTCTAAACAGCCATTTTTAGGAGTAACAAATTTAACTTGTATCCTCTTGTATGCCCCTGCTACTTCGCAAAGCAAATCAAAGCGATGATCTTCACCCCAAGGAAGAAAAACCTTATAACCTTTGCTAACTAGATAAGACAGAACTTTAGCTTCGGCAATACAGCCTTTTTGCTTAGTTATTGCCATTCTACCATCTATTCATGATCAAACGGGCATTGTCATTACTAGCAGAAACATTTTTTGTATCAATATCAACCAGCCAATCAAAAGATTCTAACACACCCCGCTCCTGCTCACAAACATAGCGAACAACAACGTTTTTCCCCTGTTTAGCAATCTTCCAGCCCTTTTCAACAACCGGACTGCCTAATGACTTGGTTAAAGTTATCACAGATTTAAGTGCACTCTCAATTTTCGTCCCCTTATTGGTTTTGCCCGACTTTACAATTTGCAACGAATCATCGGCTAAAGAAGGCGGCAACTTGGCCACGGTCTTAGGAAAAGTTATCTGCTTATTGTCTAATTCAAGCAAAGCAACTGACCTTGAATCAACTCCCAACAAAGCATAAACTTCCCGGTTATCGGGATCAACACCAAGGGCTGCTTTCCAGGCAGATCTGGCCTTATCGGTAAATCCTAAGTTTTTATAACTTTGTCCCATTTCTATCCAGGAAACAAGTGAAGTTGGCTTTAAATCAATAACTTTCTGATAGGCAGTAACAGCTTCATTAAACCGCTTGGCCCTAAATTTAGCATACCCAAGGTCAAAGAACTTCTTAGCCAATAAGCCGGCAAAAACCTTGGAATCAACATCACGATCATCAAGCCGAATTGCCTCTATGATTGAATCATGAGCAGCATCTAAGTTGCCCGCTTTGGCATAACACTTGGCTAACCAATAGTGGCCTTTGACAAATTTGGGCTCCATGGCTACGGTATTCTTATAATATTCTACGGCCAAAGCATAATCCTTGTTAGTATAAGCTTCATAACCCAAGGCACAATATTCATCCATCGGTTCGGAAACATTAGCCGCAGCGATCCAGCCTTGCCTGCCATCTTCAAATAAGACTTTATACCAAGAAACTTTAGCCAGACCAACCACCATTGCCCCCGGCAAAATCTTCAGGCTAGAACCATCAACAACCAAAGCAGACGCAGTAGAGGAGACTGTTAACGGCCAGGCTTGCCCTTCTTCAGAATCTACTTGCTTAACTAATTTAACATCTTGCGCAGGAATCGTTTCTGAAAAGAAATCAACGGTACGCTGGATTGTGCCACGCTTGCCGGCAATGTCATATTTGACAATATGCAAACCATTGGCCACTCCATCAGGAATAATATAATTGGCTGACCAATTCAACCCGTCAGTAGAATCAAGCGTAAGCCCTTTAGGTGCAAAATCAAAGGTAGCAGACACTCCCTCAACTTTAGAAGTAACCCTAACCCCAAGATTGAGGATCCTTTCTTGCTTAACTGTCTTAGGAGAAACAAAAGCCTCCAACCAAAGCAAGGAAAGATTTTCCCCCGGCTGGGTTGGCCCAGCCTTAATACTAACAGTTTCTCCTTCCAGATCTAAAGTCTCTACCCCAACGACCAGAGAAGCCCCCAAAATTAAAGTCATGGCAACAATAGCTATTTTTTTCATCTCTTATTCTCCTTTTTTTTTAATATGTTAATAACAAATTATCGATTTTAAAATCTGCCTGTCCAGCTTGATCCCCGCTAATTACTATCAATTGCATTTTTAATAAACCACCGGAAGCATCATCCTGATCAGGATTCCAAATGTCGTCCCCTACCCCAGGATTAGCATCCTTAAAAGCCGTAAAGGGAATTGAGGTTCTGGTAAAACCGTCTCCTTGAACCAAAATCTCTGCCACCCATTTATCATCATAAATAGCTTCGTAGTTTTTCTGGGGATCCTGCTCAATTTGATAATTCTGATTATCATCATCGAAAAACTCAACAATCAATTTCCCTTGAAACTTCTTGTTGCCAGAAATATCAATTTGAAAACGGGAAAATCGAGCAGCATCAACACCAAGATCTGTTCCCATGCCGCCAATATACCAATCATTTGTTTTCCCGGACAGTCTTAAAGAATAATCACCGCAAGATTCGGTTATTAAATCCCTGGCCGTTGTTTCAGGATTCTTAACAATCTCGGTCTTCACATCACCAAATCGCCACCATTTCGGATCCCGAGTAAAATTGGCATCCTCAAAATTGTCTATCAAATGAAACGAAAACTGGGCATAAGCCAGATTAGTGATGATAAATGTCAAGACAACAAGAAAGAGGAATCTTTTCATTGTTTTGATTTTTTAGCCTTGTTTTTCTTTGTAGAGAGCAAACGCTTGGCTGTTGTTGTCTTATTATTGACCTGTTTCTTCCTGCCTTTAAACTGAAAAGAATTAATCTTAAGAACCAGCTCCTCATTGTGCGCTTTCATCCGCTCACATTCTTTACCTAAAGCAATATTACTTTGGCGCAGCATTTGTTCGATTTTCGCCAGATCATTTAGCTGGGTCTGCTGATAACCAAATTCATCCTGCAAACAACTATTCTCCAGCTGCAAAGCCTCCTTACCGGAATCGAGCTGTTCAATTGTTTCGCGCAATTCCTTAATCCCTTTTCTTAAAACTTCGATTTCTTTGTTTTCTGTTATTTCTTCTGTGCAAACACAGTCATCAGGCATAAGCATCTCCGCAATTGCCTGTCTCCTTGTAACCAGTTCATAGCCCTTAGCCAGAGAAACACCCAGCAACGATAAGGCCAGTAAACCAGCTACTAATAAAGAACCACTTTGTGGATTGCCATGTTGAGAAAGAACATCTTGCAAACTCGGGGTATGTGCGGTGGAAAAAATAAAATTTAAAGCCAACAATAAGATTGCTAAAGCAAAAAGCCCCCCCCACAACCGAAAAAACTTATTCTTAAACATATCCTTAATTTTATTAAAAGTAGCCACGACTCTATCCTTATTGGTCATTATTAATCTCCTTTTTTTTAAAAAAAAGTAGGTGTGGCGCAGGCCGGGATTGAACCGGCGACACGCGGATTTTCAGTCCGCTGCTCTACCAACTGAGCTACCGCGCCACCTATGACCCGGATGAGATTTGAACTCATGGCCACCTGCTTAAAAGGCAGATGCTCTACCAGCTGAGCTACCGGGTCACAAAATTACACAAATTCAATGATACCGAAAAAATGAATCTATTTCAAGAGGCAAGTTAATGAAGAGAAAAACTCCGACGGTGGATTGGACAAGCTCCATGTTTCTGGAGATTTTCAAAGTGCAACTTTGTACCATAACCCTTGTGCCGATCAAAGCCATAAACTGGAAACTTTTTATGGTAGCGTAGCATGATTTTATCCCTGGTAACCTTAGCAATGATTGAAGCGGCTGCAATTGAGCACGATTTCCGGTCCCCCTTAACGATAGCAGTTTGGGGGATCTCAAGATCGAGGCTTAAATTTCCGTCAATTAATAAATGATGTGGAGCTAAAGACAAATTCAAGACTGCTTTTTTCATCGCTAAACGAGCGGCTTGATAAATATTGATCCGATCAACTAGCTGATGAGAAACAATGCCAACTCCAATTGCAACAGCCTCGCATTTTATAATCTTAAAAAGCCGTTTTCGCTTAAGCGCAGAAAGCAGCTTGGAATCATTCAAACCGTCAATTAGTTTATCTAGAATAACAGCCGCCGCAACAACCGGCCCAGCCAACGGCCCCCTGCCCGCTTCATCAATTCCGGCAATTAATCTAAACCCTTTTTCCATGAGGGCTTTTTCGTATTGATTTGAAGGGAAAGTTATCATAATTAATAAATCATATTTGTGGCTGAATTTATTGCTTTCAACTTTTTACTCATATTCCCTCGCATCCTTTCTATAACCACAATATTCACAGCCAGGATCAGCCTCAGGCAACTTATCACTCACTAAGCACTCACGTGCCTTTATAATGTTAGGCTCAACCCATTGATCATTGCCAGTATAAAGTATCAACGAAGGCTGTTTTGAAGCGGGATCAAATAAATTTCTGGTTTTTTGCACCATTATGGCTGAAAGATTGGCAGCAGATTAAATTTATGAGCACAACTTGTCATCTTTTGCTGAACTTTTTTTACCTGACATTCATCTAAACCTGTTAAATCTCCCTTTTCTAAACCAACAATGATCTTATCTAGTTCTGCATAGCGGATCCCCATCTCTTCCTCATCTGTCTGACCCAACCACAGTCCTGCTGAGGGTGGTTTTTCGATAATAACTTCTGGAACACCAAGTTCTTGGGCTAATTCTCTAACCTGGGATTTCAAGAGTGCTGCTAACGGTAAGATATCCACTCCCCCATCCCCATACTTAGTACAATATCCCATCACCGCTTCAGATTTATTGCCGGTCCCAACCACTAAATAATTATTCTTATTAGCATGATAATAAAGAGACAACATTCTTAACCTTGGCTTAATATTAGCGGCCGCCAAATTGTTTTTTTCGCCCTCAAACGGTTTACCTTCCAATTGGACATAGAGCTGATCATAGGCAAAGCGTAGATCTATCAACCTGGTAGGGATAGCAAATTTACTGGCTAACAACTGAGCATGCTTTATATCTTCATCGTTACTAAAACAGGGCATCAGCAGACCCAAAACGTTTTCCGGGAAGATTTGCTTACACAACACCCCGACAACCGCAGAGTCAATGCCGCCGGAAAGACCAAAAACGCAACCCTTGGCCCCAGCATTTTTGACTTGTTCTTTGATCCAGATTGAAAGTTTATCGGAGAGAGTATTCATTGAAGAAATTATAGAAGGATTATTTTGTGTTTGCAATAGCAGCTGATCTAGCATGAGCAACCTGACAAAAGAAATCAACTACGGAATCCATTCCCCCTGTTTCCAGATAAGCATGCGCCGGGCACCACAAACAGAGATTAATAATTGCACACTTGCGGCATTTGTTTAAAAATTCCTTGTTTTGAGAGCGCATCGCTCTTACTTTGGGAACAAACTTCTCCCAGGCTTCTTTTAACGTTCCCCTTTTGAGGTCATAAATAGTATCCGGATGCCAAAGAGAAGAACACAAGCGGAAAAAACCTTCATAGCTTAAAGAAAAACTGCCGTTGCCTGCCCCGCAGCGAAAGAGATGGTCGCAAACATGTTTTTCAAATTCAGGGTTAATTAATTTGTCGCAGCCTTTTTTTAACGCACCGAAACGTTCTTCGTCAGCTTTTTCAACTGCTGCTACTTCGTCAGGGCTTAAACGTTCGGCTTTAATCAACTCGTTTCGTTCTGGGTTACGGTCAAAGCGCAAATGCAATTGCGGATCAAAGCGAAAGTAATCTTTGGTCCGTTCCCGACAAAAATTAGAAATTTCTGGTAATTCATGAAGATTGGATTTTAAGGCCATTGTTTTAAATCTGATTCTGACCCCTGTTTCCATCAGCAAAGTAAGCCCCCGCATAAAAGCCTCAAAAGACCCGGGCTTGCGGCTGATTTTTTCGTAGGTTTCCTTTGTTACTCCGTAAACAGTAACTTCAATATCACGGGGAGGATATTTTTTAAAGAATTCCGCATGTTTTTTGGTGACCAAGCAGGCATTGGTAAAAACAGACAGCAACAGCCCTTTTTTCTTAAGCATCATATAGAGCTCAAAAAAGTCTGGGCGTAAAAGAGGTTCCCCGCCGGTAATTAAACACCACAAAGCCCCTAATTCTACTGCCTGGTCTGCAAGATTGCTGATTTGTTCAAGCGTTAACTCTTTTTTTCTCGCTTCTTGGTCGCCAGCCGGAAGGTTGATATAGCAATGGGAACAATCGTTATTACAGCGCGCAGTAACTTCCAAGTCAAAAGAAACCAATCCCCTGTTTTTGTTGTGTTTCATCTTGTCCCAGAGGGCAAATTCCGGGAGAGGAATGGAAGAAGAAAATGATTCACTCACCTTTAATTCTCCTTATAAGGTTTAAAAACTGACGCGGAAAAAAGAATAACATGAAAAAGAGGTTGTAACAACTTAACCATGCAATAAAATGGCATTCAGGCCCAATCCCGGCAAAGGCATCTTTTCCGTTTCTCTCTACTCTCGCTACTTTTCCCAATATGTTTTGCAAAGGGATTTTTCCGTCTCTTTCCATAGTATTATCGCCTTTGATTAAATACTGGTCATTTTTTTTAGCAATAATACGATGCACTACCAGTTTTTGCCTGCAAGGCCGGACAAACGCAACTACTTCACCAATATTGTAGCCATCCGAAGATTTTGCAATAGTTAAAACATCTTCGTCTTTGATAAACGGGGACATACTTCCGCCTTTGGCTTTAAAACGGAAAAGCCCCCCTTTTTCGTGCACAGCTTGCATTAGGCCGATTAGTTGGGGGCTGTAGAGGGAGATTTCTTTTTTTTCTTGGGTCAAAGCAGTAGACATCTATGTTATGAAGCAATGGTCAGCATTTGTCTTTTTAAAAGCTCTTCAGTCAACCCCAAAACATCTTTTTCAATCTCTTCTTTAGGCGCCTCAAATTCTGCCACTAACTCATCAATAATTGTTTTCAAGCTCTTCTTGCCGTCCAATCTTTTCCAGATCTCTTTGCCGGTATCATTGAGCGTAAAAAGCTCGTCTTCCATGTCACCTACGCCAGAAACCAAAGGGACAATAATCAGTTCTCCTTCTATCTCGCGGGCAACGATCTTTTCGGACGGTAGATAAATAGCGCTAGTATTTATAATTGCTTCAGTCATGATCCCTCCTTAATAGAATTATAGCAAAAATATCCGCGACTAGCTATTTGGCAATTACGTTGCAGATAACAAAAGCCACTTAAGCAACAAACCCCAAAAAGTTTTCTTTATTAACTACCTCATAGGAAGCATTTTTATATGTTTCCAGCCAAATACGTGGAGGCTTTTTCTTTTTATCTCCCCACTTAAACTCAAATCCAAACAGTTTTCCATCACGCTCTTCAACCAGATCAATTTCTTTTTGATCATAGGTGCGCCAAAAATAAATATTCGCGTAAATATCCAGGTAGGCGCGCTTCTTCAACCTTTCAATAAACAAAAAATTCTCCCATAATTGTCCGGCATCGTTTCTGGCCTCAAGCAAATTAAAATTATTAATTACCGCATTGCGTATGCCATTATCCAAAAAATAATACTTGGCGGTTTTTGACACTTCTTTACGCAAATTCCTGGAAAAGCCTCTTACCCGCAAAATAACAAAGGCCTTTTCCAGCAAATCAAGGTACCTTTCAATTGTTTGTTTGCTCAAATCAAGCGCATTGCTTAATTCGTTCAACGAAACTTCATTCCCCACTTGAAAAGCCAGCAGCCGCAATAAGTCCGACAATTTGTCTGCATTGCGAAGGTTCTCCAATTCAAGGATATCTTTATATAGATATGAATCGCGCAGCAATTCCAAATATTCTCGCTTTTCAGCATAGCTTTTTTTTAATAACGTTTCCGGATAAGAGCCATAAATCAACAAGTCCCCCAGCATTTTATTGGCTTCATAACTTTGAAATTGTGCGGAAATTTCCAGCACTGAAATAGGAAACAATTTAAAAACTCGCTGGCGGCCGGTCAGGGGTTCCCCTATGCGGTTCGATAAATCAAAAGAAGAAGAACCTGTAGCAATTACTTTAATGCCAGGGATATGATCAACCATTAATTTCAAAACCAGACCGATTTCCGGTATTCTTTGGGCTTCGTCGATTACAATAAGCTCATATCCGCCAAAAAACTGCTTGATCTTGTCTATTTCCTGCGTTTTTAAAACATCCCTAAGATTCCCATCATCCCCAAAACCTAAAAAATACTTTCCTGAAAAATCCTTTAAAAAAGCATTAAGCAGAGTTGTTTTACCTGCCCTTCTCGGCCCATACAAGACCAAAACCTTATTAGGCTCAAGTAAAGATGGAATCTTATCTAAATAGTATCTTTTATACATATCGCGGAGTTAAAGTTACCATTTTAAGGCTAATTTGTCAAGTTTTATTGCCATATTAACAAATTACAGCGTAAAAAGCTCGTCTTCCATGTCGCCAATTTCTATCTCGCGGGCAACGATCTTTTCGGAAGGGATATATACTTTTTCTTTTTCCATAATAAAGTCCTCCTGCTCAAAAATTTAAAACAACCAAACTAAAGACTAAGAAGCACCTAACGCATTGCAAAGCGGCACACAAGCCGGCTCATCATTGGAATAACATCGTTCATGATCATAATCTGGCCCTGAAGGGGTAAATCCACCATTTTTGCAAGCAACCAGCACTGCTTCTTCCTGTTTTCCGCGAGTCAAAACCATTAATTGAGGCTGAATCCATTTTCTTTTTTCCATAAAACACCTCCCAATTCATTTGTGGCTATTCTACTACAGAGAGAAGGAGGAAGGCAACAATATTAATTAAAATTATTGTATAATAAAAACATGCCAGAAGAGAGCTTAAAATTCCAGGCTCGAGGGACAAGTTTGTCCCCGCTAATTTTTAACGGTGAAATAATCACCGCAGCAACAACAAGAACCTTTAATACTATAGAAGTCGCCTAAGACCCTTCAACGCTCCAACATCTACCATCTATTGGACATTCTTCGCCAGCATAGCAGCTATCATGATACCCATCGGAACCAGTAGTGATTCCAGCTGTCTTACACCCAGACAGGACCGCCTCCTGGCGAGATCCCCTTGACAACACAATGAGCGCGGGTTTCTTCCATCTGTTTTTTGCGCTTTTTCCCATGATTATCCTTCCCCCTTTTTTCTTTGCTGGTTGTAATAATACAAGAGAGAGAGAGAGAGAGAGAGTCAAGTGATAATTTTAGCCCTTTTATCTGCCAGCCGAGCTATTCGGGTTTTCCACTCCACCACCTCCCACGCCTTCTCCCCTTTTTCAGGCAATAATAAAAGCCCTTCTTTTTAGGTAACAAGTTAAATTTTTTCTAAATCAATTCCTGGAGCAAAAGCTTCCAAAGGGGGATAAAGACTATAGAATACTTGCCTTTTGTTATTGTCTTATCAATATCTTTTGTCGCGATTACAAGAGTAGCACAATTTAATTCTTTCGCGGCGGAAAGCAGGGCTTTTATTTCTCTTTCTTTCACGTTAGCTGCCCTCATATCGTAGGAAACTTGAACCAGCATGGCTATTTCCTGGCCTTTTTTAACGGCAAAATCAACGTCTTCCTGCTTATCGTTTTTCCAATAAAAAATATTTTCTTTTCCGTATTTCTTTAGAAGATAGATTGCCGCGATATTTTCATATACCCTGCCAATGTTTGAGGAAAAATTCACGGTTGCGGCATTTATGATTCCCGTATCTATGCAGTAATATTTTTTGGGATACAATTTCCGCTCTTTCACCTTATAGGAAAAAATTGGAACCTGAAAGATCAGGAAAGCTTCTTCAAGATATGACAAGATTTGCAGGATTAAGTTTGGGGAAATTTTTCTTTGGACAAGTACTGCGGCGGCATTTCTCGTCCTATTGGCGCTTGAAAGGGAAGAAAAACTGTTTAAGGCAAGTTCCGCCACAAGTTTTATTATTGAAACATCTTTTCCTTTGTGCCTCGCGACAACATCCCTATAAATGATGCCTTCAAACACTTCTTTTAGGTATTGCAGTTTCAGGGATTCATCTTTTTCAAGCACAACTTGCGGGAACCCCCCATAGGTTAAATATTCCCTGAAAAGCTTCTCCCAAAGCGGCTTCTTTCCCAGCAATTGGTGCTTCTTGTTGATTTCATGGCCGCAAAACAACAGGAATTCTTTAAAGCTCAACGGGAATACTTCACAGGTAAAGATTCTCCCGGTCAAAGCCGTAGCTAGCTTGGAATAAAGCAATTTAGAAGAGGAGCCGGTGATTATTATTTTTACATTTTCTTTTTTTTCCGTTAACAGCCTAACCCATTTTTCCCAATTAGGGACATTTTGTATTTCATCCAGGACAAGATAGGCTTCTTCTTTTTTGGATACTATTTCGCGATACGCGCCGTAGATATTATCAAGCAGATCGGTGCCAAGATATGGGCCGAATTTCGGATCTTCAAGCAATACGTATAAAGTATTTTCCAAAGATTGGCCGGCGGCGGCTTCAAGCGCTTGTTTTGCCAAAAAAGTTTTGCCCGCCCTTCTTACACCGATAATCGCGGTTATCATCCCTTTTCCGCTCGTATATTTCTTTAATGCGTCAAGATACAGGCCTCTTTTGATGCCGGAATCCTGCTTTTTCCCCCAGCTATTGAGCGGCGCCAAAGTTTCGATTATTTCTTCTTTGCTAAGCATAATTCATATTCTCCTTAATGCGATTCGCATGTCAATATCATATTAATTGTAATGCGATTTGTCAAGCTCTTTTGTCTGCCAGCCGAGCTATTCGGGCTTTCCACTCCCCCACCTCCCACCCCTTCTCCCCTTTTTCAACCAACCCCAGATATTCCGCCTGTGCATGGGCAATATCGCAGAGATATTCTACCGGAGTATCGAGAGTACCTGTCTCATTCCACGATTTTGCAGGGCACTGCTCGCAAAGGCCTTTGAGGAAGCATTTTTCACATCTCTTCAGATATTCCGGATTTTTTGGCTCCTTTTTCTGCATTTCAGGAAAGAAATTGGTCATGGCATCTTTGATGCTCCCTTTTTTAAGGTTATAAACAGTATCAGGGTGACGCAGCATCAGGCAAAGCTGAAGATTCCCGTAAGCATCCACGCACCCTCCGCCATGCCCTGCCCCGCAGGAAAATAATTTGTTCCCGGGAGGCCGCATAAATTTGGAACAAAACTCTTTCATCCCTTTTAGATATTTTTCTTTATCCCTAGTTAGGATTTTTAATCCCTCTTCTGGAGAAAGACGATTCCTTTGTATTAACCGGTTTTTAGCCTCATCATCTCTGCGACAGCGCAGGTCAAAAAACATGGAATAAGAAGGTGGACGATCCATCCACGGAATAGTTGCTGCAAAAGCTTCAAACTCTTCCATATCCTCTTTATTTTGAGGAAGAAATGCGGATTTAACCACAAAAGGGATTTTCTTTTCCAAGAGCAAATGGATCCCCCTCCAAAACTCCTCAAATGCTCCTTTTACCCTGACAACCGCATCATAAGATTTGGGCTGCATCCCATAAACCGTAACCTCGATTTTTTCACGCGGAGGATAGGCTGCTAAAAATTCGGCTAATTCAGGCGTAATCAAGCGGGCGTTAGTAAAAAGCATAACTCTGATGCCCAGTTTGCGGGTAAAAAGATAAAGCTCCTTAAAATCTTCCCGCAAAAGAGGTTCCCCGCCCGTAAAACGGATCGTCATGCCGCCTAGATCCGCAACCTCTTGGATGATCTTTTTCCATTCGTCAGTAGAAAGTTCTTTCTTCTTTGCTGATTCGTCATTTTCAGGAAGATTGATACAGCAGTGGATGCAATCGTTGTTACAGCGTTCAGTAAGTTCAATGTCCAGGCGGCCAACAAGAGGCCTCCCTTTTTTAAAGAGATCGGAGTTGGAGATGTTTATTTCTGTCGAGTATTCGCGCATAAATATTCATTGATTACAACAACCAAGGTAATTGTCTCTATTTTTCGCGCCCCCACTTCCAATTGTTATTGCTTAACTTCCTGAAAAATCATGGCAAGGCAAACAATATTCATCACATGCCCCGTTATGAGAATTGTTGTCACCAACGAGGTCTGTGTTTTTACAACTTGACAGCACATTTTCTTCAGCCTTTAACCGCGTCAAAACCATCAACAGCGGCTTTTTCCATTCTTTTTTCATAAAAACACCCTCCTTAAAATAGGCTGAAGAAATTATACAACAAACAAACTAAAAGTACAGCTACTCTAGAAAATCGAGGCTATCAAACTTGCAGACAGACAGGCAGGGGTAGAACTAAAGTCAGGCAAATTGAACTTTCAATATTCAATTTGACAAGCTATTGAACAACCTGATACTATAATAGCAATCATGAACATGAAAAAGCGTTTTTTGGAAAAACCCCTGAAAAGTGCGGCTAAAAAATATCCCATTGTTACTTTGACTGGACCGCGCCAATCGGGGAAAACCACCCTGGCTAAAACTGCTTTTCCAAAATACAGGTATGTTTCGCTGGAAGATCCCGACCAACGCAGTTTTGCGGAAAAGGACCCCCGCGGTTTTTTAGAGGAATACAATCAATACGTTATATTAGACGAGGTCCAGCGTGTTCCGCAGCTTTTTTCATATCTGCAAACCCTTGTTGACGAAAAAAAACTGCCCGGGCAATTTGTCCTGACCGGATCCAACCAATTTACGCTTAACGAAAAGATCTCCCAAAGCCTGGCGGGAAGGGCCGCAATTTTTAAATTGCTTCCTTTTTCTTTGGCAGAGCTTTTGGCAAGACCCCCTCAATCCTTTTGGGAAAAACCGGCCGCTCCATCGCAAAAAATTGCCCCCCCCAAAGCAACTTTATCCCGCGTTATTTTTGAAGGCCTTTATCCCCGTATCCATGACCAAAAAATTGACCCGCGGCAATGGTACCGTGACTACTTTGAAACCTATGTCACCAAAGATGTAAGGAACCTTTTGGAACTTGGAGATTTAAGGTCTTTTGAACAATTCGTCCGTTTGTTAGCCGGCAGATCCGGCCAAATATTAAATTTAACTTCCCTGGGAAACGACCTGGGCGTTTCCCACACCACTGCCAAACGCTGGCTTTCGGTCTTAGAAGCAAGTTATCTTGTTGCCCTGCTCCCTCCTTATTATAAAAACTTTAACAAGCGGATCATCAAAGCGCCTAAAGTTTACTTTCTTGACTCGGGGTTTCTCTGTTTTCTGCTGCAAATTAAAAACCCTAAAGAATGGGCAACCCATCCCCAACTGGGATCTATTTTTGAAACATTTATTGTCAGCGAAATATTTAAATCTTTTACCCATGCAGGGCTAACCCCTCCGCTTTATTTTTGGCGGGACCGGAGCGGAACCGAGATTGACCTGTTAATTGACCATGGGGGAAAAGGCTTCCCTGTAGAAATTAAAGCTTCCCAAACCATTAACCAGGATTTTTTAAGGCCGATTTCCAGCTGGTTGAAATTGCCTAACAATAAACAAACCGAAGGGGCAATTGTTTTTGGAGGTAAAAACTATCAAAAGCGGAGCAAACTGCAAATTGTTCCATGGTATGCCGTAAGCTAGAATAAAATTCGGAAGACTTTTTTTATACTGCCTTTATTTTATCCACAATCGCCCCGCTCTTATCAAACTCCATCCTATAAACCTGGACTTTCTCTGCAATCTGCTCCAAAAGATCGAGCTCTTTTTCCCACCAATCAGTAGTTTCAAACGGCTTGATCAAGCAAGCAATTAGTTTTTTGAAGATCGCTTTTTTGTCCGTTAGTCGAGTCAGCTGGTTTTCTTTGCTCTGTTCCAAAAAGAAAATTGTGTGCAAAGGCGCTGTTTTTGCGGAAATATCCGGCACGTCTCCGTGGCTCCAGGTGCCGTAAACAGTAAAACCTTCTGGGTTTGATCTTACAATATTGCGGTCATCGCACAAGACCTCTGCCCCATGCTCCATCATCATTCTAGTCGTCGTAGACTTGCCTGCTTCGGAATGCCCCACAAACATCAACCCTTTGCCCTCCAGTATCACTGCACTGGAATGGAGATAACAGCCTTGCCTGTCTGCCAAAAGCCTTCCAACCAAGATCTGGTCCGTAGCAAAAAGAGTTAAAGAGGTCATTCCCCCTTTTTTAAAACTAGTATCATCTTTATGATAAATCTCCCCCCTGCTGTGGTCTTTATTAAAAACAGCCACACGGTGAAGGTCTTTCTCTCCTGTAGTTGGAGAGATCCCAAGATAAATCCATGAATCCCCCTTTTTATAAATAGACCACGGAGTTTTAGAATAAAGCCTTTCTCCTAAATCCTTGTTTGTTAAATCCGGCAAAGCAAAATGATGATGGACATGAACTGTATCCTTGCCCGGACCCGCTACCTTAAAAGGGTTAAGCTTGGGATGAAAGGTCTCTTCTGTAATCGGCAGGTCTGCTTCAACTTGAATGGTAATGCCCCCAATTTGATAATACCTGCGATGATTTTTCCTCCAATTCTCTTTATATTTTTTGTTCTCTTTGGCTACAGCACAAAGGTGTTCCACTTTTTTAGAAAAATCCCTGTGTTCCAAATACGCGTAAACCGGGCACCAGCGGCAATTTTTGCGGTCTTCACAAGAAGCACAGCTGTCTAAATATTCCTGCGTACCCAGCACTTTATCCGCCAAAGAAGGGATAAAATTGTCCCAACAATCAGCCACTGTCCCTTGTCTTAAATCATAAAGCAAGGCAGGATCCTTTATGAAACCGCAAAAAGTCATTTGGCCGTAGGGATCAAGATGAAAATCCCTTCGGTTGGCAATGCATGCGGCAAAAAGGCGCTTGTCGCCAGGCTCTCTTTTTCCGCAACCGGACTCCTCTACCATTCTTTCTTCGTAAGAGACGCTCGGCTTATCAAGCTCTAAGACTTCTTTAGGAGAAAGCCGCTGTCTCTTAATCTCTTCATTAACCGCAGGATCTCCGCTTGAAGAAAGATACAGCCATGGAGCCCCTACCCGATAATGCTTGCTCAAAGACTTTGCCAGCTCAACCATTCGATCAAATTGGTGATAATTATCTTTCATGGGAATTAGCTGGACAGTAAAACCAGCGCCAGCTTCTTTTAAATAGGCAAAGCCGCGCATCATTGCATCATATGACCCTGGGTTTCTGGTTACATGATCGTGGACTTCACGCGTGGCGCCATAAACAGCAACCATTTTTGAGCCTTTTCTTTTCATCAGTTGAGCAATAGCTGGTGTAATCAGAGTTCCATTGGTGTTAAGAGAATAAGAAACAGCGTGAGAAGTTAAAAAATCAAAGATCTCCGCGAAATCCGGCCGCAGCATCGGTTCCCCGCCAGAAATTGACCAGCGCCTGGTACCTAATTTTCTAGCTTGAGCAACAATCTCTTTTATTTCTTCAAACGTAAGCTCCTGCTCCTTTTCTTTTGAATCAGCAGGGATCCTCAACCAGCAGTGGCGACAATTATTATTACAGCGGTAAGTAAGATCGATTTTCCCCTCAAGTGGTAAACGGGGCATCGTTTTAAGTTTTTTAGTTTGCAGGTGCATTTTGTTTTCCTTTCTCTTCTAAAACCCTTTCAAACACCGGCCCAAAATCACCAAAGGCCTTATAAATAACCACAAATTCCGCTTTAATATTCTGTATGGATTGAAAAATCGCCTGCTGATTTTTATATTTTAGCGCTCTATCTAAACTCTCCAAAACTTGTTCTTCTTTTTTAATCCGCTCTTTGAGTGCCTCAACCTTTAATTCATCAAAGTTAAAAAGCTTCGCCTCAAGCGAAGCCTGACCGACGATTTGCCATTCTAGCCTGGCTTGTTCGGATAAATTCTTTAGTTTTTTTAAGTCTTTCTCTTCTAAGCGAGTCTTGCTTCTAACAGTCAAAGACATTTGCCCCATAGTTGCATCAAAATCATTTAAATAATCTAGAAAATAATGCAGACTATTGCGTTTTCTAATGTCGGCCAAGACAAACCTAACTGCTTCCAAACTAGCATAAGCAGGGATCAACAACTCATCGCTGGTGCAAACCTCTGCTGAGGCTATCAAGTTATTTATCAAATCAAAATCCTGCGGCCACCGCTTGTCAACAATATCAACTCCATATTTCATTTTCATCCCATGGTATTTATCGTAGAATCGTTGCCACTCTTTTTTTAAATCAGCCAGAGCAATTTCCGACTCGCGTTGACGAAACAAATCGGTAAAAACTAAGGCGGGAACATAAACCCGGTCAAACTTAACCATGTCGACCAAAAGCCTTTGCTTGGCTGGCCGAGAAGAACAACCAGCTATAAAGATTAAACAGATTAACAAGAAAAGTCTTAATTTCATCTTGATAATAATAAGTCATTGGCAAGCGACTCTCAAGTCTTATTTTTTTGCCCAAATAATAAGCTTGTCAACTTTGGTCGATATGCTATATAATAAACTTGTGTTCGCGGGAGTAGTTCAGTTGGTAGAACACCTCCTTGCCAAGGAGAAGGTCGCCGGTTCGAGCCCGGTCTCCCGCTTTCCTTACTTTTGTCATTTGGATCTTGTCTTTTGAAATTTCCGCACAGCGGTCACGGGGTGTAGCTTAGCTTGGTAGAGCGCCTGGTTTGGGACCAGGAGGCCGTAGGTTCAAATCCTATCACCCCGATTTTCCCTACCCAAAACTTCCCAATCATTCCCCTAATTTACCAGGAGGCCGTAGGTTCTCCCGCCCCTCATTATTACTATAACAATTGTGGAACGGGCGGGATCCCGTCGGTTACACTACAATTATAGAATAATGATCGACGGGAAAATCCTATCACCCCGATTTCTCAATCCAATTAATTGCCTCAATATTTTTTTCTTCTCGGCGCTTATTGAAACATTCTTTTTTTTCGTGATATACTCAACCTATGCGCCAGTAGCTCAGCTGGATAGAGCAACAGATTTCTAATCTGTAGGCCACAGGTTCGAGTCCTGTCTGGCGCAGGAAATTTTAGATATGGGCGAGTGGCGGAACTGGCAGACGCACTAGACTTAGGATCTAGCGCCGCAAGGCATGGAGGTTCAACTCCTCTCTCGCCCATGATAGAATAAGTTGATGCGGGAGTAGCTCAGCTGGTAGAGCGCCACCCTTCCAAGGTGGATGTCGCCGGTTCGAATCCGGTCTCCCGCTTGTCCGCCTTTGGCGGGCTCCAAAGTTTCAGGCGCCAGTAGCTCAATTGGCAGAGCAGTTGACTCTTAATCAATTGGTTGGAGGTTCTCCCGATGGTCATGATAATATATGACAATAATGGAATCATCGGGATCCCGACGTTCATTGATAACCAAATATGCACCATTAGCTCAATTGGTAGAGCAGCTGACTCTTAATCAGTTGGTTGAAGGTTCAAGTCCTTCATGGTGCATATTTGGTAATGGTGCGTCGGGAAAGTCCTCCCTGGCGCATTTTTTATGGGATACCCACCAACCACTTCACCTTCTCCCCAATCTCATCCCTGACTTTTCTGAAAACTTCCATCCCCTTCCCTTTTGGATCCTCAATCTGCCAGTCGATCTTTTCTTTGGCAGGGAAAAAGGGGCAGACATCCTGACAGCCCATTGTCACGATCAGATCAAACTTGTTGTAAGGCAACCGCTCAAATCCTTTGGAAACTTGTCCGGAAATATCAATCCCCGCCTCTTTCATCACCTCAATGGCATCCGGATTAACAATCCCCGACGGTTTTGATCCGGCGGAATATACTTCAACTTTGTCCCCGCCGTACTTTTTGGCAAAACCTTCTGCGATCTGGGAACGGCAGGAGTTTTCAACGCAAACAAATAAAATTCTTACTTTTTCCATAAATTGGCCTCCTTAATTCAAACTTTTTCTTTACTAACAAACCAATGACGGGTCTTGTTGGAAAAATTGACTAAACTAAGCATTATTGGCACTTCAGTTAAAACTCCCACCACCGTAGCCAGCGCCGCGCCGCTCTTCAAGCCGAAAAGAGTGATCGCTACCGCTACCGCCAGCTCAAAGAAATTGCTGGCTCCTATCATCGCCGCCGGAGAAGCGATCGCGTGCTCAATCCGCCATTTCTTGGCCCACAAATAAGCAACGGCAAAGATAAAATAAGTTTGGATGGCTAGCGGAATAGCGATTAAAAAGATATGCAGCGGATTTTCGATAATAATATTTCCCTGAAAGGCAAAAAGCAGGATCAGGGTAGAAAGAAGACCGATGATCGCAACCGGTTTTAACATCCGCAAAAAAACATTTTCAAACCAGGGCATCCCCAGATATTTTATCAGCAGCTGTCTCGATATATATCCGCCGGTTAAAGGGACGACCACAAAAAGGATCGTCGAATAGATCAAAGTGTCATAAGGAACAATTATTTGATTTACCCCCAGCAGGAATTTTACGATCGGGACAAAAGCAATCAGGATAATCAAGTCATTGACCGCGACCTGGACTAAGGTATGGGCCGGATTTCCTTTGGTCAAATAGCTCCAGACAAAAACCATCGCCGTACAGGGCGCGGCCCCCAATAGAATCGCTCCGGCGATATATTCGGTAGCCAAGGCAGGGGTAATAAAGGCCGCGAATAAATATTTCAAAAAGATAACGGCAAAGATCGCCATGGTAAACGGTTTTATAAGCCAATTAACGACCAGGGTTACGATTAATCCTTTTGGTTTTTTTCCGACCCTGACAATGCTTGAAAAATCGATCTGCACCATCATCGGATAGATCATCAGCCAAATAAGGATGGCTATCGGGATATTGACCCGGGCAACCTCCATTTGACTTAAGACGGCAACTATTTGCGGAAAGACCTTGCCTAAAATTATTCCGCCGATAATGCAGAGGATCACCCAAACCGAAAGATAGCGTTCAAAAATTGGGAGCTTGGCGCTAACGTCGGTATTTTCCATTATTTATAGTCCTTATTTTTACTTTGCATTTCAGATCGCATCCTTTCCGGCCTTTACCGGCGCCGGTCTGTTTTTTGATCCCCAACGTCTTATTGAGTTTGAGTTCCGAAAAAACCGTCAGGTTTAAAGAATAATACTGCCAGGGCCCGACTTTTTTATTTTTTACCAGCCCGCTTTTACGTAAATAGGCCAGATGGCGGGAAACTTTGGGCTGGGAAAGCTTGAGAGCCGAGTAAATCTCGCAAACACAGCACTCCCCTTTTGCCAGCAGTTGGATTATTAAAAGCCGGGTCTCATCGCTTAAGGCGCGGAAGATCTTGATTGTTTTTTTCTTATTCATATATGCCTATGCATATATAATACGCTTTGCCAAAATAATTGTCAAGCAGTTAAGGGTGTCTCGCCGGTGCCGGCCGCCTTACGACCGTGCGGCCCGACGGGGATATCAAGCTCAACCTAAAAAAGGCTTGCTATCTACAACCTGCCGGCATAGAAGACCGGAACAATTATTCCATCGCCTCGAATGAGCGTGCTTTTTTGGATGTTCTCCCTCTCAACAAAGATTATCATTTTGACAATCTGGCGCCGCTTGACTGGGACAAGGTTTTTGAAATACTGCCCATGTATGGTAATAAGCGGATGGCAAAAAAAGCAGCTGAATATCACCGTGTACTTAAGGACAAAAAATAATGATCTTTGACACGGCAACGCATAAAAACATCCTCCTGCGTATACTCAAAGATATCTATACCGATACGACTGTCGGTCCGTTCCTCGGTTTTAATGGTGGAACGGCCGCTTATCTTTTTTACGGGCTGGAGCGCTTTTCGGTTGACCTTGATTTTGATTTGCTCGAGAAAACAAAAGAAAAACATGTTTTTGAACAGATTATAAAAATACTGGAGAATTACGGAACGATCAAAGACGCACGAGAAAAAAGATACAACCTTTTCTGTCTGCTTTCTTATAAGAACAAGGTTCAGGTCGACAGAAATATCAAGATTGAGATAAACCGCAGGGATTTTGGATCGAAATATGAAGTGAAGTCGCACCTTGGCATTTCCATGAAGGTAATGGTTAAGGCGGACATGGCGGCTCACAAGCTGGTCGCAATGCTGGAGCGGATCGGCAAAACCAATCGCGATATTTATGACGCCTGGTTTTTCCTCCATAACGACTGGCCGGTTAATAAAGAGATCGTGGAACAACGCACCGGTCTGCCGTTTGCCGGCTTCCTGCGCAAGTGTGTCGGCTCTCTCGAAAAAATGAACGATCGGCAGATCTTATCCGGGGTTGGTGAACTTCTTAACGAGAAACAGAAAGCCTGGGCCAAATCAAAGCTTAGGACAGAGCTCATTTTCCTGCTTAAATTAAAACTGGAGCAATAAGGACGGGTGGTGACAAATATTGCTTTGACACATAAGCAGTTAATTCATATATAGTTGAGTTATACGCAATTCAAAAAATATTTTTCTAACAGAGATTAAGGAATAATAGGCCTTCAAAGAGCAATAAAATTGAAAAATTGGGCGCCGAACTCTGCCCATGTGGCTCGCGTTTGGCACATGGCAGTTTATAATTGGGTCGGACAAGTGGTTGATTTTGCAGTTGTTTGAAAAGCACGGATAGCTAACTACTCCCCCTCCCTCACCTTAAAATCTTTACCGACACATCTCTCCATGATAAAACCGATCGAGACAAAGACCAGCAGGGAAAAGATGAGGCGCAGAAACCAGAACTTGACCCCAAGAAAGCCAATCTCAAAGGCGTACATCGGGATCGCCATACAGCTGAAGGCTCCGAGGTAAATAAAGATATTGCGCGCTCTCGCCCCCTTGGAATAAAGGATATAGGCTACCGGGAAAGCACCGTAGAGCGGTCCGGGCTGGACTGTGGCCAGGAGGATGACCCAAAACATGCCAGCCAGTCCGGAACCTTGACCGATATGTCTTTCAATCTTTTCCCTGGGGACCCAGACATCGAACAGGCCGATCAACAAGAACATCAACGGCAAAAGGACGATCATTTCTCTAAGGAACATTAAAAAGTTAATTATTATCTGTTCCATCAATAAAACATCCCTATTAATAACCCGATCACGATCGCCCCGAAAAAACTTAAGATATTTCTCATGATCGCCGCTTTTTTGCCGAAATATTTTATCTCCAGGGGGAGAGTTAAAGCGCCGACCATCATCAGAGAAGTGATAAAGACCGCCACTACTGTGTAAGACACGCCCTGTGAAACCATTATTCCGGCCAGAGGAAAAGCCACAAAGCCCGGGATTAGGGAAACCGACCCGATCAGCGCGGCAGTAACGATACCCAAAGCGCCGCTCCTGGCTCCCAGGTATTCTACAATAACTTTTTCGGGTACCAGGTAAATAAATATGCTAACCAGAAACAGAACAAACAAAAGCGCCGGCAATAGTTTCAGGAACATGATCGTTCCGCGTTTTATTCCCGCGACCGTTTTTTGCCGATTAACGAAAAATGAAAGGGTCAGGCAGATAATGGCGGCAATGATTAGTATTTGCATTTATCTCCCTTGTTACCCCTTTTTATAAAGCTTCAAAAACATTTCCAGCGATCTTTTTCTCTCTTTTATTATCAGCGCCCATTCATCAAGCCGGCACCGGCCGCTTTTGGTAATCTCATATACTCTCTTAGCCGGTCCTTTCTCCCCCTTGGCCCAGGAAGATCTGACCGCGCCGCTTTCCTCCATTTCGCGCAGGGCGCGGTAAACCGCTCCGACATCGCTGTCTTTCAGCTCGCCGATCAGCTCATAACCGTAGGTTTTTTTCTTTTTAAGCAGGAGCAAAAGCCGCGGCTCAAGCATCCGGCCGTGCGGCCCGCAATGGCAGATATTTTTACACATGAACTATATGATACATACATATAGCTGAAAAAGTCAAGCAAAAGAGTATAAAGTTTTAAAGCGGGCTTCTAATGTTCTTCAGTGCGGGATTGGTCAGCAGAAGGATCGCAGAGTTCTGATTTTAAGGTGAATTATCACTGAATACTGACAATATTCACCATATATTGACATATAATGATGAATTCTGTACAATATTGATGTGGGCACAACAAAAACAATAAGAAACCGCCTCCAGTTGCTTAGAACTCAATACGATTCCCTGAGACAAGGTAAAGAGTCGCTTTTGGCAATCATTGATGAGGTTGAGATACCGGAGAATGTCTACAACTCAAACGCCATAGAAAATTCCACGCTTACCCTCAAAGAAACCGAAAAAATACTTCTGGAACAAGCGCTTGCCAGGGAGGTTTCCGTGCGCGAAGTGTTTGAGGCAAAGAATTTAGCGCGCGTAATTGAATATAAACGGAACAAAAATCAGAGATTGGAACTGACAAAGGACAACATTTTACTGCTCCACCAAATGCTTATCGGGGGCATTGATGATTCCATTGCCGGGCGATTCAGAAAAAAAGGGGAATATGTTCGCGTTGGTCCGCACATCGCACCGGCGCCGGAGCGCGTGGAACGGCTGATCGAATCAATCCTGCTCGAGTATTCAAGCGATATGCAAACATATTTTCTCGATAAGATAGCAAAATTTCACCTGGATTTTGAAACTATCCATCCATTTTGCGACGGCAACGGCAGGATGGGCCGCGTGCTTATTAATCTGCAGCTTCTTGCCGTCGGTTTTCCGCGCGTGATTATCCGCAACAAAGAGAAGGCCGCTTATTATCAGGCATTTAAGGATTACAAAGAGAATAAAAGCACTAAAACGATTGAAAAGATACTCACTCTTGCTCTTGCGGAATCGCTTCATAAAAGAACCGTTTATCTTAAGGGAGAAGATATTATCCCACTATCGGAGTTCATCAAAAAGAACTCCCTTTCAGCTTCGGCTGTTACGAACGCGGCGAAGAAGCAGACCATCCCCGCTTTTCGCGAAAAAGGCAAGTGGAAAATCGGCACGCGGTTCGTTTATGAGAAGAAGTAATTTTCTCTACAAAGGGCTTCTAATATTCTTTAAGGCGGGGTTGGTCAGCCGGGTATAGCGCTGGGTGGTGCGGATATTGCTGTGGCCTAATAATTTCTGGACATAGCGCACATCGACGCCGTTTTCCAGAAGATGAGTGGCAAAGCTGTGGCGCAGGGAGTGGAAGGTGGCTTCTTTTTTGATACCGGTTCGGAGCAAACCCTGGCTAAAAACCTTCTGGGCTGTTCGAATTGTAATATTCCCACCCTGCTGGCTGTCGAACAGATGATCTTTGCTATTTTTACCGGCAGAAAGCTTTTTTATATCATCTGTCAGTTTTTCCGATATGACGGTACGCCGGTCTTTTTGTCCTTTGCCGCCGTGGACAAACAACAATTTTTCAGTTATATCGACATCCCCTACTCTCAAGCTAACCGCTTCGCCGACCCGCAGTCCGGCGGCATAGGAAAGTGCGATCAGCAGGCGGTGCTTGGGATTTTCATATTTGTCCAGCAGCGCATTAATTTCAGCGCGAGTGAGAAGGATTGGTAGTTTTTGCGGGCGTTTAGGGTGTTTAATCTCAACAGCCAGAGGTTTTTTATATATTTCGCGGAATAAAAAATTCAAGGCATTGAGGGTTAAGCTGATAGTTTGGGGGGAATAGCCCTGATCCTTTTTGGCCAGCAGGTATTTTTTTATTTCTTCATTGGTGATCTCGCGCGGAGATTTATCGTAATGCTTATAGAGTTCTTCGATGGCATGACAGTAGGCCTTGATGGTTTTGGGGCTAAGGTTGCGCAAACGCATCTCGTCGGCGACATAATCCAAAAATTTTCCCATATGCATTAGCATAACATAAGTTCGTCTATACTACAATATTGGTTTGACACTTAGCAGTTTATTCGTATATAATCGAGTTATATGAAATATGCTTTTCTTTTTACGGCTAACGCCTAACACTTTTCTATAATGAACAAATTTTATTTTTAATTTTTAAGAGGGGGGTATATGGTATTTTCTCCGCTTCGCTCCGAAAATGATTTATTATAATAAAAACTATGCCGAGTAAAACTAAACTCACTAAAAAAGACGACAATACTAATGGTTTGGCATTTATAAAAGAAGTTGCCAAATATTTTATGGATTTTTTGGAAACAGATTTCCATAAAAGAAAAAATCCAAAAAGAAGTATTCAATTTAGGAGTAGCAATAATTTGCTTGTTGGATTAAATCTCAATAAATATCCTTCTTTTAAGAATCTCGTAAATAAAGCGATAAATCACGCATTTGATAAAAATACTCTCAACACAATTTCCAAAGGGGTTTATAGGACAAATATCCCAAAAAATTTATTAGATTTAGTTAAATTGCAGACGGAAAAAATAACTAGCAAGCAAATTACCAAAATCCTTGAACAAATCGCCGAGGAAATAGAAAAATCAGCCACTTTATACAAAAAAGAATATGATCAAGCGTTAAATACCTCCCTTGAAGCTGTCGCCAAAATTCTAAAAACAGATTTAGTTTTGCCGTTTGTAAGCAATATTGAAAAACCTTTAGAGAATTTAAACCTTGGTGACGAAAACAATATTTATTTAATGGAGGAAGAGCTAACCGCAGTTTTATCTTCCTCTCTGGAAAACAAAATTTCTGAAGTTGTAAAACTTTTGCTAGCAAAAGAAAAAGTTGATATTTCAAAACAATTGAAAGATGTTTTTGAGCTTGCCGACATCAAATTAAATATTCATTCATTCTTTGAAAGTTTTCAGGTCGGCGATTTGTTCGCAGAAATATATGAAATGGAGAGAAACAGAACCATTTTAGATAAACAAGAATTTTATTTATATTTTTGCGATATAACTTTCAATAATGCCAAATTCCCAATTTTTTATATTCCATTTGGGATTGAAAAACAAAACGAAGTTTTGACGATTGAGTTTGATTCGCAGGTATATATAAACAAAAAAGCTCTTGAATATATAACCCAAGAATACAATCAAGAAAAAGGCAAAAAGGGAAATTTAAAAACAATATCGGAAAGAATAATCTATTTAGCCCAACACCAAAACGATTTTAGAGATGTGGTCAGTGAAATATTGAGTGAAATAACAAATTTCTTTGAACTTGATAAAAGCATAGATATAAACAATTCCGAGCAACAAATTGCAAAAAGTTTTCTTGTTAGAGCTTCAAATAATTGCTACTTGGCTTTATTTGATAAATCAGACGAGGCGTTGGTTAATGATTACGAAGAAATATTAAAATTGCTCATGGCGGGCGACAGTGTTTTAGGGGAAGCTTTCAATAAATTGATTGATGATTTTATTCATAAAAACCCTCAACCTTTCAACCCTACCGTTGAAGAAGAATGGGACGATACTGAAACAAGCGACCGTTTAGTTTTCAATAGTCCAATTCCGCTAAACAGCGAGCAACTTCAAATTTTATCTGCTATCAGAAAAGATGATTGTAAATACATAATTGTTGAGGGGCCTCCGGGAACAGGTAAAAGTCATACAATAACCGCAATTGTTTTTGATTCTATTCTGAAAAATCAATCAGTTTTAGTTTTATCAGATAAAAAGGAAGCTCTTGATGTCGTGGAAGACAAAATTACCGAAACGATGAATAAAGTTCGTCTCGATAAAAATTTTCAAAATCCAATTTTGAGGCTTGGAAAAACAGGAAGCACTTACAGCCAAATTTTGGCTACCACGGCTGTAGAAAATATTAAAACGCATTATCGAGCCGTCAAAAAAGATTATGGAACACTTGAAAGCAATATTGAAAAATCTGGCAATACGTTAAAGGAAGATTTACAGGCAGAAATATTGGCTTATGAGGAAATTGACTTAAAAGAAATACACGAGCTGTTTGATTTGGAATCTTATTATGTGAATAAGGGCTTCCCTGTTGAAATTGATGAGGTTCTAAATCAGGCGGAATCAGCGATTGAGCTTGAAGAATTTAAAAAAATATTTTTATCGCTAAAAGACAAATTTATTATTGATCAGAACGAGAAAGAAAAAGAAGCGAAACTTTTCGACTTGCTCAGTTTTTCAATCAATGACTTCAAAGACATATCCAACTTCCAAAAATATTTATGGTTATTAAATTTCCTTTCTTCTTCTGTCGCTAAAATTAAAGAAGTTTACGCCAATAATCTGGTATTGTTATCAACATTTGATAATTTTAACGACTCCTCGTTAGGAAAATTGAACGATTTTATAAGCAATTACGAAAAAGAGAGAAACTGGCTTTTCGGTTATGCGTTTAAAAAAGAAAAAATTGAAAATTTAGACAAGAAATTTAAAAAATCTTTTAGCCTAACTTCGCAAATTGAACCGCATAAACACTTAGAAGATTTGAAAAAAGTTTTAGGAATTTATCAATTTGCCGAAGAGCTAAAAGCAAAATTGGACGAGAAGTATCAGATCAATTTTGATTATTTAAGATTTATTCATCAGGCAATAAATGACGATACACTTTTAGGTGTATTAAACAGCCTAATGCAAATTGGTGATGATTTGAAATTTTTAAATACAAATTTGCCAAAATACCCGAATACAATAAAAAAACTAAAAATTGATTTGAGTTCTTTCAAAACTTTTTGCTCAAATGATTTGGTAAAAATTTCAAACCTTGATTTTGACAGACTGATTAGGTTCATAAATTTGAAGCAGAAAGTTGAAAAAGATTTCAATAATATTCCTACACTTAATTATGCTGGTCAAAAGAAAAATATTGAGGCACTTGTTACTGCTCAAATGACCTTTCTTTTGGACGGACGATTGATTGATTTTTACGAAAATAATAAAGCGACCGCGAAAGCGTTAAGAGATATAATCCGAACAAAACAAAGATTTCCGAAAGACGAATTTTTGAAGCTTAAAGAAGCATTCCCCTGTATATTGGCGGGAATAAGAGATTATGCGGAATATATACCGCTTGAGCCAGAGATTTTTGATCTTGTGATTATTGATGAAGCTTCGCAGGTAAGCATTGCCCAAGCATTTCCTGCTTTGTTGCGTGCAAAAAAGATTTTGATTCTTGGAGATAAAAAACAATTTAGTAATGTTAAAACTGCTCAAGCTCGTACTGATACAAACAGAGAATACCTAAACAATCTCAGGGATTGTTTTGTTAAAAATGTTTCAAGCGAAGGAACAAACCTCGTAAAGCTTGGGAAGTTTAATATCAAAACTTCTATTCTTGAGTTTTTTGAATTTATAACAAATTATAATGCTCAACTGCTAAAACATTTTAGAGGATATAAAGAGATTATTTCCTACTCTAATAAATATTTTTATCAAGACAGCTTACAAGTGATGAAAATTAGAGGGAAAGCTATTGACGATGTTATTAAGTTTTCTTTTGTTAAGCATGACGGGAAAAAAGAATTGGCACAAAATACAAACACGCTTGAAGTTGAATTTGTAATCTCCGAACTGAAAAAATTAAAAGAAATTGATAGCAATCAAAGTGTTGGAATTATTACACCTCATACCAATCAGCAAAAATTACTTGTCGAGTTAATAAGCAAATTACCAGAAAAGGATTATTTTTATGATAAGTTAAAATTAAAAATTATGACTTTTGACACCTGCCAAGGTGAAGAAAGAGATATTATATTTTATTCAATGGTCGCCACAGAAGAAGACGACCATTTATGGGGTGTTTTCATTAAAGATTTGAACGATGTTGATATTGAAGAAGACGGAAAAATAAAAGCCCAGAGGTTAAATGTTGGTTTAAGTCGTGCCAAGGAAACAATGAACTTTATCTTGAGCAAGCCGATTGATAAATACAACGGCTCAATTGGCGAGGCGTTAAGACATTATTATTTTATTTTGGACGAGGCAAAAAAGGAACGAAGCATTAGCGAAACAGATGAAAAATCAAAAATGGAGCCAGAGGTTATGAACTGGTTTTATCAAACTGATTTTTGGAAGAAAAATAAAGACAATATAGAATTTATTCCACAATTTGAGCTTGGTAAATATTTGAAACAGCTTGATAAAGCATATACCCACCCGAATTATAAAGTTGATTTTTTGTTAGTCTACAAGGACGAAACCCACCAAGAACACAAAGTTATAATTGAATATGACGGATTTAGAGAACACTTCAAAGATATTGATGAGATAAACGAATTTAATTATCAAGATTATTACACCGACGGAGATGTTTATAGACAAAAAGTGTTGGAAAGCTATGGATATAAATTTTTGCGAATAAACAAATTCAACATTGGCAACGATCCAATTTCAATTCTTAATGAAAGAATCGGCAACCTTATTAAAAACGGTGTTGTAAAAAATAATGTAATTAGTCACATTCACGAAACTATTGAGGGTTTGCAAAATGGCGAGATGAAAGAATGCCCGAAATGTAAAGAAATAAGGGAGTACAAAGATTTTAGAGACCCAGATTTAATTACTGGTTATGGTCGATTTTGCTGTCATTGCAAGGGTTATACATTGGTTGAAAAATCTGATAGTGATAACACCGAGGATAGCCCTGCAATTTCGAGCGATAAAACCTGCCCTAAATGCGGAGCAAAAATGATTTTAAGAAAAGGAAGATATGGAAAATTTTATGGTTGTTCAAAATTCCCATACTGTCGAGGCACGAGACAAGTTTAAAAAAACAAATAAGGAGTCTTGGCTTCGGGGCATTCACCCCCAGCCCCTCTGCCCCTACGCCAAGACAAAAATAAAATTTGTTCATTATAGAAAAGTGGTTCCGCTGAGGCGGAACAAAAAGAAAAGCATACATCATATAACACGGCATATCTGGTTACGGCTTTTTTCAAAAGCCTCCACCCATATTTGCCTCCGCTACGCTACGGCAAACATCAGATATGCCGGGACGTTATCGGTAAGATTTTGGAAAGGGGGAAATGATGATAAGAATAAGGAACTCTGCCGATTTTTAGATTATCTTGCCAAAACGAGCAACATATACAAGAAAGAAAATTAAGGAAAATTTGTGTTTAACTTTAATAATAGTACGTAGTTAACAATTAATAATCTACATGGATTAGGCTGTCATGGAAAGCAGCCTTTGCTTTTTTTTATTGGTACACCTAATCTTATGTTCAGCGGCACAGAAAAATGAAGGAGCACAAATGATTTCTCCAAAAACAACTTTGTGTATCGTAAGACCAGAGGAAGCAAGGAACGAATATGAACGTATGGTGTGTCAAGTCTTTAGCGAGGGATGTCCTCTTTCCGCAGCAGAACTTGTCAAAAGTGTCGCCGAGCAGATGTATTCCGACGAATTGCGGCATGGCGCATGGGTGGTCGATGCATTGAGGCAAAGAATGGCGCGATATCGTGATTTCGTCTGATCGCTGTGCGCCATGGAATCCAACAATAACTGCAAAGGAGTAGAGACGAATGGATCATCAGTTATGGCTTATCGCGTTGGGACTTGTGCTGGGCGCCCTTGGAACCCTGATAGGGGCCGGCGGGGGGTTCATTCTGGTTCCCGTCCTGCTTATTCTGTACCCGAATGAGAGTCCGGAAACCGTTACCAGTATCTCATTGGCTGTTGTATTCATCAACGCCTTATCAGGATCGGCGGCATACGCACGCTTGGGGCGTATTGACTACAAGTCCGGCTGGTTGCTTGCGCTCGCTACCGTTCCAGGAGCGATTGCAGGTGCATTAACCACCGACTACATTCCCCGCCAAACGTTCAACGGTATCTTCGGCGTTATAATGATCCTAGCGGCGGCCTATTTACTTTTCCACCAGGGCGGGAAAAGGAACCCAATAGAGGCCCGAAGAAAGCGCCATACCAGCAGAACTGTAATTGATAGGGACGGCACCAATCACACATTCTCATATGACCTGCGACTCGGCATGGTGTTGAGCGTATTTGTCGGATATGCCTCAAGTCTGCTGGGTATCGGCGGCGGTATTATCCACGTGCCGGTACTGGTTCGTGTGCTAAACTTCCCCGTGCATATTGCGACCGCAACCTCACACTTCATCTTGGTAATCATGGCTTTAGCAGGAACCATCGTCCATATTGCAAACGGGTCTTTTTCATCGTCTTCTGTCTACCATACGATACTTTTGGGGATAGGCGTTTTGTTTGGGGCGCAAGTGGGAGCGTGGCTTTCTTGCCGTGTACATGGGGGGTGGATCATCCGCAGTTTAGCTGTGGCACTCGGCTTGGTTGGCATCCGGATAATCATCATGGCTCTGAAACCGTGACAGCACTCGCCAAACAAGTCCATGCAGGCGACGCTTTACAGCACGCCTGATGGATGTCGTTAATAAAAAAGGAAGGAAATGGGGAAACTCCAAAATCCAACCGATAACAAAGGCTATATGCCATTAAAACGGCACATAGCCTCAACCGTTAGGCAAAATGAGCATACTCTCGGGAGATTAAAAAAACGAATGAAAAAAATCCGAAACAAAACAACCCCTCGCCAGTTGTCCCCAATTTGGGTACAACTGAAATTGGAAAGCGCAAACCGCCCCCTACCTCCCCTGCACCGCCAAAATATTCATATTGGTTTTAGCTTTAATACTTCTTGACTCCGCTTACAACACTCTGCACCAATCTTGGCAATTGTTCGATCAAATATAAGGGCAGAGATAAGACTTGATCGACATAAGACAATTTGTCCAGAGATATACGGACGCCAAACCTGGACTTTTTTTCTTCAACAAACAACCGCAACGATTTTAATCCACCTTGCTTGCCCGCTTTTACTTCTACCGGAAAGATATCGCTTCCAATATTTATGAGATAATCCACTTCCGCCCTACTGCCCCTTTTGTCTCTTGCCCAAAAGAAAAGGTCTCCGGCACGGTTCTTTTCGTCGTATGCAAGCAGTTCCTGCCCGACAAATTGCTCTGCCACACCGCCGGCATTTATCTGCATGATATTCTCTTCAAACAGAAGATTGCTTTGCAGCCCGCATGAATTCTGCGCAAGACCAACATCTAAAAACAGAAGCTTGAATTTTTTCTCGTTTATCTTTGAGCCGATAGGCAGACCGGACGCGCTTGACAAATATATCGGCTTGACAACGCCCGCCAGATCCAATAAATCAACTGCGTTTTTCAAGTCTCTTGATTTTTCTTCCGGGTCAATAAGGGTATATTTGATTCTTTGCCCAACCAGACGGGGAGTGCTGTCAAATATTTTTTGCAGATATTTATGCTGGCTTATTTTTGCGTATTTTCCAAAATCACTGCGGTATGTTTGCAATAACGCGGTCTGTATCTTCTGACAGTTCAGGATGTCCTTGTCTGCGATATAATTCTTCAATACTGCCGGCATGCCTCCGAGCACTAAATATAATCTCAATAATCCCATTGCTTTCTGATGTGCTGTTTCATCTATCGGCACTGATAATTCAACATTAGCCAGCGCCTGTTTTAGCTGTTGATTGCCGGAAGCCTCGAGAAATTCGGAAAACGACAGGGGTTTCATAGTAAACCTCTTAATGTTAATAATTCCATCTCGAAGCTCCTAAATGAACCGTGCTCGCGAATTTCCCGCACACGGCTCTGCAATACACGATTTTCAGTAAGTATTATATATGGCATAGGTAAG
>Ga0208953_1000109_pt1 | contig 82268 bp, 78 predicted proteins | sample RifOxyB2_FD_184033 | JGI IMG/M metagenome (GOLD analysis project Ga0208953, IMG submission 184033) | Groundwater microbial communities from Rifle, Colorado - Rifle Oxygen_injection B2 (SPAdes) | ecosystem: Environmental > Aquatic > Deep subsurface > Groundwater | place: USA: Rifle, Colorado...
CTTACCTATGCCATATATAATACTTACTGAAAATCGTGTATTGCAGAGCCGTGTGCGGGAAATTCGCGAGCACGGTTCATTTAGGAGCTTCGAGATGGAATTATTAACATTAAGAGGTTTACTATGAGACATAAACCCGAACTACTATCCCCAGCCGGCAACCTGGAAAAACTCCAGGCTGCAGTGAGTTTTGGGGCGGACGCGGTTTATGTGGGGGCAGGGGAGTTTTCTTTGCGGGCGCCGCAAACCTCTTTTGATCTGGTGGAGCTTAAACAGGGCATTGAATTTGCCCAGCGACACAAAGTTAAAGTCTATTTGGCTATGAATATCTTTGCATTTGATGAAGACTTTACCGGCATGATGGACTATTTAGAACAAGCTGTCCCTCTCGGTATTGATGCTGTAATTATCTCTGATCCAGGATTGCTGGCCCTTGTCCATAAAAAATATCCCAAGTTAAAAATCCACTTAAGCACTCAAGCCAATACGTTAAACGCTGAAGCGGTCAGGTTTTGGCAAGGGCAGGGAGTTAAAAGAGTTGTTTTAGGGCGAGAATTAAGTTTGATCCAGGTTAAAAAGATTAAGCAAGCTGTGCCTAAGATGGAAATTGAACTTTTTGTTCACGGAGCCATGTGTATGTCTTATTCTGGCCGCTGTTTATTATCTAAATTTATGACCGATCGTAGTGCTAATCGGGGGGAATGTTCCCATCCTTGCCGCTGGCAGTATCAAATGAAAGAGATGCAGCGACCTGACGAAGAGTTTTCTATTGAAGAAGATCAACGTGGCACTTATGTAATGAATTCTAAAGACCTTTGTATGATAGAACATCTTCCCGAATTAATTGAGGCTGGGGTGGATTCTTTTAAAATTGAAGGCCGGATGAAATCAGTTTACTACGTTGCTTTAGTAACCAAAATTTATCGGGAAGTGATTGAGGGAAAGCGGGAAGTGGAGTCCGGGAAACGGGAGTTAGGAAATGTTTCGCACCGTCACTATTGCACTGGTTTTTATTTGGGGGATGTTGACAGAGAAAATCAGGGGGAAGATGCCACAGTTCGTAACTATACTTTTGTGGGGGTTGTCGAAAATCATAATTTAGAAACAAAAGAACTTGAAATCAAAGCCCGTAACTATTTTGCTGTGGGTGATGAGCTAGAAATAATTGATCCTGCTGTAAAGGAAATTAAAAGCTTTAAGGTTGAGTTTGTCAGGAGGTCCGGTAGTCAGGCAGTCCGACAGTTGGGCGGTCAGGAAATCACCGAAGCCCACAATCAGTATCATGTGTTTGTGCAGACTAACTTAGAGAAGGTTTCTAAAAATTCTTTGTTGCGAAGAGAAAGTAGTACAGTAGTTCAGTAGTTTACTTGTGTGGTTTTTCGCTGTCTGTATGCTGTTTGTTATGTTCTGCGGCTTTGTTGCCATTGTTGTGGTCATCTTCTTCCAGTTCAATTAATAGTACTGCAGCAGCAACCACAGTTGTCCAGACCTCTCGCTGTCCAATAGCGCTTTGAGTGATGTGTGAGGTGCGCACAATCTTGTCTGAAAGTTTCCACAGCTCTTGACGTTCGTCCCAGCTGGTGGCTCCTTCAAAAGGAATGCCCAGGGTTGTGGCCAGCATTTGAGCGGCAATGTCTTCGGCGTAGTCACCACATTCTTCGTCTGTTATTCCCGAAGCATGATGTTCACTTAAATATCCGTAGGTGGTTGAATCAGCCGGGAGGGCGAGTCCAACAGAAGAAGAGATTAAGCGATGAGATTCGTCGGTCTGGTTTTTGGCCATGACGATAAAAGTGATTTCACCAGGTTTAATAAATTTTAAGCCTTGTTCTTTGGAGATTAATTTACAGCCCGGGGGAAAAATGCTGGAAACGTGAACGTAGTTAACTGCGTGGATACCGGCATCTCTTAGTGCCATCTCAAAGCTAGCTAGCTTCTCTTTGTGCCGGCCAACACCTTTAGTTAAAAATATTTTATTAGGAACTAAATTTTTCATATTTTGTTTGCTTACATATAATGATATGAGTAGAAAGTTTTGTCAAGAGATTTTGTTGGAGTATTTATTAAAAGAGAAAACAGCCCACCAAGCTGGTTCTTAACTGGGAGCAGGTAATTTGCGCCAGCAGCCATCATTTTATCCAAGAGACCTTTGTCTCCTGAGCTGGTATTTGTTGCTACAGTATCTTTGGTCTCATAAAAAGTGTTCCTTCTTAATATGTATAGCGATACAAACGAGTAGAAATTTCACTTTACTTCTGATATAATGCCCCTGTTAATTGGGTAGGGGAGGAAGAAGAAAACTGTGAAAATGTCCCAGTTGCTCGCGCCTACACTGCGGGAAGATCCCAAAGAGGCCGAGGTTGTATCCCACAAATTGTTACTTCGAGCTGGTTATATCCGCAAACTAGCAGCAGGAATCTACACCTATTTGCCGCTTGGCTTCAAAGTGCTGCAAAAAGTCTCTCAAGTTATCCGCGAAGAAATGAACCGATCTGGCGCTCAAGAAGTCTTAATGCCAGCATTATTGCCTTCAGAACTCTGGCAGGAAACCGGTCGCTGGAATGTCTATGGTAAAGAACTCTTTCGCATCCAAGACCGTCATGAGCGCGATTTTTGCTTGGGTCCAACCCATGAAGAAGCGATTACAGAATTAGTTCGCCGTTCTATTAATTCTTATAAACAATTGCCGATTAACTTATACCAGATCCAGACCAAATTCCGTGATGAAATCAGGCCGCGCTTTGGTTTGATGCGTGGACGTGAATTTATTATGAAAGATGCCTATTCCTTCCACACCAGCAAAAAGGACTTAGATAAAGAATATAAGAATATGTATGAAACCTATTGCCGCATCTTTGAACGTCTTGGCTTAAAATACCGAGTTGTTCAAGCGGATTCCGGAGCAATTGGTGGCGGATACTCTCAAGAGTTTATGGTGCTAGCAGACTCTGGCGAAGAAGAGATTTTTTACTGTGAAAAATGCGATTACGCTGCGAGTAGGGAGTCTGCGGGGGTGGGTGGGGAAAAAATAGTCGAAGGCATAGGCAAAGGCGGAGATGAAAAAGGTAAGGATAAGGTTAAGGAAGTCAACACTCCTGGACAGAAAACAATTGAAGAAGTCACAGCGTTTTTGAAAGAGTCACCTGAAAAGATGATCAAAACACTGGTTTATGAAACAGAAAATGGGCCAGTTATTGCTTTGGTTCGGGGAGATCATGCTTTGAATGAAGCTAAATTAAAAAAAATGCTTGGGGTTGAGGATTTAAAGCTAGCCGCTGATAAAGTGATTGAAGGCGTTACTAAAGCCCCGGTTGGTTTTGCCGGGCCGGTTGGGTTGAAAGGGGTTAAGATTGTTGCAGATACAGCTATTCCTTTAATTGAACAAGGAATAACTGGGGCGAATAAAGAAGACTATCATCTTACCAATGTTGTTTATGGGCGAGACTATCAAGCAGAGTTGCTTGGTGATCTTCGTTTTGCTTTGTCTTCAGATGCTTGTCCAAAATGCGGTCAGGCTAAATACTCTGTCCAACGTGGTATAGAAGTTGGCCATATCTTTAAATTAGGGACTAAGTATTCAGAAAAGATGAAGTGTGTTTATCTGGATGAAGGCAATAAAGAAAAGACCATGATTATGGGTTGCTATGGTATCGGAGTTGGGAGAACTGCCCAAGCAGCCATTGAACAAAACCATGATGAGGATGGTATTATCTGGCCAATGCCGTTGGCTCCGTATCAAGTGGCAATTATTCCCGTTAATGTTGGAATTAAGGAGCAGTTGGAAGCGGCAGAAAAGATTTATCAAGACGGATTACAAATAGGACTTGATGTCTTGCTTGATGATCGAGACTTTAGAGTCGGTGTTAAGCTTAAGGATATAGACTTGATCGGTATCCCAATTAAAATAATTGTTGGCAAAGCCCTCAAAGATGGGCAGGTTGAAATTAAGTTGAGAAAAACCGGTGAAATTAATCTTGTGGAGATTGGGAAAGTAGGGGAATGGTTAAGACAAAACGTTTGTAGCTAAGGGTCGACAACTTGTTATTTGGATAAGAGAGGATTAGAAAGTGTCAGAAATAAAAGATCATTGTGGTGTTTTTGGGATTTTTAACTTTGCCGAAGATAGCCCAGCCAAATCTATTTATTATGGTCTTTTTGCTTTGCAGCATCGCGGTCAAGAATCAGCCGGAATTGCCATTTCTGACGGTCAACAAATAAAGCTGTATAAAGCCATGGGCTTGGTTAACCAGGTCTTCAACGAAGATATTCTGCGAGAACTGAGCGGTAAAATTGGTCTTGGTCATGTTAGGTATTCTACTACCGGTTCTTCAATTGTCGCGAATGCCCAGCCTATTGTGGTAGAAACTCCTTACGGAACCATTGCTTTGGCTCATAATGGCAACTTAATTAATGCTCAGGAGCTTAGATCGGAATTGAAGCGTAAAGGGGTAAAGTTTTCCGGAACAACCGACTCTGAAGTCATGGCGCAGATGATTGCGGTCTCTAAAAAAGATAATTTGGAAGCGGCGATAACCGATGCTTTTAAACATTGTCGTGGCGGTTACTCTGTCGTTATTTTGTCTAAAGATAATTTAATTGCGGTTCGGGATCCCAACGGGATTAGGCCGTTAAGTATTGGTAAGATGGAAACCGGTTTTGTTGTTTCTTCGGAAACCTGTGCTTTGGATATTCTTGGCGCTCAATTTGTTCGTGATGTGGCTAATGGAGAAATGGTGATAATTGACCAAGAGGGGTTACATTCTAGAACTTGGAAAATGGGTGAGCGTGAAGCTTTATGTGTTTTTGAATTTATTTATTTTGCCAGGCCGGACAGTGTAATTAACGGCCGTAATTTATATGAAGCGCGTTTTGACATGGGCAAGTATTTGGCCAAAGAGCACCCAATAGAAGCTGATATGATTATTCCCGTGCCGGAATCGGGGATCCCTGCTGCGATTGGTTACTCTGCGGAATCAAAAATTCCTTATGGAGAGGGTTTGATAAAAAACCGTTATATCGGTCGAACCTTTATTCAGCCTAATCAAGAGATTAGAGAAATGGGAGTGAGAGTTAAACTCAATCCTATCCGTGATGCTGTTCGGGGAAAAAAGGTTGTGGTGATTGATGATTCAATTGTTCGGGGTACAACTTCCCGTCAAATTATCCGTTTAATCAGAGAAGCAGGGGCTAGGGAAGTTCACATGAGAATTTCTTCTCCGCCTAATTTGAATCCGTGTTTTTACGGGATTGATACCGCTACTCGAGCAGAACTGATTGCGGCTAATTTATCTATTGAGGGGATTCGCAAGTATTTAGAAGCAGATTCGTTGGGTTATTTAAGTTTAAAGAGCCTGGTTAGGGCCATTAGCCTGCCTAATAAAAACTTATGTATGGCTTGTTTGAATGGCGACTATCCTGTTAAAATACCGGAAAAATTGCAAAGTCTAAAATTATTGTTTAAATAAATTGGGGGTGAATTTTAGTGTCAGAAAAATCTGAATATCCACGGTGTCAAAGCTGTGAAAAGGGGCAACTAATCCCTTTGTCTGATTTCTCAAATAATTCTGTTCCTATCCGTTATAAGGCTTGGGCTTGTACTAATAAAGAATGTCGTTTCTTTGTGGTTTTACGTGGTGGTGATGTTTATTACGGAACATCAACCAAGGAATCCGCACGATAAGTTTAAGATAAGCCTGCGACTCCTTCTCGCTAGAGTTTGGGGTTGACTGGGAAAAAAATCTGAAGGAGAAAATAAGATGATAACATATAGGCAGGCTGGGGTTGATGTAGCGGCTGGAGGAGAAGTAGTTCGTCGCATCAGAAAGTTTGCTAAAAAAATTGGTTTCTTTGGTGGTTTCTATCCTCTGGGTAAAGATTTTTTGGTTGGGGCTGCCGATGGTGTGGGTACCAAATTAAAAGTTGCCTTTATGATGAATAGCCATACGACTGTGGGAATTGATCTGGTGGCGATGAATGTTAATGATGTGATAGCTGCCGGTGCCAAGCCGATATTTTTCCTTGATTATATTGGCTGTCAACGGGTGCGCCCGCCTTTGGTTGAAAAAATTATTAAAGGGGTAGCCAAGGGTTGTAAAATGGCCGGGTGTGAGTTGTTGGGAGGAGAAACTGCCGAACTTTCCGATATGTATCAGGAAGGGGAATATGATTTAGCCGGCTTTTGTGTTGGTTTGGTTGATAAGAAAAAAGTCATCAATGGCTCCAAAATAAAAATTGGGGATCGCCTGATTGGCATTACTTCTTCAGGTCTGCATAGTAATGGCTACACTTTGGCGCGGAAGGTTCTTTTTGAGCAGCATCGTTTTAATCCTCACGATTATGATGATGATTTTGGTAAGAGTCTTGGCTCAGAACTATTAACCCCAACCAAAATATATGTGCCGACGATTCTTAACTTGATTAAACGTTTTGATATTAAGGGGATTGCTCACATTACTGGTGGTGGATTACCAGAGAATGTTGCCAGGGTTATTCCTCGCAAGAGGCAGGCAGTAATTGACCTTTATTCCTGGACTGTCCCACCGATCTTTAAAATGATCCAACGCTTGGGCAAGGTTGATCATAATGAGATGTATAAGACCTTTAACATGGGGATTGGTATGGTTATTGTTGTAGCGGCCAAAGATGTTGATAAGGTCATGAAGTCTTTAAAGCAGCAAAAGGAAAAGGCTTATGTGATTGGGGAGGTGGGGAAGGGGAAGGGGGAAGTAATAATAATCTGAAATTATAAATAGTAATATCTAAATCCTAAACAATAGTAAATGTTCCAAATTAGAATGTTTAAATAAATAAGATTTAGGATTTTGGATTTGTTTAGAATTTGGTGCTTAGAAATTAGGATTTGAAAATGATCAACATCGGTGTTTTAATCTCTGGTCGTGGGTCCAACTTGCAGGCTATCATTGATGCTGCGGAAGCTGGAGAAATTCCCGCCGAAGTCGCGGTTGTAATCTCCAATAAGCCCGATGCTTATGGTTTAGAACGGGCAAAGAAGCATAATATCACCACGGCTGTTTTTGAACCGAAAAAGTTTGTTGATAAAAGTGCCTATGAATCAGAACTTGTTAAAGTTCTCAAACAACACAACGTTGAACTGGTCTGTTTAGCTGGTTATATGAAGATAGTTGGAGAGGTTTTACTTAAAGATTATCAGGGCAAGATGATTAACATCCATCCATCTCTTTTACCTAAGTTCCCTGGTCTTCATGCTCAAAAGCAGGCACTGGATGCTGGGGCCAAGGTTTCTGGTGTTACTGTTCATTTCGTTGATGAGGGTTGTGACACTGGGCCGATTATTTTACAGAAACAAGTTCCGGTTCTGGACGGAGATACTGAAGAAACATTATCAGCACGAATTCTTGAGCAAGAACACAAAGCTTATCCCGAAGCAATTAAATTGTTTGTGGAGGGGGAAATTAAAACTAGAAAGGGGAAAGGTGGTTTATGAAAAAGGCGAAGGCAAAGGGAAGAAAGATCAAAGGTAAAAGAGCAAAGAGCAAAACAAGATCAAAGATCCAAGATCCAAGATCAAAAAAGGATCAAAAGTTGAAAACAGAGAAGCAGAAACGGTATGCGCTGCTTTCTGTCTCTAATAAAAAAGGACTGGACAAGTTTGCCAAAGAGCTGAGGGAATTAGGTTTTGAGCTGATTTCTTCCGGGGGAACAGCCAAGTTTTTGCGCAAAGCAGGGGTCAGGGTTACAGAGGTTTCCAAGCTAACAAAATACCCTCATATGTTGGATGGTCGAGTTAAAACTTTGCATCCTGTTATTCATGGAGGAATTTTAGCTGATCAGAGTAATCCCCAACATTTAAAAGAATTAAGCAAGTTTGGTATCAATCCTTTTCAAATAGTGGTTTGTAATCTTTATCCCTTTGAACAGGTGACTAGTAAGCAAAAATTCACTCACCAAGAAGCCATTGAAAATATTGATATTGGCGGGCCAACAATGGTACGGGCTTCCGCTAAGAATTATATGAGTGTTGCTATTGTCGTTGACCCTGATGACTACAAAGGGGTTGTCGAAGAGTTGAAAACTGCTGACTGTAAATTAAGTTTGGCGACTAAAGAAAAGTTGTCACTCAAGGCTTTCCAACATACTAAATATTACGATTCAATTATCGTTCGCTATCTGGCTTCGCAAATGGTTGCCAGTGATGAATTCCCCAAAGAAACAGAGCTTCTGTTGGAAAAGGTGCAAGATTTACGTTATGGAGAAAATCCTCACCAGAAAGCGGCCTTTTATCGGGAAATAGGCAATGGTAATAGGGACTTGGGTCCCAAGGTAGCTAATGCGAAACAGTTACACGGCAAAGAGCTTTCTTTCAATAATATTGTTGATATGGAAGCGGCCTGGCAGTGTGCTAATTATTTCGCGGATACCACTGTGGCTATCATAAAGCATACTAATCCTTGTGGTGTAGCTAGAGGAAAAACGGTTTTGTCTGCATACAAGAAAGCTTTAGCCTGTGACCCGGTTTCTGCTTTTGGCGGGATTGTTGCTTCCAACCGTCGGATTGACGAAGAGACTGCTAAGGAAATGCACTCTTTATTTATAGAAGTGGTTATTGCCCCGGCCTATACTCCTGCGGCCTTAGAAGTTTTAAAACAGAAGAAAAATATTCGTCTTATCGAAATGGGTGAGCAGTCAATGGGCAAATCTTTTAAGGGGCTGGATTATAAACGAGTTAGTGGTGGAATGTTGGTTCAACAACCGGATGTTGCTCAGCTGGCGATTAATGAGATAAAAGTTGTTACCAATAAACAACCTAGCTTGGCAGAAATGGAAGATTTATTTTTTGCCTGGGGTGTGGCCAAGCATGTTAAATCAAACACCATTGTTTTTGTTAAAAATGGGGTAGCCATGGGTATCGGAGCCGGTCAAATGAGCAGAATAGAAGCGGCTGGCCTGGCAGTCCAAAGATCACGGACAGATATTAAGGGTGCAGTTTTAGCCTCAGATGCTTTTTTCCCTTTTGCCGATGTTGTAGAGTTGGCGGCTAAACATGGCATCTCGGCCATTATTCAGCCAGGTGGCTCAAAAAGAGACCAAGAGTCCATTGATAAGGCTAATGAGGCCGGCCTGGCTATGGTGTTTACGGGGCGGAGGCATTTTAAACACTAGGGGGAAGTAGATATGAAGATCAAAGAGCAAAGATCAAAGAACAAAACAAGATCAAAGAATAAAGATCAAGATGCTTGGGTTTTGGGATTTTGAGCTTGAAATTTTTTTTGATTTTTTCCCTTGTAGCTTTGAGCTTAGGGGTTAGATCAGCCCAGGCCTTTGACTTCTCCTATATCCCTGGTCCCGGAGGTGGAACTCAACAGCTCCAGTCACAATTGGGAGGGATGAGCATTGGTTATCTCAAGGTCGGCTCAGAAGTAGTTGGTAATTTAGCCTGGCATCCAGAGTTTAAATTGGGTTATTTTGGTTTGGGGCTAGATGTTAATATGCCGATGGGAGAGCAGAGACCGTTTGGTTATGAAAATGTTGTTTTGCGTTATGTTGAGTATGATGATGGCCAGATCGGTTTGCGCTATGGCATTCTTTATAATGTCACTTGGGGGCATGGTTTATTATTAGATAATTATTCCACGGCGAACTTTGGGCCGCTTCTGGCTAACAATACTCAACAAGCTTTTCAAGGTTATGTTGATTTTGATCAGTATGTTGTCAGGTCTATTGTCACGAGAACCGGTGTCTATGCCTTGCGTTTAGAAGAGAGAGTTAATCCATCGTTAACGCTTGGTCAGACAGTTATAACAGATATTGATGGGGTTACCCCGGTAGGAGCGACCACGATTCAGAAAGTAACAGGTATTGGTGTTGATGTAACCGTTCCTTTACCTTTGAATTTTGTTGGCTTTGCTGAAGTTGCTCGTTTAGTGGATCATGGCGATGGTTTTGGCACTGGGGTAAAGTGGTCAGCTGATTTGAGCGTGTTTAAATCGTCCTTTCTGGTTGCTTACCGTCTGATGAACAGGGGTTTTGCTCCGGGTTATTTTGGGGTTGATTATGAAATTAATCCGGTTAATTTGGCTTCGGCCGAAGCAACAAATGATAAAAACGGCTATTTAGCTCAATATGGCTTGAGCTTTTTAGATCTAGCTTCTTTTTCTATTGGCTACGAAAAATATAATGAGACAGAGGCAACTTTGTCCGGTAAAGTTTTTGCAAAACTTTCCGAACAAGTCAGTGTGACGGGATATTATGAGCAGCCAAACTTTGTTGATTTTCGCTCTTTAAATTTGCAGGATGGGGCAGTAGTGGGTGGGGTGGTTTATTATAAGGTTAATCCTTATACTACTTTGGTGACGCACTATAAGAAGGCTTACAATCCAACTACCGGCCTGGTAGAAGAATCGCAGTATTATGAGGTTAAGCTGAGTTTTTAGCTACTCGCTCTTAGCGGTTCTGGTCATCAACTCATTAATGGCTTGAAAAGGATCTTTATCTTCGTAGAGGACCTGATAAACTTTTTCAGTAATTGGCAAAGTAACTTTATATTTCTTTGCTAACTCAAGGGCAGCTTTTGTAGTTGTAACACCTTCAGCGATGTGATTTGTTGATTGAACGATTTCTGTTAATTTTTTACCCAGGGCAATTTGTTCGCCAACATAGTGGTTTCTGGAGAGTTTGCTGGAACAGGTGGTGATTAAATCACCCATACCGGAAAGGCCGGCAAAGGTTTCGGCTTTAGCACCCATGGCCAGTCCCAGGCGAGTAATTTCTGCCATGCCACGAATTAATAACCCGGCTTTAGCATTATTGCCCAAGTCTAGTTCGTCGATAATTCCGGCTGCAATTGCCATAATGTTTTTTAAACTGGCAGCTATTTGGACTCCCAAAGGATCTGTGTTGGTGTAAACCCTAAAGCGCTCTAGCATTAAAGTTTCCTGAACTGTTTTGGCGTTTTTCTCGTCTACTGAGGCAGCGACAGCTGCAGCCGGCAGACCCTTAGCAATTTCTGCCGATAAATTTGGGCCAGAAAGAATAACTAAATTGGTGTTGCCAAGTTCCTCGGCTAAAATGTCTAAAGGCAATCGAGAAGTTTTGTTTTCAATCCCTTTACTAGCACAAACAACAATTGCTTCGGGAGGAATAATCTGTTTAAATTGTTTAGCGGTTGAACGTAAGAATTGAGTCGGTACGACAAAAAAGAAGATTTGGGCAGATTCTAATTGTTCAGGCTCACTGGCGACCTCAATATTTTCTGGCAACTGAAAACCTGGTAGAAATTTCTCGTTTTCTCTGCTCGTTTGCATTTCTTTAACTAACTCTTTTTCAAAGACCCACAAGGTGACTTGATGATTGTTTTGGGCTAGTAAGAGTGAGATGGTCGTTCCCCAGGCGCCAGCACCAATAACTGCGATTTTACTCATTTTTTTACTCCAATCTTTGGTTCTGTTTTATTAAGTAAGCGGTGGATATTGGGCCGGTGTTTCCAAATAATTAATAGTGTTCCAACCACTACAATGGTAAGGTAGGGTAGTGGTTTCTTGGTAATAAAAAAAATGATTGCAGCTACAATTGTGGCCAGCATTGAACTTAATGAAACATAACGGGTTACGAATAGTACTAAAACAAAAGTAGACATGGCAATTAAAAAAGTCAGAGGAGATAATCCTAATAAAACTCCGACTCCAGTGGCAACCCCGCGACCGCCTTTAAATTTTAAGAAGAGGGGAAACATATGGCCCAAAATAACAATTAATCCTGTTGCAATGATTAACCAGGGGTCGCCGATTAGCTGGCTAGCCAGCAAGATACTAACGTAACCTTTTAACATGTCCAGGACAAAGACAATCACTCCTGGAACAGGGCCCAGGATGCGAAAAACATTGGTAGCCCCGATATTGCCTGAACCGTGCTGCCTAACATCAATCTTCCACAACCTGCCAATGATTAAACCAAAGGGGATTGAACCGAGCAAATAGGCGGATAATAAGACTAAAAAAATCATCAAGTCATTCTACCTGACTTGAAATAGACCGTCAAGATTGATATACTACCAAAATATGTCAGTTTCAATTAACGAGGTAAAACCAGGTCTAACAGTTGTTCTTGATGGACAGTTGTTTCGTTGTTTAGAATACCATCATCAGCGAGCTGCCCAGCAGAGCTGGATTAAGATTAAATTCAAAAACATGCGCACCGGGGCAATTATCGAAAAAACCTTTAAGCCCGGGGAGAAGGTTGAAGCCGCTCATATTGATTATAAACAAATGCAGTATCTTTATGCTGACCAGGATTTCGTCCACTTTATGGAGCAAACCACTTTTGAACAGGTGGCTATCCCCGCTAAGAAGGTTGAGGATGCCATTAAGTACTTAAGAGAGGGCTTTGTTGCTACGATTGCTTTTTATGATGATGAGGTTTTGGATGTTAATCTGCCAACGGCTGTGGAATTAAAAGTTACGGAAACTTCTCCGGGTTTTAAGGGTGATACTGTTTCTGGTGGCAAGCCTGCTACTATGGAGACAGGTTTAGTGGTTCAAGTCCCTTTTTTTGTTAATGAAGGTGATCTTTTAAAAGTTGATACCAGAGACGGTAAATATTGTGGTAGAGTATAGGAGGTGACTCATGGTTGATTGGGATTTGCTTAAAAAATTAATAAAAGTTATCAAAGATGAAGAGATTACTGGTTTGTCGGTTGAAGAAAATGGGGTCAAATATGAAGTTAAGGCGGAAAATGGCAAGGTTGTGGCCAGTCAGCCCATGACAATAGCTGCTCCGGCACCCCTAGCTTCTGCGCCAGTAGCACAAGTTAATGAAGATGATGGGTTAATTGCCATTACTTCTCCGATGGTAGGAACTTTTTACCGTTCACCTTCCCCTGGATCACCGTCCTTTGTTAAAGTGGGGGATTCAGTTGATCCGGCTAAGGTTGTTTGTATTATTGAGGCCATGAAATTGTTTAATGAGATTGAGGCGGAGGTCAGCGGAAAGATTGAAAAGATCTTGGTTGAAGATGGGCAACCGGTGGAATACGGCCAAAAGTTAATGCTGATTAAAAAAGAATAACTTAGCTTGATTTGAAACCTTGCTGCTAGCTCTTTGACCTCTGTCTCTTTGACCTCTTGAATGGTAACAGTATTAATTGTATTATTTATCATCTTAATTTTATTGAGAAAACTTATTCCTAATGAAACAAAATAAAAAAAAAGAACCCAAGCAAGAGTTTAAAGGAATCATCAAGCGTTTCTGGCCATTTAATGATCGCTTGGCTGTTAGCCTGATTGTTCTTCTGGTTTTTATTGGTTCTTTGACCCCGGTTTTTAGAGCCATGATCAATGTCCCCTATGTTGGCTCTTACTTTTATGAAATGAAACAGGTTTTGCCGCGCTTAGGTTATCAATATTTTATTATCTCTGAGGTTGATTGCATTGGCTATTATTCTTATTTGCGTTCAACTGTAATTGATCACGATTTGGATTTTAAAAATGATTTTACCCTTTTTGGCTGGAAAAGGTGGGGAGAAGAAGAAAAATCTCCTACAGGTTTAACCTTTAATCCCTGGTCAGTTGGGCCGGCTATTCTTTGGTCCCCGGCATTTTTTGTTGGCCATGCGGTTTCTCATGGGATGAATTTGTTTGGGGCTAATTTGCCAACCAATGGGGTTTCCTTTGTCTATGATTTTTTTATAGTGATGCTGTCAATGTTCTATGGCTTGATCGGTTTTTTGTTTATCTATTTCTTTTTAAGGTTTTTCTTCTCGCCAGTTATTAGTTTTTTGGCTTTTTTCTTTCTTTTTTATGCTTCCCCGCTGATTTTTTATGAGTTTCACGAACCGACAATGTCCCACATTCCCACGGTTTTTGCTGTTTCAGGTTTGATTTATTTTTGGTACAAGACTTGGTTGAATAAAAGCAATAAAGACTGGCTTATTCTAGGGGTGTGGAGTGGTCTGGTTATGCTAATTCGTCCCCAGGACGTTTTTTTCATCTTTTTCCCGGTTTTGTTTGAGTCTTTGGTACTTATCTGGCGAAATAAAAAAATCCCGCTTAGCTTAATATTGGGACTTTTTCTAATGGGGTTTGTCATGGTGGTTTGTTTTATCCCACAAATGTTGGCTTGGAAGATCCTGGAAGGGGCTTTTATTGCTAATCCGCAAAGAGCTGGATTTATGCAATGGTCTAATCCGCACGTTATCCCTGTCATGTTTTCTAGTAATCATGGACTAATTACCTATACGCCGATCATTCTCTTTACCTTGCTGGGACTATTTATTTTTAATAGGAAAGACAGACAACAACTTTTGATCTTCCTCTCTTTTTTGCTGATTTTTCTTTTTGAGCTCTATGTTAATAGTGCGGCAGCGGCTTGGGATGGTGGTTGGGCCTTTGGCGGCAGAAGATTTTTAAGCTGTTCAATCATCTTTGCCTGGGGATTAGCTAATTTGCTTAATTGGCTGAAGAAATATAAGACAGTTTTTTATTCGGTGCTGGGCTTGTTTTCTCTCCTGATAATTTTTAATTTACTCTTTTATTTTCAGTGGGCTTATGGCATGATCCCTCGAGCAGGAGATTTGACCTTCCAACAATATTTCGGGGGTAAAATCGATGCTTTCTTTTTGTGGTTAAAAGTTGTGGGGCATATTTTTTCTGTGATTGTCAGTTAATGGTAGAAAAGGATAAGCTGATGCGAGACCTACTCAGTATTCCGTTTAAGGCGGTTTCTATTATTTTGCCGGTTGTGAATGAAACAACCTCACTTGAGAAAACTGTCGACATTATCATGTCAGGGTGCAGTGATGACGTTTTAGAGCTATTAATTGTTATTTGCAAAAAGACACTGCCTGAAAGCTTGAAGGTGTGTGAAAAGGTTAGGGAGAAATATGGGGAGAAGGTTAAAGTTTTTGAGCAAACCCGGCCATTTTTGGGAGGGGCAATGCGTGACTCGTTTCTGCGTGCCTCTGCCAGCCATGTTTTAATGATGGCTTCCGATCTGGAAACCCCGCCCGACAAAGTCAAGGACTTCATCCTCGAAGCGAAAGAAAACCCAGCTATGATTATTACGGGCTCACGCTGGATAATGGGTGGGGGATTTGAAGGGTACAGTCCGATAAAGTTTGTATTCAACTTTATCTTTCAAAAGTTTTTTTGCTTGCTTTATCGAACAAATTTAACAGATATGACTTATGGTTATCGTCTCTTTCCAACTAGGCTGGTTCAAGCGATCAACTGGGAAGAAACCAGGCATCCCTTTCTTTTTGAAACGATTGTCAAGCCCCTTAAGTTAGGGGTGAAGGTTAGAGAGATTCCGGCAGAATGGAAGGCCCGGGCAGAAGGGGGAACCCAGAATAGCTTTATGCGTAATTTCGAATACTTTCGCATTGGTTTAAAAACATTGTTATATTCTCGAAAGCAAATTTTAAAAGGGGAAAGCAAATGAAAAAAGTAATTGTAACTACAACAATCAATCCGCCCACCGAAGCAATTGAGCGTTTTGATGCCAGGTCGGATTGGACCATTGTGGTGATTGGAGACCTAAAGACTCCCAAAGATTACAAATTAAAAAACGGTCTTTATATATCACCAGCCGAACAAGAGAAGTACGATCAGAAGCTTTCTGATGCAATTGGCTGGAAATGTATCCAACGCCGCAGCTTTGGCTTGCTTTGGGCCCACGATATGAAGGCGGATGTTGTGGCTGTGATTGATGATGATAATATTCCTTACGAAGGCTGGGGTGAGGATCTTTTGTTGGGAAAAGAAGTTGAGGTAAATTATTACGATACTGATTTGCCGGCTTTTGATCCGGTTGGGGCAACCAACGAAAAACATCTTTGGCATCGAGGCTACCCGTTGCAACTTGTGCCCAAAAGGGACTATAGTCGTATAAAAAAACAGAAAATAATTTGTGATGTTCAAGCTGATTTTTGGAACGGAGATCCGGATATTGATGCGGTGTGCCGGATGATCTATGCTCCAGAATGTAATTTTGAGCCGGGATTTTTTCCCTTGGCAGCCAATAAGCCTGCGCCTTTTAACTCGCAGAACACTTTTCTTAAAGGAAGTTTGCTTAAGGATTATTTTTTATTCCCTCATGTTGGTCGTATGGATGATATTTGGGCCGCTTACTATGTCCAGGCTAGAGGGGCTAAAGTAGTTTTTAATAAAGCTTCGGTTTATCAGCAAAGGAATATTCATGATCTTGTTGTGGACATGAAAAAAGAGTATATTGGTTATGAAAACAATTTTGAACTACTCAAGGCGATTTCCCATGATCCAGAGACGCTGTTGGCTTATTTACCAGAACGGTCAAAACAAGCCTTTGCTTTGTACAGGAGGCATTTTAATGCGTAAGATTTTAGTAACCGGGGGCGCTGGTTTTGTGGGGCGTCATGTTATTGGGCGGTTGCTTGAATTGGGGGATGAGGTTCATTGTGTTGACAAGATAGTTCCTTTAACCGGCGGGTTACTTCCAGAAAAGTGGCCCTTGTTTCAACCCCGGGATTATAAAAATTTCCATTTCTATCATGAAGATTGCCGTGATTATTTTACCAGGATTAAGGATAACGATTTCGATTATTGTTTTCACTTGGCAGCAATGGTTGGCGGCCGGTTGATGATTGAAGATAACCCCTTAGCTGTGGCTGATGATTTATCAATTGATGCGGAATATTGGCAGTGGGCGGTCCGCACTAAGCCTAAAAAAAGTCTTTGTTTTAGTTCGAGTGCAGCTTATCCCATCAAATATCAGCGCTGTAAAGGTTATCAACTGCTCAAAGAAGAAATGATCTCTTTTGCCGACGATATTGGCATGCCTGATATGAGTTATGGCTGGGCCAAGCTTACCTGTGAGTATTTGGCCAAACTTGCTTATGATAAACATGGTTTAAAGTCAGTTGTTTATCGGCCTTTCTCCGGCTATGGTGAAGATCAGGATGACAATTATCCTTTCCCAAGCATTTGTAAACGTGTCCTGGCCAATAGGGCGGCTCCGGTAATTCAAGTTTGGGGCACTGGCAAGCAGATGAGGGACTTTATTCATATCGAAGATTGTGTTGCCGGAATTTTGGCAACCATGGATAAGATTGATGATGGCGGTGCAATTAACCTTGCCACAGGTATATACACTAGTTTTATTGATTTTGTTAAGATTGTCGCGGAGATTTATGGTTTCTCTCCTGATGTGCGAGGTGCTTCCGACAAACCTGAAGGGGTCTTTGCCCGTGCTGGTGACCCAACAAAATTGCATCGCTTAGGCTTTAAACATAAGATAAGTTTTCGTCAGGGGATAGAAAGGGCTCTTAAGTACTATAGTTCTAATGGATAAAATATGGCAGCTTGTTAAGCCGGTGCCTGTGCTGGCTGAAAAACTTTCTCAAAGCCTTTCTGTTTCCCTCATCATTGCCCAAGTTTTGCTTAATCGTGGTGTCAAAACCCTTCCAGAAGCAGAAGTTTTCTTAAAACCCACTTTAAAAAACTTACGCAACCCCTTTGAAATCCCCAATATTGTTAAAGCTGCGGAAAGGGTGCTACTGGCTAAAGAAAAAGGCGAGAAAGTTCTGATCTATGGTGATTATGATGTTGACGGCGTTACTGGTACGACGATTTTGGTTCAAACTCTCAGACATTTGGGGATTGAAGTTGCTTACTATATACCCGATCGTTATGGAGAAGGCTATAGCTTATCAATTGAAGCCGTTAAAAAAATTGCTGATTCTGGAGTTAAGTTAATCGTCACGGTTGATTGTGGCATTGCCAGTGTTAAAGAGGTTGATGAAGCCAACCGTTTGGGTCTGGAAGTTGTGGTGACTGATCATCATAATATTCCCCAGCAGTTGCCTAATGCTTATGCGCTGGTCAATCCAAAATTAATCCCCAATGAACAGCCCTCAAAATATTTGTCTGGTTCTGGAGTAGCTTTTAAGTTTGCTTGGGCTTTACTTAAAGTTGCCAAGCTTAAAGATGTTGAGTTTTTAACTTCCTTACTGGATTTAGCAGCCTTGGGTACTTTTTCTGATGTAGTGCCATTAAATGAAGAAAACAGGGTTATCGCAGTTGGTGGGCTTAAGCTTATCAATGAGCGGAAGCGTTTAGGAATTAAAGCCTTAGCGGAAGCTTCTTCGCTTAAGGACCAAATCACTGAAAATCAAATCTATTTTGGTTTGGCCCCGCGGATTAACGCAGCTGGTCGGATTGAACATGCTTCAAAATCAGTTGAATTATTTTTGTCCGAAGATGCTGATGAGGTTCAAGCTTTAGCAGCTGAACTTAATAAGATTAATACGCGGCGGCAAGGTATTGGCAAAGATATTCGTGAGGAAGTCTTTGAAAGATTAAAAGATCAACCAGCAGGAGCTAAAGTTGTGGTGCTGGAAGGTGAGGGTTGGCACCCTGGGGTGATTGGGATTGTGGCTTCACGGGTAGTTGATCAATTAGGTTGCCCAGCGGTTTTAATTGGTATTAACGATGGGGTTGGTCGTGGTTCTGCGCGTTCAATTGGTGGAGTTAATATCTATGCTTTACTGGATTCTTGCCGGGATTTGTTTTTAGATTTTGGCGGGCATGAGGGAGCGGCTGGTTTTGAAGTGGCTGTAGATAAAATCCCTGAACTTAAAAAACGTTTACAGGAAAAAGCTGCAGAATTAATTTCTGACGAGGATTTGAAGGCCAGGCTTTTAATTGATGCTGAACTTGAGGCTAAGGTTATTACTATGAGCCTAGCTAAAGAGTTAAGCGTTTTAGGCCCTTATGGAGAAGGAAACAGAGTTCCTATCTTTGTGACTAAGGGGATGAAAATTGAGAGCATGAGAGCTGTTGGCGCTGATGGCAGGCATCTTAAGGCCAAGTTTGCGAAAGAGGGCAATAGTTTTGATTCCATTGGCTTTGGCCTAGGTGAAAAAGCGGCTGAACTCAATTATAATAATATGTACGACATTGCTTATCGTTTAGAAACAAATTTATGGAACGGGTTTGAGAGCGTTCAACTCTCGTTAGTTGATATTAAGGAGGCTAACAAATGAAAGTCTTAGTCATCGGCTCTGGCGGTCGCGAGCACGCCTTAGTCTGGAAAATCTCCCAAAGTCCTAAAGTTGATAAAATCTACTGTGCGCCTGGTAACGCTGGGACTGCAGAGTTTGCGGAAAATGTTAATATCAAAGTTGACGATATCGCCGGCCTCCTAAATTTTGCTCAAGAAAAGAAGATTGATCTAACCGTTGTTGGCCCAGAAATTCCTCTAGTCCTTGGTGTGGTTGATGAATTTGACAAGGCCGGCTTAAAAGCCTTTGGTCCTAGCAAAGCTGCAGCACAATTAGAAGGTAGTAAAGCTTTTGCCAAAAACATTATGGTTAAATACGATATACCTACTGCGCAAACCGGTATTTTTACCGATCCAGCTAAAGCCATTGCTTATATTAATGAAATGGGCGCGCCAATTGTGGTTAAAGCCGATGGTTTAGCAGCAGGCAAGGGGGTCTTGATTTGTCAGACCACTGCGGAAGCTATCACAGCAGTTAAAGATATTATGGAAAAGAAAGAGTTTGGTTCTGCTGGAGACACAGTTGTCATTGAAGAGTGTTTAGTCGGTGAAGAAGCTTCCATTCTTGCTCTAACTGATGGCAAATCAATTGTTCCACTCGAAACGTCTCAAGATCATAAGCGAATTTATGATGGTGACAAAGGACCAAACACTGGCGGTATGGGGGCTTATTCACCGGCACCAGTTATCACCGATCATTTAATGTCACAAATTGATGTAGAAGTATTGCGTCCCTTAGTGGCGGGTATGGCACAAGAAGGGATTCCTTATAAAGGAATTATCTATGCTGGGATTATGGTCACAAAACAAGGACCCAAGGTTTTAGAATTTAACTGTCGCTTTGGTGATCCAGAAACTCAACCAATTCTAATGCGGATGAAGAGTGACATTGTGCCAATCTTTCAAGCAGTCATTGATGGCAAGTTAAATAATCGTGAGATTGAGTGGCATGAGAAGGCTGCGGTGTGCGTGGTAATTGCAGCTGGCGGCTATCCTGGTAAATATGAGAAAGGGATGCCAATAACTGGCATTGATAAAGTTGACCAATTAGCCAATGCTTATGTGTTTCATGCAGGCACAAAGTTTCCTGGCCCAGTCACCTCTGGCGGGAGAGTCTTAGGCGTTACCGCACTTGGAGACAACATTAAGTTTGCGATTAAAAATGCTTATCAAGCTGTTGAGATGATTAAGTTTAAAGGGATGCAGTATCGGAAGGATATTGGGAAAAAGGCCTTGAAGTATTTATGATGCAAATTCTGGTTGCTACGGGCAATAAACACAAACTCCGCGAAGTTAAACAAATTCTCAAGTTACGGGTTACCGGTTGCGAATTGCGAGTTCATGAGAACGGAAAAACATTCGAAGCCAATGCGATTAAAAAAGCCAAGGCCATTAAATTAAAGCCTGGTCAAATTGCCATTGCCGATGATTCCGGGCTAGAAGTTAAAGCCCTTAATGGTAAACCAGGGATTAAATCCGCTCGCTTTGCCGGACCAAATCCAACCCCGGAGAAACTCTGCACAAAACTTTTGAGAGTAATGAGTAATGTGAATGAAGTAATGCGAATAGCTCAATTCGTTTGCGTGATAGCGATAGTTTATCCAAATGGTGAAGTCAAAACAGTCAAAGGGATTTGTAAGGGGAAGATCATCCACGAAATGAGGGGCGAGCGTGGTTTTGGCTATGATCCCGTTTTTGTTCCCCAAGGTTACAAGAAAACTTTTGCCGAGATGAGTCCGGTGATGAAAAATCGTTTGAGTCACAGGGGTAGGGCCTTAAAGAAATTGAAGGAGCTCTTATGAAAAAGATAATTGTTGTAATGCTGGGTTTATTGTTTTTTTCAATAAGTGTTAGTGCCGAAAATTTTAAACTGCCGGAAATTCCTCAGTTAATCAAAAACAAAATCATCACCCTAGATAAGGAGTCTGGAAAAATACTGTGGCAGTCGGAGATCCAATATCAGTTGGCAACTGAAGATGGTCAAAAATATATTCGCTATTCGGAAAAAGGTCAGGGTAAATACGGCGGGTCAAAAGTCCCCCTTAAATGGGAAGTTACCGGCTACTATTATCTAGAGCCGTCTCTTAGGCCCTATTATTCGGAGAAAAGAGTCTTCTCCAATCAGGGCAAACTGCTTAAGGTAGAGATATTACAGTATGATGATGAGGATAAGAATATTTATTTTAGGCGCGAAGACAAAGTTAATAATAAAATCGAGAAGCAAATCTTTAAATTTGAAAATGATGTTGTGGATAAATATATCTTAGGCTTGGCAATACAGGGCTATGATTTTCAGCGCAAACAAGACTTTGCTTTTCATTACCTTTCCGATGAGCCAAAAATTTATTCCAATACGCTAATTTATCGTGATCAAGAAAAAGTCACTGTTCCTGCAGGTGAGTTCGACTGTCATAAGGTTGAACTCACTGTTAATTTGGGAGCTTTGGGCTTTGTTGGGGCTTTCTTGCCTAAGATCTATTTTTGGTATTCTGATTCCAAACCAGCAGAATGGATTAAGTATGAAGGCTTGGAAAGTGGGCTAGGGACCCCATACGTTTTGATGCAGTTAGATAAATAATCAACCTTTGGAACCGGCTTCGGTTTGGCTGTTAAGTAAATAAATTGCACTACCAAAGATCATACTGCTACCCACCAGGAATGAGGCGGTAATAGTTTCCCCCAGAAAAACAATTGCCAAAACAACAGTAGTTGGCACAACCGCTAAAGAAATTGTTCCCCCTACAGTCACGCTGCAAAATTCATATGCATAAGTTAATAATAATTGTCCAATGGTTGAAATTAAGGAAGCAAAAACAAGCAACAAGAGAATGTTAGGGTTGGGAATACTAAGGCTCTTAAAACTAAGCAGGCTAACTATTATAATGCCTCCCACCATTTGGGCAATAGAGATTGACCAGGGGTCATCTGTTTTCCTTAATTGACGAACAGAAGTTACTGCTGCGCCAGCACAAAGCGAAGAAATTAAAGCAAAGACGTAACCAATATTAATTGTCCTGAATTTAGGATCAGCCACTAAAACCATGCCGAATAAGGCTATCATTAAGACCAACAAGGCTTGAGGCTTTAGTTCTTCCTTAAGAAAGATTGCTGCAAAAATTGTGCCAAAAATTGGGTAAGAAAAAGAAATTACAGCTGCATCTGCCAGAGGAATTAAGCTGACAGACTTAAAGTAACAGAGAATAGCAAAACCGCCAACAATTCCTCGAAAGATAAGCAGCGGGCGATTAACGAATTTTAATTTAACCAGCCTGGCAACCACCAGGATTGAGACGGCGAAAAGACCAAAAAAGAAACGGCCAAAGGCAATCAGCTCAGCAGGGATTGATTGGCTTAAGATCTTAACCATTAAGCCCATGAAACCGAATAATATTGCTGATAAAAACATTGCTGACATAATACTGTTAATAAAAAAAGTGCGCCCGAGAGGACTTGAACCTCTAACCTGCTGCTTCGAAGGCAGACGCTCTATCCAGTTGAGCTACGGGCGCATTCTGTTAATCCATTATACAACATCTAGACAACATTATTTGCCAAAAAATATTTTATTTGTTACAATGAAAAAAACAAAAGTATTTTAAAAAAAGGAGTTTTAGATAAATGAAGCATGTCAAATTTCCCGGTAAGATCCTGATCATTGGTTGTGGTTCTGTTTCGCAATGTGCGGTACCCATTGTCTTGCAATTAATCGATGTTCCCCCTCAAAATATCACTATTATGGATTTTGTTGATAATCGAGCCCGCGTTAAAGATTCTCTTGCTAAAGGGGTTACCTATGTTAATGATAAAGTTACCAAAGATAATTACAAGGAACTTTTAAAAAAATATGTTGGGGCTGGTGATCTAATTGTTGATTTGGCCTGGAACATTGATTGCGAGTCAATGCTAACTTATTGCCGCAACAATCAAATTTTATATGTTAATACTTCCGTGGAAGAATGGAATCCCTATAAAGATGAAGAACGCAATGATCCCACCAGATATACCTTGTATCAACGTCATATGCAGCTTAAAGACATGGTCAAGCGTTGGGGTGATAATAAGGGGACTTCGGCAGTTGTTGACCATGGTGCTAATCCTGGCTTGGTGTCACATTTCACAAAACATGCTTTAATTGGGATTGCTAATAAAATCTTACAAGAAAAACCTCATGATCCACGCAAGAAGAGTTTAGAAGATGCTTTGAGTGAGAAAAACTTTGCTAAGCTGGCGCAGCTTGAAGGGGTTAAGGTTATCCATATTTCTGAGCGGGATACCCAAATTACAGATCGGCCCAAACAGGTTAACGAATTCGTTAATACCTGGAGTATAGAAGGTTTTTATGAGGAGGGGGTGGCGCCGGCAGAATTAGGTTGGGGAACTCACGAGAGAAATATTCCCAAAACTGCTTTCTTCCATAAGACCGGGCCGAGAAACCAGATTTGCCTGCGCTCTCTTGGGATGAGAACAGTAGTGCGTTCTTGGGTGCCTTGTGGTGAAATTATTGGCATGGTTATTCGCCATGGTGAAGCCTTTAGTATTTCTGATCGCTTAACCGTCTGGGAAAATGGGGAAGCAGTCTATCGGCCTACGGTGCATTATGCCTATTGTCCATCTAATGCGGCAATTAATTCTTTGCGCGAGCTGGAAATGCGGCAATTTCATTTACAAGAAAAACAACGTATTATGAACGACGAAATTATTGATGGGGAGGATCAACTAGGCGTGCTTTTAATGGGTCATGATTTTAATTCCTGGTGGTGCGGCAGTATTCTTGATATCCACACTTCCAGAAAACTGGTGCCGCATCAACAAGCAACTACTATGCAAGTAGCTGTTTCTGTTGTAGCTGCTGCTATTTGGATGATTAAAAATCCTAAGATGGGTTTTCGTATGCCGGATGATATTGATTTTGAAGAAATACTTAGAATTTCGATGCCTTATATTAGCCCCTTTGTTTCTAAGGCAGTTGATTGGACCCCTTTAAAAAATCTTAACACCAAGTTTACAAAATATGATATGCCCAGACCGCCTGAAGAAGATGTCTGGCAATTTTCTACATTTTTAACCAACAAAGTTGATTTACTACCGGAAAATGAGGCAAAGGCAATGATAGAGGCCTGCAAAAAAGGCGAGCCTTTGAATTTATTTGCATGACCACTAAAGGTGCTAAAGCTTCTGGTCGCGGCGGTTTAGAAAAAACTATCCGCAATGCCGTTAAGAAATACGGTTCCCCGTTAATGTTAATTAATCGTGAAGCCCTGCGTCAGCAATATGAGCGTTTTACCAGATATCTTCCTGACGTCACCCCTTATTATGCCATTAAGGCTAATCCCCATCCGGAAATTATTAAAACCTTTGTGAAGCTTGGAGCTGGTTTTGATGTGGCTAGTGCTGTGGAGATGAATCAGGTTCTTTCTTTGGGAGCCTCTCCTGATAAGGTGATTTTTGCTAATACGATAAAGTCTAACCGGGATATTGCCGAGGCTTATAAAAAGAAAGTCCGCTTTATGACCTTTGACAATGAACCGGAACTTTATAAGATTGCCAAGTATTGTCCCGGAGCCGGGGTTTTGGTGCGTATTAAGGTTAGTAATATTGGCAGTACGGTTGAATTATCCCTTAAGTTTGGCGCTGACCCTGATCAGTCGGTCTTTCTGTTACGCAAGGCTAAGTCCTTGGGTTTAAAGCCGGCCGGGGTCTCTTTTCATGTTGGTTCGCAGTGTACTAATGTGGAGAATTACTTACAGGCTTTGGAGGTTTCAGCCGCCATATTTAATGAGGCAGAGCGTTACGGTTTAAAATTAGACACCCTTGATATTGGCGGTGGTTTTCCGATTCGTCATTTTGACAGTGATAACCATATTACCTTTAAGGACATGGCCAAACATTTACGAAAAAAGCTACGCCGTTTGTTTGCCAAGGATACGAACTTTATTGCCGAGCCGGGGCGATTTTTTGCCGGGTTAGCCGGCACCCTGATTACGCAAGTTGTGGGTAGAACTTTTCGCAACAATAAAAACTATTATTATCTCAATGATGGTGTTTATGCCGATTTTTCCGGGATTGTTTTTGATCATTGTCGTTATGAGTTTAAGACTTTAAGGCGCGGCCAGAAATTTTTAAGTACTTTGGCTGGCCCAACTTGTGATTCTTTTGACACTATTTCCATTAGTGAAGATTTACCGGAGTTGGAGGTTGGCAATATTGTTTACGTTAAAAATATCGGGGCTTACTCGTGTGCTAGTGCGGTTCCGGGTTTTAACGGGTTTCCGCCGGCTAAAATTATTATGGTTTAGGAGTGGGAGCGATGGTGAAGAAGAAAATAAAGAGGCTAAGGGCAAAGGCGAAGACTAAGAAAGAGGGAAGGACTAAGGTTAAGGGGAAAAAGAAGTCTAAGAAACCAAAAAAACTAACCAGTAAGAAAGTTAAAAAGAGTGTCAATAGAAAGAAAACCGTAAAAAAAATCAAAGGTCCTCGGGTTATTGCCAAGATTGAACACTACTTTGGTAAAATCTCAGTAGCTGCTTTCAAGCTTAAAGCCCCGCTAAAAGTTGGCGATATTATTCTAATTAAAGGTCACAAGACAGATTTTATCCAAAGAATTGATTCAATTCAAATCGAACATGAAAGTGTTTTGAAAGCTAAAAAAGGCGATGAGGTTGGGATCAAGGTTAAACATAAAGTGCGGGAACAAGATGTGGTTTATTTAGCGGAAGCAAAAGATCTTCAACCCAAGCCGCAAACACAGAAATCAATTTTAATCCAAAAGCCGATGTTTCCCATGGCTAATTTCCAAAAAAACACTGTTGTTGAAGCTCCAAAACCAGTTGCCCGACCAGTTGCTCAACCGATAGCAAGGCCTGTTCCTCCTTTGCCTTCTGCTTCACCTTCTCCTCAGCCTGCGCCTCTGCCTTCGTCTGTTCCCAAGAAATCCGATCCCTATGGTGGAACTAGATTTTTAAGCTTCTAAGGATAGTAATTTAACACAAGTTTTATCGGTCTTCTTTCGATATATATAGTAGAAGCGCAACTAATACCAAAAGGAGAATGATATGGGAGATTTATGTATAAATACGGGTGATGTTAAGCCTGGTTTCAAAAAGGCAGTAAAGGCTTTGGATAAGAATAAGGATGGAAAAACTTGCCAATCAGAAAACCCAGGAATTAGTGGGGAGGATTTCCAGGACTTTGTCTCTCTGGTGGGAAAAGAACCTGTTATAAGGGCTTTGCCAGCTTTGCCAGAAAACCCGTATGAGCTTAAAGAACCGGTATTTAGGGCTATACCAGCGAACTCAGAAGACCTTGAAGAACCAGTCATAAGAGCTTTGCCAGCTTTGCCAGAAAACCCGGATGAGCAAGAACCGGTATTTAGGGCTATACCAGCGAACCCAGAAGCCCTTGAAGAACCAGTCATAAGAGCTTTGCCTGCAGACCCAGATGATTTAAAAGCATACCCAGAGCAAACAGCAAGTTTACCTGATATTAAGCTTCCTATAAAATGGCAACCGGTAAAAAGAGAAGCTGAGCCAGTCATAAGAGTTTTGCCACCAGACCTTGATGATCTAAATGTTGGGCCAGAAAATAATAGGTTAAAAGAGATGCCCCAGCCAACATCGGAAATAAAAGGGAATAAAAGTCTGGAAGAAATAGTAAGAAGATCTTTGCCCTGGAGAATTAATTTAGTGAAGTAAAAAGTGGAGCGTAGAGTGTAGAAAATAGGATAGTGTTTTTCATTCCTAATTTCTAATATCCACTATCTACTTTCTAACCCTGGGGCGGCCTGCGGGAATTGAACCCGCAACGACAGAATCACAATCTGTTGTGTTGCCACTACACCAAGGCCGCCATATGAAGGTATTTATATTACCATTTATTTTTTTAATTTGCTAGACAGCCAACAAGTGACATCTTTTTCCACCAGATAAAAACACGGGATCAAAAACAGCGTGATAAAGGTGGAAAAGAGCAGTCCCCAGCTTAAAGCTAGCAGTAGGGGGAACAAAAAGTCTACCCGGCCGCCAAGGAAACCATAGAGAGAAGGGATTATGCCAGCCACAGTTGTAACGGTTGTTAGGATGATTGGCCTAAATCTTAATTTAGCTGCATCAGCAATATGTTCTAGGGTTAATTTTTCTCCCTGATCACAAACCCTTTCTTCTTCATTGTTTAAAAATTCGAGCATAACCAGGGAATTATTAACAACTACACCCGATAAGCCCAGAATCCCGATCAAGGCTAAAAAGCTTAACGGTTCGCGATGTAGAGCAAAAGCCAAAATCACTCCCACCAGACCAAAGGGAATGGCTGTCATTACGATCATTGGCTCGGTAAAAGAGTTAAACAATACCACCAGGATAATATAGATTACTACCAGGGCAATAATCATAGAGCGAAAAAATCTAGACAATGAATCATTGGCGATCTTTTCTTCGCCGCCAAACTCCAGCCTAAAACCGGGATATTTTAAGGCCAGGGGCGCAAATTTATTTTTTAAAACCAGATTAAATTCCTTGGAGTTTAGTTTTTTCTGATCTATTTCAGCGGTGATCTTAACCGAGCGATCTCCTTGCATATGGGGAATGCCCAGGGCAGAGATCTTTTCCTCAAAGCGGATAAAGCTGCCTAAGCTGATTAGTTTACCGAAACGGTTGGGAATTGTTAATTCTTTGATATATTCGGGGTTGTTGCGGTACGGTTCTGCTAGCATTACTCTGAAATCAATTTCTTCGCCTTCTTTGCGGATAGAGGTTACAACTGTGCCGGCAATTGCCGCCCTTACTACTTGAGCCACATCAAGGGCTGTGATGCCTAGATCAGACATCAAATTGTAATTAAGTTTAATGTTGAGCTCTTTTAAGCCTTTTTCGTCATTGCGATCAAGATCATAAACCCCATCGGTATTTTTTAGGAAGGTGACCAATTCATCGGCTAAATTGGTTCTGATCTCATCGTTATTGCCAATAAAAGTCAGGTCAATTGGGCTGCCGCTAGGCGGGCCGCCGCGCAGGGCAATTACAGCAACGTCAGTAAATTTGTCAGACTGTTTAAGTTTTTCTAGTTTAACCTGCAGCTGCTGGGCTAGATTTTTTGCCGAGATTTTCCTTTTTTGGGCTGGAATAAGATTAACTGCTATCCTGGCCCAATGGTCTTGTGTCATGCCGGAAACAGTGTCCCACATATCAGTCCCTTTTTCGCCAATAGTGGTAACATAGCTCGCTAATATATTTTCAGGGACTGTTGCTGTAATGATTTTTTCTATTTCAGTTACCCGATGCTCGGTTTCATAAAGAGGGGTCCCTTTAGGGGTTTCAATCTTGATTTGAACAACATCATTGTCTGAAGAAGGAAAAAGCACAAACCCAAGTTTGGGAAGAATAACAGCGGTGCAAAAAATAAAGATTAAAATAAAAAGCCCGATAAAGAGATTTTTTTTCTTTAAAACTCTAATGAGATTACGGCGATACCAATTTTCTAAAAAGACCAGAAGTTTTGGCTTGCCTTTTTGTTTTAGCTTGGTGCCGGCTAAATGTGCCGGCAGGATAAAGGCGGCTTCAAACAGTGAGGCCAAAAGAGTAACGGTAATAACAATCGGTATGGCCCTAATAAAATCACCCCAAATACCGCCCATCAGTAAAATAGGCAGGAAAGCGGCAATGGTGGTAGCAACTGTAGCGCAGACCGGCCAAAAGACTTCGCTGACTCCTCGTAAAGAAGCTTCCACGGCATCTAGGCCTTCTTCCCGATAGGAAAAAATATGTTCAGCCACCACAATGGCATCATCTACCAGCATACCCAAAACAATTACAAAAGCGAGTAGTGCCTGGGTGGTGACGGCGACATCATAAATCGGCATAAAATAAAAAGCCACCAGCAGAGAAAAGGGAATACCCATCGCCGTCCAAAAGGCGACCCGGATATCCAGGAAAATCATTAAGCAGATGACAACCAGAAAAAAACCAAATAAGGCATTGGAGATAACTACGCTAAGCATTGTTTTTACGTAAACAGAATAATCTTTAACAACTTGGGCCTTGATGCCTTGAGGCAAGTCCTGGTTGAATTTTTTTAGCAGTTGTGAGACTGAACCGGCAACTTTAACGGCATCGGCAGTCGCTTTTTTATCCACTACTATATTAATGCACTTATTGCCGTTAGTTTTAATTAATCTAGATTCGTCTTCAAAACTGTCGGAAACTTTGGCAAGGTCTTTTATAATTAAACGTTGACCGGAAAAGGCCGAGCGGACTATTACCTCTTTTACCTCAAGGGGATTATCAAATTGGGACAGGGTAATAACTTTTTTCTTAGCAGCTAAAGATTGGATGGTGCCACCGCTTAGGCGTACATTAGTAGCTTTAATTGCAGCCATAGCTTCGGCCAGCGAAACATATTGATCTTCCAGCTTTTGCGGGTCAACTTCGACTCTGATCTCCCGTTTGCGGTAGCCGACTAATTTTGTGCCGCTTACTCCGGCTAGAAGCCGGATTTTTTTATCCAAAATATCAACATATTTTCTTAGATTTAATTCAGAGGTATTGCCGTTGCCGGAAACCGCAATTTCAAAGACAGGAAAGACCTCTGATTTTAGCTCAATGACCAAGGGCTTATCTTTGACTTGCGGCGGCAAATTAGCAACACGATCAACAGCTTTGTAAATATCACGCTTAACCTCTTCCACATCTTTGGCGTCCGGGTCAATTTCAATAAAAATTGTGGAGATGTTTTCTGTTGAAAACGATTGCAAATCTTTAATACCGGTTACCCTTTGGATTTGTTCTTCGATGGGAATCGTGACATTGATTTCTACGTCTTCTGGTGCGGCTCCGGGATAAATTGTGCTGACAAACATCATCTTGAAATCAACGTTAGGGATGCTGTCACGTTTAAGATTAATAAAAGAGAGACTGCCCATAATAATGACCAGTACAAGGAAGAGGTTAACTAATTTGGGATGTTCAATAAAGTATTTAAATAGGTTTCTCATATTTTTAGCAGCTCCTTGTATTCAATTAAATAACGGTCAGTAAATGATTTAATTTGATTGATAACCTTTTCGCGGTTAAAAAGTATTTCCAGATAAGTATTGTCTGCGGCCAAAACATCATCTTCAGCTTGCAGGACAAAAAAGACCGAACTACGGCCCTGATTAAACTTTTTTTGTTCCAGTGTTAACCGTTCTTGGGCCAATTTTAAGCTCTGTTTATTAAGCTCCAGCATACTATCTAAATAAGAGAGGGTGGTGTAGAGATTGGTCAGGCCAACTTGGGCATTAAGCAGGGTGTTGTCCTGAATTTTTAAGACTTTTTCGTATTCTGCCTTGGCTTTGTTAGCTTCGGCGTTGGCCTGGTCGTTGGCTAATGTCCTGGAAGCACTTAGGGTAATGCTGTATTCGCTTTTACTGCCAACCCGCATAACACTGTCGCTAAAATTGTAAGTTAAGGCGTTGGGCTTATACTGGGCAATTAAGTTAAGGTCGGGCAGTAATTGGTTGTCTTTGGAGTTGAGATTTTGCTGTTGTATCTTGACCAAAAGATCAGTGGTTTGTTTTAAATTGGAGTTGTTAAGCAGGTAAGCTATGGCTTGCTCTTTTGGCAGCACGGTACCGTCTTTAACGAATTTTTCCGGGCTAATGGTGGGATAGTCAAGGTTGGATTTTTTAATCAAACCCAGGACTTTCTCTGTTTGGTTATCGCAAGCCATTTCAGCTTGTGCCAGCATAATTTTGTAGCCTTGGAGTTTTTGTTCGATTTGCACCAGGTCAAGATCTTCTGACAAACCGTAGCGGTTCTGTTTTTTTACCAAGGCCAGCTGATCCTCAACTTTTTTGACTTTAGTTTGGTAATTGGTAATGTTTAAATGACACAACTGCCATTTAAAGTATTCTTCTTTTAGGGTAGTAAGAAAGTTTTCCCAGTCCTCACTTAGTTTGACTTTGGCAATGGACAGGGCGCTATCGGCCATGGCCAGGTTGTTTCTTGTTGCCAGGCCAAAAGCATTACGCAGGAGTGGTTGTGTAATGGTTAATGATAAATTAGAAGTGTAATAGGGTGAGGTGGGAAAAAATGCACTGGCTGAGCCATAATTGGCTGCCATTCTGGTATTACTGTTTTTAATTTCAATGCCGGTTCCTGATGCCGCCAGGTATTTGCTGGCTCCAAATGAGTAGCTGGCAATTTTTTGGTAGCTGGGGGAGAAAGAGCTGGCTTGCGGTGGGTTTGCCTCGTTAAAATACCCTGAAGCTACCAAGTTCCAGTCCTGTAGGGAATTGGCCGATTTGTTTTGTTCTAAGGCAATTAGATAGTCCTGGGCAGAGATTCGGTATTGAGGGTTATTTTTAACGGCTGTTTTGATGAATTCGTCCAGGCTCAACGTACTATTGGCAAAGACAGCTCCGGAACAGAGCAGGGCTATTGTGACGATAGCGCAGGTTTTTTTTAGCTTCGCGGCAATTTTCTCCATGATTTCCATTAATGTTTTCCTCTCTTTGTTTGTTATTTTACCAAGAATTGAGCTGAGATGCTGCTGCTTTTTTTGTTTGATCTTTTTGATGGTTTTTTTGCCTTTTGTTGTGAGAGTGATTCTAATTATGCGACGATCTTTTGGGTCGTGGTTTCTTTTTGCCAAGCCTTCTTTTTCTAGCCGATCAATTAGTCCGGTTATGTTGGGGAGGGTAACGCCAAGGGCTTTGCTTAGGTCGGACATTTTGCAGTTGTCGTTTTGATATAGATTTTGTAAAACAAGACATTGGCCAATGGTTATATCCAGGTTGTTGGGCTGGGAAGAGTCGGATGAGGAGTGCAGGGTTTTAATAAAGCCCTGCATAACGCTTTCGAATTTATCAGCATATTCTTTGATGTTTTTAGCCATAAAAATAGTTAACCTGATAAATAGTTTAACCGGTTAAGTAATATTTGTCAAGCCGAGGAGGGGAAATGACAGCCGGACTGTTAGAATTAAAAAGGAACCTTTCCTTTTTCTCGGATGTCTAATATAATGATGAGTGGAAAGACTGATAAGTAATGAGTAAAGAGTAATGTGTTATGTGTGATGCGAAGCAACATCTGAAGTTTTTTTTAATTACAGCAATGGTTGTTTGTTCCTCTGTTGTTTTTGCTTTGAATTGGTCGGAAGTAGAATCTTTAGCCCGCGAAAAAAACCACGATTTAAAAAGTGCCCAGAAACAACTGGAATCGTATCAGTGGACATATAAAAAAGCTTATTCAAGTTATCTTCCGCAATTGTCTGCTAATTTATCAACCAGTGCCAGCTTTGGGGCTGCGGCGAGAACTTATTCTTATGGTTTAAGCGCCACGCAATCTATTTTTGACGGCCTAGACAATTATTACAATGTGCAGTCAGCCTACGCCGACCTAAAATATTATGAGTCCAGTTTAAAGAAGGCTGAAGCCGAGTTTTCTTATAATATTCGTTCAGCTTACTTAGACCTATTTTTTGCCCAGGAGAATGTTGCTATCCTAGAAAAAATCCTGGAACAACGGATTAGCAACGCGCGCCTAATTGCTTTGCGCTATAAAAGTGGCAAGGAAGATAAGGGTAATTTGATGCGGACTCAAGCTGATCAAGCGCAGGCGGAATATGATTTTGCTGCAGCCAAAAGGGATCTGGCCTTAGCCAAACTTAATCTGTCGCAACTAATTGAACAAAATGTTGATGATTTGCAGGATTTGGGTTCCGTAGAAGCTGTTAGTCAAGATAATTTTGATCAGCTGGTTAAAAGGTCACCGAGCTATGTTATGGCTAAATATCAGTTGGAATCTGCCCAAATTGCCAAGAACGCCACTATTGCCGGATTTCTCCCTTCAGTTTCTTTAGGTGCTAATTATAGTAATCGTGGTAACAGCTGGCCGCCAAATTCAGAAAACAGTAGTTGGACACTAAGTCTGTCTTATTCTTTCTTTCCTGGTGGTAGCAATATCGCTGATGCCATGATCTATAACTTAAAACTGGAAAAGGCCGAACAGGATTTTAAGCAGTCTGAAAATGATCTGCGCTATAGTGTTCAAAAAGCTTATAGTGATTTTAGTGATGCCCTAGAAGCTTTAGAGGTTAAAACTGTTTCACTGGCTGCGGCTAAGGAGCGGGCAATAATTGCTCGTGCAAAATACTTAAATGGATTAATCAATTATGATGATTGGGATAGAATAGAAAACGATTATGTTGCGGCTCAAAACAACCTGCTAACCTATCGCAAGGCTGCCTATTTGGCTGAAGCGAGCTGGTATAAAGCTTATGGAGGGACTAAAAAATGAAAAATCAAAGATCAAAAATCAAAGATCAAAATTATGGAATTAATTATTTTAAGACAAAGTTTCTGACTTTTTTTGTTTTGGGATTGGTTCTTTTATTGTTTGGTTGTGCTGGCAAGAGTGAAGAGCCTCTCAAATTCGTTAAAGTTAAACGGGGCAATATTTTGGCAACCCTGCCTTCGACAGGGATTGTTTTGCCTAGAAATCGTGTAGAAATAAAACCGCCAATTGCCGGACGGCTTGACAGTGTTTTAGTCACAGAAGGACAAAAGGTTTGGACTGGACAGGTTTTAGCCTGGATGAGCTCCAGTGAGAGGGCAACTTTGTTGGATGCTGCCAGGTCTCAAGGAGAAGATGAATATAAACATTGGCAGGATATTTATAAGCCGGCGCCAATCATTGCACCCCTCAACGGTTTTATTGTTAAAAGGGATATTGAGCCGGGACAATCTGTAACAGCAGCTGATCCCATCTTGGTTATGGCTGATCGTTTAATCGTTGAAGCTCAGGTAGATGAAACTGATATTGGTCAGATCAAGCTTAAACAAAAAGTTGCCATTGAACTTGACGCTTATCAGGGTAAGAAAATTCCCGGTTATGTTTCCCACATTGCTTATGAAGCCGAAGAAATAAGTAATGTCACCGTTTATACGGTTGATGTTATTCCAAATGAAGTGCCCCCGTTTTTTAGGTCGGGGATGAGCGCTACCGTGGATTTTGTTTTGAATGAGAAAGCCAATGCTTTGCTGGTTCCTCTCAAAGTTGTCAAAAAGGTCAAGGGGCAGGCTTATGTTTTTACTGGTGATCAAGAATCCAAAGAGATTAAAGCCGTTAAAATATCAGTTGGATTAGAAAATACTACTGATCTTGAGGTGCTCTCCGGGCTTGCTGATGGTCAAACGTTGGTTGTTCCGACTTCGAAGCTGACCAAGGAACTTTTTCCGGAGACTGGTCGTCGGGGGCCAATTAATCCCTTTACCAAGAAAAACTAATGTCTTTAATTGAACTCAATTCTATTGTTAAGACTTACTATATTGGCGGCAACCTGCCTGTCCATGCCTTACAGGGCGTTTCCCTTAAGATTGAGGCAGGCGAATTCGTGGCGATTATGGGGGCTTCCGGTTCCGGTAAGTCAACCCTGCTGGCGATTTTAGGTCTGCTGGACAATGCCGATAACGGTGAGTATAAATTGCTGGGCAAGGATATTACCGGGTTAACTGAAAATGAGTATGCCCGTTTGCGCAACCGCTTTTTTGGTTTTATTTTTCAAATGTTCAATCTCCTGCCCAAACTCAATGTTACCGATAATACCATGTTGCCTTTTATCTATGCCGGCGAAGCCTCAAAAGAGAACCGTCAGCGCAGTGTCGAAGTATTAAAGAAAATTGGTTTGGAAGACCGCTTACATCATAGGCCTAATGAACTTTCTGGTGGGCAGCAGCAGCGAGTGGCCATTGCCCGTGCCTTAGCTAATAAGCCGTTAGTTATCCTGGCGGATGAACCAACCGGGAACCTCGACTCAAAATCGTCGCAAGAAATCATTGATTTATTAAAAGAACTTAATGCCCAAGGCAATACGATTATCATGGTTACGCATGAGCACGATGTGGCTGCCCATGCCTCACGAATTATCACTTTGCGTGATGGCAGTATTTTATCTGACGATCGAAAACAACCCGGGATAAAAACTTCTGTTCCTGTCTTTAATTGGGGAGATAAGAAAGGGAAAAGTGTTTTTTCTTTTGGGCGCCTTAAGGATTATTGCTATGAAGCAACTTTATCTCTGCTAAATAATAAATTACGCTCTTTCCTTTCTATTTTAGGGGTGATGATTGGCGTAGCTGCAGTTATCACCATGTTGGCCTTAGGCACAGGGGCGCAAAAGGCTATGGAGAAGACACTCTCCGGTTTAGGCACAAACTTATTGATGGTGCGAACTTCACAGCGCAGTCATGGAATTTCCCTGGGCTCAGATTCTGTAACTCGTTTTACCTTTGCTGATTTAGCTGTGATCGAGCAAATTGAATCAGTTGAAAAGGTGGCGCCGTATGTTAGCGGTCGAGGACAGGCGGTTTATCAAAATCGTAACTGGAATACTTCAATTGTTGGTTCCAATTACGATTTTCAGTATGTGCGTGAATCTGTGCCGGATATTGGCCGGTTTTTTACAGCCGCAGAGGCTGCCAGCCGAGCCAAAGTTGCTGTGCTTGGTAAAACGGTGGCAACTGAATTGTTTGGTGCCGAAAATCCTGTGGGGAAATGGATTCGCATTAATAAGGTCAGCTTTAATGTTATTGGTGTGATGCCGGAAAAAGGGGTCTCTGGCTGGCGTAATGTTGATGATCAAATAGTTATTCCGATAAAAACAGCGATGTATCGTTTGTTAGGCAGTGATTATATTAGCTACTTTGACGTTCAGGTTAGTGATCTAAATTCAATGCAGTATGTTCAGGATGAAATCATCGTGCAGCTGGTGAAACTGCATCGCTTACCAGAGTCTCAAAGCGATAGTATTGAAGTTCGTAATATGGCGGAGATTCAAAAGGCAGCCGGCGAAATGATCTCAACCTTGGCCTATCTTTTAGGGGCGATTGCTGCGGTCAGCTTACTGGTTGGTGGTATTGGGATTATGAATATCATGCTGGTGATGGTGATGGAGCGGACTCATGAAATAGGCCTGCGCAAGGCTTTGGGAGCGGAGAAAAGTGATATTATGGTCCAGTTTTTGGTTGAGTCGATTTTAATCTGTCTTTTTGGCGGGATTGTGGGGATTGGCTTTGGTTCGTTGATTAGTTTTAGCTTGGCTACCTTTGCCGGTTGGAATGTTTTAATTTCTTTAGGTTCGATCATCCTGGCTTTTACTTTCTCGGTTTTAGTTGGAGTAGTCTTTGGTCTCTGGCCAGCCTGGCGGGCGGCCAAGCTCTTGCCAATTGTTGCTTTGCGTTACGAATAAGTATTCCGCCGGAATTTTCAAGGAAGTTTTTTTATCTTGTTGTTCTCTATGTTATAATGCCAAGACTAAATAAAAAGGGAGGGTAACAATGGCGATTATTGAAAGATCAGAGTTTAAGGGCCGGCCGATGATAGTAATTAAAAATGATGAGAATGATAAATTCCCATTTTCTTTTGGTTTGTCAAAAGCCAAAAAGATCGTGGAAAATATCGAAGAGATTAAAAAGTTTGTAGCAGAAAACGACAAGTAATTTACTAACTCACCCCCATCTATGATTGGCACACCTCCCCCTCTCTTAAGGAAGAGAGGGGGATGAAAAAAATGATAAAAAAATATCTTTTATTTTTGACGTGTCTTTTTGTAATCAGTTCTCCTTCTTTTGCCTGTTGGGGTTTTCGGCCCATGGCCATGGGGGGTATTTTTACTGCTGTTGCTGATGATGCTAATCTGGCTTATTGGAATAGGGCCGGGGCTGCGCAGTTGGAAAATTGGCGAGACGGTGAGCAGCAACTAGTTTTAACCAGTCAAGCTTGGAGTCCTGCCGGTTATTTTAATACTGAACCGCGTTCCGGCAACACTTACTATGATTCAATCAACTATGCCCAAAAAATTAATCAAGGGAATGGATTGAGTTTAGCAGCTTCCTGGAGTGGGGGTGGTTCATATTATCTTTCTTATGGTCGGGCTTTTAGTTTGCCCTGGTTCGAAGCTATGTCGGTGGGTGTCGGTTATGTTGTTTATCGAACAGAAGGCTATGGCATTTATCAAAGCCAGCTGGTTCGTCTGGATTATCTTGAAAGAGTAATTGATTTGGATTATCTTTGGCGTTTTCATCCTGAGTGGTCTTTTGGTGTGCATATTGAAAACTTTTGGCTTTTGTCTGGTGAGTACACATCCCCGGATAATTCCAGTTTACAAATAAAGGTTTGCCAGGGGATTTTGCAGTCGCCTAATGTTCGACCTGCTCTAGCTTGGAGCCCCAAGGGGAAACTTCAGGGTTTAGTTGTCAATGCCGGGGTGTATGATTTATTGGCTTTATACGGTGGACCATATTATTCTGGTGGTTTTGAATATTCGCCGCAACCTGGTCAGCGTTTTTATCGCAGTAGTTTTCGAGCAGGGTACTATAATTATAAATCGGTAACAACCCCGGGCTTTATGACTTTAGGTTATGGATATAAACTTAATGATGGTTGGGAACTGGGTTACTGGGGAGCTTATGTTATTGCCGGGAATAGTGCTGGGGTTGTGAACCACAATATCGGCTTGGCCGTGAGGTTTTAATTTGGTAAGTATAAAAATCGGTAATAAAAAAATTGAGACCAACGTTTTTCTGTCTCCCTTAGCTGGTTGTGCCGACTTGGCTTTTCGGCTGATTGCGCGTGAGTTTGGGGCAGGCTTTGGTTTTTTTGAGATGCTTGATGCTAATGCCTTGATCTATGGGGCCAGTAAAAACATTGAGATTCTCAAAAGTCATCCGGATGATCAGCCAATTGCCGCGCAGCTGCTTGGTTCTGGTACCGATAAAATGGTTGAAGCTGCTCGTAAACTGCTAGAAATTGTTCAGCCTACTTTTATTGATATTAATGCTGCCTGTCCGGCTAAAAAAGTCCTCAAGAAAAAAGCTGGGGCCTATCTTCTTTCTCGACCAGAGGATCTTTATAGAATTATCAGTAGCTTAACGCAAGCTATCTCTTTGCCAATTACAGTTAAGTTGCGGACTGGCTTTGATGAGCGGAATGTTGCTCGTGTTGTCGAGATTGCTAAAAAATGCCAGCAGAGTGGGGCAGCAGCGCTTTTTGTTCATGGTCGCACGCAAAAGCAGGCTTATACCGGGGAAATTGATTATGAGGCTATCAAGGCCATAAAATATAATGTTACTATTCCGGTTTTTGGTTCTGGTAATGTTTTCTCTCCGAAAAAGGCTAAGGAGATGGTTGATCGCACCGGTTGTGATGGTGTTTTGGTTGCCCGGGGTTCATTCGGTGATCCTTGGATATTTAAAAATATTGAACAGTATTTGGCAACAGGAACTGTTGCGGATCAAGTTAGTTTAGAACTAAAGATAGCGGTTTTAAAAAAGCACCTTGCTTATGTGCAAAAGTATAAACAAAGAAGGCCTAGGGGGAACATCGGTTTTATGCGCAAGATTGCCATGTGGTATTTAAAAAAAGATGAAGTCCGTCGCAGGGTTACAGAAGTTAAAAGTTATGAAGAGTTGTTGGAGTTGATTGATAGTGTGATGGGGAATGTTTAAGGTTTAAAGTGTACGGTGTAAGTGGTAAAGGCTAACGTTTCTTAATTGAATATCCAAAGTGTCCCAGGCATTTCCCCAGCGCATAATAGTTGCCATGTGAATAACAAATTGGGTCAGTTTTACGCAGGTCAAACTTGCCCGCTTTATTCATAAACTCTTTACTGGCGTGGATACACAAAACCTTAGCTAGAAACATATCATGTGATCCCAAAGATTTTATTTCTGTGACTTGGCATTCAATGTTAATGGGGCTCTCTTCGATCAAAGGGGCAGCAACCTTTTCTCCTTTGAGAGGAGTTAGTTTTAGCCGCTCAAACTTATTTATATCTCGACCAGATTTTACTCCGCAAAAGTCGGTCGCAAAAGCCAATCGCTTCGTTGTCAAATTAATGACAAACTCTTTGTTCTTCTTAATGAGTGCATATGAATGTCGTGAGGGACGGATGGAAACATAGGTCATTGCTGGGTCAGAACAAATTGTGCCTGTCCAAGCAATGGTAATGATATTGTAGTTTTCTGGCTTATCCCCACAGCTAACTAACACTGCTGGAGCGGGGTAGACCATTGTCCCTGGTTGCCAGATGAGTTTCTCCATAGTAGAGATTATTTCCCACCAATCGCCGACTTAAACTTAAATAATTGCAGGATATCTTTTTGCGAGAGGATACCAATCAGTTTTTTATTTTCGATAATAAGTGCGCGACCCAGGCCGTTCCTGGCTAAGATTGGCATGGCTTCCATGACATCAGCTTGGGCGTCAATCACAAAATCATGAATTAGTGGAATCATGATGTCCTGTGCCGTTGTGGTTGACCACTTTTCTTTGGTTACTTCTTTGATGTCATGAAAAGTTACCAGTCCAATAATATTATCATCTGTCATGATTGGGAAAGTGGCGTGCCGATATTTAAAAAAGTAATCGTCAACCAGTTTATCTAAAGTGATTTCAGCAGGAACTGTTATAACATTCTTGGTCATCATCGCTGCTACTTTTGTTCCGCTTAAAAGCTTTTTCATGGCAACTTGCCGATAGCTTGATCCAGCTGCTTCATGCAAGAATAAGCCGATAAAAATAAACCAGATGCCGGAAACAAAAGCCCCGGAAAACAAATTAAACAAACCAAAGGCAATTAAAACAAAAGCAAATGTTTTGCCGAATGCACTGGCAATTTTAGTCGCCCTTCTTAAATCTTTGAACCAGGCCCAGAGTATGGAACGCAACACTCGACCACCATCAAGCGGAAAGCCAGGGATAAGGTTAAACATCCCTACCACCAAATTGAGCATAAAAAGATAATTGGTAATGGCTAAGATAGGGGAAGGCAAGCCTAAATTGTAGAAAGTTTTGGTTAAGCTAAAAAACAATACCGCCAAAGAAAAACTCATAATTGGGCCAGCGATGGCCATTCTAAATTCAACAGCGGGAGAGTCCGGTTCTTTTTCCAGCTGTGCCACACCGCCAAAAACAAATAAAGTTATGCCATGAATTGGCAGCTGATGTTTTATGGCTACTAAGGAATGGGCCATTTCATGGGCTAAAAGTGAGGCAAATAGTAGCAGCGCAGCAATTAGCGCCATCAACCAATGGCTAGTAGTTGAAAGTTCTGGATTGGTATAAGGGAAATACCCTCGAGCCAGCGTAAAGACAATCAAGCTGAGAATAATGAACCAGCTGATATTTATCTCAATCGGAATATTAAAAATGGTAAATAGTTTGAAGGATCTTCTCATGATTTAAAAAGGGCCTCCCCAACACTATAGGTCCAAATAATTAAGCCAGCCACAATTGTTAGTCCCCAAATGTAAAGAGGGAGGGAGCCACCAGTTAATAAGGCTAAATAGGTCAGAGCAGGCAGAGCAAAGTAAAAAACCAACAGGAGCAGAAGACCTTTTTTGCTTTCACCCTCAATAATTTGACCCAACCCAACAACCAGGGCAGAGCAGATTGCTGTGAAATAGTGTAGTTTTTTCATTGAGTTATTATAACATACTACATCGTTTTAGATTTACTCGATAGTTTCAGGTTTTTTTGCTACAATAGAAAATTCCATGAACTCAGACAAAATCATCATCAAAGGTGCCCGCGAGCATAACCTAAAAGACGTTAGTTTAGAACTTCCGCGCAATAAATTTATTGTCTTTACTGGTCTATCTGGTTCAGGTAAATCATCACTAGCCTTTGACACTGTTTATGCTGAAGGCCAGCGTCGCTACGTTGAATCTCTTTCTGCTTACGCTCGACAATTTTTAGAACAAATGCAAAAGCCCGATGTTGATTCAATTGAAGGCTTATCTCCGGCTATTTCTATTGACCAAAAATCTCCACCCAGAAATCCAAGATCAACTGTTGGGACTGTCACAGAGATTTATGATTATCTAAGACTCCTCTTTGCTAATATTGGTATTCCGCACTGTCCTAAATGTGGGAAAAAGATCGAAAAGCAAACTCCACAGCAGATTGTTGATCAGATTTTTCAATTGCCAGCTGGGGAGAAAATCCAAATCCTTGCACCGGTTATCCGTGGACGTAAGGGGGAGTATAAAACACTTTTTGCTGATATCCAAAAAGACGGTTTTATTCGAGCTCGGGTTGATGGCAAGGTCTATGAAATTGCCGAAGTTCCGGTTTTAGACAAGAAACTGAAACATAATATTGAAATAGTAATTGATCGCTTAGTTGTCAAAACCTCAAACAAAAAACGTTTAAACGAATCAGTAGAAACAGCTTTGCGCTTTGGTAATGGCGTGGTTGAGATTTTAAGCGAGAAAAAAGGGGCTAAGCCGAAGAGTTATAGTGAAAAGTTTGCTTGTGCCAGTTGTAGCCTTTCCCTTGATGAAATCACTCCCAGGATCTTTTCTTTTAATAGTCCCTATGGCGCTTGCCCAGAGTGTAAGGGGTTGGGAGATAAGCTGCAATTTGATCCTGATCTGGTCATTCCTGATAAAAGCCTGACTATTGCCGATGGAGCCATCGCTTGTTGGGGTGAGGCAGCTTCATATTTTATCCAAAAATTGGAATCTGTGGGGGAAACCTATGGTTTTGATATTTTTACCCCGGTTAAGAAACTAAACAAAAAACAACTTAAGGTTTTGTTTTATGGTTCCGATAAACCAATTATGTTTAAACATCGTATGGATCGCAGCTATTGGGAGCATGAGGGCTCTTACGAAGGCATAATTAACTGGCTTAAACGGCGCTATTATGAGACCAAATCAGAAAATGTGCGTTTTAGTCTTTATCGCTACATGAGTAGTGTCAGCTGTCCTGTTTGTCATGGGCAGAGACTGCGGCCGGAAAGTTTAGCAGTGACAATTGCCGGCAAATCAATTGCCAAAATTTCAGCTTTATCAATCAACAAAGTGATGGCTTTTTTAACTGATTTGCAGCTCACAGAGCGGGAAACAGTTATTGCCAAACAAATTGTTAAAGAGCTAACCGCACGTTTAATGTTTTTAGTTGATGTTGGGTTGGATTACGTCACCCTTGACCGCCAATCTGCCACACTTTCTGGCGGAGAAGCACAGAGGACTCGTTTGGCCACCCAAGTCGGCTCTGGCTTAGTCGGAGTGCTCTATATCTTAGACGAGCCTTCAATTGGTTTGCACCAGCGTGATAATAAACGCTTAATTGAGACTTTGTTCCGTTTAAGGGATTTGGGTAATACTATAATAGTAGTAGAGCATGATGAAGAAACGATGCGGCTGGCAGACCATCTGGTTGATATTGGGCCGGGGGCAGGGAGGCATGGGGGGGAGATTGTAGCCAGCGGAACAGTAGCGCAGATTGAAAAGACAGCAGCTTCAATTACAGGAAAATTTCTTTCTGGCAAGGAAAAGATTGAGGTTCCAGTTGAACGCAAGCCCGGTAACGGCAAATTTCTTAAAATTGTTAAAGCGGAACATAATAACTTAAAGAAAGTTAATGTCTCTTTTCCTTTGGGAACCTTTACTTGTGTGACCGGTGTTTCCGGTTCCGGTAAAAGTTCCTTGGTTAATGATATTTTGTATCGTGCCTTAGCTAAAAAGTTTTATCGTGCTTTGGATAAGGCCGGGATACATGATCGAATTGATGGCATTGAGCATATCGATAAAGTTGTGATTATTGATCAAACGCCGATTGGTCGCACTCCACGTTCTAACCCAGCAACTTATACGGGAGTTTTTACTCATATCCGTGACTTATTTACTATGACCAATGAGGCTAAAATCAGGGGTTACAAGCCGGGTCGTTTTTCCTTCAATGTCAAAGGGGGACGTTGCGAAGCTTGTTCCGGTGATGGCTTAGTCAAGATTGAAATGCATTTCTTGCCGGATGTCTATGTGCCTTGTGATGTTTGCAAGGGTAAGCGTTATGATCGAGAAACATTGGAAGTTCATTATCGTGGTAAGTCCATTTATGATGTGTTGGATATGACAGTTGAAGAGGCTTTGGATTTGTTCGAGAATATTCCCCAAATTAGGCGAAAGTTAGAGACTTTAAATGATGTCGGTTTAAGTTATGTAAAATTAGGCCAACCAGCGACTACTTTGTCTGGTGGTGAGGCCCAGAGGATTAAATTGGCCACAGAGTTGGCAACTCGCTCAACAGGCAGAACATTATATCTTCTAGACGAACCAACCACTGGCTTACATTTTGCTGATATTAAGAAGTTATTGGAGGTACTTAAACGCTTAGTCTCAACTGGCAATACTTTAATTGTGATTGAACATAATTTAGATGTAATCAAAACTGCGGATCATATTATTGACTTAGGACCAGGTGGTGGGGATGAGGGGGGCTTTGTGGTGGCGGAGGGGACTCCTGAACAGGTTAGCAATAATTCAAAGAGTTATACGGGGATGTTTTTGAAGAGAGTTCTTTGAGATCATCAGAATATTAGTTTATCAGAACTAGGATATCAGAGTAATAGAGAATCAGAATATAAGTTGTTTCCTGGTATTCTGATCATCTAATAATCTGATAATCTTGCTCTGATATTCTGGTTCACTGATGTTCTAAGGACCATAAAACCATGACCGAATCACAAGCAGTTCTAGTTCTAATAATCTTCATCATTGTAGTGATATTTATTCTGATGTACAAAGGTAAGTTTCAACCGCCGGATTAGCCTAAGTTTGGGGAATAGCTACGCAGTTACTTTTCCAACCAATTCTTTGTAGTGGCTGATATTGTGGGAATCTAAATATTCTTTGATTTCTTCGACAATCCTTACAGGTGCCTGTGTATCAACAAAATTAGCTGTACCAACCTGAACTGCGGAAGCGCCGGCTAGGAAAAATTCAATTGCATCTGCTCCGGTCATAATTCCTCCAACTCCGATGATCGGGATTTTAACAGCTTGAGCAACCTGCCAAACCATTCTGATGGCAATTGGTTTAATGGCAGGACCAGAGAGGCCGCCAGTGATGTTGCCCAGTTTTGGTTTGTGGGTATTGGTATCGATGGCCATGCCCCAGAGAGTATTGATTAAAGAAATTACATCAGCCCCGGCATTTTCTGCTTCTTTAGCGATTAAAGCGATGTCTGTAACGTTGGGTGACAATTTAACAATTACCGGAAGACTAGTTGCTTTCCTAACAGTGGCAACTAATTCTCTGGTTGCCCTGGGATCAAAGCAGAAGAGCATTCCACCCTTAGACACGTTAGGACAGGAAATGTTAACTTCAATCCCTTTAACTAACGGTTCTTTATTTAATATCTTGGTCAGCTCTTCAAACTCTTTAGCTGATTCCCCGGCAATGTTAACAATTACAGGGGTTTTATATTTGGCCAGTGTAGGTAGACGGTTTTCCAAGAAATCCTTAACTCCTTTGTTTTGTAGGCCAATGGAGTTGAGCATGCCAGAAGCTGTTTCGCAGATTCGTGGTGGTTTATTGCCTTGGCGTGGTTCTAGGGTGATAGTTTTGGTGATGATTGCCCCAAGTTTATCTAGATCAACAAACTTAGCTGCTTCTTCGCCGTGACCAAAAGTGCCAGAGGCAACCATGACCGGGTTCTTTAATTTGATACCGCAGAGTTCAATAGCTAGCTTGTCCATACAATCTCCTTTGCGTCGAAAACCGGGCCGTCGTCACAAACCTTTTGATAACCTTTTGTCGTATTAATCACACAACCCAAGCAAGTGCCAATCCCGCAAGCCATTCTAGCTTCCATGGAAACTTGGCAGTCGATCTTCTTTTGGAAAGCAATTTCTGCAATGGCCTTGAGCATTGGTTTGGGGCCACAAGCGTATATGGTTGCTGAAGCATCAATGGTTCTTGGGTCCAAAGTTTCAAGTAGGACATCAGAAACAAAACCCTTTTTGCCGTAAGATCCATCATCTGTTGAAACGATAACGTTATCTGTTAAAGTTTTAAATTCTTTTTCAGCAAGAATCAGCTCTTTTGTCTTAGTGCCAATTAGGATGTGGATTGATCGTGGATCGTGGATCGTGGATCGTAGGAATTTAGCTAAGTAGAGCAGAGGTGCAACGCCCATTCCGCCAGCAACTAGAATAGCAACCTTTTTGTCTTTATTGATATCAAATCCGTTCCCCAAAGGACCAAGGATATCTATTTCCTGTCCAACTTGATGCTTGGAAAGTAATTCTGTCCCTTTGCCAACGATCTCATAAAGCAATTCAAAGATTTCTTCTTCTGGGTTAACGTTATGAACTCCTAGTGGTCGTCTAAGTAGGGGATCGTAATCTTGTGAGCAGCGGACGTTAACAAATTGGCCTGGTTCTGCGTGTGAAGAGATATATTTAGAAACAAGGGTAATTTTAAAATGGAAAGGGGCAACTTTCTGGTGGTCTAAGATTCGGCATTTCTCTTGAATAGGCATCAATTGTAATTTTAGCAGAATTTAGAGGCTAAAACTAGTGAACGCCTTTAGAATCTTTTAAATTATTATCTTGCATAGCTAATGCCTAGAAATCCAGTGAATAAAGCATCATTTTTTGTTCCAGCAAATGGGCGGACGACTGTTTCGGCATGAACGCATAACCCTCTCACAAGGTTGGTGGCAGAAGGATTAGAACAGTACCTAATTTTTGCGTTAAAGCCAAGTTGTTCTCTAATAATGTAACTTTCATCTAGGAAAAGGTTTTCCAAGTTATAGGTTCCAAAGCCTACAGCCCCTGTTACTGTGTCAGCTCCAGAAATAGGGGATAAGGTTACTTCTGATCTGGCATAGGTATTAAGCTCCCAACCCTCCTTACCTGTTTCATCGGTTAAATAGGAAGCGTAAGCCCCTATATTAATAAGGTCTGGGGAAAGTTGAAAATAACCAAAAGGTAAAGCAACTTTTAGTCGGGCAGCTAAATTTAAACGCCAACCAGGGCCATAGCTGTAAGAACCATTAAAGTTTGTTGCCGTACTAAAGAAGATGGAAGCAGCAGCTTTTAACCCAATCAAATTACTAATGCTGTAAAAAGGAGAGCCTGTTTTAGCGGTTTTTGTTATGGCACTAATAATAGCTCCTATGTTTTCCATATCAGCTGCTGTTCTTTTTTCTGGGCAAAATGTTTCATGAAACTTTTTAGGATGCTCTTTCAGCATTTTATCCAGGTCAAGAGTGTTAGGGACATTTACCCCTGCTGCTTTAAGATCCTCAGCAATCCATTTAGCGATTAAAGTATAAAGTAATGGGCCGGGATGAATCATGTCAGAACTTAAGAAGTCTTCTTTTGTTCTAAAGACGCAACGACCTATTCTATATTCACCTTCTGCTTGGAACTTTTTGAAAAAGGCCTCAAGTTGGTCGTTAGGATCTACAGTAATAACCTTAGTTGATTTGCTGGCTGCCCTGTAAGTAATTTCTCGATAACCTTGATATACTTTGCCAAATTCTTTCATTTCCTGATGATTATAAACATTGTCAGGATGGATGTTCTGGTTGCGGTTATTGACTAACCAAGCAAGTGGACTAACTGCATAAGCAGCTTTAGTTGGGGTGTAGCCATTAGGATAGATTTTCCTTTCATCAGCATAATGAGCCTCTGGTTCAGTTATAGGGGAAAGTAGTAGTTGGGTGTTGAGCGGAACACTGATAATAATCCTTTGTTGTCCTTTTTTGAATTTGTCGATAAACATTTGCAGGTTCTTTTTGTATTCTTCTAATGAAACAGATCCTAAGATTGGTCGTCGTAATATCTTCCCTTTCCATGTGAAGAGATCGTTTGGACCTAAGATGCGAAAGACAGCCCCGCCTAATGAGCCACGTAAATGGTCAATAATCATACTAATCATTGTTTTTCCTGCTGAAACTAGTTTTATCCCATACAATGCTCCAATATGAGCATTGTTTGGATCGTCACCATTGTGAAAATCAATATTGGCCTGTGCAGTAATTGCTCCGGGCACACAGACAGCTCGAACTAAACCTCCAGGGTTTGTCTCTTTTACTGCGCCATTGAGTAGCATTCCTGTGGCCATTGATAAGGGATAGGTGACATAGGATATCCAGCCTGAACTGATCTTTTTAACTCCTCTAAGATAGGCATCAAAGTTTGCGGGATAATTTTCTTTAAAGGCTTGCATGTTAATGTCTTTTCCTGGATTATAACCAAGGCTATGGAAAAGACCGCCAGTAAGAGTTGCTGCTGCTTCAGGAAATGGAGTCAGAGGATTTCCCCCAAAAGCTGTGTAACCCCTCATGTTGTAACCAGTGCTGTCTCCAACTAGACCACTTTTTTTACCGCGAAAATCTTCTAAGAGATCCAATTCAATTTGCCGAGCAGATTTTTCGTATTGTTGACTAAAGTACTTAACCAAATGATTAACAACTTCTTGACCAGAAATAGTTGTTGTTGTTGTTGTTGTTGTTGTTGTTGTTGTTGTTGTTGTTGTTGTTGTTGTTGTTGTTGGATGTTTTTTTATCTCTAAAAGGGCTAAAATTGATTTGTAAGCTTCTTGTAATGATTTTGTTTGAGCTGCTTGAAGTTCTGGGATAGGAATCTTTTGAGGATTCAATTCAGGAAGTTCGATTAAACCATCCTTGTCACTATCAAGAGATTTTAAGGCCGTGTAGAGTCCGGGGTTATATGATTTAATACCATCAAGTGAAATGCCCATTTTTTATCTCCTTGTTATACTTCTATGTCCGCATTATTGGTGGGCGATTTCACTTTTCGGCAAAACAAATCTAAATATCTTCTTAGAGCCATAAGGGATACAAAGCTATATAATAGTGTAAGACTAGCCGTTCGATAGAAAGGCATTTTTTGTCTGAAAATTCTATTGCTAAGAATAAGTATCATGATAGGATAACTGCATAACCAATATCTAGGAGGTAGGAGATGAGAAAAATAATTATTATGAAGTTAATTGTTATAAAGGGGATTGTTATATTGTTATTATTGTTAATGGGAGGGACATGTTGGGCTCAAACTTCTGAAGTTCAAAGTATAAATTTGAAGCGACGACTTGATCAGTATTCTGACAAGGCGGCACATGTTCTCTTGGGAGGTTTTGTAGCTGCTGGAGCTTATAAACATGGAGCAGATTCTAATACAATGGTCTTAAGTGCTGCTACAGTTGGGTTGTTACGCGAAGCTTTCGATCAGTATTATGCGCAAAAGTGGGACAACTGGGATCTGTTAGCCACCATATTTGGTGGGGTTTTGATGACGGTGCTGTAGGTTTTAACTATTCGGATTTTTCCTTTGTGTCCCTTTGAGGCTTCGTGCCTTTGCGGCTATTTTTTATTTACCACTAAGGCACAAAGTCACTAAGTTTCTGAGGTCTACATTATTTTGTAAACTGTTCCTTTGAGTTCCACAATTATATTTTCTCCCACAGCAAAATACTTGCCCAATTCCGGACTAGCCTTTAAGAGCGCAAAGTATTCTTGGCTTAAATATTTAATCTTGATAGTTTTCATTCCTTGCGTGTATTCTGAATCAGTCCAAGTCAGATCTTGAAGATAAAAAGTTTTATTGCCAACGTATTTGACTGTCTCTAGCTCTGGAGCAGCTGGCAAGGCTTTTTGTTGCATGTCTTGAATGTTTCTGGCGCTGGAAACAGCCCCACTGCCGGTATAGCTTTTCATGGCTTGAGCAAATTTATTGCCGGCTTCTTTTAGCTTAGGAGCCATAGCTTCATTAAGACCATAACGTTTGTAATCCTGGTCATTTTCCATGACTAAATATGAGGTGTATTCGGTCATAATTCCGTGCTTTTTGCTGAGTTTGATGATCTCATCAATCAACTCTTTCTTTTCTCCCCTTAAACGGATTTCACTGGTTAGATATCCGATCTTTCTGGTTGCCCATAGCCTAGGAATAAAGTTGTTGCTTGAGTCTTCTCTGGTAAATTTGGCTTCGTAAAAAAACTGTTTCTTCCGGCCATTAACATAACCGGTTAAGGTTATTTTCCTGTTGCCATCGCCGTTGTAGCGACCCAAGAGGACTAACTGAGTCCCCTTGAAAATATCCGGGAATACTCTCGGTTGGAGGTCATAAATCCTGATGCCGCCAAAATCTAATTTAATATCAGCCAGAACAGGTTCATTAATCTTGCTATAAAAAGTTGAAACACTCTTTTCAATATCTTCACCTGGATCAACATATTCACAAGCCCCACGATTGTCTTCGGCGATCTTATCCAAAAGATGGGTATTTACATCATCACCAACACCAAAAACAAAGAGACGAGCCTTGTTTTTATTGGCGTTTTTGACATTGGCAATAATATCTTTCATCTCAGTTACCCCTTCGGTTGGTTCGCCGTCGGTTAAAAAGACGATCATGCGTGGCCTGGTTGACCATTTAATCATTCCTAAGGCTTTAACCAGGGCTTCGTTAATATTGGTGCCGCCGCTGGCCTCAAATTGATCAACGAACTCCAAGGCCTTATTAATATTGTTATCGTTAGCAGAAACTAGAGATTGTTTATAAATATTTATGTTGGTTTCAAAACCTATTACACTAAAACGGTCATCCGAATTTAATTTGCTTAAACAAAAGCGCAAGGCTTCTTTAGCTTGTCTGATCTTCTCTCCGCTCATACTGCCAGAAGTGTCCAGTACAAAAATAAGATCTTTAGCACTAGCCTTGCTCTTGAGTTGACCAGGGGAGAGCAACATCATAAAATAGCCGTCTTCACTGTTCTGTTGGTAAGTTTGTAAGCTTAAACCAATATCTTGGTCGGAAACTGTGTAGTAGAGTACAAAATTCTTATCGGGTTTAACATTTTGGGCTTCATAACCAGCAGAGGCTTTGTATCTTTCAATTTTGCTGGAAATATTGTGGCTAGGCGAGTACAGACTCTTAATGGGGATTTTTGAGTTAATCTTTGTTGAGATTGTTACGTCATTAACTGGTTTAGGCGAATATTTCTCTGTGTCCAGAGGATAAACGTATTTATAGCTGCCAGCGTCGTAGGTAAGTACTTGTTTATAAGTTAATTGGACTCTTTTCTCCCCTTTGGCCGGAATTGGGTAAATGCTGGCCTTAAATAGGTTCCTCCCCACATATTCTAAAAGAGCTGGATCCTTCATCTGCCGGACAATGTTTTCATAGATCTTACGGGCTTGGCCTTTATCTAAAACCTGGCCGCTGACTTTTTTACCATTAACATACATGGCAAATTCGGTAACTGCTGCTTCTGCCGGCAAAGGGAAAATATAGGTCCCTTCGATCTCATGATCAAAATCGTTGAGAAAGACTTCATCTACTGTGGTAGTAGCAATATTATCATTAATCGTGACTGTAACATGATGATATTTGACCGATAAGGGGGTAGGTTGTTTTAACCAAGGTTGATAGACAGGTCTTGGTTCCACAATCATAAAACCATCTGCTTTGACTACGTTGGCTCCTAAAATTAAGCCTAACACGACACCAATCCCTATAACTAAACTTCTAATTCGCATAATCTTCTCCTCCTATTTTTCTTGCGGTCTAGTGGTTAGACAGGGGAGGAGAGGAAAAGTTCCCGATTATTTCTTAACAGTTAAATAAATCAGCAGGGTCTCTTGGTCTGTTATCGTAGGAGGGGTTTTTGAAGTTATCTTCCCTAGTTGTTCCAATTCATTGACTAGAACTTTATATCTATTCTGGGGAACTTCAATAATATATTGATTATTAATTTTAGAGATAACTTTGCCTTGAACTGATAAGATAATCGTTTGAAGGGGGTCTGCTTGAGAAACTGCTGTTTTTTCGTCTGCGAGCTCCAAATTAAGTGACATTCCACTAGCTGCGCTTTCTCTCATCATTGATTTTTCTGGGGCAGCAGGTGCTGCCATGACCAAAGCCAGTTCGATTGGCTCTTGATAAATTTTGCTCTTGGCCCCAGCACCACTGGCAGTTGCTTTTGGGGCCGATAATTTAGCTGTTTTCTCGGATTTTAATCTCTCTTTGCTAACCATTAATTGTTCGGGTTGATAAGCATTATAAATAAATGTTACTAATAGTACTGTAACCAGCGTGCCAGCTAGCTGAAGAGGGATTTTTATCTGTAATGGTAAAAAGATCCTTTGCCAAAGACTTTTCTTTTCCAAGCGAGAGCGTACTTGTTCTACAAAATTAGCCGGGGCTTTAACTCTTTCTAGTGACTCTAAAGATTTTAATTTATTATCATCCATTTAAATCAGTCCTTTTAATTTATTTCTCAATTGTTCCCTGGCCCGAAACAGCTTTGATTTAACTGTGCCTAGATTATGGCCGGTTATTGCGGCAATTTCCTCATAGGCCAGGTCTTCAACATCGCGTAAAACCACGACTATCTTTTGATCTTTAGGCAACGAGTCAATGGCTTTTTGAATTAATCTGTCGGTCTCTTTCTTCATTAACAGGCTAACTGGAGACATTGAATCATCTCTGACTTCCCTGATTGTCCCTCTTTCTTCTTCTGATTTTGCCTGATCTATTCTTATTAACATCTTGCTAAAGCGATAGGTCAGTGATGCCAGCTTATTCTTACAAGTATTAACTGCAATCCGATAGAGCCAGGTTGAGAAATTTGCCTCAGCCCGGAACTTTTTCAAGCCTTTAAAAGCTTTTAAAAAGGTATCCTGAGCACAATCATTAGCATCATCATAATTGCCCATAAAGCGATAACACAGGTTAAAAACCATGTCCTTATACTTTATGACCAATTGATCAAAGACAGCTAAGCCATTGTTTTGTTGAAAGCGTTTGATTAATTCTTGGTCATTGCTATCCATTAGACAATATTATAGCCTAAAAGTTTCAAAATGGGGTTTAGGAGTTTGATTCCGCTCTTTTCCGTTCATGTTCTTTTAAGAATTTTTTCCTTAAACGGATACTATGTGGAGTAAGCTCTACTAACTCGTCGTTAGAGATGAATTCCAGCGCAGATTCAATGGTCAGTTTTATTGGTGGGGTGAGTTTAATGGCTATATCAGCAGCGGCAGCACGGATATTGGTCTTCTTCTTTTCTTTGCAGGCATTGACTGGGATATCTTTGTCGCGAGAACTTTCCCCAATTATCTGGCCTTCATAGATCTGAACGCCAGGCTCAATAAAAAGTCGACCGCGTTCTTGAATGTTGTTCAGCGCATAACCGGCGGTTTTGCCCCCTTCGCAAGCAACCAAGGTGCCATTCTTGCGTTTGGCAATATCACCCTTATATCTTTCGTAACGATAAAAACCATGGTTTAAAATGCCTTCGCCCTTAGTATCCATGATGAATTCAGCTCGAAAACCGAGCAAGCCTCGAGTGGGGATATTATAAGTTAAATTAGTAATGCCATTCTTAACCTGCATATCAATCATTTCGCCTTTGCGCTGGCCCAGCTTTTCAATGACAGTCCCGGCAAATTGTTCTGGTACAGAAATAACGGCTTGTTCAATCGGTTCCATTTTTTCGTTGTTAATAGTTTTAAAAATAATCTGGGGCATGGAGACTTGTACTTCAAAGCCCTGGCGGCGCATTTCCTCTAAAAGAATGGAAAGATGAAGCTCTCCTCGACCTGCGACCCTAAATCCTTCGCCATTTACAAAGGGTTCCATGCGCAGGCCCACGTTAGTTTGTAGTTCTCGCTCCAAGCGAGCACGTAAATGTCTCGTCGTAATAAATTTGCCTTCTTTGCCGGCAAAGGGGGAGTTGTTAACCAAAAACTCCATTGATAAGGTCGGTTCGTCAATGACCAGCAAGGGCATTGGCAGAGGGTTATCATGAGTACAGAGTGTTTCTCCGATAGTTATATCGGTAATTCCAGCCACAGCAACAATATCACCACAAGCAGCTTCTGCAATTTCAACCTCTTTTAAACCCTCAAAATTAGTAAGCTTAGTTATCTTAGCCGGATGAATGGAGCCGTCTCTTCTACAGACAACGATGTTGTCACCGATTTTTAGGTGGCCGGAAAAAACCCGACCAATACCAATCCGGCCCATATAGTCGTTGTAAGCTAAGTTAGCTACCTGCATTTGCAGGGGCTCGTTGCTTTTATCAGGGTAGGGCTTAACGTGTTTTAAAATAGTTTCAAAAAGAGGAGTTAAATCTGGATTTTCGTCTTCTAAGTTATACTTGGCAATACCTTCTCTGGAAATTGTGTAAACAATGGGAAAGTCTAGCTGTTCGTCGTTGGCTTCAAGTTTAATAAAGAGGTCAAAAACCATATCAACTACGTTGTGGGCACGATGACCGGTTTTATCAATTTTATTGATGACGACAATTGGTTTTAAACCCAGTTTGAGTGATTTGGACAAGACAAATTTAGTTTGTGGCATTGGTCCTTCTTTGGCGTCAACAAGAAGGAGAACGCTATCAACCATTTTAAGGACGCGTTCAACTTCTGAACCAAAGTCGGCATGGCCGGGGGTGTCCACTATATTGATTTTATAATCTTTGTAGTGGATTGAGCAATTTTTGGAGAAAATGGTGATACCACGTTCTTTTTCTAGATCATTAGAGTCCATAACTAGATCTTGCAGTTCTTCTCGTTCTCCAAAAGCGCCTCCTTGACGCAACAAAAAGTCGGTCAAAGTGGTTTTACCGTGGTCAACGTGAGCGATGATAGCGATGTTGATTATTTTTACCATAATAATAGCCGCTAAACTCGCGGCTTATAGACTATTATAGCAGGTTTTGGGGCGGGAAGGGAGGGGGGGGGGGAAGCAGAGGAGATTTAATTGTTTAGCAAGCCCAAAAACGCTTCAATCATTGGCCAAACGGTTTTTTCAAAGTTTGGGTTAGGACAAGAGCAGTCGAGGTGGTGAAGATTATCGACTGCTACGCCAAGCAGTGGAACTGTTTTTAAGAAATCTTGTGCTTGTCGCAAACCTGTCTGATCTCCTTGAATTCTTACTAAGGCAGTTTGTTCAGCAATTTCAGGATGAGCTAGTCTTAAGTATAAACTTTCAACAGGGGCTAACGGATCATTGTGCCCAATTAAGCGGACGTGTCTTTGACCTGTTGTAACCATTGGGGCGTGGCCATTTTCTCCAGGATAGCTGCCAGACCAAAAAGCCTGGCAAAGCATTTGTGCTAGGCCTAAAGAAAAGTTTTTAGTGGCATAATTAAACATCTCCTGTAAAAGCTGTGGCGGAAAATCCCGATAATAAGAAACTAAACTTAAATTACCGCCAATTAAAGCCGGGTAAGGGATATACCTGCCAGCCGCTTTGCCTAAAGCCTGATAAGGGATTGCTGGTAGCAAGGGGCCAAACCCAGCCACTAGTCCCATGGCTAAAGGATAAATAGGATGGACATCAATTACAGGAACTTCTGGTCCACCTAAAGTCATAATGTTTTTAAAAAGCTTAGCTAAGGTTTTGTTGGCCTTAACCTCTTCTTGATGTTGATCTAAATATAGATTTAAAACTAAACCACCTAAGCTGTGGGTTAGAAAATATAATCCTGCAGAAAAACGTCTTTGCTGGCTAGTTAAAAACTCAACAAAACTTGGCATTACTTCTGCCAGCATAGCGGCCATCTCTCTGTTTGCTGCTTGATAACGATCGTTTTTACCAATGCCAGGCAAGTCTAAAATAATAACCGTAAAACCACGTTTAGTTAGACGATCTAAAATTGGTTCACCTACTGCAGAACATTTTTCGCCAATACGAAAATAGGCCTCTGTGGACATCCCCAGACCGCCTAGTAAGACTACTAATTTGTTGTTGGGAGTTGTTGTTGGATTAAGTTGTGCCACCTGGTATTCTTGGCCAGTTGTTCCTCGCAGACTAAATGATTCTTTCCTCCAGAGAGCTGTTGGAGTTAAGTCTTTATCTACTGGTTGATGATTATTGGTAGTGGTTTTTCTCAACTCTTGGCTTAACAAAAGTAATCTTTGCCAATTCTCAGCAATTTTTGGGTATGTATGTGCAGTTCTATGAGCAGCCAATAAGGCTTGGAGCATTAGTCTAGTGGCGAGTCTTTGTGCTTTTTCTGATCTATCCATTACTGGTAAAGCATAGCCGCCAGGAAGTGGACAACTTTTCATTCTTTGTCTTATAGCTAAACTTTGTTTGTTGAGATCCACGCTCATTGGTTTTCCTCTCTAGTTTATTATCTTCAAAGATTTATAATAATTTCAACAAAATTTCATTACTTGCTAACCTTCTTCGATTTGTTATAATGCAACTTGCATATTATGAAAATATTTAAAAAGTCTTTTTTCTATTTCTTCCTGGTTGTTCTTCTTATTGCTCCTGCTGTAGCTTATCAACCAGTAGCTGCTGATATTTCTCATTCAGCTGGTCTGCCGGTTATTGGTAAGTGGATGATTACCCCTGATCTAAAATCAGCCAACTGGCTTGGTCAGAAATATCAGGGTAAAGAGATGCGTGAGCCGATCAATGTTATTATTGTTGACCAGCAAGCTAAATCAATTGCAGCAGCCAAACAAAATTTAGTTGTTGCTTGTACAATGGCTGGCTACCCAGCCAGATGGGGCCATTCTACCGGTTACAAAGGTTATTTTAATGGTCAGTTGGCAGAACAGTTGCCTCCAGGGAAAAGACAAGCTTTTTCCAATGCAATCTTTGCCGTTAATAACAGTCATGGACGTGTTTTTGGCCCTTATTTTTCTGATCACAAATATTATTTTATTGCGGCTTTTAGTCGTGAATTGGTCAACTGGTTCAAAATCAGAGAAATTCACCAGTTTGGTTCTTTTGTCCAGGCTAGGGATGATTTTGCTCAAAAGCTTGATCAAAAAACCGACTTCAAACTTACTGGCTTTATTGATCTGGCCAATAACTTGCCGGCAGAATCAAAGCTAACTACCGGTGATCATGATGGTCGAGCAGTTTTTTTGCAAAACTAAAAGGAGACAAGGGTGAAAAGATTTTTAATTTTATTGATGATACTAGTTTTCGTTGGTCCGGCGTTGGCTTTTAAAGTTGGGCCAACAGGGGTTGTTAATGGGATCCCTTACCTAATTTATAACTCGACCTATGGCGCTTATTATGGGGTGATAGGTAAGGGTAAAAACTTCTTCAATCAAGACGAATCATTAACTTTATCTGCTTATTTGATCAGTAATGGCGGCAATGGCGCTTACTTTGTTTTTTCTCTGCCAGATTCTGCTGATCGTCACGACAAAATGCTCGGTTTGACTTTTGATTTAACCGGAGCAATCGGAAAAACTGTTCAGGAACGTTACTATGGTTTAGGCAACTCAACTCCAGCAACTGGATACACGACCATGGATAATGTCCATAACAAGTTGGATTTTCAGTTCTCACGTGCCATCAGCCCGGTAACACAATTAGCGGCTGACTTTTTTGTCGCCAATAATAATTATACTAATATCTCTCAAGGGGCGAATGCTTTGACTCCTCAAATTACTAATTTAGCCAGCAACTATTTGGGAGTTAGTTTTAAGTTGACCCTGGACAAAAGAGACCAGGTCCTTGATCCCCATCAGGGGATCTATTGTTCAACTAATATCGACTTTGGTTTAACTAATGCGCAGTATGTTAAGGCTGGCTTTGATTTCAGAAGTTATCACACTCCAATTGCGGCAGACCAGGTTTTGGCCACACGGTTCATGCTGGAGCAGGCTGGGGGAGATAAAATCCCCATCTATGAATATCCGTTCCTGGGCGGCAAGGATACGATGCGTGGCTATACGGTTAATCGCTGGCGGGACAAAGGCTTAGGCTTGGTTAATTTAGAATATCGTCTGCCAACCCCAGTCCCTTTTCTTAAAGGTTTAAGTACGGTCTTTTTCTTTGAAGCAGGTAAAGTTGGGCCAAATCTTTCCAGCCTAGGCTTTGATAATTGGGCGACTGATGCCGGCTTGGGCCTTCATCTCAATCTAGGCGGCAATGTTATTGTGCGTGGTGACTTTGGTCATGGCACTGAAGGGACTAATGCTTATTTCTTTTATAACCAAGCCTTTTAGTTTAACTTTTTTGTTACATCGACGATTGCGGCTGAAATAATGACAATTTATCGGGTGTGTTATAATATCCCCGAGGTGGTTTTAAGTATGTTGGCAATGAATATTAATTTCTCGCTCTTGCTTCAAACAGTGATCGCGCTCTTTATTATTACCGATCCTTTGGGGAATCTGCCGATTTTTATGGGCTTAACCGAAGGCCTTACAGAAAAAGAACGCCTAGCACAGTTTAATAAGGCAATCCTGTTCGGACTGATTTTAATTGTCATTTTTACTTTTTTTGGTTCGGTAATCTTAAATATTTTCCATATTACTTTAAGGGATTTTAAAATCTCCGGCGGGATTCTGCTCTTAACCATTGCCATTACAATTTTGATTCGAGGGCATCGTTTGCCTGAGGGGACAGAGGATGTTGGGATTATGCCGCTAGGTTGTCCTTTATTGGTTGGGCCAGGCGCTATTACTACCGCTATGGTGTCGATTGGACTGGTTGGCTTAAGGGTAACGACCCTGGCAATTATTGTTAATTTTGTTCTTGTTTGGTTGATTTTACATTTTGGTGAAATTTTCTATTCTCATATTGGTGGTCGCTTTTTTAAGGCTATTTCCAGGGTTATGATAATTATTTTGGCCGCTATTGCTGTGCAGTTGATCAGTTCTGGTGTAATTGAGCTGGTTCAACATATTAACACAGGTGTCTTATAAAAATTATCTATAGGCTGCTTTTTTGCCGTCTTTGCATAAGTAGGCTTATCGGCAGCGTTTAGGGATGGTTTTTGATGCTAATTTACCTGCAAGGGTTTTTAGTTTAGAGGGGGCAGTTATTTTCGCAGAGGATTATGCATATATTGAACTTAATCATGCTAAATTGGCCGAGAATTTTAGGGATTATTTTTGTTTTAATGCTTGCTACCTCAGCCCAAGCCGTTGACACCAAATATTTTTCTGCTTTTACCTACAAGCAAGCTTCTATTCTGGGTTCAGACTATACTTTTACCCCGGAATTTCGCTTTGAGCATGGAGCCAAGGAATTATATTACTACCATGTTAGAACTGGCTGGCTTTTTCATCCTAGTAAGTGGCTTGATCTTGGTTTTTATGTTGGTTTTAATAACGAAAAGAATTTATCCGGCAATTGGGATCCGGACAATTTTTTCGAGTTTGTCGTTGACCCAAAGATTATTATTGATTTTAGTCAAATCGTGGAAAAGGCCGAAGCACGGGTCGGTCAAAATGATTTCGTCAAGCAGGCCAATGATGCAACTTTGAGGTTTCTTGATGTCTTGTCTTATGCTGAATTTGAAGTTCATGATTTTGACCTCAACGATCTGGGCAAGCTTAATCTGGTTTTTCAGCTTAGACCGGAGCTGCGTTGGCAACGTGGTGTTGAGACTTATTATCTGCGCGATGATATTTTTTACAGCTTCAAGTTTGGGGAAGTTTATCGTAATTGGACGACGCTCGGCTGGGTTCACCCTTATAAGGATTTTACGCTTGATTTATACTATATCTTTGAGTCAGACCGAACCATCTTTCTTACTCCTAATTGGGAGTTCGCCCATGTTTTTGGCACAAAGTTGATTTGGGATAGGAGATAGGCTATCTTCTTGTTGGCATAAATAAGCTTGCTGGTGCTACATTATCTTTTTAGCCTTGACAACTATCCGTATACTACTTAATATATATATATATATATATATATGGATAAGCCAAAGCTTAAAGACCTTGAAGCCTTTTATAAGCAATTCCCTCTTCGCCGTTATAAAAAAGGTGAGATCCTTATTCGAGCAGACGACGATCCGCAAGGTATTTTTTGCTTAACCAAAGGGTATGTTAGACAGTACACTATTTCTAAAGCAGGTTTTGAACTAACGCTTCATATCCTTAAGCCCACCTCCTATTTTCCCCTGGTCTGGGCAATTAATGGAACGCCTAATGATTACTATTTTGAAGCCTTAACCGAGGTTCAGGTAGCACGCGCACCCAGGGATCAAGTTGTAAATTTTATCAAAGATAAACCTGTCGTTATCTTTGGTATGATGAGTGAATTGTTAGATGATTATGCGGAAACACTGACCCGCATGGAACATTTGGTTTTCAGTGATGCCTATCGCCGGGTAATTTCGGTTTTGTTGTATATTGCCAAGCATTTTGGGGCAGGCAAAGGCAAAGGGGTCATTGTTAAGCACCGTTTTACTCAGCATGATATTGCCACACTAGTGGGAGTGGCCAGAGAAACCGCCAGCATTGAAATGGGAAAATTGGAAGACAAAGGATTAATTAAATATTCTGATCATGCAATTGTATTGGAAAGTATCGAGAAATTAGAGCTTGAATTGATCAGCAATTAAGCATAACAGCAGGATAAACCCCAGAAAATTTGTTAGCCTTCTTACACCTACTTGTTAATTTGTCTAATCGTTGGTTGTTGATTGGTGTTACTGCGTAATTTTATCCAACTTCGTATACTAACTACTAACCAGCCCCTCAAATGTTTAAATTGAGAAGATATGAAAAAAACAGGGAGAAGAGGATTCGTGTTAAAATTGTTAAAAAATAATTGTGCTAACAAAACTTTATTTTGGCTGTTCGTTTTAATTTGTTTCTTTAGTCAAGCCTCTTTTGCTCAGAGGCTTGAATTTGACTATACCAAAGAGACCTTATCCAACGGCCAGCTCAACCTGAGTTATAAGTACATCCTGGTCAGTGAACTGCCAGATAATACTTTTGTCTTAGGCTTACTCTTTAGTGATTATAACAACAACAAAAACAAGGACGTCCTTGTTTCTTTGGGGGTTTATCATAATTTCAGCCAAGCACTCTACTTATATGTAAATGGAACCTATAATACCAGCCCTTCTCTGTTGGTCTCAAGCGCTTTTGAGGCCGAAGTGGGCTACAGCGTAGCAAAGCCTTGGGTTTTTGTAGCCAATTACAAAAGAAGGAATTTTTTACAAAGCTTTTTAGATACATATTCCCCTGGCCTTGATTATTACCTGCCTTTTCCGGGCTGGATAAGTGCCAGGTATTATGTCTCTAAAGCAAGCGACTCTACCATGTCAAATTCAAGTTCAATCAAGCTTTTTTATGAGCCAAATGATTTTGCCAGAATATACCTTGGTTATGCCTCTGGTAATGAAGCGTACAAGGATATAAGCTTGGCAACGACTTTTGCCTTTAACTCAACTACGACAATGGCTGGAATAAAAATAGAGCTTAAAAAGGGCCTGTCATTGAAATTAGATATTTCTCGGGAAATCCGTGATAATGGGGTGACCGGCTTGTCTACAAATTATGGGGTTGCTTACCAATGGTAGAATCATACCTTGACCATGGGTTGATAGTTTTACTTGTCTGGTTTTTTTCCTACTCAATTCTTGCCATGATTGTCTTTATCTTTGCCAGGAGGATATTGCTTTTTCCGTTCCAGTACTGGGATAAAAAGCGCAGAAGTGTTTACACCAGGATGCTGGTAAATATGGTCAAATACCATAAGAAGCCTGTCAAAATATTGCACAGTAGGTTTATGCGGGTCAGAAATTTTATGGACAAAAATGTCCTGGAAAGCATTTTGATAGAAAAGCAGGACAAGTCACGCAATAGACATCTTAAGCAATTATTGACTCGAATATACGAAGAGTTGGGGCTGGTTGATTGGAGGGTAGGACAGCTCAAAAGCCTAAACTCAGGCAAAAGAAAAATTGCAGCTTATAATTTGGGCAGCTCTTTAAGCAAAAAAGCCGTGAAACCACTTACCGAGATCTCTTTGCATGACAGTAATGAAGATGTCAGGTTTGTGGCTTTAAAATCACTGGGCAAGCTTGAGGCGACCGACTCTTTAGAAAAAATAATTGGGCTTTTTAAGAGCTTTTCCTATGAAAGATGCATGGTTGTTGCCGATATTTTGATTGATTTCCACTACAAAGCCCTGCCGCTACTTTGTAAATACCTTAACAGCCCAGACTCTAACACCAGGTTTTGGTGTTTAAGGACTTTAGTTGAGATTGATATAACCGTCCATCTTCCTTTTTATGAGGAGATGAAGAGTAAAATAATCACCCTCCTCAACGACCAGTATTATGAGACTAGGGCTTTTGCCGCGGTTTGTCTGGCCAAGCTTGGCGAGAAAAACTCCTCGGCCAAGATCCTTAAGTTATTACAAAATGATCAGCATCCCCTGGTTAGGTCATATGCCGCAGGGGCACTTGGCATGTTAAACACTGATTCGATTATCGTGGGTTTGGTGGAAGCCATGAAGGACAAAAGCTGGGAAGTAAGCTATAACGCAAGTCTTGCCTTGGTAAATTTTGGGGCTGAAAAAGTGGAGAGCGCGCTAAAAATTGATCCCACCTGTTCTTTTGCTGAAGCGTGGGTAAGATGTAAAGAGCTTGCAGGTGGGGAGCTGGATATCAATGATTTGGAATAATAGTAGGATAATATTTGAAGCTTTTGTAATACTGTATTTTTTAGTGATCAACTCAATGTATACGATGGTTTTTCTGGTCTCTTTTTTTGAGGTTAGAATACAAAACAGAAGAGCCTTTATCGATGATTATGAGCATTTGAATAATTCCAAGCTTGCTCCCGGGGTTTCACTAATAGTTAGCGCATACAATGAAAGGGTCTTGATCAAAGATTCTGTCAGGAGTTATCTTAATCTTCAATATCCCAGATTTGAAATCATCGTTGTAAACGACGGCTCCACAGATGACACGCTGGAAATCCTGGCTAAAGAATTTGGACTAATAAAAACATTCAAGAGGTTGCGCACCCATGCAAGATGCAAACCAGTTAAAGGCTATTATGTTACGGAAAGAGACTCCAACCTAATTGTTATTGACAAGCAAAACGGAGGAAAAGCTGACGCCCTCAATGCCGGGATTAATGCGGCCCATTATCCGTATTTTGCCAGCCTGGACGGAGATGCGATACTTCAGGGGGATGCCTTGTTAAGAATAATGAAGCCGATATACGAGAACCCTAACAAAGTAGTAGGTGTGGGCGGTATTATCCGCGTGATGAATGACTGCGATTTGGAGGATGGCCAGGTAAAAGAGATTAGGATGAGCAGAAATCCCTTGGTAATATTTCAGATCCTCGAATATATCAGGGCTTTTACTGCTGGCAGGACAGGTTTTTCTTTGCTGAAATCATTGCCCATAGCATCTGGTGCTTTTAGCCTTTACAACACTACCATGGCTAGGGAAATGGGCGGCTATGACCCCAACGCGATTGGAGAGGATTTTGAGTTTATTACCAGGGTTCACAGGACGATGAGGGAAAAGAAAAGGGATTATGAAGTTAAATTCAGAGCCTATCCTATTTGTTGGACTGAAGTTCCGTCCACAATAAAAGCGTTGGCCAAACAAAGAAACCGCTGGCATCGGGGGCTGACTGGCGTTTTGCAAAAACATGAAAAGATGTTGTTTAATCCCAGGTACGGCAGTATAGGCTTGTTTAGCTTGCCGTTTTTCTTTTTATTTGAATTTATGGGGCCGATTGTTGAGGGTATTGGCTACATATATATACTCACTAGCGTCCCATCGTTGAAGGGGTCGAAACGTTGTAATGCTTGATGGGTAAGGGATATCTGGCAATCATGAATGTAGTCGATTTGAAATCAGTTTTTGAGTTCTGGAGTTTATATCTCGTCGAGAGGGTTGGAGGATTTACGTCAAAAATTCAAACGTTGGGACAGTAGTGATATATACTATACAGTTTTATTACAGGTGCAGTGCACTGGCCCTGGTTTTTTCTTTTTCTGGCAGTTTCTATCCTGTGGGGGACTTTTCTCTCAATGTTAGCTGTGCTTTATGAAGATATTAATTTTAAATGGTACAAACACTGGTACCACATCCTTACTCTAATCTTGTTTGCGATCCTGGAAAATGTCTGCTACAGACAAATGAACGTTGTCTGGCGGCTGCACGGTTTGTTTGATTTTATGCGCGGAGAAAAATCTTGGGGGTCAACCGCACGAAGCGGGTTTAGAAACCATCACGTATAATAATTAAGCTGTTAATTAACTGGAGAGCACCTTGAGTGCCCAGTTTTTGGCGATATTTACTCTGTTAGCCAGCTCACGGTTTGTTATCTATACATATTACTGTCCCTTTTCATGCCTTAGCCTATACTAAAATAATGATAAATAAACTAAAACTTAAAGACTTTGAAACCTTTTATGAGCAATTTACTGTGCGGGATTATAAAAAAGGGGAAATGCTTATTAGGGCAGATGATGATCCTCAAGGTATTTTTTGCTTAACCAAAGGGTATGTTAGACAGTACACTATTTCTAAAGCAGGTTTTGAACTAACGCTTCATATCCTCAAGCCCATCTCCTATTTTCCCATGGTTTGGGCAATTAATGGTACGCCCAATGTTTACTTTTTCGAAGCCTTAACTGAAGTCCAAGTGGGTCGTGCCCCCAAGGATAAAGTGGTAAATTTTATCAAAGATAAACCTACTATTATCTTTGAGTTGATGAGTGAATTGTTAGAGGATTATGCTGAAACACTGACCCGCATGGAACATTTAGTCTTCAGTGACGCATATCGCAGGGTGATTTCAGTCTTGTTGTATATTGCCAAGCATTTTGGAGAAGACAAGGGGAAAGGGGTCGTTGTCAATCACCGCTTTACGCAACAGGATATAGCTACACTAGTGGGTGTGGCCAGAGAGACAGCCAGTATTGAAATGGGCAAATTAGAAGAAAAAGGCTTAGTAAAATATGTTGGTCGAGTAATGCTCTTTGAGAGTATTAATAGATTAGAGTCCGAATTATTTTAGATTTATCAATATTTAGCCCTTTAGTGGTTTGTTATCCCTCTTACACCTAAACAGCAGTTTGTGTTACTGTACAACTTTTTGCCATCAGTCATAATTTATGCCTAAAACCATTGAATGCTTGCCAATAAAAACAATGAAGCAAGTTCAAGTCGGAATCATAAAAAAAAGGAGGTGAAATAATATGACGCAATTTCTAAGAGAAATAACTAAAACTTCGGAAAAGAAAATCTATGCTGTCTATAATGCTCCTGCGTTTTGGGTTGGCCAATTGTCCGGTTACGAATACTCTTTAAGAAATAACCACAAGCAACTTACTTCGTTAGATATGCACGATATCAGGAATGGAAATGTAGAACAAAGGAGAGGGCTTTGAATTATTTTGCACCGGTAATTGTGGTACAACAAAGCCATGTTCCAGCTCATTTGTTTAAAATACCAAGTAATTATCGTGAACATTATAAGAAAGAGAAGTCTATTAAGTGCGGGCAGTGGAAAAAGCAGCACTGAAATAATTATTGGTAGCTAATATGGAGTAGTATATTTTTTGTGTCAGGAGGATTGAAATGAAAATAAAAGCATTTATAGGGATTGTAGTCTTCTCAATTGTTTTGGTTTCCTCGACCTTTGCCGCGGACATAGATCAAATGAGTGGTAAGTGGGGTGTCGGGCTCTTTGGCACAACCCCCACTGTTAGAATGAATTTTACTGATACTGTTAGCACGCAGATAGGTTTGGGCTATCAATCACCTGATAGCAACGCGGCTGGATCCCCCCCCGGGATAGTTAACGAGCTTTTTTTAGTTTCGTTTAAGGCTATGACGCTGGGAGAGGGTGGGAACTTTTCTCCAGTTATCATTACTTACTGGCGAACGACCGAAAGGAGTTTGGTTTGAGTGTACGGCTAAAATCAGAGAAAGTTTGATGCTAAAGGAGAAATAAATGAGAAATGTATTGATCACCTGTTTATTACTTGTTTTTTTGGGACAGGCCTCTTTTGCCGCTAGTCTTGCTTTTAGCTTGGATGCAAAGACAGTCAGCTATGTTACCAGCGTCGGTAATTACAGTTCTACCAAGAATATTGATCCCATATACGGAATCGGCATAGTGCTAAGCGTCCCGTTAAAGAAAAAGCTTTCTTTGCGTTTTGAGGGGCAATATAATACCTTGGCAAGTTTTACCAATGGCTTGGGACAAAAAACTGATCTGAGCATGTTTCCTCTGCAAGTTAGCTTGCAGACTAATGCTGGTGGCCTATATCTTGGCGGCGGGATAAATTACACCTTATGGACCTCGTCGATAGGTGGAAATAGCATTAGTGAAAACAATGGTATAGGCTATCAGGTTTACGCTGGTTTGGACAACTTAATTTTTGGCAATTTAGAACTTAAATACACATATATGGCCGCATCCTTTTCCTTTCTTGGCACTACGATCAACCAGGCGGCTGGGACGATAAGCCTGGGGACAAAGATTTGGCTGATTTAGGTTTAAATTTGGTTTGAAGGAGGTGCAACATGCTAGAAACTATTGTCGTAATCATGCTGATCTTATGGCTGCTGGGGATGGTCACAACAACCACCATGGGCGGACTGATTCACGTTTTGTTGGTCATTGCGATTGTGATGGTTTTGTTTAGGATTATTAAGGTCAGAAAGGTCCTGTAAAAATATCCAGTTTTCCCTTGCAGTGGATATATTTATTTTTATTAGGGGTCTTTGCTTGTATGATCTCAGTTCGCTTGATGAAGTTGCGCTGGCTGATGTGATAATTTCGAAACTTGGGGCAAACGGAGTTGTAATATAGATCACAGTTATTCGTCTATGCATATTACTGCGTGTTTTCTTATAACTGCGCATACTTTGTTTGTAATGATTATTCAGAAAACATTGTCTTTAACGAATGGGAATTTTATCTGTCAAACGCTGATTGCTTTGAATACCGGCGCAACTCTGAACGGTAGGTTATTATCAATGACTGCCGTGACATTAGACTCCGTTACCGTAACGTTGCCATAAAAGGGAATAAGGGAGGTGAGATGATGAGCAGGAATATATTTATCGCGGTTGCTCTCTTGGTTCTGTTGTTAGGATCGGAATGTCTTGCTTACAAACCCGCAGTTATCGGCGGAATCAGGGATGGGATGGCACTGGGAATAATGGCGGAAAACGGGCTGACGAACGGCGCGACACTAAGATATGGTTTTGAAGCCAATACTTCAAATACGCCTGGGATTATCTTTATCGGTGGAAAATGGTTTCTTAGTAGTGTTAGCAGCAGATTCCCTATGTATTTAAGTGGCGGACTGGTTGGATATCTGGGGAATAATTCAACAGCTGGCCCTTATATTTCCCTTATTTTTGAACGGTTTCTTGATGTAACACCATTGTTTTTGGAAGTAGGCATTGATGTAGTTCACTCCGGAAGGCTACAGTTCCAGGTTGGATATTTTTTCTAAGGATATGATGATAGAAAGGAGAAAGATAAACATGCTTGAGACCCTTATTGTTGTTTTGTTGATCTTCTGGCTGTTGGGTATGGTTACTTCAACCACGCTTGGTGGGTTTATTAACATTTTGCTGGTCATTGCCATTCTGATGATCCTGGTCCGGATCATTAAGGGCAAGCCAATAATGTAAAGGAATATAAGTAATATGAAAAAAAGTTTTTGGGCATTACTTGGATTGGTTTTATTACTCGAGTCCTCGGTTCTAGGATTTTCGGGAAGGACACCAGCAAAGGTTAAGGTTGCTATTGATCTAGGCCCACCACCTATAATGGTTTCAGCGCCTTCCGAAGTGGTTATGATGCCAGGGACTAACATCTATTTTGTCCCCAGTAATAACTTTGATGTTTTCTTTTATAACGGTTACTGGTGGTCTCCCAGGGGTGAGCGCTGGTATAGGGCGGGGCAGTACAATGGTCCGTGGGGATATGTGCACAATAATGACGTTCCCGGTCATTTGTTTAAAGTGCCAAAGAATTATCGTGTAGTCTATAAAAAAGAGAGGATCATTAAGTATGGGCACTGGAAACAACAGCACTGAAATAATTATTGGTAGCTATTGTTGGGCAGCGTATTTTTTGTGAAGGGAGGTGAAAAAGAATGAAGAAATTTATTGTTTATCTAATGGTTTTCGCTCTTTCCACTGGTTTGGCCAGTATGTCTTTTGGCCGGACCATGGCAGAAGAGATGACTGCGGTCAGGGATTACCTTAATGTTGTTGATGCAAAGCTGGCAACCGCCAAGCAGGCTAAAGATACGGCCAGGGTAGCTTTGTTGCACAAGGAAAAGGCCGCCACTCTGCTTCGCTGGGAAAAGCTGAAAGCTACGATGGAAACTCCAAAACCGCCAGTGATTATACGAACGCCCGCTCCCCCTCCAGTGGTTATAAGAATTCCCGCTCCCCCTCCGGTGATTGTTACTGTTCCAAACACCAAGGAGGTAGGTAGGGGTGTTGATTTGTATTTCAATGGCGGATTTAATGCGGGGTTGGTTGGGTTTTCCGGGAATTTTGATTATGACCTGTCAGGGCTGCCGGCTCAAGGCCTAAAGATGAGAGTTGGAGCTAATTATATTACAGGCACAAATCCCAGCGGTGGAGACGAGATGCAAGCCATTTTCGCGAAGCTTGGAGCTGTTTATTACATCAGTCCATTTCTTCCGGAGCTAGGCATGCCTCTTACTTGGTATTTGGGTGGGGCATATCTTATACCGGTCAAAGTTAATGATTCCAGAACAGGCGTGTGGGGTCTTGAAGGCTGTGTAGGCGCAAATTACAACGTACCTGAGATGGGAGTAGTTAATTTCGAGATGGGATACGGAGTTCTTAAATATTCTGCTGACCAGGCGGCATTGAAAGGTGTTGACCTCAAGATTGGATACGGGATCACATTCTAGTATCTGAAATTATGGGTCGATAGTTTTGTATTTGCACGGGGGTCTAATCTGTTCAAAGGAAACAAGGCTGCTTGAACGGGTTGGCCCCCATTTTTTTGTCTTCAATTGTAAAGATAACAATGATTATTTGACAAGTTGTTACTGTTACTTGCCAGTCTTAACCGAGTCTTCCCCCCACCGCTGCAGGTCTTGTTTCGCTGGTCAAAAGAAAAATTTGTTCTACTTAGCCGCCGATTGACCGGCCAGATATCCGGTTGAGAAGGCTTCTTGTAGATTATAGCCACCTGTTAGCCCGGCCAGATTAATTACCTCGCCGCAAAAATAGAGTCCCTTGACCAGCTTTGACTCCATCGTTTGTGGATTAAGCTCTTTTAGCGAAACACCACCTCTGGTTATTGTTGCTTCCTCGATGGGCCTGGCTCTGGATATGGTAATTCTAAAATCAGTCAATAAGGATGCAATTCTCTGGCGTTCCTCGCGATTAACCACACTGCATTTTTTATTGATAATTGCAGAACAAAGTTTTTCCATGACAGAGGCAAGGGAAGGGGGTAAAGTTTTTTTGAAATATTGAGAGACAGTTCTATTTCCAAACGAACAAATATCTTTTGACAATATCTTATCAAACTCTTTGTCACTATAATCAGGGCGCAAGTTTAATGCTAATTCAACTTGGCTTTTGTTGGCAAGTGCGTCAATAATTGTGCCACTCAGGTTGAGAACAATTGGCCCCGACACTCCAAAATGAGTAAACAAGAGGTTCCCTTTTGCTGTGGACTTTTTACTGTCGCCGACAATCACTGAAATGCCAATATCTTGAAGGGTCAGGCCTTGGAGCTCTTTAATAAAGAAGCTATTAGATTCAAGGGCGCTAAGTCCCGGGCTAATCTTCTCAATAGTATGTCCACATTGTTTAGCCATTTCATACCCATCACCGGTAGATCCGGTAGCCGAATATGATTTTCCTCCAGTCGCAATAATTAATTTGGTGGTGTTGATCATTTTGCCATCAGATGTTGTTATCCCTTTAAGGCCGGTTTTGTTTTTTGAACCGTATTGGATGGTGGCAACAGTCGTGTTATGAAGGATGGAGACATTATGTTCTTCCAGATAGGTGCGCAAAACTGCCAGCACATCTTCGGCCTTTTTATTTAAGGGGAGAACTCTGCCATCTGGTTCAGTCTGCATTGTCACTCCACGTAAAGTGAAAAATTCAATCAGATCGTCTCTGGAGAAAACAGTTAAGGCTCGATAGAGAAATTTGCCATCTTTACCAAAGGCAGTAATCATCTCCGGCATTTCAGCGTTGTTGGTGATGTTGCATTTTCCACCGCCGGTTAATAATAATTTACTGCCCAGGCGATAAGTTTTTTCAATTAGCAGTACTTTGGCTCCGCATTCCGCAGCCCTGCCTGCAGCCATCATTCCTGCTGGTCCTCCGCCGATAACGACAAGGTCAAATTGATCTTTGTTTTTAGTGGGCATCATCTAAAAAGTATACAGTTTAGTAAGAATTAAGTGAAGCGGGTTCCTGTGTTGGATCCTTCAAGCGTCCAGGAAATTCTGATATAATTCGAACACGAGAAATGTTTATAGGGAGATGATATGCAGCTTTACTACGAGGTTCACGGCAGCGGCGAGCCGCTGCTGTTAATTGCTGGGTTAGGGGCGGATAATTCGAGCTGGGGTGGGGTAGTTAAAGTTTTTTCTAAACGGTTTCAAACTATTATTTTTGATAATCCAGGTTCTGGCCGAAGCAGTTACTTTAAAAAGCCCCATACTATCCGTCATTTGGCAGATGAGGCAGTAAAGTTGCTCGACTATTTAGGGATTAAGCGGGCACATCTAATTGGCCACTCAATGGGAGGATATATTGCCCAGGAGATTGCTATCAATTATCCAAAACGGGTCAATAAACTGATCTTGGAAGGAACTGCTCCTGTTTCCTCTAGCCGAAATAATGCCCTCTTTTTCGGGTTTGCAAAAAAACTCAAAGAGAAAGAAACTATTGAAAAGTGGATTACAGCCTGGAGCTCCTGGCTATTTTCTCCTAAGACTTTTGATTCCGGATCGTTTGTTAAAACTTTTATTAAGAATGCCAGTAAGTATCCTTATCCTTTGACCCCTGAAGGTTTTAAGGCTCAAGTAGCTGTAATGGCTAAATTTGATGCTCGCAGCCGTTTATCTGGCATCAAAGCCAAGACTTTAATAATCGAAGGAGAAGATGATATCCTTATCCTGCCGGATGAGGCCAGAATACTGGTAAAACAGATCCCGGGCAGTAGAATTCAACTAATAAAAAATGCTGCCCACGATGTCCACTTAGAAAATCCCTCGCTATTTACGAAGCTTGCAGTGGAATTTTTGGAAAACGATAAATAAAGCCAGTTGATCTTGTTTCTAATCCTTGTTTCTAATCCTTTAAGTCTTTAATAGCTTTTGGTATAATTCCAACAATGGAAAGGAAAAAGGTTTTAGGGTTTTGGGATCTTTTTCTTTTTGCCTTTTGTGCCATTTTTGGCGTAGAAGCAATTGCTACTGCTGCTGCAATTGGCCCTTCGGCCATATCTTGGTGGTTAATCTTTATTGTCGGTTATTTTTTGCCTTCCGGATTAATTTCAGCTGAATTAGGCTCCACCTATCCTGAGCAGGGGGGGATATATGCTTGGGTTAAGAGGGCCTTTGGGAAAAGGTGGGCAGCGCGTACTATCTGGTATTATTGGGTCTCTTTGCCGATTTGGATTCCGGCAATCTATATTGCGTTTGCGGAAATCTTGGGACATATGTTTTTTCCAGGGCTTACGCTTTGGGATCAGGTTTTAATCGGGATTGTAATGATTTGGGTAACAACCGCTGTAAATATCTGTTCACTGGAATCTTCAAAATGGGTAACCAATATTGGTTCAATCTCTAAAGTCTTAATTGCCCTCGGGATGATTTTGGCAGCCGCGATGTTTTTCTTGAAACATGGTCACATTGCCAATGAGATTAATTTGGTTAATATCTTGCCCAGCCTTAATGCCGCGGTAATTTTTATCCCAATCATCATCTATAACCTGCTGGGCTGCGAACTGGTTTCTAGCGCTGCAGGAGAGATGAAAAATCCCCAAAGGGATGTCCCCAAAGCGATAATTCTATCTGCTTTTGCTATTGCGGCTTTATATCTTATTTCCACACTTTTAATTTGGGTGATTGTTCCGGCGAACGAAATCAATGTTTCCAGCGGGATTATACAAATGTTTATAATTGCCTTTGATACGCATGCGTTGAGCAGGGTAGTGACGATTAGTATTGGGATGCTGATACTAAGCACTCTTTTTACGGGGATTGTGGCCTGGACTCTGGGTCAAAACCGGGCCATAGCAGAAGCAGCCAATAATGGCGAAATGCCTAAAATATTTGGTTTAATGAGTAAAAATAATGCGCCAATCGGAGCCTCGGTCGCATCGGGAATAATTTCTACTATTATAATAGTTGTCTATTGGTTTTTTGCAGATAATGCAGCGGAAATGTTTTGGCATGTCACAGCTTTTTGCCTGGTCATAGAACTGTTTTCTTACTTAATCCTTTTTCCGGCTTATGTCGCTTTAAGAAAGCGGGATAAAAATATTAAGCGGCCTTACCAGGTTCCAGGTCCAGATTGGTTTGCCTTTCTGCTGGCAGCAGTAGCCGAAATCATAATCTTGGTGACGATTATAATCTTATGCCTCCAGCCGGGAAAAGATTTTATGTGGATCGCTTTACCGATCATTGTAGGAACAATTGTCACCGTAATTATTGGGGAAGTGTTAATTGGCTATTCTTTGAAAAAACAAAAAGTATGAAGCTTTTCCTGGTTTTTTTTATTCTATTATTTTTACTTGCACCTGTTTTTGCCGCTGTTCCCTTGGTGACGGATACAGTCTATACTGTCGCCCCCAAAAGATCAGAGATTGACGCGGGGTTGGGAACTACCAATACGCATACAGTTTTAACTAATGCAGTTGGTCTTGTTTTTAGACATGGTATTTTGCCCCACTTCGATTTAGCAGTTGCAGTCCCTTATACAATATCCGCCCCAGCGGGATTAAATGATATCTATCTACATGCAAAGTATCATTTTTGGCAGAGAGATGATCACGATGGACTAGCTGCCCGGTTGGATTTTAAGTTTAATAATGGCAATCAGTATCAGGGCTTGGGGAGCGGGGATAATGACTGCAGATTGCTTTTTATTCCCAAGCAATTTTATTAATCCATTATAACGATCTGAAAAATCTTTACATTTATCCATAGCATTTCCAAACTGTCCCGCAATAGTTTGTTTGCAAAGTTTGACCCACCTTTTTGGACGAGTTTCGCAACTTTCTCATCCTTAATCCTATCAATCAAGCTTCAAGTTAAAAGATTAGTAGCGCGAGGCCTGCTATTGAAACTGCCACCCCAACCCCGATCGGGATGAAGACCGTATGCCTTTCATTTGTTGAGACATTGATTGGGCCCAGAGTAGCCTTATTGGTTTGAGTTGTGAAAGTAAACCCGCCATATACCAAGCTCAGAATGCCTATCACAATCAACGCGATCGCAAAAAGTTTTTTCATTTATATCACTCCCTCTTACAATTAATCATACTCTTGTTTGAATGGAAATCAATCAAAAAGTAAAGCTCCGCTGGCTGGATGATGTTAGAACCTGCTTGATGGGTTAAATTGCTTGGCTTCATCAACGAAGCTCAAACACCTCCGGGCATTTTTGAACGCACAGTTTAAATCAACTTAATGTTTGACTGCCTTCTTTACGCTATTTGATATATCGTGTGCTATGTCAGTCGCGTCCTCTTTCGCTGTAGCGATCTTGCTTTTTGCCTTTTCAACATTTTCCGACACTTTGCTCACAACTTTATCGATACGCTGTCCGATGGTTTCTTTGTTACCCATGATTTTCACCCCTCCCTTATAGAGCAGCATTCCTTTTGTCTCAGGATATGGCTGATTACTATCATCAGCATAAACTATATAGTGCATTAGGAAAAAAGTATGTAATCCTGGTTACAGATTAGATGTAGTGAGAGCAAATTTAGCGAACTCCCCCTGTTTTCCCGTTCTCGTCCACGTTTTCTGCAAATAAAAAGCTCCTCGAGCTGGACTCTCCCGATGGACATTATAAATATGATGATAATGTAATCATCGGGATCCCGACGGTTCCACAGTTATCATAGAAGAATGAGCGTCGGGAGAACCAGCAACACCTTGATTAACAGTCAAGTGCTCTCCGAAGCTGACTCGTCAATAATTATTTATAAATAATTATTCCTGGGAGAACTTATAATCTCTTAAATGCATTAATTCTATTATGTTTTTGTTTCAGCAAGTGAAGAGTGAACAGCGTAGGAGTAGCTTCCAATAAATAATAATATAATGCATATCATGCCAGCTGCTTGTCTGTCTAAGATTTGAGAGTTTTTCCCTCTGAAAAAAAATTATTTGTAAAAAAGCATATAAGGAATGGGAAATAAGCACGCTAATAATCGCATTGAGTTGACCAATGATTATTGAGGTCACAATAAAGGCGAAAGAAAACAAAGTTGTTTGTTCTAATGCGAAATTATTTAAGGAACGAGGAAGAAACTGGTCAAGGAATATAAAGAGGCCAAAAGTGCAGAGAATTCCTGGACATAAAATGTTTTTGACATAATCGCCATCAAAATTGTTGGTTACTAAATTTAACATTTGCGCAGTAAAAGTTATGCTCCCCGAGCTGGACTCGAACCAGCAACAACTTGATTAACAGTCAAGTGCTCTACCATTGAGCTATCGGGGAATGCATTAACTATATCGGTCTAAAGTTATTTTAGCAATTTTAACTTTTTTTGTCTACCAGCATGTTTAGACCTATGCTAGAATTTACCCACGATGAACAAAGAAGCCCTGTTCTATAAAAAGTTGGCAAATGATACTGTCCAATGTCTTCTTTGCCCTTGGGACTGTCAATTGACTGTTGGCAAGGTTGGTAATTGTGGGGTTCGTCAAAATATTGATGGTAACCTTTATAGTTTAATCTACGGCAAAATTTCCTCAATAGCTGCTGATCCAATCGAAAAAAAGCCACTTTTTCATTTCTACCCCGGTTCGAAAGTCCTTTCTCTTGGAACCTACGGATGTAACCTGCCTTGTGGTCATTGTCAAAACTGGCAAATCGCCCACGTAAATTATGGTCTTGGGTCCTGTGTCCTGAGTCCTGAGTCTATTGCTCCAGATAAATTAGTTGAAACTGTGAAAAAAGCAGGTTGTCAGGGAATTGCTTGGACATATAATGAGCCGACGATTTGGTTTGAATATGCACTAGAAGGAGCCAAATTAGCCAAAGAAGCCGGGCTTTATACGGTTTTTGTCACTAACGGTTATATTAATCCTGAACCCTTGGATATGATTGGCCCATACTTAGATGCCTATAGTGTTGATGTGAAAGGGTTTTCTAATGAATTTTATTCAAAAGTAGCCAAGATAAAAGATTTTCAGCCGATCCTTCGGGCGACCGAGCGAGCTAAACAAAAATGGAATATGCATGTTGAAGTTACAACCTTGATAATTCCAACTCTTAATGATGATGAAAAGCAGCTTAAGGGTATTGCTACTTGGATGGTGGAAAAACTTGGAGCAGAGACTCCCTGGCACATTAGTCGTTTTATGCCCTGTTTGGACTATAAGCATTTATCGCCAACACCAGTGGAAACTTTAGAAAAAGCCAGACAAATTGGTTTGGACGTTGGTTTAGAATATGTTTATATCGGTAATGTTCCTGGCCATCAGGCAGAGAATACTTATTGTCATAAGTGTAAGAATCTTTTGATTGAACGGGTAGGCTATCAGACAATTATAAAAGGGTTAGTTGAGATAAAATGTCAGGTTTGTGGTCAAACTATAAAGATTAGGGTTTAGTACTACTGAACCTGGGTAGAAAAATTATTGCTAAAGTCCCCAATAAAAGAATTACTGAAATAAGCAGCTTTTGATAATTAATAGTCAGTGTTCTCCTGAACCCGGGGTCAATAACTTCCAAGCTTGTGGCGTGAATATCTAAATCGCCCCCGTGCTGAACACAAGTGCGATGAAAGGTCCCTGTTACTTTAACCTTGTCACCAATAAAGTGGTAACTGCCAGTGATTTTGATTTGCCGAGCTAACTCTTTTGACAACCAAATGCCAAGAGCTGTGTTACCGTCGTTGACATTAACCCAGGCATATTGACCGCGAATCATCACATCGCCAATTGCTTCGCCGGCGTATTCAACTGTTTGACTGTCATATTGAGCTGCGTTATTGATCAAATCTTGGCTGGAGATAATATCCGCACTAGCAGAAAAGGATAGACATAGCAGCACCGCAGCCAGTAGCACAGTTAATCTCATTTGCTTCTCCCTCTCGCCCCTGTAAGCCTGGCAAACACTACTCCCAGCAGAATAAAGACGGACATGAACTCGAGTCTGCCCATCCACATCTGAATTATATAGGTTACTTTTAAACCTGTTGGCATGCTCGGGTTGGTAATCCCCGTTGACAAGCCGACGTTGGCTGCTGCTGAGGTTGATTCAAAAAAGGCTTGATAAAAAGGGTAGCCATAAAAAAGTCCGACAATCGTCCCCGCAAAATAGGTGATTATGTAGAGAATTAAGATTAGAAAGGAGGAACGGACTAACCTGTCTTCAAGAAAAACATCTTTAATGTGATGGAATTTACTAATGATGATTGCTGAGCCAGGTGCCATAATTCGGCGAATGTCCTGGATTAAGGACTTACAGAAAATACCAATTCGTAGCGCTTTGATCCCGCCGGCAGTTGAACAGGCAGAACCACCAAAGCCCATGGCGATGATCACCATTAGCAATGCTAAGTGTCCCCATTCAAGAGAGAATTGCTGTGGATAAATATTCATAAAACCGGTTCCTGTGTGGGCAGAAATCAGCTGATAGAAACCTTTGCGGAAAATTGCGATCCAACTAGGGTAGGTGTGTAATCGGGTCAAACCAATGACTGTTCCCATAAAAAGGGTTATTATGGAAAAGAACAGGGTGCGTGATTCGAGATTTTTAAATAATTCTCTGAATCTCCTATTCCACAAAGCGTAGTGCAGGCTAAAGTTTAATGTTCCTAAGATCATTAGCACCATAGTAACCATTTCATAAGGGAAACTGTGATAATACAGAATGTTTTGTGATTGAGGGGCAAAACCACCGGTGTCGAAGCCAGCCATAAAGATCCATAAGCCGTGGAGTAAAGAACGTAGCAGGGGAATGCCTTCTAGAAACCCCACAATTGTTAGAGTGATTGTTCCGAGCGTCAGGTAGATCAAGCTGACAATCCAAATAAAACGGGATGTGTGGATAACGTTAGGCAAGACTTTTTCTTCTCTGGCCTCACCAACATACATTCGATAAGCGCCGGCTGTGCCCCGCATAAAAAAGGTTAAGCCAATTAACACGATCCCTTGACCACCCAGGAACATCATCAGATGTCGCCACATGTTAATGGAATAGGCGGCGTGATCCAGGTTTTGGATTAAGGATAGCCCGGCGGTAGCAAAGCCGCTCATGGCATCAAAGCAGGCATCCAGATAAGAAGCATAGTGTCCTGAGAGGGCCAGGGGAATTGCCCCAATCAACATAGCCACAAGCCAGGAAATGGAAGTGACTGCCAGTCCCTGGCTCCAATTCATATCTCGATGAGAAAGAAAGAATTTTTGCGGCAAAAGACCCAGGAAAATAGCTAGCTGCATGCTGAGAAAAAAATCAATGGCTCGATCCCATTCTTTAAAAAGTAAGGCAGTAATCAGGGGAACAATGAGAACGATACCTAAGGCAACCGTTAATCTGCCGATGTAATAAGCGACAGTTCTAAAATCTTCGTTTGTTGGCCGAAGCAGCATCTTTTATTCTTTCCCAAGCAGGGTTTCCCGCAGGGCTTTTTCTTGCTCAATAGTAACCAGGGCAATAACAGAATCTCCTGGCTGGAGCCTGGTGTCGCCCTTAGGGAAAATAATCTGATTGCCCCGAACAATTGAAGCCAGAATAGAATCTGCAGGTAATTTTAAATCTTTGATCGGTTTTTCTATCACAGGAGACTTGGTGTCAAGGCTAGCTTCAACAATTGATAGTTTGCCTCGCTTTAAGGCGAGTAAGCTAAACATGTCGCTAACGGTCGTTTCTTCTTCAATTAGTTTAGTAATGATTGTGGTGCTGGAAACAGTATCAATACCAAGTTTTTGAAAAGTGATTTCGTTTCTGGGGTTGTTGACCCTGGCAATGACCCGAGGAACCCCAAAAGTATCACGAGCCAGTTGACAAATGATTAGATTGTCTTCGTCATCTCCGGTAACAGCTGTTACCACTTGCGCCCTGTTAATGCCGGCGTCTTCGAGCCGGGCAGGGTCACAACCATCGCCGGCAATTACTAAAACATTGTCCAATTCTTCTGCCGATCGACGAGCAAAAGTCTCGTTTTTCTCAAGAAGAGCTACTTCAAATTTTCCGTGAGATAGGGCGCCAGCCAGCGAATTGCCAACTTTGCCTCCGCCTACAATAAGAACGTACATCAGGCTGCTCCTTTATCTTCTTTGGCTCGATATTCAACTAAACCAACATCATCGCCAATGGCAAATTCAAATTTTGAAGATTTTTTGAGAATGGCACTTTTAAAGATCTCTGCCACAATAGAGGTGGTACTAATTGTGTTTAAACCAAACTTTTTGTAAATATCGGCACGCAGCGGATCATAGATGCGGGTAATAACTTGGGGGACATTGTAAATCTTCTTGGCAATTTCAGAAACCATGATATTGGAATTGTCACCGTTGGTAACTGCCGCTAAGGCATTGGCTCTTTCAATCCCAGCCCGTTTGAGAATCTCCGAATCAAAACCGACTCCGGTAATGGTGATCCCATTGAAATCAGAACCTAGGCGTTTAAATGACTCGGTTTTCTTATCGATAATCACAACATTATGACCATCAGAGGAAAGGGCTTGGGCCAATTGAGCGCCAACCCGGCCGCAACCAACAATAATGATGTGCACGCCTTAGTGATCCTTTTTAGGAGGCATTTCCGGCGGCAAGGCTTCAGGTTTTAAAACTCCGCCAGAAACAACGTATTTGAAGGCATCGTCAATTTTCATATCAAGCAGGATAACTTCCCGAGCTGGGACTAAGACTAAGAAGCCTGTGGCAGGTGTTGGGGTATTAGCCACAAAAACATTGATCATTTTTTCCTTGATTTTAGCCTCAATTTCAGTGGCTGCGTCCGAGGTTATAAAGCCAATTGACCAGAGTCCTTTTCTCGGATATTCCACCAAACAAGCCCGCCTGTATTCGTCGGCGCTTTTTTGGATAAAAAGGGCATCATTGATCTGTTTAACCGCAAAATAGATGCTTTTAACGATTGGAACCCGAGACAAAATCTCTTCTCCAAACTGGAAAAGCTTGGCTCCAATGATGTGAGTGGCGAAAAAACCGACTAAAAATACTGTTACTAAGGTAATAATTAAGCCCAGACCTGGGATATGGCGGCCAATGATGAGGGCAATGATATTGCCCAAAATGCTATCAAGGAAGTTAAACATAAAATAGAGCAGCCAAATGGTTACTAACAGGGGAAGCAGCGTGAAGAGTCCTCGTAGAAAATAAGCGCTAAATTTTTGCCACATTTTTAAACTCCTATAACAAATCCCAATTTCTAAACACCAAACTCTAAACAAACTCAAAACTCTAAATCACAATGCTTTAAGTATTTGAATTTTAGCGTTTTGATATTGTTTGGGATTTAGATGTTAAAATTCAGTGTTTATTGTATCACTGAGGTTTGCCATTTGCAACCAGCCCATGTTATACTTTGCCAACTCAAAATAAGGGGGAATTTAAAGATGACCAGAGCTTATATTTTAATCGAGTCTCTACCTGGTAAAGCAGTGGAATTAATCAATATCATTAAAAGCATCCAGGGGGTTAAAACAGTTCATCTTGTCACTGGACCTTACGATGTTATTGTCTTTGTTGAAGCCCCTGATTTAAAGTCACTTGGAGAGGTAATTGTAAAGAAGATTCAGGCCTCTGGAAACGTTTCTCGGACTTTAACCTGTATTACCGTTGAGTAGTGGCGTACAGTAAACGATTTATTGCTGCCAGATAGGCTTTACCGGAAGCAACAATAACGTCTGTGTCTGCACCATGACCTACGTAGATCTTGTCTTTGTCTTTAATACGCACAATTACTTCACCCAGTGCATCAGTCCCGCCGGTTATTGCCTGGATAGAATAATCAACCAGAGCAGCTTTAACCTTGGTCAGTTGTTCAATGGCCTTATACACAGCATCAACCGGGCCAGCTCCATTGGCAACCTTTTTAATGGCTTTGCCTTGATATAGAAGCGTAACCGTGGCTTCTGGTATCGTTTTGGTCCCTGAATTAATCTCAATGCTTTCAATTGTATAATCTTCAGGCACAACGTAGACTTCTTCAGCCACAATAATTTCCAAATCCCTTTCCGAAACATCTTTTTTCTTGTCAGCTATGGTCAGAAAACGTTGGTAGGCTTTTTCCAGTCCCTCTTTATCAAGGGCATAGCCCATCTCTTTGAGTTTCTTTTGCAGAGCAAAACGACCCGAGTGTTTGCCCAGCACAATTTTTGATTCGGTCAGGCCAATGTCTTCCGGCTTCATGATTTCGTAAGTTGTCCTGTCTTGCAGCATGCCATGTTGATGGATGCCGGCTTCATGGGCAAAGGCATTAGCGCCAACAATTGCTTTGTTGGGTTGCACCATCATGCCGGTTAGATTGGAGACCAATCTGCTGGTTTTGTAGATTTCCTTGGTCTTAATATTGGTTTTGCAATCAAAGAAAGATTTTCTAGTGTTGATGCCCATAACAACTTCTTCCAGAGAGGCATTGCCAGCCCTTTCTCCGATGCCATTAATAGTACACTCAACTTGATTGGCTCCAGCTTTTACAGCAGCTAGTGAATTAGCCACTGCCAGACCAAGGTCGTTGTGAACGTGAACGCTGATGATGATATTTTTCTTTTTGATGGCAGGCACGTTCTGGATGACATTTTCGATTAGCTGGGCAAATTCCCAGGGAGTAGTGTAACCAACTGTATCAGGAATATTTACAGTTTTAGCTCCGGCTTCAATAACTGCAGCTACAACTTTATAAAGAAACTTATGTTCGGAACGGCCAGCGTCTTCCGGTGAAAATTCAACGAAAGGACAAAGCGAAGCTGCCAGTGCTACCATTTCCTGGGCTGCTTTCAAAACTTGAGCCGGCGTCATTTTAAGCTTTTTAGCCATGTGAACTGGTGAGGTGGCCAGAAACGCATGGATCATAGGCTTATCTGAATAAGAGACTGCATCCCAAGCCCGCATAATGTCTTCTTTTTTGCAGCGAGCCAAGGAGCAAATTGCCGGGCCTTTGATTTGTTGGGCAATAGTTTTGATGGCCTCAAAGTCGCCCTGTGAAGCAATGGCAAAACCAGCTTCAATTACGTCAACATTTAGTTTGGCCAGTTGTCTGGCAATCTCCAGCTTTTCTTCGGGGTTAAGCGATGCGCCTGGGCATTGCTCGCCGTCTCTTAGGGTTGTGTCAAATATTTTAATGGTTCTTGTCATTTGTTTTCCTCCATTAAGAAGATATTTTAGCACGAAAAATCTTATTTTTCACCTGTTGAGGGGGGCTTTTGCCTGAATTACGAGAATATATTTTGGCGGTTAGAAAGATTGCGCATGCCAAGACTGTAGCATGGGAATTTCTCTTGTTGTTTATTCTTATGCTGTTTCTGTGATAGCTTGTGTTGGGATAGACACAGGCTCATATGCCCTGGCTTTGTATTCAGCTAAACTTATAACACTGTCATAATACAATGTAAAAGTCTTTTGACAAGAGCTGGAATTAGCGTTTTCTACCATACGTCTCATGAAGTAACCAATGCTTTCTTCGAAAGAGCCGACTGGCAAATAAAACCTAACTGTATTGCCTTGTTTGGCTAGCGAGAGTAAAACTGGGGAAGCTGGCATGCCCAGTAGCATTTCATATTCTAATTTAGCACCTTTAGCTTCTGCCTTGGCTTGACACTCACTGATTGTTCTCGGGTTATGTGATGCGACGATGATGCGCATTCCCTCTTTATGGTCAAGAGCTAGGTTAACGCACTCAACATAGCGTTGATTAACTGCTTCGTGGTTTGGTAAGACATGTTCTTTGTCTTTGACCTGATAAGCCCCTTTAACAAAGCGGACAGCTAGTTTTTGTTCTCCTCCAGTTTTTTCTGAGCACCTATCTGCAAAGGCGTTTAAGAGTTCGGTATCAGCCAGAGAATCTTTTAGATAAGTTTGAATAACAACTCCAAGGTTGGCAACATATTGATAGTTTGTTTGTGCGTGGAATTGTTCAAGAATGTCTAAAGTTGCATCTTTAACAGAATATCTTTCCATATCAATAATAATTACGGCATCCTTTTGTTTAGCTTTTGTGACCAGTTTTAGTAATGCTGCTTGTGCGGCTGGGATTTTGCTGGCATCGAATTGTTGACCGTCTTCCGGGGTGAAGCCAGGGACCAAGCCTGTTAATTTAACAGAAATGACCCTTTCAGGGCTTGCTGCTAAAGTATCCATAGAAGCTAAGTATCTTTGGATATTGATTTCAGCTTCTTCTGCTGTAGTTGCTTCTTCGGCGACGAAGTCAAGAACGTAACCAGCTTCATCTTTAGCTAGTCGCTCAATGGTTTTGTTTGCCTCTGCTATGTTTTCTCCGCCAATAAAAAGTTTGGCGGCTTGTTTCATTAAGATTTTAAAAGAGTGATAAAAAACAGTTGGCAGAATGTCTGCGATAAAAAAACCTAATCTTAACAATTTTGGTAAAGTTTTACGTTGGTCAGCAGGAAATTGTTCCTTAAGCTCTGTTGATAATTGCTGAGCTTTTTGTCGAGTCGAGAGATCGGTCTTGTCTAAGTCTAATAATTTTCTGGTTACAGCTTCGAATTTAGGGATAAGTTTCTCATCAGCCATAACAATCTTAGCTAGTTTTCCACGCCAAAAGTTAAAGCTTAAGCGTTTGGGTTTAGGAATGTTTGCCATGATGGCATCAGTTTTGGCTTCATAAGCGCTATCAAGGGGAGTTGCTTGCTTTACTTGTACTTTAATGTTGTCAGTTTCAATGCTTTCCCCTGCTTCAACTTGGTGAATTGTTAGATGACGAATAGCAGCGCGAACTTCTTTGGCGGTTGGGGTAGTCCCTTCATTAGCTCTTATTGTTACTTCTTGGAAAGTTCTGGAGCCTAGGGCACCTCTAACTCGGATTGGCACGGTTGTTCCATTTTCCCAGAGTCTAAGGGTTGTGCTGCCACTTCGTCCTAATTCTCTAGCTGTTTTTCTGGAAAAAGAGCCTAGGCCATGCATCCAGTCCTTTGGGTTTCTTGCTACAGCTTTTACTCGGGGCAAAAAAGTTGATCCTACGGTTGTCATAATAATTACCTCCAAGATGTTCTCGGCAGGTTTGAAAAAAAATTTCAGTTAATTTGAAATTTATGAAAAGATTGTTCGATAACAATTTATGAGAGTTTTAAAAAACTTAATTTTTCGTAGGTCTCTGTTGGGAGGCTTCAAAAATGAGGGTGTAATTGGTTTAACTTTATGACAGATAGAACGTAACTATTTAGGTATTATTTTTTAGGCTGGGGTAGCGTTGGGGAGGCGGGGCAATCCTTGAACGGCTAATTGTAAAGCTTCTAGTATGTTGCCTCCTTGTTTTCTTGTGGTTGAGATATAACTTCTAATCCG
>Ga0208953_1000110_pt1 | contig 82138 bp, 84 predicted proteins | sample RifOxyB2_FD_184033 | JGI IMG/M metagenome (GOLD analysis project Ga0208953, IMG submission 184033) | Groundwater microbial communities from Rifle, Colorado - Rifle Oxygen_injection B2 (SPAdes) | ecosystem: Environmental > Aquatic > Deep subsurface > Groundwater | place: USA: Rifle, Colorado...
GAAAAAATGGGTAATTGGATTAATTGGTATAACACTAAACGTTTCCATTGGGGGCTAAATTTAGAGACTCCTGTGGATTATTTAATCAATAATGGCTATGTTGTCCAATATGTGGTGAACTAATACAATGCGTTTGTGTTTTTTGAGAAATATGGTATAATAAGAATATAACAGTTTATTGATATTTAACATTGCAAGATTTCCTTTGTTTTTGCCAGGAAATATAAGGGCTCAAGGTCGAAGGTCTTGCCAAAATAAAAATAAAATAATTATTTTTGGCAATGTTTTGATCAGGATTTAATTAGTGGAAACGAATCTTATTAATTTAAGTTTTTTATCCCTATGCAAGCCTTAAAACAACAAATATTCGTTTTTAGCGGTTTTTTTGCTATCCTTAAAGACTCTATTAACGAATTAATGTTTTTGGCCAAGACAAAAGTACTGGAAATTTTTGATGATGTTTGTGATTGCCATATAAAGCAACAATTAAATGAAATTTGTTTTTATAACCAAGACATCCGCAGGTCGAATAGCAGATGTTTTTTTGTTTATCAAAAGAATTGTGAATTAGTTGCAAGTGCGCACATTAGATGTGTTGCTTTGCAATACACACCAATTGTTGTTTTCTCCAATAAAACGATATAGTATTTTGTAATCCATCCTGGTTTGCTAAACAATTTATATTAGCAAAATGGTTTATAAATAGATTATAGTTTCATTGGAATCATCAGAGATCAAAGCAGTAACCGAAAAATTTTATTTTAATGTCGCATTGATTTGCGATATGAATAATTTATCTTGTAAGAGTTTATAAGATAAAAGCCAAAATAGAAAATCCCTGCTTTAATTTTGTGGCGGGGATTTTTTATTGATAATTTATTATTCTGGAATTTTTATCCGGAATGACAAGGGGGTGGTGTTGGATGAACCACTTTTTTATTTGTATTTTTGTTTGGAAAATGTTAAAATAAATTTATAAAGAATGGGTTTTTAAAAGTTTTTTATTATTTATTAAATAATTATAAAATTTCTAATATTAGTAATTTTTGGTTATTTTAGTATCCCCAAAGATGAAAAAGAAATATTTTTATTTTTTAACTTTTTTTTGTGCAGTTTTTTTATGTTTAATAAATTATCCAGTGCTCGCTGCATCTGGTTTGGGGATTGGTGTTAGTCCGGTTAAAATTGAAGATGTGGTAGATCCTGGACAGGTATTACAAAAAGAAATAAGAGTTACAAATAATTCCAGTTCAGCCATAACTTTTTATGCTTATTTAAAAGATTTTAAAGCCAGTGAAGATGAGAACGGGGCTCCTAAAGTAATCGCCCCAGGTTCAGAAGAGGGATATTTTCTTGCTTCATGGATTGATATTACTGCTGAAGGAATAGAGTTTGGCCCTAATGAAGAAAAAACAATTTCATTTACTATTAATGTTCCGCCAGAGACTGGCCCGGGTGGATATTATGGAGGAGTTTACTTTGGCACAGAGCCACCTCAAATTCATTTGGATGAAGAAGAAAAGGGCGCTGGTATGGCCATCGGACAACAAACCGGTTGTTTGGTTTTATTGCAGGTAAAGGGCGCGGTGTATGAAGAAGCTCGTATTAGAGAATTTAATACTGATAAAGAGCTTTATAATACCCCCTTTGAAGTAAAGTTTATAACCCGCATTGAAAATTTGGGCAATGTGCATGTGAAGCCTTATGGCGCTATTACCATTGAGAATATGTTTGGTAAGGAAATTGCGGTTGTCAGAGTAAACGAAAAAGGAGGCAATATCCTGCCTAAATCTATCAGAAAATTTGAAGACGAGTTTTGGAAAGATACTATGGGTTTTGGTAGATATAAGGCAAAATTAGGGTTGGTTTATGGTACATCGCCTGATATGGGCGGGCAGGGAAAACAAAGCATCTTTTCGGAAAAATATTTTTGGATTTTTCCGTGGAAGATTATTATGCCGATTATTTTAGGATTGGTATTTTTTACGGGCCTAATGTTTTTACTGCTTAAACTATATAAGAATAAAGCAGTTCGAAAAGCCATGGAGCAAGCTGGACTGGGACAAGTCCGTTATGTTCAGCAGTATCAGGGGCCGTCTCCGGCACTTCATCTTACAATGATATTATTGATTGTGTTTATCGTTTTGTTTTTAATAGTAGCTTCTTTATATTTTTTCTTCTTTGCATAGTTCTATAGTAATTGCCTATGGCTACAATTTTTAGTGAATAGTTATGCCCTATAAATATGTATAATTTTAAAATTTTAATATTTTCTTTTTTAGCGTGGTTTTTTTTCATTTATCCTGTTTCAGCACAAGAAATGGGTGGATTAGTTATATCACCGAATATTATCAATGAAAAAGCTCAAGCGAGGGATATTTTGGAATATACGATTATTTTAGAAAATAAGAATCAGGCAGGAAAAATGGATGTCTATGCGGTTGTGAACGATATTTTACCGGATGGAGGGATAAAAGAGTTTAGTGATCCTTCTGAATTAAGCAAAGAAGACTCTATTGCCCGTTGGGTAAAAATAAAAAGGAATACAATTGAGGTCGCGCCAGATGAAAGGGTTGAAGTTCTATTAAGTATAGAGGTTAACTTATCCGCTCTTCCCGGAAATTATTATGCGCGTATTGGTTTTGTGAATGCCCCCAACAGAAGAGAGGCCGAAGAAAAAATGAAGACCAGCCAGCAGCCCATGGTGCTGTTGAATATTGAGGTAATAGAAAATATTATTGAAAAGGCCAAAATACAGGAATTTAAGCCAAGGACAAGTATTTTTATAAAATTTCCCGTTGAATTTAAATCCAGAATAGAGAATTTTGGCAATAGGGAAATTATTCCCAGTGGTACTATTTTTGTATATAACCGCCGCGGAGAAGAAGAGGCGCAGATTGATGTTAATCCAGACTTAGAAAAAATAGTCCCTGGTGAAAAAAGGGAATATACAAATTATATAGATGGTTTGTCGGGGCTTGGAAAATATAAGGCCAGACTAGAATTAAGTTACGGAGCAGATAATGATAGGGATATACAAGATTCGGTTTATTTTTGGGTGTTACCTTGGCATTTTTTAGCAATATTTTTAGGATCAGCATTTTTTATTGTGATTCTGGCAGTTATTTTTTTATTCAAGAAAACATATAGACCGTCAACAATGACTCATAATACTGTTGATAAAAAATAGTTTTTATTTAAAAGATATAACTGGTTTTTTATAAAAAATTATCAACACTCAATAATTCAATGATTATTGATTGTTGTACATTTGTTTTTTATGTTTAGTTGTAAAAATTTATTGATTGCAATATTTTGTGTTTTAGTATTTTTATTTATGAATCCTGTTTTGGCGCGCAATGATGACGGGCTTGCTTTGTCTATTACGCCGCCGCTTATTAAAAATAATGTTAATCCGGGACAGGTTTGGAAAAGCTCTATTAAGTTAATTAATAATAATTCATATGAAATTAAGGTTTATGTGCAGGTATCTGATTTTGAGGGCGGACCCGAAGAAGGTACGGTTAAATTTATTTCTGTTGATCCGCAGTCAGGGGACAGCGGTTATTTAATGAGTAGATGGATTGCGATTGATCTGGGACCGATTAGCATCCCGGCTTTTAGCAGCAAAGAAATACCTTATGTGGTGGATGTACCGGAGGATGCAACCCCGGGCGGACATTATGCGGCTGTTATGGCCGGCACTAAACCAGGCGATGATAGTGGGGGCGGGTCAAAAATAAGCATTTCCACCATGCTTTCTTCGTTGATTCTCTTGAGTGTCAGCGGTGATATTGATGAACGCGGTAGAATCAGGGAATTTTCAACTAACCAACAAGTTGTGCAGGATGCCAATATTGATTTTGCGGTTCGTTTTGAAAATATCGGCAATGTACATATTCAGCCCCAGGGAGAAATTCAGATTTATGATTTTTGGGATCAAGAAAAAGGAAAGATTTTAATAAACCATAACAAAGAAACCGGAAATGTTTTGCCGGGCGGAATTCGAAAATGGAATTTTAATTGGGCGGGAGAAAAAGGGTTTTTTCGGATGGGAAGATACAAAGCCGTTTTGATTTTGAGCTATGGACAACAAGGGCGTGAAACCGTTGATCGGACATTGTATTTTTGGGTTTTAAATTTTAAAGTTTTGGCTTATGTTTTTGGCTCTATTATTTTCTTGGTGTTGATGATTATTTTCTTGGTACGCAGATCTATTAAAAAAGCAATTATTCAAACTCAGGAAAATATTATACAGTTACAGAAGACGAAAGATGGCGACAAGCCTGTTAAAATAAAACAATACCAGGAAAAACAAAAAAGGGGAAACAAAATGATAATTTTTGTGGTTATAGTCTTTGTAATTTTTATTGGCGGAGTATTTGCAGTCAATAATATTATTAATAAAAATAAAGATATAAAAGTTTTACAAAAAGAAAAGACAAATACTGATTTACCAGAAGAGAAGATGGAAGAAGAGGGTGATGATAGTTCGGATATTATGATTGTTGATATTGATGAAATCTTAAATAAAGATACTCAAGTTGAAAATCAAGAGAAAGATATTGATGATAAAAAAAGTGATGATAATATAGAGATACAGGGTGATGCTCAAGAAAAAAAAGAGGAAAAGGAGAAAATTGATAAAGATGTTTCTATTCAAGTTCTAAACGGCAGCGGAGAATCGGGCGTGGCCGGCACCGTGGCAGATATCTTGAAAACATCAGGGTTTAAAAATATTTATACCGGCAATGCGTCTGATTTTAATCATAATATTACATTAATTAGACACACAAAAGAAAATGTTAAGACAGCCGAATTGATTGCAAATCTTTTTTCAAATATTGTGAAGCTCGAATTATTTGATAATCAAGATGGTCTTGTAGTTATAGTTGGAAAAGATTTCAAATGATTATAATACGAATTTGATATACGAACATAGCGAATTCAAATTATGCGAATTGTAAAAAAAAGAAAATTTTTTGGCATGCGCGAGATAATTGTGATTGTTTTGGCGGTTATTTTGACTACTTTGGGGATTAAAGCTGTCGATAACCTGGGAACTAAAAGCGACGATTTCTGTCCTGATAATATGGTATTTATTGTTTCAACTGGCGGCGGTTTTTGTGTTGATATATATGAAGCATCGGCTGGTGCTGATTGCCTGTATGACAATCCGGCAAATCAAGAAGAAACAAGAAAAAATATCGACCACCCTGGTTGCGCCCCTGTATCAGAGGCCAATAAGATTCCATGGAGAAATATATCACAAAATCAGGCCGGAATTGCTTGCACAAAGAGCGGAAAAAGATTATTAACCAACAAAGAGTGGTTACAGGCTTCCTTGGGCACCCCGGATGTTAGTAATAACTGGAATCAGGATGATTGTAATGTAAGTGAAAATTGGGGAAACAAACCTGGATTTACTGGAACGGGAAAAAGATGTATTTCTTCTTTTGGTGTTTATGATATGATTGGCAATGTTTGGGAGTGGGTGGCAGATACTGTGTATGACGGAAAGTTAGGAAACAAAGAATTGCCTCCAAGTGGTTTTGTTTTGAGTGTTGATGATGAAGCTCTTCCGGTAGAAACAAACGTTAATACGGGGGATCCGAACTATTATCATGATTATTTTTGGTTAAAGACCAGTGGTGCGCGCGCCATGGCTCGTGGGGGATATTGGGACAATAAAGAAGAAGCCGGGCAATATTCTATTTATGCAGTATCACCACCATCTTATGTGGGTACAGGAATTGGATTTAGATGCGCTAAGTAAGTATTTAATACTGCATATTTAAATATAAAAAAGATATGTTGAAAAAAACTATAAAAACAATTCATAATTTGCGGATATTTTTTCTGGCTTTTATTTTGGTTTCCTTTTTGTATAATATTGGCTTGGGGCCAATAGATATTGGAAAGATTATCGGCGCCAAATTCAGTTCGGCTATCGGCGTGTCTGCCGGAGTTCCTGCTAACCAGATTAATACACTGGCTATGCAGCTAGAAGAAAAAGAAAAAAAATTAGCACAAAAAGAACAAGAGCTGATAAAAAAAGAAGAGGATTTGAGGAAAATTATTAGAGAAGATAAAACAGTTATTTTTTTAATGGTTGGAATCGTAGTTTTGTTTATATTGGTAATGTTAAATTATTATTTTGATTACAGAAGAAGGAAGAAGAGCAAATAATTGGTTGGTTAATATATATTATGAGAAGATTTGTTTTTAAAATTTTAAAAGGATTTTTTATAGGTATAATTGCCGTTATTTTTGTAACTATAGGAATAGATGCCGCAGATCATTATGATAATTTTTCCGAATCAATGGTTGGGCGGATTGTTTTAGGGGAGAAAGAAGGGCCTTGTCCCGCAGGCATGGTATTTATTCCTACGGAGAATAAGGGTTTTTGTATTGATCAATATGAGGCTTCGGCGAATGATAATTGTCTATATACTAATCCTTCGGGTCAAGAAAACAGTAGAAATAACATAGATCAACCTGATTGTTTTCCTGTTTCTAAAAAAAATGCTATGCCCTGGAGATTTATTTCACAGTCCCAAGCTATAACTGCTTGTGCTAAAGCGGGAAAGAGGCTTCCGACAGATGAGGAGTGGTATTTAGCATCACTTGGTACTCCTGATTTATCAAAAGATTGGAAAGAACAAGACTGCCAGGTTAGTAAAAATTGGCAATATCAACCGGGGCCAACCGGAAGCGGTGCAAGCTGTATTTCTTCATTTGGCGCTTATGATATGATTGGCAATGTTTGGGAGTGGGTAAAAGGTGAAATAAAAGATGGGAAATTAAATAACACAGAAATGCCTCGGGCTGGATATATTTCTGCCGTTGATATAAAAGGCAATCCCATAGAAACCAATATAAACATGGTGGATTTTAATTTTAATCATGATTATTTATGGATGAAAATTGATGGAGTTCGCGGTATGGCTCGTGGTGGTTATTGGGACAACAAAGAAGAAGCAGGAATTTATTCTATGTATTTGGTTTCTCCGCCGACATTTGCCGGAACTGGAGTTGGATTTAGATGCGCGAAATAAAACTCTTGTAACTTGGAACTCATAATTCGTAGCACAAATAATAGAAATTATTATGATATTGTTGCGAAGCAGTTATATAATTAAGAAGTTATGAGTTATAAGTTATGAGTTATAAGTTGTTATGTCGAAATATTTTTTAAAATTTATTATGGTTGCTGGTTTGTTTTTTTGTTTTTCAGGAGAAGTGCAAGCCATGACTCGCGCCAGCGATACTTTATCACGCTCGTGGCCTGGTTATGGAGCAAATCATACGATTCGATTTCAAGTTACAGCTGATATTCCAGCAGGGGGAAAAATAGTGATTACTCCGGAAGTTGGGCAATTTACTATTTTAGCCGGGTTTGATTATACTGATGTAGATATAGCTACCTCATCTACTGAGAATGGTGTTTTTGTTGACCGGTTTTTATCTAGTTCATCTACTGTTTTTTTTGATACCGCCAGCACCACATCTAGTGCAATTGAAATTATTTTAAATACTTCATTTGGAATAAAAAAGAGCACTTATGTCAAAATAGAACTTGGAACCAATGCTTCATTTGGTGCAATAGGAGATAGACAGATTGCAAACCCTATGGCTATTGGTTCTTATGAAGTTGAATTAGAAACATTTAATGTTTCGGGTAACAGAATAAAAAGAGCTACTTTAATGATATCCACAGCACTTCCCGTTGGTATGTCGACTGAAAGTGAAAGTATGAGGACGAGCGGAAGACCCGTTGGATATTTGTCTTATGGTACAACTCAAACCATCATGTCTCTTATAAACAATTATAACTCTACCTGTAAATATGATACGGCCTCAGGTACTCCGTATGCGAGCATGGCTTATGAGTTTGATTATACCGGTGGTACTTTTCATACACATATTTTAAACGGTTTAACTAATGGTCCCCATACTTTTTATGTTCGTTGTGATGGCCTCACCCAACAAGGAGACAGTTCAACTCAGTGTATTTACACCACCGCCACCGGAACACCCACGGAGATTACTAATTGTATTGACTACGTGATATCCTTTATTATATCTTCTTCCGAGGGGGAAGAGGGAGGAGAGGAGGGAACGGGGGGTGATGAGGGAGAGGGAACTGGATCTGCAAGCGGAGGGGGTGCTGGAGGCGGAGGATCCGGGGGGGGTATTCAAGGAGGCAGAGGACAGGAAGTCGGACGGGGAGCCGGAGTTTTTTTACCATATCCTCCATTGCCCGATGCTCCAGGAGTGGCATTTTCCGGATGGTCTTATCAAAATAGCGATGTGGTGGTGATGAAAGATGGAGAAGAACAAGGAAGCATATCGGCTGATGCATCTGGTGTTTTCGGGGCGTTTTTAACAGAGCTAGAACAGGGTGTTTATACTTTTGGGGTTTGGTCTAAAGATCAAGTTGGGCGGAGGTCAAGCACTTATTCAACCACATTTTGGATTGACGAAGGAACACAAACAGTTGTATCCGGTATTTTTATTTCGCCAACTATAGCACTGCAAAAAAATTCAGTTCAAACCGGAGAAAGCGTAGAGGTTTTTGGTTTTAGTGTTCCAAATAGTACAGTAGAAACTTGGATTTATCCCAAGAAGCAAACAAAAGTCTTAGATTCTGAAATTAAAAAACAATCTGTACAAGCCGGAGCAGACGGTTCTTGGTCTATGTTTATAAATACAGATGGATTTAAGGGGGGTATTTATTTATTAAAAGCCGGGGGGAAAAAAGACGGAGTCAGTGATAGTGGTTTTAGTCAAACATTAGAATTGGCTATAGGTGGAGAATTAGAAAAAGGAGCTTGTCCCGGGGCTGATTTAAACAAAGATGGCAAAGTTAATATTACTGATTTTTCTATTCTTTTGTATTATTGGGGGACAAATGATGCATGTGCGGATCAAAATAGTAGTGGTAATGTAGATTTGATTGATTTTAGTATTATGATGTATTATTGGACAGGATAAGAATAGTAAAAAGTTGAAAGTCGAAAGTTTATCAAGTAAGATTTTGGATTTTTATATATTTTATGTTATAATATAAGTGTTAAAAATAAATAATAATAATTTATAAATATATGAGTTTTTTAGACAAATTAAAAGTAAAAGTAGAAGAAAATGAACCTGTTTCAGGGGATGAAGAGACCAACAAAAAAGAAGCTTCCGGATTTTTACAGCTTGATGTTGATATTTATCAAACTAGCTCGGATATTATCGTGATTGCACCTATTCCGGGAGTTGAGGTAGATAATTTGGATATAAACATTGAAAATGAAAATGATGTAGTAACTATTCAGGGCAAAAGAGAGATGCCTCGCTTAACAGACTATAAGAGTGAAAATAAATACGAGGATGATGATTTTGAAAGTAAATATCTTCGCCAGGAATGCCAATGGGGCCCTTTTTATAGACAAATTATACTTCCGCAAGAAGTTGATGTAAATAGGGTAGAGGCTCGATTTAAGAAAGGAATATTGATATTAAAGCTTCCCCTGCTCAGGCTTCAGGGAAAAGGAAAAAAGAAAATAGAAATAACGAATTAGCTAAAAGTCTATAAAGTTTATAAAGTCAAAAGTTATAATATGAGAAAATTTTTTGTAAGAATTTTTTTATTAATTTTTCTGTATTCGGCTTGTTTTTCTTTTTTTATTTTTCCGGTAGCAGCGCAGGAAAGCAAGGCTACTTTGTTTTTATCTCCGGCTAGCGGAAATTATACTGTTAATAAGAGTTTTGTGGTAAAAGTAATGGTAAATAGCGGAGAGGGAGTTGGTATTAATGCTGCCGAGGGGGTTATTAATTACGACCCGTCTTATGTTTTGGTTTCTAAATTATCAAATGCCAGTTCAATTTTTAAATTATGGACCACGGATCCGACTTTTTCTAATTCTGATGGTAAGATAACTTTTGGAGGTGGTTCTCCTGGAGCTTACAAGGGTTCTGCTGGAGAAATATTTAATATAACATTTACTGCCAAGAAGTCAGGATTGGCTAATGTGACTTTTTCCTCGGGCATAGTGCTCGCAGCGGACGGAAAAGGGACCAATGTTTTTGGCGGGTTCGGACACGGTAAATACACCATATCAGAGGGAGCGGCTTCTCAGGAAAAGCCGGTTACTCCAACGCCCCCAGAAGAAGAAAAACCAAAAGGGTTATTGCCGCCAACTCCGGAAGTATCCTCCGAGACACATCCAATAGAAGATGTTTGGTATTCCAATAATGAACCTGAGTTTTCATGGAAATTATTAGCTGATTTGGTTGGTGTAAGTTTTGAAATCGACACAGAAGAGAAAACTGAATCGACAGCTAAAATTGAAGGAGTATTGGAAAGTTATAAATTTGAACCGCAGGATGACGGAGAATTTTATTTCCATATTAGATATAGAAATAAATTTGGATGGGGACAATCTTCCCATAGAAAATTATTAATAGATGCTACCCCCCCTAACCCCTTCTTTATTACCGTGGATAACGAAGGAGATCCAACCAACCCGACTCCAAAATTAAAATTTAAAACAAATGATAAAACATCGGGCATTGATTATTATGAAGTTGTTTCGGGGGAAACAAGAAAAAAAATCTCTGTTCAGGATGTAGAAAAAGGATATTATAAGACAGAACCGCTTGTTCCTCGTGAATATACATATACTATTGCAGCTGTGGATAAGGCCGGAAACGCAGCATCCTCTTCTGCCACTTTTATTATAGAGCCTTTAAAGGCGCCGATTATCACCAGTATTCCCAAGGTTATTATCAATAAAGATGAATTGATAATCCGCGGAACATCTTTCTATCCGCAGATAAATGTTGAATTGTTTATTGGCAAGGATGAAAAGAGCATGAAGAGCTTTATGACCCAAACTGATAATGAGGGAAATTGGTCTTATTTCCACAAAGAAAAACTTGAAAAAGGAGATTATGAGATTTGGGCAAGATTGATTGATAATCGCGGAGCTAAAAGTTTGGATAGCACAAAATATTTACTCACAGTTGTTTCTCCTGGCATAATTGAATCTTTTGGATGGTTAATCATTGTTATTTTACTAATCATTATAATAATATTAATATTATATATTTTGTATCAAAGAAATAAGTATATTTTGGAAAAAAGAAGAATAAAACAGGAAACAGAAGAAATGAAAAGCAAACTTGGAAAAATATTTGCAGCATTGCGCGAGGAAGTTGATGAGTTGATAGAACTTGCCGATCAAAGGCCCGGTCTTTCTGAGTCTGAAAGAAGGGTAAAAGAAAAATTACAAGAGTCTTTGGACATTTCAGAAGAGTTTATCACCAAAGAAGTAGAAGATGTAGAAAAGGAAATCAAATTAAAGGAAAGAAAGTTGTAGAATATTTATATACACATTTATAGAGACGCGATTAATCGCGTCTCTTCTTTTTTGCATTTTTTATTGAAAGTTAAATCTTTTCTTGATATAATTAATATTATGAAGACACTAGAATTAAAAAAGACAGACAGGGCTTTAGTCCTCGTAGCGCATCCGGATGACGAGACTATCTGGATGGGGGGAACTTTATTTCAGAATTTACAAACAGACTGGACGATTTTTTCTCTTTGTAGAAAGAGTGATAATGATCGTAAACCAAAGTTCGACAATGTTTGCGCTTTTTACGGAGCACGTGGAATTATTACCGATTTAGATGATGAGGATAAGCTGAGTACCGAAAAAACCATCCCCATTATACAGGAATTAGTAGAGGAAGAAATCGGCCGAGAAAAATTTGATTATATTTTTACTCATGGTGCAAATGGCGAATACGGCCATCCCCGTCATATCGGAGTTTATTTGGCCGTGAAACTGTTAATAAAGAATAAAAGATTAAACATTAAAAATGTTTTATGTTTTAATTATAAAAAATATAGAGAAGAAGAAAACGGGCTCATAGATATGCGCGCAAAACCAGACTCTGATTTTTTATTGGAGTTGGGGAAAAATGATATAAACCGGAAGAAGAAAATTATTGCTGAAATGTATGGATATTCATATAATGGGATAGATGTTAATCTATGTCCCAAAACAGAAGCTTTTAAAATTTTAAGATAATATATAAATAATAATGCGAATCTGCAAATGATATGTCTGCCAAAGGCAGATCAGTCCTCAACAGACGATTTATTTCAACATTGTTTATTGGCTGACGAATATGGCGAATTCGAATCATACGAATTAAATAAGATATTATTCGTATAATTCATTATTTGTGAATTTGTATAAAATTCGTAGATTTGCATTGTAAGTATTATGAAAATTGCAGTTTTATATGCTCATCCGGTAGAGCCGGACGGATTAAGCATTCAAGGTAATCTTTTATATAGGGGGTTAAAAGAGCTTGGAGTTGATATTATGCCTTGCAATTATGCGCCCAGTTTTCAAAAACAATGGGTGCTTGATGCCTTTAAGCCTGATGTGGCGATTGGTGTCGGTTGTTGGACATATTACAAAGATATTATTTTGAGTCCGCAAAATCATGGAGTTATTCCCGTGCCTTGGTTTGTGGCTAATGGTTGGGTGGCTAATTATCACAAGGCGCTTGGTGATCTCCCGTTGACTTTTACTACTAGTCAATGGGTAACAGATACCTACAAGCGAGATGGTGTAGATGTGTCAAATTTTAGAGTTTTACCAATTGGTTTTGATCCGGAAGAGATAAAGCCAATACCAAAGAACGATCCCAAGGTGCAGAAATTACGGGAAATGCTTGGGATACAGCCTCATGAAAAGATGATTTTGACTATTGGCGGAGATGTAACCAGCAAAGGCGCCCAAGAGATGTTTAAGGCTCTTGCGGAAGTGGATAAAGATTTTAAAGATTGGAAATATGTTTTAAAGCACTGGGAATGTGAATCAGCAGAAGTTCATGGAGCAGAAGAGGATTTATTAATCGATCAGTTGGGACTTGATCGTGGTAAGATTCAATATTTATCCGGAGCTTTTTCGCATGAATTTATGTCTTATTTAATTGGCGCTTGCGATATTTATGCCGCCCCTTCCAGATTGGAGGGTTTTGGCATGATTCAAATGGAAGCAGAAGCTTGTGGTAAACCGGTAATTTCTATTGAAAAAGGGGGTCCGGTTGATACCATTATTCATGGCAAGACCGGATTTTTAGCGTCTGTAGGCGAGGAGATTATATTGACCGAAGAGTGGGCATATGAGTCTATGGGTTTTGAGGCGGATCATAAGATAAGATTTGACAAGCCGAAAGTTTTTGCATATCGCGCCAGTGTTCCTGATCTGACAAAATACACCCTCCAACTTTTAACTGATGATAAATTACGGGAAGAGATGGGAAAAAATGCCCATATTCATGCTCGAGATAATTTTCAATATAAAATTATAGCAAAAAGGGCACTGAGTATGCTACAGGAGAAATTAGGACTGGAGTAGGCAGGTTATTAATTAAAAATCAAGAATTACGAATTTTTTGTAGAGACGCGCTGATAGCGCGTCTTTTGGTTTGACAAAAAATGGATATTGTGATAGATTGTTGAAATGTGTATTAAATTATTAATATTTTACAAAGGATGGAATTTTGGATAAAAAATATCATATAAAAGAGCATCTTTATTGGTTGTTGTGGCATAAAATTCCTGGATTTCGGAATTTGTCCATGGATAGGCAGGGCGAAATTGTTTTAGAGATTTTAGAAGCAGAAGAATCACTTGAGAATATTATTTTTAAATCCTTGGAATTAATAGGTATAAATAAAGATTTGGTTGCACTAGAAGCAAAAAAAATAGTTTCTGATTTAGAAAATGAAGGTATTTTGCTTAGCGGTATTTTCGAGGGTATTTTAATGGGCGCACATAAGGGATTGAAATTTTTAGAAGAAGAAATAGATAAGATGATTAAGGAGAAAAAATAATGTTCGGGTATGTACCGATTTTTTTAGACAAAGAGATTATTGAAATGATGGATAAACCTTCTTTTATTTTTGTGCTTATTGGATATGCTTTTGTTTCTTTTATTTTATTTTTAATTTCTTTTGCTATTCCTGATGTTATGCTTAGATGGGTAATTATTTTTTGTTCTTTAACTTTTTTATTTTCTGTGTTCAGAATGATAAAAGTAAAAATAAATATCATGGAGAAAGATAAAAATGAGTAATGTGATTCAAAGAAAAAGCGAAAAAACTAAAAAAGCAATAGAGTATATTTCGGAAGAAAAGAAAAACAATCCCAACAGAAAAATTTTTGATATAATAAATGAAGCCTCTTTGAAATTTGATTTAAGCCCAAAAGAAGAACAGTTTCTTTATAAAAATTTTTCAGAAAAATAAAACAAAGCGTTCTAATAATTAGAACGCTTTTTAAATCAGTTTTACTTAATGGATTCTAAATAAAGCTCAGAATAACAGTAGGGGTTTATTCAAAAAATATCGCTTTTTTTTGTTTTACGCAGTTATAGGCGTAAATATATGTTCCGGCTGACCAGGCTTGGTAAGGTTCTCCTTTTGGTTTTCCGGTTTCGCCGTGGAGCCATTCATTAAATTCGTATTTTCCTTTTAAGTCGCGGGTGCTTATTTTCTGCATATTGGCTTGCGCTAATTTTTTCAATTCCATTTCAGCTTCTTTATACATATTCATTTTTGTTAGCACGGCTACATAAAATCCGCCAATAAAAGGCCATATTCCGCCATTTAGATAATACAGAGGTGTGCGCGCATTGCACTTGGAAAAATAAGAATGCCATTCTTTATCTCCCCTTTTAATCGGCGGCCAGATAGCTTTCAGTCCGAAGGGTTCATTGATTTTTTCTTTTTTAATATGTTTAATGATATTTTTTGCTATTTTTCTCGTTGCCAGGCCGGTTAAAATCGCCAGAATATTCCCGAGTGAATCAAACCACTCTTCTTGTTCTCTGTCGCCGTCATGATTTTTCCAGTTCCACGGCAGATAATATCCGAGTTTTTTATTATAAAGATCAAGGTAAGATTCAATATCTCCGTTTACATTCTTTTTTAAATGTTTTGCAGTTTTATTATCCCCGATCATTTTTAGTACACCATAGTAGAGAGCCTGAGTATTGATGACATGTCCGTATTTATGGGGAAAAGCATCCTGCCAATCCATGGTGGGAAGCTGGGTAATCATCCCATCTTCGTTGGGGTCTTGATATTTGAGCCAGACAATTGCGCGAGCAATATTTTTTTTATATTTTTTCAACAAAGACCTGTCATGATAGCTATTAGCATAAACATAATGTCCCACTATAAACCAAAGCGATGAATCTACGGTGTTATAAGTTTTGTCTGATCGTCGGTCGGTATTGTATGATCCAACACAATTTGGAATTTGCCCCTTGGGAGTCTGCCATTTAGCAAGAAGTTCCAAGCTTTTTTTAAAAGGCTTTTTAAATTCTTCTTCAATCAAAGAAGCGCCCAATGCAGTAATCATGCTATCGCGAGACCAAAGAGCTTCATACCCACCTTTTAGTCCGGAAGCATAAAATCCGCTTTTGTGAGAACATTTTTTTATAACCTCTACGGCCTGTACATAGGCCTTATCAATAATAGACATAAGGAAATATAACTCAAATCGCAAAATGCAAAACTAATAATTAAACATTTTTTAAGTTTTGAGTTTTGAATTAATTTTTTATAAAAAAATTATAATGATGCGCACCATTGTTGCATGTAAAAGAAGTTCCTCTTAGTGGTTTAAGATAAAAAGGTTCGAGTTTTAAAAGTCCGTTAATTTTTGAAAATGGAACAACTTCATCATTCCATCCAAAAACCAAAATTCCTCCTTTTTTAAGTATGTTGAAAATAGCATTAAACGCATCCTGAACATCTTTTTCTTTGTTTAGACCCCATCCATAAACACCATTAAATAATATAAAATCAAAAGTATTATTTTTAAAATATTTTTCCAGGTTAACAACATTATCCGTGATGTGATTTTTAGCTCCAAATTCTCTTCTTTTAGGATCTATATCTATAGTCCATAATTCGCGATTTTTAAAAAATTCATTATAAAATATTTCGTAATCCTCCCGTCCAATGTCAAGTATTTTTTGGGGGTTGTAATTTGTGAGTATAAAAGGAAAAATAATTTCTTCTAAAATATATCGATCGTCATTTTTGTTTCTATTATATGTAACGTTTTTTTTGATAATTTTTTTTATAAAAAAATAATAATAAATCTTTTTAAATAATTTTATCATAATTTTTACCTAAAACTATTCGGTTATTTTTTCAATAGCCATTCTAGCCAAGAGATAAGAAATAGACGATTCCGCCCCTTGATTAAAATTAATAGAATATTTTCCCAATCCGTCATAACTTCCGCCTGTAGCCTCATCATAAATCATCTGATTTAAATGATTTTTCCCCAAAAACCACTCAAAGGCCATTTTAGCGTTTTCTTTGTATTGTTTCTTTTTTGTAACCTGATATGCGAGCACAAGAGTTTCTACTGCCGTGGCGGCATCTTCCGGTTGTTGATCAAAATATGCTCTTTTTCCATCCTTAAAATACCATCCATCCTGCCCGATTGGAGAAAAATATTTTTTGTTTTCAAAAGTAATAGACATTAAAAATTTAATGCTTTTTTCCGCAATTTTTAAATATTTTTTTTCGCCGGTTATCTGGTAAACGCGGAAAAGCGCTTCCGGCAGCTTATAATTTGAATATGTGAAACAATTTTCAAACCATAACCATTTATGATTTGAATCTTTAGAGTGCGTCTCAAAGCTTTTTGTTAATTTATCCCCTAATAATCGGATTAATTTTATGGTTTGAGTATTTTTGTTTTTTATGGCCATGCGCCCAAGGCCTGTAATGGCAAAGGCGATAGCCCGAAGCGAATTTAAACCGGATATCCATTTTTTAGATTTTTGCAATATGCGCTGCGCTTGACCCTGGATATTTGCGGGGAGTTTTTCATTGCCGATCACCGAGCCTATGGCCCAAATTGCTCTGCCGAAAGAGTCTTTGCTCTCTATTGAGTCGATAAATTTTTTATGGTAATTTACAAAATTATAAAACTTTCCGTTTGGCTTTTGGTTGAATTCTATAAAATCAAGATAAATTTTTATTAATTTAAGGAGTCCCAGAGATTTCCTTTTTTTATATTGTTCGGCGCATGCTATTAATCCTCGCGCATTATCATCCAGGCAATATCCCGAATGTTTGTCAGGCTTTGTGTGGTTGGCAAATTGAATCATACCAAAGCCGTCTGTTAGATTTTTAATGTAATCCAGATTTATTTTTGGCAACTTTCCTCTTTTCCGCGGAATGATTTTAGCGTATTTATTAAACAGTTCAAAATAAGAAAGAGCTACATTTTGCCATGTCATATGCCTGGTGAAGAAATAAGTATTTTTTAACATTTCTTTGCAAAGGTTTTTATTTCCCAATAACTCCAATAAGGAGGCGGTGATATCTTTTGAGTTTCTAAATCTAACAAACCTGCCGCGTTCTTCATTGATAACACTTTCGGCATATTGAGTTTTAGTGGTGATAGCCGGACAGCCGCAAGCCATGGCATCGGAGAGTGAACCGCTTGATGCTTGCTGACGGCTAAGTATGGGGTAAACATAAATATCGGTGGCCTTGAGGTAATCAACAACCTCTTTATCTGTTAAATAGCGGTTGTAAAATTTTACATAATCTTTTAGTTTGTGTTTTTGAATTAATTTTTTCAACTTATTGCGATATTTTTCACCCTCTTCTTTTAATACTTGAGGATGTGTGGCGCCGATAATCAAATAAAGTACATTAGGGTGCTCCTCTATTACTTTTGGCAAGGCTTCTATTGCGTATTCTATTCCTTTATCACGGCTAATCATGCCGAAGGTAGAAATAATTATTTTATTTGAAAGATTTAGCTTCTTTTTAGCATGAGACTTGGAGGGGAAGGGGATATGAAATACTCCATGGGGAATGATGGAAATTTTATTATTTTTTATTCCATAATTTTCATATAGTATTTTTTTAGCAAAGTGATTCATAACCACAATACCGGCCGCCTTTTGAGAAATTATCTGCGCCACCTTTTTCATTTTTTCATCAGGTTTTGGTAATACGGTGTGCATGGTGATGATTACCGGTTTTTTAACAATTTCTAAAAAAGGTATCAAAAATTCTCCATATTCTCCGCCAAAGAGTCCATATTCATGTTGAATATTAACAAGTCTGATGTCTTGGGATTTATTTATTTCGTTGGCCCTGTTTAGGTAGTCCTCTATCTCGGTTTCATTAATTTGCATGCTTACTTTTCTTGGGTAGTTATAGATAGATGTTCCATTAGAATTGATTGCGAGTATTTTACTTTTAATTTCCGGTGAAAATTCTTTATCAATGGCGGTGGTTAATCTTTTGGTAAAAGTAGCAATACCGCATTCTCTGGGGGGGAAGCTTCCAAAATACAAAATGCTTGGTTTTTTTATTTTTTTCATTCCTTGTTTTTATATTTATATAACTCCTTTAGTAAATCTTTTAAATTTACGCTGGCAACAGCAATATATTTATCTGATGTTCCATAGTAAATATATAAAATATCTCCAAAGCGGGCAGTTCCTGTCGGGAAAACTACATTATGGACATGGCCCTTTTTTTCAAAATCTTTTTCTGGTGAAAATAGCGGATAGGGGAGTCTGGCAATTACCCTTGTTGGATTTTTTAAATCAACAAGAGCCACCCCTGCATGATAGATGCGTCCTTTGTTCATTGGCTCTACCCCATGATAAATGAGCAGCCACCCCCCTCTGGTTTTTATCGGCGGACATCCGCCACCGACATTGCGAGATTCAAATCCATGCTTGCTTTCAAGTATGACATATTTAGAAAGAGATCTAAAATACTCCTTCCAATATTTTTTGCTTTTTATTTGTTTAAAATCTTTAAAATATATTACCTGAATATCCGGCAGTACACGATGCACAAGCGCATAGTTGCCGTTAATTTTTTCCGGAAAGAAAAAAGCATCCTTATCCCAAATTTTTACATCCTTATCAACCATATCCTTATAATAAGATTTAAAAAAGTAGTATTTATCTTTTAGTTTAGAATATTCAAAGAGCTTGCCTAATGCATCATATTTAAGCTTTGAACTTATAATTCCCCCCCTCCTCATTTTAAATAAATTTTTTCCATGTGAATATGCAATCAAAGCATTAATGCCGTCATGGACAACATATGTCATATAAAATTCGTCTTTGATTTTTACAATTCGCGCATCTTCTATGCCGTGTTTTTCATAACTATATTTTGGGAATAAAAACGGTTTTTTCCATCTTTCTATTATCTTGGTCGGACCTTTTAATCGAGCATAACCAATAGAAGAAACAAATTTTTTGTCCAAAGCACGATAAAAGACATGTACACTATTTCCATCTTGGTAGATAGCGGGATTAAAGGTGGACAGATCTTCAAAAGGCAAACTAGTAGGCCTCAGTATTACGCCGTGTTTTTTAATTTTTATCATAAACAATTTTAGAGATTTATTTTTTGTAAAATACAAAAATTAGAAATATTTTAAAAACAATTTCTAATTTAATTATAACATAATCAACTTATTTTTTACAATAAAAATAATGTTTTTTGAAATAATTTTTTTATTGACCTTTTTGTTCATTATTAGTATAATTTAAGTATAATAAATTGGACGCACAATTATGGTTGCGCTCCCTATTTAATAATTTTAAAATAAAATTTATGCGAATATTAATCGTTGAAGATGAAAAAGAAATTTTAGATTTTTTGAAGAAGAGTTTAAAAAATGAATGTTATGTGGTAGATACGGCCAGCGACGGCGAACAGGGATCATATTTAGCCAGAACCAATGATTACGATTTAATTATTTTAGACAATGTAATGCCTAAAAAGACAGGGCTTGAAGTTTGTCGGGATGTTCGCAAAGACAATAATTTTGTACCAATTCTGGTTCTTTCTGTTAAATCGGAAACAACCACTAAGGTTGATTTGCTTAATGCCGGTGCAGATGATTATTTAACCAAGCCTTTTTCTATCGATGAATTATTTGCTCGAATCAAAGCCCTGCTTCGAAGACCAAAGGGTATAGAAAACGAAAGATTACAGGTTGATGATTTGGTTTTAGACTCCAGTAAACACATTGTTAAGAGGGGGGATGAGGATGTGTATTTAACCAGAAAAGAGTTTACGCTCCTTAAGTATTTAATGAGGCATAAGGGAACAGTGCTTTCTCGAAGCATGATCATGGAGCATGTGTGGGATATGACCGTCGACCCTTTTTCCAATACCATTGAGTCGCATATTGTGAGCCTCCGAAAAAAAGTAGATTTAACGGGTCATAAAAAATTAATTCACACAGTTTCAGGCAGAGGATACAAACTTGATACCAAAAATTAGTATTTTCACGCTTTATTTTATAAAAAAACATACTTATACACAGGTATGTTTTTTGCTTATTTAAGTGTTTTTAATTCATTTCTTTATATTTTTTTTATAATTTCTTTATATTTTTTTTATAAAAATTTTATCTTTTTGGTGTATAATAAAATTGATATTTAACAAATTATCATTATTTTTATTGTTCTTTAAAAATATTTTATATGGAGGTAGAAAATGTACTGGAAAGAATTGGTAGAAGTTCAAAATTTTGGATTTAATGCCATTACTATCAGCGCTATTATTATTGTTATTTTTTCAATTTTGGAATCTTGGGGAATATATAAACAAAATAAAAAGATATGGGATAAAAAATCAGGCGAGTCTGTTTCTGTTGCCTGGTTTATTTATTTTATGTTTATGCTTTTTTCTTATTTTGTTTATGGTATTTTTACAAAAGAAGCCGCAATTATTATTAATGGCTTAGCTTCTTTGTTTGTGGTTCCGATTGTTGTCGGTCTTTGGAGATTTAAGGGTTTTTCCAAGATAGATTTTTTTGTGTTTTTATTATGTGTGCTTGGTTTTGTTGTTATGTTGATATTTCCTTTTAAGAAAATCATGTTTTTGTTATTCTCGTTTGGAAGTATTTTGGCTTTAATTGCGCAACTTGTGGAAATGCACAAAACAAAAGCTGTAGGAGTTATTGAAATAAAGCTAATTCGGGTTTATTTAGTTAGCACTGCGGTTTTTGTTGTTTATTCAATTTTTGTAAATGATTGGCCGCTATTAATTATATCTGTTTTGAGTTTTATTTTACTGGTTATAATATTATTGTCTTATTATCGCTTTATGGCAGGCAGCACTTTTAATGATATTCGCAGCACGACTTATTATAACAGGATAAAAATAGGCTTTTCTTCTTTGGTTAAGAAATGGAAAGGATCAGAAGCTGTATTTACTGAACATACTTTGGAGATTGAGGGCCATCCGGTAATGGAAGATTGGGAAGATGGGTATATGAAGGAGTTAGCGGAGATTGCCTGTATGAACGGCGGAGATATATTGGAAGTGGGTTTTGGTATGGGGATTTCATCCGGATATATACATAAACATGATATATTATCACATACAGTAATAGAGGCAAATGAAGATGTATATAAAAGATTGGTAATGTTTTCTTTTATTGCAAAACACATTATCAAACCTTTGTTCGGTTTTTGGCAGGAAATAACCAAGTTTATTCCTAGTGAAACTTTTGACGGCATATTATTTGATACATATCCGATTACAAAGGAGGAAATACACAAGAATCATTTTCCGTTTTTCTGCGAGGCTTTTCGACTTTTAAAAGATGGCGGAGTTTTGACTTATTATTCTGATGAAATAGACAGTTTTTCCGAGGAACATATCAATTGTTTAAGGAGAGCCGGTTTTACCGATATTCAAAGCATGGTTTGTGTAGTTAATCCACCACAGGATTGTAAATACTGGAAGAGTGACAGAATTTTGGCGCCGATTATTTTTAAAGGAAGAAAAGGGGGTGAATAATGACTAAAGAAATTAAAAATTTTGGGCCGCATTTGATAATTGACGGATACGGCGCCGATCCTAAATGTTTGGAAGATGAGAAATTAATGTATTCCATATTGGATGAATTGCCTGGTTTAATCGGAATGCATAAGATTGATAAGCCGAAAGTTTACAAGTTTGACCAGACAGAAATTGCCGGAGCTTCTATTTTCGGATTTTGTTATCCTCAAAAGAATATTTTTCAAAAATTTTTTGCTTGGCTTAATAAGGGGCTTAATTTTAAAGTGGTTGGTTCGGTGTTGATTGTGGAGTCGCATATCAGTATTCACACATATTCTAAAAAAGATTGTATATTTATTGACATTTTTTCCTGTAAAGATTTTGATATCCAAAAGGCGATTGATTTTTTAGGAGATAAATACAAGATTGAGCATATGGAGATACAATTGATTAAAAGAGGAAAAAAATTTCCGATTTATAATTTACACGAATAGTTTATTATTTATTAAATTTAAGCTATAATTTATAAAGGAGGCTTAGAATGGAAGATATTATTATTAGAGAAGCAAGACCGGAAGACTATAAAAGTTTTAGAAAGATGGAAGAAAAAGTTTGGGCTAATTCCGATGTCCCGGTGTTAAGCGAGGAAATGTTTTTGGCTTGGATAGATGTTTTTCCACAAGGTTTTATGTTAGCGATAAAAGACGGAGAAGTTGTTGGACATATTTATGCGCAAGTTTGTGATTTTGATCCTAAAGACGAGACTGATGAAAGAAATCTATATGAAATGACAGATAATATGTGGACAAGAAAAACACACAACCCAAATGGTAACTGTATTTATTCTTTTAGTATTAATTCAATCCACATGGGAGCTGCTCAAAAATTAAATTGGTATTTTATTAAGCTAGTTGAAAAACTAAATAAAGATTACTATGGCGGTCCGGTTAGAATGCCGGGGTTGGGTGAGTATATGAAAAAAATGCAGAGAAAACGTTTAACAAAAAAATTCGTAAAAGAATATGCGCAATATGCTCATGACACCATTAAGGGTTTAAGAAAAGAAGAGCCTTTGGTTTATGATATGGTTTTAACACCACTGTTTAAATTGCCGGTTGCGAAATTTGGTAAAATTATAAAAAATTTTTTTCCATACGCGAAAGGCGCAGAAAGATGGGCATGTGTTGTTTATTGTGATAATTTAAAATATATAAAATAATTTTTTAAGGACGATTTATTGTAATCGTCCTTTATTAATAATATGTTTATTTTTGATTATTTATTAATATTTTTAGCTATAGGCATTATTTTTTGGTCTCTTCTATTTTTTTTCAAAAAGCGTAATATGCGAGAAGCAAAATATCTTGCATTTTTTATTTTTTTTACCGGTTTTTGGATGTTGTCATTATATATAGCCCTTTTTGTTAAGAGTGTTTTTGGTGTCATTCTTTGGACTAGAATGTCTTATTTTTTTGGTTTTTTAGCAATACTTTATTTTTTGTTTTTTATATCAATTTTTTATAATTTATCTGAAAATTTATTTAAAAAATATAAAATTATTATTATTATTTCATTTATTTTTTGCATTTTAAATTTTATTCTTCCAAACAATTATATATATTCAGGTGTGGAAATTTTTAAAGAACAGACACCCCGTGGCCAATATGGAAATTTTTATAAATTTTTTTCAATTTTTATTCTTTGTATTATTCTATTAACTATAAAAAAAATTTTTTCTGAATATAAAAATTTAACTAATAAAAAAAGACAACAAATAAAATATGTTATATTGGGGGGTATTGTGGCCATACTTGGTGGAATGATATTTGTTGTTTTGTTGCCATTGTTTGGTATTGAAGAATTTTATAGCATTGGCCCATTATTTTTTATGTTTTTTATAGGTTTTACCAGCTACGCAATTATTAAACACCAGCTCCTTGATATTAGAATTATAATACAACGCAGCATTATTTATTCTTTTTCGCTAGCTTTTATTGTGGCATTATACTTGGTGCTGCTTTTTATTTTTGAGTTTATTTTTAAGAGCATTACCAGTGTTACTATGACCAGTGCTATTACCACCGTGATTATTGGTATTTATGGCGTGCCGCTGATTGAGGGATATTTTAAAAAAATAACTGATAAAATATTTTTTAAAAATAAATATAATTATTCTGTGGTTTTGTATGAAATTAGCGAAATTTTGAACAACAACATTAGTCTGGAGGTGTTGCTTGAAAAGATATTTAATAAATTCAAAAAAATATTAAAGGTTGAAAAAATAAGAATAATTGTACTTGGACAGGGAATTGTTTTTGATGAATATGCAAATCTGCGAAGTATCAGAGAAGAATTTCCCAGTGAATTTGAAGAGATGATTGTGGGACATAATAATTCAGTCTTAACCAATTTTGATATCTATAAATTACTTGAAAAGATTGATCATCAAAATAAGAAAGATTTGGTTTATAAAAAAGTTTTAGAGAGAGCTCAAAAACTTGAAAAAGAAAATGACTTTGAAATTTTTGTAGCTATGATTTCCAGAAAGAAATTAATCGGTCTTATGTTTTTAGGTAGAAAAATGTCCGGTGATGATTATACTAAGGAAGATATAAACTTATTAAAAACATTCGCTCACCAAGCGGCGGTTGCATTGGAAAAATCACAGTTATATGAAAAAGCCAAAGATTATTCCAGGGAATTAGAAAAAAAAGTGAAAAAAAGAACATCGAGAATAAGCGGCCTGCAGGAAGAACAGAAACAAATGATGCTGGAAATCGCCCATGGTCTGCAAACACCGCTTACTATTATCAAGGGGCAGCTCTCTGCGCTTCAGGAAGAGATCAAACACTCAGAGAAAATAGAATCACTAGAGAAATCAATAGATCGTATTTCTAAATTTATTTATGCCATGCTTAGATCGGCCAAGCTTGATTCTCGAGATAAAAGTGAATATAAATTGATAAACCTTAGTGCCCTATTGGAAGAATTTTCAGAAAGTGTTCATATTATTATTCAGGAAAAAAGCATAAAACTTATTCACGACATAGAAGAAAATATTTGTATTATGGGAAACAAGGGGGAAATTGAAGAACTTTTGATGAATCTGATTAGCAATAGTATTAAATACATGAATGAAGATCGGGAAAATAAAATTATTATTAATTTGTATAGACATAAAAATAAACACAACAAAGCGATATTAACTATAGAGGATACGGGTATAGGTATTAGCAGTGAGCATTTGCCGAATTTATTTAGCAAATTTTATCGTATTAAAGATGACACCAAGACAAAGGGCACGGGTCTTGGGCTGGTGATTTGTAAAAAAATAGTCGAAAAACATAATGGCAGAATAAAGGTGGAAAGTCAGGTTGGAAAAGGGACAAAATTTATTATTGATTTTCCCTTGAAAAAATAGAGTAGTTTTAAGTATTTCAACAATAAAGCTATTGTTTTTTAATTTATTAAAATTAGCTATGATTACATAGTAATTTGTGGTATAATATTTGTTAGTTGAAAGTTTATAAAATAAAAAGTTTAGAAAATTAAAGATTTTAAGTTTATTATATTTTTTTAAAAAAAATTATGTCTGAAGAAAATAAAAAGTGCTCATCTGTTTTGCCATCTATTTCACAGGAGGGGCTTGATAATTTGCCTTTCGGGGTCTATATAATCAAGAAGGGGGGGGTGGTAGAATTTTTCAATAAAGAAATGGCTAAAATCAGTGGAGTAAAAAATCCCAAAGAAGTAGAGGGTCAAAATATCCTCGAAATCCCCAACTATAAGAAATATGGACTAGATAAGTATGTTAAACAAGGTCTGGAAGGAAAGCCGTTTAAGTTAGAAAATATAAAATATGTGTCCTATATTGGAAAAAAAAGAACATATCGAAGTTATTATGGTATTCCAATTAAAAACGAGAAAGGCGACACCATAAAACTTTTTTGTATAGTGGAAGATGTTACCGAGAAAAAGGAAAATCAAAAGAAAATACAAGACAACCTGGAAGAAAAAGAAGCATTGTTAAAAGAACTGCATCATCGGGTAAAAAACAATATGCAAATTATTTATAGTCTTTTAAATACACAAGTTTCAAAAATTAAAGATGAGGAAGCATTGGAAATTATAAAAGAAAGCAAAAACCAAATTAAGAGCATGCTTTTAATCCATGAGAGCCTGTATCAGTCTAATAATTTAGCTGGTATAAATTTAAAAGAATATATAGAGGATTTGGCTGATAATTTGTTTGTTGCTTATGGTACTGATAGAGATTTGGTGCATTACGACATAAAAATAAACAGCGCTGAATTAAATATTGAAAAGGCGATTCCCTGCGCCCTAATTATTAATGAGCTTATTTCTAACTGTTTAAAACATGCTTTTCCCGGGAAACGAAAAGGTAATATAGAAATAAAATTAAGTTCTGTTGGTCGGGGATATGAGCTGGAAATCTGTGATGATGGTATTGGCCTTGATTGTGAGCCTAATCTGGAAGACATTAAGAGTATAGGACTTGATTTGGTTTCTACGCTAACCAAACAGCTCGGGGGTATTTTAGATATTATTTCCAGTGGTGGCACCAAGATCAAGATAAGTTTCCCCAAGTTTTAATTGTTGTAAATTTATGATAAATACAAAAAACATAAAAGGACAGAGAATTTTGATTGTAGAAGATGAGGCTATTGTAGCGAATGATATCAAAAATACTCTAGAGAAACTAAACTATTCCGTAGATGGTATTTTGGACACAGGAGAAGATGTGTTGAATATCATAAAAGAAAAGAAATTAGATTTAATTTTGATGGATGTTAAGTTAAAGGGGAAAATAGACGGAATAGAGACAGCAAAAAGGATAAAAGAATTTAATATTCCGATTATTTACTTAACAGCTTATAGCGACAAAAAAACCATTGAGAGGGCCAAAGAAACAATGCCTTATGGGTTTTTACTTAAGCCTTTTGACAATCAGGAATTAAATTCTGTGATTCAAATGGCGATTTATAAGCATGAAGCGGAAAAAAGACTAAAAGAATCCGAAGAAAAATATCGGTATTTATTGGACCATATTGAAGAATTTGTGTTAATTGTTGATCAATCGGGAAAAATATTATTTGCTAATAAAAGCGCGCTTCAGGTTGTTGGAAGAACAGAAGGCGAAATGGTGGGAAAGCCTATAAGTGATTTTTTAAGCAAAGAATCATTGCTTCTGGCTATTGAAGCCATAAAAAGTGAATTTGCAGGGAAAACCATAGATTTAGAAGAGGTTGAGGTAGTTAATAAATCAGGGGAAATTCGAAATTTAAAATTGGACCCAGGCTCAAAATTTGTAAAAGAAGAAGGTAAAATTATTGGAATGTTGATTAGTGGATTAGATATTACGGAACAAAAAAAAATAAATAAAGAAATAGAACAGCAAAACATAGCACTGGAAAAAGCTAATAAATTAATGGTTGGCAGAGAATTAAAGATGATAGAATTGAAAAACAAGATAAAAGAACTTGAAAATAAATTAAAATAGCTATATATGTTTAAAAAAATTATAATTTTATTATTTGTTGCATTATTTTTATCCGGTTGTGGACAGAAAATTAAAACTGAAAACACGCAAGGAGAAAAAGAATTGAATATTTATAACTGGGAGGATTATTTAGGGGAAACCACGATTGCAGATTTTGAGAAAGAATTCGGCGTCAAAGTAAATCTTTTTACTTTTGAAGATGAAGATTTTATGCTCTCTGATGTGCAGGTTAATCCGGATAAATATGATTTAATTATTGCTTCCGATGGATTGATTTATAACATGAGTGAATTAAAGCTTTTGTCTAAGATTAACAAGAACGATATTCCTAATTTAAAAAATATTGAAGATAAATTTTTAAATCTCTGGTATGATTCGGAAAATAACTACTCAGTTCCCTATTTATGGGGAACTACCGGGATTATTTTTAATACCAAATATATTCCCGAAGACACAGACAGTTGGTCTATTTTGTTTAATGAGCAATATAAGGGAAAAATAGCTATGTTGAATAATAACGAGGAAGTAATTGGCGCCGCCTTGAAATATTTAAATTATCCCTTTATGGCCAAAAGCATAGAACAACTGGAAGAAGCAAAATTGATTGCGGAAAAACAAAAGGATATTATTAGTGGATATGAGGATGTTGTTGCTATTCGCAGTGAAATGATTGACGAGAAATTATGGGTAGCTCAAATCTATAGTGGAGAAGCACTGTATGCGATGAATGAAAATAAAAATTTAAAATATATAATTCCCCGCGAAGGTGCTGAGGTCTGGATTGATAATTTGGCTATCCCGTCCGAAGCCAAGAACAAAGAAACGGCGGAGAAATTTATAAATTTTATTTTGCGTCCCGACATTAGCGCTGATATAGCCAATTACTTATGGTATGCCAATACTAATGACGCGGCTCGGGAATTTACAAATGCAGAAATTTTGGAAGATGAAGCGCTTTATCCTCCGCAAGATATTTTGGAAAAGTTAGAATACCTTAAACCCAATAAATTTAATAACGAGTATAATAAAATATGGTCACAGCTCCAATTAAAATAAAATTTAGAACAAAATTTTTTATTTTGTTGATCCTTGTTTCCGTTACCCCCCTGCTTCTTTTGTATTTTTTATTGCCGTTTCGCATTGAAGAAGAAACCAAGAAGATATTGGTGGAAGATTTTAAAGAACATGCCCACCACACCTCTGTAACAGTAGAGAGTTTTTTTGACCGTATAGAGCAGGATGTTATTTTATTGTCAAAGAACAGAATAATAGAATCTCCGGAGACGGGCACAGAAGAGAAATTAAAAGAATTACAAAAAATGAAAGAAGTTAGGAATATATACGATGACATTATTTTAATAAATAAGGATGGTAATGTCCTAACCTCTACCTCCTTTAATTATCGTGGTGCATGGGAATCACGCGATTATTTTCAAGAGGCTCTACAGGAAAAGGTGGTACTTTCAGATGCGCACTTGATACTTGAACCTAAAAAATTAGTTTTAGTTGCTGTTGCTCCTGTTTTTTTTGGAAATGAAGTATCGTCCGTGGTTGCTATTCAGCTGGATATGCAGCATGTTTGGAGCTTGATTAAAAATTTTACTAGTGATGAAGAATATTATTTGGTAAATAATAATGGAAGATTAATATCTGAATATGAAAATATGGATATTTTTGAAGAATTTAAAACAAAAGAAGATGTTAAATGTTCATTGAGATTTAAAGAATACACAAAAGACGGTCAAAAAATATTAGAAACATCAGCCCCCATAATGAAAAATAAAATTTATAAAGGAGAGGGGTGTTGGAATTTAATATTTACCAAGAATGAATCAGGATTATTGGTTTATATTAATGGAATTGAGAGATTAATATTCTTGATTTTATTTTTGGCTATTTTATTGTCTGTTTTGGTAAGCGCATTTTTAGCAAGATCTATTTCTGCTCCAATTGAACAGCTTGTAATAGCCACAAAGGAATTTGCGCGTGGTAATTTTAATTTTAAAACCAAAATTAAAGCCAATAATGAATTAAAAATGCTTGGAGATTCCTTTAATAAAACAGGAGAAGAAATTTTAAAGAGTCATAATTTAGAAAAAATATATAGCAGGAAATTGGAAGATGAGGTGCGGGAAAAAACTGAAAAATTAACCAAAACGCTCAATTCAATGAAACGCGACAAAGATAATCTTGAGAGTCAAAGAGTAGCAACATTAAATATTCTGGAGGATATATCCGAATCACAAAAAGAAATGGAGGATTTAAATATTAAATTAAAAAAACGAACAGGAGAACTGGAGGCTCTGCGAAAATTGGGTAATGACCTGAGCGGGGTCCTGGATATGGAAGAGGCAGTTACTGTTATAAATCAATATTTGGACAGCTTTTTGGATTTTAGCACGGTAACTTATTTAATTATAAATCCCATCAGGGAAGAAGAATTAATATATTCCACATACCTAAAAGAAGATGTTAGTGAAAATTTTGTTGAAGAGGTGAAGAATGATTTATTGAAATTTATTGCTAATGAAACAGATAGTGAATTGTTATCGATTAAAAAAATTCTCAGTATTGTAAAACCTCATATTTTTGGTAAAAGGTTGAATAATAAAAATGAATCTAAAATTATATCTAAAATAATTTTCCCCTTAAGAATGGGAAGTTATTCTTTGGGGGCTATTCAGATTGCCTCAAGCAAGCCGGGGCTTTTTAGTAATACTCAAAACGGAATGACAAGCGCCATGGTAGCCACTTTTTCATTGTCTGTTGCCAAACTTCACACCTTAATACGCTCACAGCACTCTAAAACAATCTCCTTGGTTCAAAGTTTAAACGACGGAGTGGTGATGTTTAATATGGAAAAAAGCGTAGTGCTTACAAATAAAGCTATATTAGATTTTACTGGTTTTTCCAGCGATCATTTTAATTTATATGAATTTGACAAATTATTTAGCACTGTTGATGTAAAAAAAATGATTAATCAAATGTTTAGGGAGGGGAATATTGTTCATATTAGCGAAATACAATTTAAAAATAAATTTTATGAATTTTTAACAACGCCGGTAAAGGATAGCTTTGGCAAAATTGTGGGCGGCGCTATTATTTTGCACGACATTACCCACTTAAAAGAAATAGATAAAATGAAGACAGAGTTTGTTTCCGTTGCTTCCCACCAGCTCCGCACCCCGCTTACTGCTATTAAGCTTTTTACTGAAATGCTTATTAATGGCGATGTGGGAGAGTTGCAAGACAGACAGAAGCAGTACCTGGGAGATATTTATGAGTCTACTACCAGAATGGTAAGACTGGTAAATGATTTGCTTAGCCTGTCTCGTTTAGAATCAGGAAGACTTCGTGTCGAACCCGTTGATACTAATATGATTAGTTTTATTCAAAGTATAATTGAGGAAATTGTTCCGCTTGCTTCCAGTAAAAATATTAAAATAGTTTTTGAAAAAATAGTGGATGAATTGCCAAGTGTGGCAATAGACCCAACGCTTATGAGACAGGTTATCAACAATCTAATAACTAATGCCGTAAGATATTCTTTGGGCAGAAAAGAGGGGCTAGTTAATGTTAATATTAAGAAAAAAGAAAAGAATATTGAGATATCTATAAAGGATAACGGAATTGGAATCCCTAAAGAAGTTCAGTCTAGAATTTTTGAAAAGTTTTTTAGGGCAGATAATGCCATAAAGAGCGAAACAGAAGGAACAGGATTGGGGCTTTATGTTTCCAAGATGATAGTGGAAAGTTCTGGAGGAAAAATATGGTTTAAATCGGAAAAAAATAAAGGTACTACGTTCTTTATTTCTATTCCTGTGGGCGGTATGAAAAGAAAAAAGGGGGAAAAGACATTGGCCGGCTCTAGTGGAGAAGTTAGTTATTCATAATTAATATTTAATAAGAAGTTTATAAAATAGTAGAAAAATTATTCAAAATTGTATTTAGTTCAAAACAATAATTTTGATTTTTGCACTTTACATTTTGAATTTTTAAATTATATGACCGAAGAACAAAAAAGCGACAAAAAAATAAAAATTTTGTTAGCTGAAGATGACAAATTTATCGCTCGCGCTTATACTGATGGACTTACTAGATCGGGCTATGAGGTAATAGCTGTAACAGATGGGCAAGAGGCTATTAAGCAAGCAAAAGAAAAAAAACCGGATATTATTTTATTGGATTTAATTATGCCCGTAAAGAATGGTTTTGAAGCATTAGAAGAAATTAAATCAGATAAAAACATGAAAGATGTTCCAGTGCTTATACTTTCTAATTTAGGACAAGATACTGATATTAAAAAAGGAAGGGATTTAGGGGCTGTTGATTATTTAATTAAATCAGATTATAGCATGACAGAAGTTATTAAAAAAATAAACAAGTATTTAAATAACGCGCCCGAGAATATTGAATAAATACTTATTGCATTCCGATGAAAATTTCCAATTTAAAATTAAAGAGTATTTTAGTGGATCCGGGGCATATATCAGAAAAAGATTTTAATCAGGCCATGAATCTTTCCAATGAAAAGAATATTTCAATTGAAGATATTTTATTGGATCGCGGTTTGATTAATGATGGACAATTGGGGCACATTATTGCCGAGTTTATCGGCGTGCCTTATGTTAATTTAAGAAAAGAAAAAATTGACGACATGGTTTTAAATCTTATTCCAGAGATAATTGCCAAGTCCAAAAAAATTATTATTTTTTATGAAGATGAAAATGAAATTAAGGTAGGAATGATGGATCCGCAAGATTTAGAAATTATTCATATTTTAGAAAAAAAATTTAATCGTCAAATTATTCCGTATTATATCACCAAAAATGATTTTTTAGAAAATTTATCAAGGTATAATGTGGGTATTGATGAGGAAGCATCTTCGGTGCTTGCTAAATTGCAGGACAATAATTTGGATATGGATGAAAAAAATAAAGCTAATGTTAGAATGGTTGAATTATTATTAGAGCATGGACATTATAGCAAGGCGTCCGATATTCACATTGAGCCGTATAAAAAAATAGTGATTGTGCGTTTTAGAATAGACGGGGTTTTGCATGATGTATTGGAAATTCCTAAAAATTTGCTTTCATTAATAATTTCCAGAATAAAAATACTTTCCAAAATGCGGATAGACGAGCATTTTGCCGCTCAAGACGGGAAGTTTCAATTTAAGGTGAAAAATGATCAGATTGATGTGAGAGTTTCTATTGTTCCGATTACGGAAGGTGAGAATGTAGTAATGAGGCTTCTTTCAACTAAGAGTAGAAAGATGGACTTGGACAGCTTGGGGCTGGATAGCGCCGATCTTGATAAAATTAAAAAGGCTATTAAGAGTCCTCATGGCATGATTCTGGTTACTGGGCCAACAGGATCCGGTAAGACGACTACTATTTATGAATTTTTAAAGATTTTAAATACCAAAGAAATCCATATCGCCACCATTGAAGATCCGGTAGAATATGATATTGAGGGAATAAGTCAGATACAAGTTAACAAAAAAACAAACCTAACATTTGCTAATGGGCTTCGGGCGATAGTTAGGCAGGATCCGGATATTATCATGATTGGAGAGATAAGAGATCATGAAACAGCAGATATTGCTGTTAATTCTGGTCTCACTGGTCATTTGGTACTTTCAACACTGCATGCTAATGATGCGGCAACAACCTTGCCCAGATTATTGGATATGGGAATAGAGCCCTATTTAATAGCGTCTACGGTTAGGGTGGTGATAGCACAAAGATTATTGAGAAAGATTTGTGAAAAATGTCGGACATCCTATGAGCTTCCTGAAAATGAAATGATTATTGTAAGAAATAATAAAAAATTAAAAGAAATATTTAATATAAAAGAAGGGGAAGATAAAAAAATAACTTTATATAAGGGGTCTGGTTGCAAGGTTTGTGCCCATACCGGATACAGCGGAAGAATCGGCATCTTTGAGGTTTTAGAGAATCGTGAGAACATAAAAGAACTCATTATAAAAAGAGCTAGTAGCAGTGAAATTTCAAAGATGGCGCGTGCAAATGGGATGACCACCATGTTTGAAGATGGAATTCAAAAAGTTATTCAGGGCATTACTACCCTAGAAGAGGTTTTGCGGGTAGCGGAGATAGTATAGTTTTATTTTTGAGAAATAATTTAAAAAAGGGAAAAAACAATATTATGGAGGAGAATAAAAAACAAAGAAATTTTTTAAATATATCTTTTGGCGGAGTAAATTTAAAAAGCAAAATACTTTTTGCCGACAATTTAGCCACCATGTTGAAATCTGGTATGACCTTAACAGAATCTTTGATGATTATTGAGGATCAGGTGGCTGGGCGCATGAAAAAAATAGTGGGTTCAATTTTTAGGGCAGTATCTTCCGGCAATTCTTTTTCTGAATCCTTAGATGTTTTCCCTAAAGTATTTTCTTCCTTTTTTATAAATACAGTAATGGTGGGAGAATCATCTGGTAATTTGGATAGTAATTTAAGAAATATTGCAGATGAATTAAAAAGAGAGAAAGATTTTTCTGAAAAGGTTCGCGGAGCAATGCTTTACCCCTTGATTATATTAATCCTCAGTTTTGTATTGGGAGCAATTTTAGCATTTTTTGTGTTGCCGAAAATTATACCTATTTTTGCGGGGCTGAATGTTGATTTGCCGGCAAGCACCAGATTTTTAATTTGGCTTTCAGGCTTGATTGAAAATTATGGAGCATGGATTTTTTTAGGCGCGTTTTTTATAATTATTTTTTTTATATGGCTTTTTAAACAAAAATTTTTTTATCCTATATCCCACTTTGTTTTTTTGCATTTTCCCATTATGGGAAATCTTACTCATAAAAAAAATATTGCCCAGTGCGCCCGTATCCTGGGTACTCTTTTGAAAAGCGGATTAACAATTGATAAATCGCTTTTTATCGCCGGAAAAACACTTAATAATTTTTATTATCAAAAAAGTTTGTTTAAAATTGCCGAAAATATCAGGGGTGGCGGAAGTTTGTATGAAAATTTGAAAAAAGAAAAAAAATATTTCCCCAAAATGTTTATTAGTATTGTTCAGGTGGGAGAAAGATCGGGAAAACTGGAAGAAGAGCTTCTAAATTTAGAGAAATTTTACGAAGCCGAAGTAGAAGAGATAACTAAAAAACTAACCGTTATTATTGAGCCTGCTTTGTTGATAATCATTGGCGCCGTGGTCGCCTGGCTGGCACTGTCAATTATTACGCCGATTTACAAGGTTACTGGAAGACTTCATTAATTAATCCCAGGGAGTATAATTAAAGGCTATTGTAATATGTTTTTTGCGAAATTAATAAGAATAATTAACCCGGAACATGTCCCAAGTAAACAAAGTAATTTCTTGGGATTTTCAATAATAGAGGTATTAATTGTCGTTGCTATTTTTATTATCTTATCAGCTATTTCTTTGCCCTTTTACAACAATTTAAATATAGAGTTATTGGTTGATAAAACCAGAACTGATATTGTTCAAACATTGCGCTTAATTAAAATTAAAAGTGAATCCCGGGTTAATAATTCTGCACATGGAGTTTATTTTGATGCAAATACCATGACACTTTATCAGGGAAGCTCATATGAACAAAGAAACAATGATTACGATCAAGAGTTTTTAATAGATGATGTTTTGTTGGTGAATTACAACCTGTCTTCAAGTGATATTAATTTTTCTAAAGGACTTGGATTGCCGTCTGCTACAGGAACGATTCAAATTTTAAGTGATTTAATAGATGCCGCTACAACCATAAGTATAAATAATTTAGGTGTTATTGATTTTGATTAAGCAAATAAGATGTATAAAATATTTTTAAAGAATTCTGGACAATCAATTTTGGAACTAGTGATAGCGCTGGGTGTTTTTTTGATTATTATCACAGTTTTTACTGATTTTATTTATGGAAATTTTGTTTTACTGGAAAGAGGAAGTGATTATGTTCAAGCTGAGGCAATAGCCAAGGAGGAGATAGAGGCGATTAGGTCGATAAAAAAAATGACCTGGAATGAATTTTTATATAGCACTAGCAGCGTTTCAGTTTTAAATAATAGGTGGGTTTTAAATGGGGAAGGAGTAATCGGAAATGTTGGTAAGTTTTTTTATTCCTCATCTTTTTATCCTGTTTACAGAAATACCCAAAAAGATATCGTTGAAGAATTAGATGGAGAAGAGGATATTTTAACCAAAAGAATGAAAACATTTATAGAGTGGGAAACTTCAGATGGTGTTAGTGCTATCATTGAAAAAAATAGTTATATCAGCGCTTGGAATAGCAAAAAATGGTTGCAAACTAATTGGTCTGGCGGACCGGGGCAATCTATCTGGGGTGATGCGTCTAAATACGAAAGTGATGATGGCAATATTGATATTGGCATTGGCGGGCAATTAAGGATTGTTGAGGTTGCCACTTCTACTTATGTTTCTTCTGGGTACGCAATATCCTCAGCCTTTAATACAGAAAACAATTCTTCGTTTGTGGCTATTTTTTGGACAGAAAATATTCCTTTGGGGTGTGATATAAAAATTCAGATAAAAACCGCTCCAGATGCAGGGGGTATACCCGGTATTTGGTCGGCTACCTGGTCTGGTCCGGATGGGGAGGATGGCAATGAGACGGATTATTATACTGTTCAAAGTGGACAAATAATCAATGTTGACCATAATAATGATCAATGGATTAAATATAAAGTTTTACTGACTAGCGATAGTATAAACACCCCAGTTTTAAGCGAAGTTAGTTTTTATTATCAGCAATAAGTTTAGAAGGACATAAGATACAAATAGTTTGTATTTTAAAGATTTTTTATGTCTTGTATCCTTGCAATTTCCATCTTCGAAATTATTTATACTATATGTGTATAACCAAAAAACAAAATAACGGATTAAAAATTTATTCAGGGAATATGGTATATTTAAATGGTTTCACTTTAGTGGAAGCTTTAATCTATACTGCAATTATTGCTATTGTTGCCTCTAGTTTTATTTCTTTTGGTATTTTAATTTTAGAATTGAGAAGTAAAAGTGTGGCTATAGGAGAAATTAATATCAATGCCCAGAGTGCCTTAAATATAATTTCTAGTAAAATAAAATTAGCAGAAAGTGTTGGTTTTCCAACCGTGGGAGCAACTAGCAGTATTCTAGTTTTGAATATGGTTGACGGCAGTACCACGACTATGGAAATTGTTGATAATATTTTAGTTATAAAAGAGGGGGGGGTACAAATAAATATTACCAATAACAATATTTTGATTTCAAATTTAGAGTTTGTGTATATATTTTCAGATGGAAACAGCGCATCTGTAAGAATTTATTTTAATATCGCCTATAATAGCGAAATGGAGAATTATCAAAAAAACATTCAAACTACTGTAAGTTTAAGAAGATAGATTTTATCTCCAGTTTAAATTGTTTATAAAAATATGGTTTGTGTTTACAAGCAACAATCAGGAGTAGCCATGCTTTTAATAGTTGTAATTATTAGCGTGGTTTTATTGTTAACCATAAAAACAGTATCGTTCTTAGGTATTAGTAATGTGGAAATGGCGGGAATCTTTGACAAAGGCGACAATGTTTTGGTTTTTAGCGAGGGGTGTGTTGAAGAAGCTCTGCGCCGAATTCAAATAGATAATAGTTACACAGTTAGTAATTTTCCTTTGTCTATTGGCTCGGAATCTTGTATAATAAGTGTAGAGGATAATATTGGTCAAAAAATTATTACTATAGTTGGAAATACCGATAATTATTATAAAAAAATCAGAGTAATTATTTCTATAGTTGGCGAAGAAATAGCGATTCAATCTTGGGAAGAATTAACAGAGTAGTTAAATTATTAATTGTTAATAAATCATGTTTATTAAAAAATCAGTGGGTTTGGATATATCTGATCACACCATAGAAGTTGCTGAGTTGAAAAAAAGTGGTAATAATATTAGATTATCTAATTTGGGGCGTGTTCAACTGGATAAGGGCGTTGTGGTAAATGGCCGCATAAGGAATAAAACAAAATTATCCGAAACTCTTAAAAATGTATTAAAAAGCACTCAGCCAAATGCCGTCAAATCTGTTGATTTTGTTTTTGGTTTATCGGAAAGTTGTGTTTTTACGCATATTTTTAAAATAAAAAACACAAAAGAAGAAATGTTTGAGCAGGAAATTTTAAAAGAAATTAAAAACACCATCCCCATTGAAGCAAAAAGATTGCTTTATGATTACCGTATTTTTCAGCCCTATAATTACAATGTGTTCAACACATCTAATGCTGAGAAAAAAAAGGGCGATGAAGATATTTTTGTGCGCCTAGTGGCTGTAGAAAAAAATATAATTTTTGAATGGAATGATTTTTTTAAAGAGAATGGTCTAAATATTGAGATATTTGACATTGAGAGTCTGGCTACTTTTAGGGGGATGTTTGATGATTTTCCTGAAAATCCTGTGTGTATCGTGGATATTGGCGCCAACAAAACTAAAATATCAATTTTTACATTATTTGGCCTGGAATATTCATTTTTATTAAGTATAGCGGGAAATGATTTTACTGATATTGTTTCTAAATATTTTAAAATTGATTTTGAGAAAGCAGAAAAAATAAAGCAAGAGAAAGGTTTTGTTTATGAAAAAAAAGACAAAAAACTTGAAAATGAAATAAAGGAAAAATTTAAAGAAATAATCAATCAATTAAAGTTAAACATTGATTATTTTGAGGAAAAGAATAATCAGGCGGTAAAAAAGATAGTTTTTATCGGGGGAAGCAGTAAAATGAACGGTTTGTTTGATTATTTAAATTTATTAGATTTGCAGCATGAGTTTCAATTAGGTTCTCATCAATATGAAAATGTAAACTTAGAGTATATTGAAGCAATTGGACTTAATTTTAGGAATTTGGAAAAAAGATGGAAAAAAACTGATCCATGCTTTATAATAAATAGTAAGAGTAATATAAAATTATTTGAAAAAGTAAAGTTATTTTTTAAACAATAATTTAAATAAAATTTTATGAAAATAATTTGCAGAAAAAAAGGGTTTACCCTAATTGAACTTTTAATAGTAGTGGCTATTATTGCCATACTTGCCGCCCTGGCCTTTGTGGCCCTAAATCCATTAGAGCGTTTTCAGGATTCTTATAATGCCCAAAGATGGGCAGATGTGAATGCTATTATGCAGGCGATTAAGTTATATCAACTGGATAATAATGGGGTTTATATAAGCGATATTGATGATTTGACCGTCGGTTTATATTATCAAATCGGCAGCGGTGACAGTTGTAATGATACTTGTTCTAATCCAACAGTGGTTTTGCAAACCGAATGTTTGGACTTAGAAGGGTTGGTTGATGAGGGGTATTTGGCTAGCGTGCCAATTGATCCAAATGATACTAATGCCGGAGGGGACGAAACTAGGTATTATTTTATGAAAGCTAGCACGGGAACAGTTACGGTAGGAGCTTGCAGCGAGCAGCTTGGTTCGGATGCAGTTATTCAAGCAATTTCTGTTTCTCGGTAATTATTTTTTAAATTATATCAAAAAACACCGCTATTTACTATTCAAGTTTTGGATCAAATTTAAAATGGCTTTCCATGTCTTTGTTTTTCTTGGAAAACAAAGTAGGATAAAAAAGGAATAAAAGGTTTTCTAAAAATTTATTTTATCAGAGAATTCTTGAAAATAATTTTAATTCGTTTTTATTGACTGGATTATTCCACCTCTATTAAACATTGAATTAAGATTAAACTGAATAATTATTTTTTTTCAGTTCCTATTATGGGTTAGCCAATTCTTGAATAGTAAATAGCGGTGTTTTTTTTATTATAAATTTACAAATTTTAACGCAAATATACAATAATTTATTTAATTTTGTAAACAGAATATTTCTCAGGACCAATTGATAATTTGATTTGCGTGTTTATTTTTTTATGTCTATACAAATTAAAATATTTATTTTTATTGTTCTAATACTTTCCCCCTTCATGGTTTTAGCGGAAGATCTATCTCAAAAATTATCAGGCTATATCCTGTTGCAGGTAGAGCAAAACGGAGAAGCTTGGTATGTTAGTCCTGAAGATAGAATGAGGTATTTTTTGGGTCGTCCCGCGGACGCTTTTGATTTAATGCGCCGACAGGGTTTGGGTATAACCAATGTTAATTTGGAAAAAATACCAATAGGAATTAGGGGTACAGAAGAAACAGATACAGACGGAGATGGTCTTGGTGATAGTTTTGAAGAGGCGATTGGCACCGATAAGTATAAAAAAGACTCCGATAGCGATGGTTTTGATGATTTACATGAAGTACAAAATGGTTATAATTTTTTAGGAGAAGGTGCGGCGCCGATAGACATGGAATTCAGCAAGAATGCAATCGGTAAAATTTTTTTGCAAGTAGAGAACAAGGGAGAGGCTTGGTATGTGAACCCCAGGGACAACAAGCGTTATTTTTTAGGACGCCCCGCAGATGCTTTTCAAATTATGCGTGATTTGGGTCTTGGAATTTCTAATTTTGATTTGGATGAAATTTCTGCCGTTACCCCGTCGTTTTTATTATCAGACTTGGAAAAAGACATTTATAGTTTAATTAATGAGGAAAGAAGAAAAAGAGGACTTCAATTCTTAAAGTGGAATAATGATTTAGCTGTTACTGCCCGAAGGCATTCCAACAATTTGTCTTTAGAAAATAGTAAATTTACCGGTTTTGGGGTTAGCTGTGATTATCCTCTAATTCATCATGAGGGTTTTTATGGAGGGATATATAACAGTGAAAGACTTGCCAGTGACGGAATCTATTATTTCAGCAAGACTGGTGAGAATATAGCCCTGCTTTCCGGAGTGGCCCATAAAATATCTTTTTGGGAAGGAAATGGAATAAAAGAAAAGATAGAAGAATGTCAGATTACCAGGAGCGCTTGGGATCAGGAGATTAAAGATGCTATCCATGAAACCGAAGACGAAGCTCAAAAAATAGAAATGTTGAAAAAGGAAATAGAAAAGAGAAAAAATGAATTTCAGAAAAGTGTTATGGTAAATATTGTTGAATCAGTTTGGTTGACAAGAGAATCTTTGGCAATGAAGACTGTGGATGGTTGGATGAATAGCGATGGACACCGTAAGAATATTCTGGAAGGAGATTTTGACGAAACGGGAATAGGGGTTTCTTATATTAATGGGTATTTTATTTCTACGCAAATTTTTATAAAACGCGCTGATTGCGGATTTAAGAATGGAGTATGCTGCGAGAAAGAAGGGTATTATCCTTACTGTTATATTCCACTGGAATGCAATCAAAAAGATATATGTTTATAACATGATTACGCACTTGCATTTTTTAAAGTTTAATTTTAAAAAATAAAAAAGCCCTGATATTTTATCAGGGTTTTTTAAATCGTATAGGAATTTTCCCCCTAACCCCATATCTGTTATATGGCTTCATCTTATGGGGGATCTCCCGAAGGGGGATTATTTTTTACTATTTGAAAAGATAAAAGTGACTAATATTAAACATTCTGTAATTCACCACGCCAAAGGCGGACTTCAAAAAGCCTTTCAGGCTTTTCTTGAATTTTAATGAGTTTTATCCATACCCCCATATCTGCTATAGTTGCTACTTTCTTCTTTTTGTTTAACATCATAATTAATTTCCACGGAATGCGGCTTGGTCTGCATTTTTCTGGTTTCCAGTATTCCGTCGTTATTTTTATCAATGATGCTGATTCTTTTTTCTCCCTCGTCATAATCTATTCTAAAGGATTTTTTTTCAATTAAGTATTCAAAGATCATTCTTCTGGAGGCTTCATTGACAATGAATAGTTCCAAAACTTTTCCATTGATAACAATGTTGTCAAAAGAAAGTTTTTGGTATTCTTCATTTAGTCTGTAAAATTCTACCACCCTTCCCTTGATATCTCCGTATTTATTATCTTTTTTGTGGTAGCGCAATGCCATGTATTCAACTTGAAGGTTGTTCTTTTTATCATGGTCATGATTTTGGGCAATTGATTCATCTTTGGCGTGTTCTCTTTTTTTGTATTTCACAAAAATTTCAAAATCACCATGTTGATAGTCAATCGGTTTATCCCAACCTTTTTCATTAACCTCTTCTTGTGCTATCTCAATTTTTCCGGGTTGCGCAAAATAAGCTTTCATTTTTTGTTCATTGTAGGTGAATTTTTTTTCTTCTTTTCTGCCATTTATGGCCTTTTTTAAAGTCTCTTGTTGGTTTTTTTGAAAGTCTTCTATAGAGGAGATATATACTACACTAAATTCATCTGGTATTCCAAATGACGGATCGCCTGGGCGATCTAGGTCTATAGACAGTATACTCATATTATCACTATCTATTTTGTGATAAATACTGATGATTGGATATTTTTCCGCTTTACCATCCGGATCTAGGCGGAAAATATGCAGATAGTCGCCCTTTTTGTCGCTATCAATATCAGTAATCGTGATTATTAGCTTTACTTTTTTTGTTTCCCAGATTTTTTTGTGGATTTTGTCTTTGTCAGGATAGTCGGGATTATCCACTTCTTCCATCCATGTTTTTTCAATGATTGCTTCTTCCAGTGTTTTAGCCCTTTTGTTTTCTAGCGCCCTCTTTACATATTCGGGTATAAAATTAGTTTCTTTTTCCAGATCGGTTCCGGGATACAGAACGACATTATCGTTCTTCCATTTTTTAAAATTTTCCATTTGTTCTACATTAATGCCTATCATTTTGCACCATGCAATATATTGGCATATCCTTGTATACCGACTGGCATTTTCTTCTAGGATTGTTTTTTGATATTCAATTCTCTTTTTGATTTCCGGATGATTTTTTAAATATTTTCCAATCTCGCTGGATGGATTTGTCTGGCGCGGGTCAAGCAGGGTGTTGGTGGTTTCCAGTAGGTCGTTTATTTGTTTCAGTTTTTCTTCTACTGAAAAAGCCTCATAATTAATGGCGTAGCCACTGTTGCCGTTTTCATCTATTTCAATGATCATTTTTCCATTGGAATCTTTTCGAGCTTTATCTTTTAGTATAACTTGTGCCGCACCAGTGTCAGCCTCATATTCATTCATTCCATAAGTTTCTTTGAATATTTTTTTTGCCTCTTCTTCTAATGTTCCACAGGAACATAAACAAAAAAGCAATAGAAACGATAAGCTAAATATTTGGTATTTTTTCATTTTATCCCTCCTCTCGCATCATTTCTACCATATCATAGACATGTATCTCTATTTGGGGAAGAGAAATAATCCCCTGATTTAGCATGTCGTTAAAGATGCGAAGCAAGTCTTCGTTGTTGCGATATGAAATATTAAGTATCCGGGCGCATGTTTTGGCCATGGAGATTATCATGTCTTGTTTTTTGGCTTCCTGTCTGTTTTTGTCTTTATCTTTGCCAAGATTGCTTTTAGCTTTTTTAAGAACTTCATTAATTATATTATCATTTTCCATGAGCCATTCTTGAGTTTTTTCCGGTCCGCCTAAAAGCGAGAAAGCATTTTTAGCATAAAAGAAAAGTTTATACCCACCATTTTTGTCCTGCATGTCGTCATTTAGACAGGCATAGAAAAATGGATTGGCATAAAATTCCGGTAAAAATCTATCAAGGATTATTTCTCTGTAATTTGTTTTTATTTTTTCCGTTTCTTTCCAGTATTCATTAAATAATTCCGGATCAGTAATTTTTATATTATTTACCGTAACATCAAACATATCATTCATGGCTTTTTGGATATCAAAACCGGTAGTCACCCGAGCAATTTTTCTTGTGGGAGCTTGATAGGGATGAAACATCATTGAATTTGCATAGCCATATCTCTCTATATATGACGCCCAAAGTTCTTTGTCAAAAAATGATCCAAGAAGCAGGCCCTGAAAGTGAATATTTCTGTGCCACTGTTCATGAGTGGATGTGTCACCGAATTTATTATATTCATTAATCAGGGCAGCCGGATGATAATAGATGATGCCGCTGTCAGCGAGTGAAAGCCCGAATATTAAATAACCGTCGCCTCCCATGGGGGAGATAACCACTTCTTTGGGAATAAAGTCGGTAAACTTGGGTTTGGGTGGTATAAACATGAGCTCATCGGCCGGAATATTAGAATCAATTTTTGCTAATTTTTCTTCCAGAGAATCTCCTGCCTTCAATGTGCCAAAAATAATCAACTGTCCTTCTATTTTTTTAACTACTTTATCTCTGGCGTCTGTCGTAAGATTTGTTAAATACTCTGCACTTTCCACTATTTTGTTGGCCCATGTGAATTTTATTTTTTCAAATTCTTGAATGCTTACTTCTTGGGTTTGGCCATTGTGGAAATAAAATATTTTTTCGTTTAAGAAGCGGTATTCATTCATGGTGATAGGAAATTCGGCATTTCTATTTGGAACTTTAACCGTAAAAGATATTCCTTGTCCCACCACATATAATGAACTTTCCCGATAATTGGAAAAAACATAGTTTTGGATATCTATCCATCTGGAAAATATTTCTGTTGGTTCAGCATCTTTTTTGATGCAGGGCCATTTTTTTACATATTCGGGGAGTTTTTCTTCAATAAAACGTTCCATATTGGGATGCGCTTCAATCACTACCGTTGAGTGCGGATCGTAAGATGGCGTAGCTGATGCTGCCGGGCAGATGATCCACAAGGCAAAAATAGCAGTAAGTATAAATAGTTTTCTCATAACATACCTCCTGTTATTGAGTGGTTTTCCGGTCTTTTATTAAAAATCGGATTGGTTTTCAAGTTGGTTGGTTGATGGCTTGCGTTTTAAATCCTGTAATAATCATGAATTGGCTTTTGCCTCCGTTTCAAATCATTGATTTATATTAAATTGTCAAAGTCCAGAAATTTTTAAAATAAAACCTGAAACAAGAGTTTTTCCTCCTTTATTTCAGGTTGTTATAAATTTATTCTATTATATTAAATTTACCAACTTTAAGATAATGCGTCAATAGCTGAAAAGCAAATAAAACATATATTGTTTTAATTTTATTTAAATTTTATCAGAATATAGGAATAATTTAATAGTGTTGATTTATCTCTTATTTTTTTATATAATTAAAACACAATTAAATATATTTATCATGATTGCGGTGAGAGATCTGGCTCTGCGACCCGCTGGCAACCATCTTTAAGAAAGTTTAAAGAAAGGTGCCCCATCCAGCCCTAAGAAGGGAGAGATAAAGGTCGATTTTTTATTGCGAATAAAAAAGTAAATCTTTCCCAAAATTTATATCAGGGAAAGTTTTTTATTATTTAAAAAATAAGAATATGAATTATCAAACAAAAATTTGTACAGTAGAAAGCGTTACCTCTGGCCATCCGGACAAGGTATGCGATCAAATTTCTGACGCTGTTTTAGATGCGTGCCTAAAAGAAGATCCAAAGAGCCGCGTGGCGATTGAAACTTTCGGCGGCCATGGCCTAGTGGTGGTCGGCGGAGAGCTTACTACCAATGCCGATATCGACGCTAAAAAAATTGCCCAGGATGTTTATACCGGTATCGGTTATAATGAGCCGCTTGAGATTTTAACCAGAATAGTAAAACAATCGCCCGATATCAGCCAGGGGGTAGACACCGGCGGCGCAGGGGATCAGGGCATTATGTACGGTTATGCTACGAACGAAACGAATGAATATCTGCCCGAGGGAGTTGTTCTTGCCCATAAATTAAGCCGCGGGCTTGAAGATTTGCGCAGGAGCGGGATAAACTGGCTAAGGCCGGACGGCAAATCACAGGTGACGCTTAAAGACGGCCGGGTAAAAACAGTCCTGATAAGTACGCAGCACACCCAAGATGTTTCTCAGGAAGAGATAAAAAAAGTATTAACAGAAAAATTAATCAGGCCGATTATAAAAACTGAAGATATTGAGATTTATGTAAATCCCACAGGCATGTTTTTGCAGGGCGGATTTGAGGCTGATACCGGTCTTACGGGGCGAAAATTAATGGTGGATACTTATGGCGGGCTTATTCCGCACGGCGGCGGATGCTTTTCGGGCAAAGATGCGACTAAGGTGGACCGCAGCGCCGCGTATATGTGCCGCTTTGCGGCTAAAAATATCGTAGCTAACGGTTTGGCTGATAAGTGCCTGGTGTCGGTTGCTTATGCTATCGGCATGGAAAAGCCATTGATGGTGGAAGCCGTGAATGAAAAAGGAGAAAGTTTGAGCGAGATTGTAAATAAAAATTTTGATTTCCGTCCCCCGGCAATTATTGAAAGACTTGATTTGCGCCGGCCAATATTTCAACAGACAGCCAGCTACGGGCATTTCGGCAAAGAGGGGCTGCCCTGGGAGGAGATGGTTGAAATATAAATGAAATAAGTAATATTGAAGTGTTTAACCGTAAAAATAAAATGTTTAAAAGGTGAAAACGTAAAATTAACATGGAAAATACTAGAATTAATGCTAATATTAATTCTAGTATTTTTTTGTTTGCGTATTTTGGTGGACATAATATATTTTTTATGTTAAGTTTTATAAAATTTTAGGAGAAATTCATCAAAAACGCTCTTTAAAAATTATTTATAAATATATAACAAAACGGAGGTAATTTGCCATGAAACGATTTTTTGTTTGTTTAAGTATTTTTTTGTTTGTTTTTTCAGGTATTGCTATTGCTGAAGAAAAAGCAAAAGTCCCCAATTTGAAGATACCATCAGCCGAGGTCTTAAAATCTGTTAATCAGGAATTGGTTACAGCTACAGTGGGAGATCCTAAAACTTTTAATCCAATCACTTCATCAGAAACATCTTCTTCGGCTATTTATGGTTATGTATTTGAAGGTTTGATTGAACAAGATCCGATTACTTTGGAGTTTGAACCGAATTTAGCAAAAAGATGGGAAGTGGATAAAAGCGGTTTAATTTGGACTTTTTATTTGCGTGATGATGTGAAGTGGAATGATGGTCAGCACAAATTTACCGCCAAAGATGTTTTGTTTACCTTAAATGCTATTTACGGCGTTCCTAACGGTATGCAGGATATTTTAACGATTGATGGTAAAAAAATAGAAGCTAAAATTATTAATGATTTTACTATTCAGTTTATTTTACCAGTAAGATTTGCTCCATTTTTAAGCGTAATGCAATGGCCTATTTTGCCGGAGTTTGTCCTGGGTGAGAGTTTGAAAAACGGTACTTTTGAAAGCCAGTGGAATATATCTACTAATCCTAAAAAACTTATTGGTACCGGACCCTATAAATTAGTTGAATATGAATCAACTCAACATGCTAAATATGAGCGCAATCCCCACTACTGGAAGAAAGATGAAAAGGGCAATAAATTACCATATATAGAAAAGAGAACTATTTTAATAGTTCAAGATGCCAATACTGCTTTTTTAAAATTTAAAAAAGGTGAAACTCATTTTTACAGTCCGTCTCCGGAATATGTAGCGGAGTTGGAAGATAATCAAGATAAGTTAAAAATTGTGGTAAAAGAAATCGGAATTGGTCTTGGTGTGGAATTTTTAGTCTTTAATCGCAATCCTAAATATTACAAGAAAGAAGATAAGAAAACCAATCCAAAGTTATTGTGGTTTGAAGACTTGAATTTTCTTAAAGCCGTTAACCATGCTATTGATAAGGAGAGTATTATTGTTTCAGTGCTTTACGGCATGGGTAAAATAGCACCGGCTATTATTGCTCCCAGTAATCACATTTTTACCAATAAGGATTTAAAGGATTATAAATATGATCCGGATTTAGCTGAAGAAATATTGGAAAAAGCGGGTTATATTGATCGTGATAATGATGGAATCAGGGAAGATGAAAATGGTAGTAAGTTGGAATTTGATTTATCAACCAATGCCGGTAATAATACCAGAGAAAAATTATGTTCCATAATCAAACAAGATTTAGAGGATATAGGAATTAAAGTTAATTTTCGTCCGCTAGAATTTAATACTCTTGTTCAAAAGCTTATGGATAATTATGAGTGGGACGCGATTGTTATCGGGCTTACCGGTGGTTCAGAACCTCACAATGGCGCTAATGTTTATAAATCAAGCGGCAAATTGCATGTGTGGAATCCGGCACAGGAAAAACCAGCCACAAAATGGGAGGAGGAGCTGGATAGGCTTGTAAGTCAGGGCGCGCAAGAACTGGATTTGGAAAAAAGAATAAAGATCTACCACCATCTGCAAGAGATTTTGCATGAAAATTTACCATTCATAGTTTTGCCGCGCAGCATCAGCTATACGGCTTACAATAAAAATATAGAAAATTATTTCTCAACAGTTTTCGGAACTTATAAATTAGAAAGAATTTTTTTAAATAAATAAGCGCACACAAGCATACCCTCAAAATCGAGGGTATTTTTATTTGCTTTTTTTATTGACAAATAACTGTATTTTATGAGAATATATACCACTACAGTTCTTTAAAATTTTAATTAAAATAAACAAATCTTGAACTTTTATAAGGAGAATCAGTTATGAAGAGTTTTTTACTAAAAAGGTTGATACAAATCCCTTTTATTTTGTTATTAATTTCGTTTATGTCGTTTATGGTCTTGCAGCTGGCTCCTGGTGATTTTTTTACCGCCATGCAGATGAATCCGCAAATATCCGCGGAAACCATAGCTGAAATGAGTGCAAAGTATGGTTTTGATAAGCCTTTAATGGTGCAATACATTCTCTGGCTTAAAGGAATTGTATGCGGAGATTTTGGACAAAGCCTGAGTTATCATGTATCAGTAGTGCAGTTAATTGGTTCCAGATTGGTCAGTACGGTAATTTTGAGTTTTTGTTCCATTTTATTCACTTGGGTATTAGCTTTTCCATTGGGTGTTATTATCGCTCTCAAAGCCAACACAATTTTGGATAGGGGCTTATCATTTTTTGCTTTTTTGGGTATGAGTATGCCGTCATTCTTTTTTGCTTTTTTACTTTTGCTATTAGCTCTGCACACCGGATGGTTTCCGATTGGCGGAACTTTTTCTTCTGATTATTTTGATTTGTCTTTATGGGGAAAAATAATTGATCGAGGAAGGCATTTGGTAATTCCGGTACTTGTTTTAGGACTGGGCGGAATGGGATCGCTGATGCGCGTGATGCGTACTCAGGTATTAGAGATAGTAAACGCTGATTTTGTTAATGCTGCCAGAGCTAGAGGTTTATCTGAGTGGAGAGTGATACTGAAACACGTGGTACGCAATGCTATTAATCCGTTTGTAACCGGAATAGGTTATCTTTTTGGAGCATTAGTTAGCGGAGCAGCATTGGTGGAGATAGTGCTCAATCTTCAGGGACTTGGAACATTGGTTTTAACCGCAGTCCAATCTCAAGATCAGTTCGTAATCATGGGGGTGCTTTTGATCTCTGGATGCCTGCTCTTGGTGGGTGTATTAATCGCTGATATTCTGCTCACCTTGGTTGATCCTAGAATTACTTTCAAAAAGCTGGAGGGGTAAAATGAAAGGAATATTGTCTTTATACAAACAAATGCACCTCACGGCTAAAATTAGTTTTTGGGGTATATTAATTCTTTATTCGGTAACTTTAATGGCGCCTATTCTGGCTCCCTATGATTATGCCGAGCAGCATCGCAAGCATCCACATGCACCGATTACTAAAATTCATTTTATACATCAGGATGAAAATGGCAGTAAGATTGGATGGCCGTATGTATGTCAATACAAGTTAACAGATGTGAAAAGGCGTATCTATAAAGAAGATGTAAACAAGAAATACGCTATTCAATTTTGGACAGAAGATAATCGTTTATTCGGTACGGAAAAAAGAGGAAAAATATTTTTGCTCGGTACTGATTCTGTCGGTAGGGATATTTTTTCCCGCATACTTTACGGAGGAAGAATCAGTTTAACGATTCCTTTGGCCGGTGTGTTTATCAGTTTGTTTTTTGGCCTTTTGATTGGATCGGTATCCGGGTATTTCGGCGGATTGACCGATGATTTTGTTATGGGCATGTGTTTGATTATTATGTCTATCCCCGGATTTCCGTTATTGATTGTGCTCGCCGGGGTAATTCCGTCCGGAGTGTCATCGGCCATGACATTTTTAATGATTGTGGTAATTATGAGTTTTATCGGCTGGGCAGGGCTCGCACGCGTAATACGAGGAATGACCGCATCTACCAGAGAGCAGGATTTTGTTACGGCCAGTAAGGCTCTGGGCGCTTCTCATTGGTGGATTATTACCCGCCATATTCTTCCCTCTGTTTTGAATTATGCAATTATTTCTGCTTCAATGAGTATTCCCGGGTATATTATGGGAGAATCGGGACTCTCTATGATCGGTCTTGGAATTCAGGAGCCGCAAGCCAGTTGGGGGAATATGCTGTCAGAAGCTATGAAAAATGTGCAGATATTAAGCAGCCAGCCGACGCTGCTGGTTCCGGGGTTAATGATTTTGTTTACGGTGATGTATTTTAATTTTCTGGGAGATTTTCTGCGCGATTTTTATGATCCTCGAACAAAAAGAAGCCTAGGATGATATAAGGAGATAAAATGTTATTACAAGTAAAAGATTTAAAAACACATTTTTTTATACAGGGAAAAACCGTAAAAGCGGTTGATGGAGTCAGTTTTGATATAGATAAGGGAGAAATTTTGGGCATAATCGGAGAATCTGGTTGCGGTAAAAGTGTATCGGCTATGTCTATTCTGAATTTGGTTCCGAAATCTGCCGGAAGGGTAGTGGGCGGAGAGATATGGTATAAAGACAAAAATTTGCTTGATTTTTCACCAAAAGAGATGCAAAAAATCCGAGGAAATGAAATTTCTTTGATTTTTCAGGAGCCGATTCAGGCCCTTGATCCCGTTTATACTATCGGCAACCACCTTTATGAAGCTTTGAGCGCTCATCAAAAGATATCCAAAGAAGAAGCGCGGGTTAAAGCTGTTGAATTGTTGCGATTAGTTGATATTCCTTCTCCGGAAATACGCATGGGGGAATATGCCCACCAATTTTCTGGAGGTATGGCCCAAAGAGCCATGATTGCTATAGCACTAGCTTGTAATCCTCATCTTTTGATTGCTGATGAACCGACCACTGCCTTGGATGTAACCATTCAGGCCGGTATTTTAGACTTGATTGTTGACTTGAGAAACAGGCTTGATCTTGCAATTATCTTGATTACCCATAATCTGGGGATTGTAGCTCAAAACGCTGATCGTATCTGTATTATGTATGCAGGGCGAATTGTAGAACAGGGAAGAACCGCAGATATTTTTAAAAATCCCAGCCACCCCTACACACAGGAATTGCTTCGAGCGGTCCCCAGGCTTGATTTGGATAATCAAAAATTACAAGAAATAGAAGGTACGGTTCCCAATTTGGCAGATTTACCAGAGGGGTGTAAATTTCATCCTCGTTGCCGCTTTAAAACCGATAAATGCACAAAAGAAGAGCCACTATTTTTGAAAGTTGGAGAAAAGCATCAAGTGAAATGTTTTTTAAGGGGGCGCGAATGAGTTTGCTTAAAGTAGAAAATTTAAAGAAATATTTTTCTTTAAATAAGGGATGGTTTAAAAAAGGAAAACTCTTAAAAGCTGTTGATGATATCAGTTTTGCATTAAATGAAAGAGAAACCCTGGGAATAGTAGGGGAGTCTGGGTGCGGTAAAACCACTGCAGCTAAAACTATTTTAAGGCTGTATGATCTAACCGATGGTCGTGTTGAATTTCAAGGAAGAAATCTCCATGATTTATCCCGAAAAGAGACCAAAGAAGCCAGAAAAGATATGCAAATTATTTTTCAAAATCCGGTTTCCTCATTGGATCCCAGAATGAAAATTAGGGATATTGTCGGTGAGGGGCTCGATATTCATGGTTTAACCGAAAATAGAGCAGAAAAAATAGTATCGGTTTTGGAAAGGGTCGGTATTTCTTCCGACTACATAGATCGTTATCCGCATGAATTTTCCGGCGGACAAAGACAAAGAATCGGTATTGCCCGTGCATTAATACTTGAACCAAAAATGATAATAGCTGATGAGCCGGTATCTGCTTTGGATGTGTCTATGCAGGCCCAGATTATTAATCTACTGAAAGAACTTCAAGAAGAGTATAACATGGCTTATTTATTGATTGCACATGACCTGAGTGTTGTGAAGCATGTTAGCCATAGGATAGCAGTAATGTATCTGGGAAAGATTGTGGAACTTGCAGAGGCTAAAGATCTTTGCAATAACCCGCTTCACCCTTATACCCAGGCCCTTTTGTCAGCAGTACCTGTTCCTAATCCGGAAATAAAAACCAAAAAATTGATATTGAAAGGCGATATCCCCAGTCCGCTTAATCCGCCCGCAGGGTGTCGTTTTCATACGCGTTGTCCATTGGCAAAAAATATATGCACAAGAGAAGAACCACAAAGACAAGAAATAAATAATCATCAGGTTTTTTGCCATTTATTAAGTTAGAATTATCAAAATAAAGGAGAAATATTTTGGAGGACAAAAAAGAAAATATAAAAAAAGAATTAGGTAAAAATACGGCATTATTGGTTTATATTCTGCAAGGACTTGCTTTTTTTTCCGTTTTGACGGTCATTGTCGGCGCGATTATTAATTATGTGAAAATGAAAGATGTGCGAGGCACTTGGCTGGAATCTCATTTCCACTGGCAAATCAGCACATTTTGGTGGGGATTTATCCTATGGCCATTAATCGGATTTTTTCTTTTGATATATCCTTCAGGAATTGCAGTTATAATATCTGTTGATTTAATATCTGTTATAGCGATTATTTTATCGGGATTAATATTTTTTGCAGATACAATTTGGGTGATTTATAGAATTATAAAAGGATTGATTTTTTTGAACAAAGAAAAAGAAATATAATAAAAAAACGCTTTGAAATAATTCAAAGCGTTTTTTATCGCATAGGAATTTTCCCCCTAATCCCATATCTGTTATATGGCTTCATCTTGTGGGGGATCTCCCGAAGGGGGATTATTTTTTACTATTTATCAAGAGTAAAAGTGTTTAATATTTAGATACTCCATTATTCACCACGCCCCCGTCTGGGGCGGGCATGGAAAGGCGCTGTGTCCCGCCTCAGGCGGAGACTTTAAAAAGCTTTTCAGGCTTTTCTTGAATTAGGAATTTTATATCAGGATTGGTTAATTTAAATTTTCATAAAAATAAACAATAGTTTCTATCCCTTTAAACAATCTGTCTATTCCGAAATGCTCATTGGGGGAATGGATGGCATCTGTATCAAGCCCAAAGCCCAGCAACAGCGGAGTTGCGCCCAGCACCTCATTAAAAATATTAGTAATCGGTATGCTGGCGCTGCCGCGAACCGACAGCGGTTTTTTGCCAAAAGCTTTTTTATAAGCATCGCTTGCCGCTTTGTATTCCTGAGAGTTGGTGGGTGTGAGCAAGGCAGCAGAAGCGTGAAAAGTTTTAATATTCACTCTCACTGATTTTGGGGCAAGAGATTTAAAATATTTAATAAAATTTTTTTTGATTATTTTAGGATTTTGACCAGGAACAAGGCGCATAGAAATTTTAGCATGAGCTTTAGATGGAATTACTGTTTTTGATCCCTCTTCTATGTATCCGCCCCAGACGCCATTTACATCCAGGGACGGCCTTGTACACAATCTTTCCATGGTACTGAATCCGTCTTCGCCCTCTATATCCGTTATGTTAATTTGTTTTTTGTATTTTTTTAAATTAAAGGGAATCTTAGTGATTTCATTTTTTTCTTTCAAAGAAAGCTTTACCCCATCATAAAAACCGGGGATAGTTATTTTTTTATTTTTATTTTTTAATTTTGCAATCATTTCGCAGAGTGTATTAATTGGATTAGCTACAGCTCCGCCATAAAGCCCAGAATGCAGATCCCTATTTGGACCTATTATTTCAACCTCAAAGTAAGCCAGACCTCGAAGTCCGGTAGTAATTGAGGGGGTGTTTTCATTTAGTATTTCAGTGTCAGATATAAGAGTTGTATCAGCTTTTAATTTCTGCTTGTGGTCGCGAATGAATTTTTCCAGATTAACAGAACTGATTTCCTCTTCTCCCTCTATGACGAATTTTATATTGGTATGCATTTTTTTTTCTTTTAAAAGATACTCAAAAGCTTTAATATGGATAAAGACCTGTCCTTTGTCGTCAGATGATCCACGAGCGTAGATTTTATTATTTTTTATAATTGGCTTGAACGGAGGGTTTATCCATAGGTTTATCGGATCTACGGGTTGGACATCATAGTGTCCGTAAACAAGCACAGTCGGCAGCTTTTTATTAATTATTTTTTCGCCATAAACAATGGGATGTCCGGAGGTGGAAAAAGTTTTTATATTTTGGCCTCCTGCTTCTTTTAATTTGTCCGCGACAAATTTAGCGGTTTTAGCGACATCTTTTTTATATTTTACTTGCGCGCTAACCGATGGAATACTTAAAAATTCCAATAGTTCACCTAATATTCTTTTTTTGTTTTGTTTGAGGTATGATTTTATATTTGTCATAAATTTGGAATTAATTACAGGTTATTTTTAGTTGTTTTAATTATAAAAAGAGGTTATTTTTATTATAAAACAAATTATTAAAAATAAAAACCCTGAAATTTATATCAGGGTTTAAATTTTATTCTTCAATTTTTTGCATTTCCAGCACGAAATTATACGGATCATCTTTGTATATAGCAATTGATTTTTGGATGCCAAGCCTTTTGACCGTTTCAATGCCTTTTTGGCGATACTTATATTGGGGATACTTGTTCTTATGATTTATATCTGCCTGTCTTATTTCCACGGGAAGAGAGTAGTTATTTTTTTGAAAAAATTCGTTAAGTAGCAGATCAACGATTCCGCCGACTAAAGCTTCTTCTACTCGAAAATAAACATGCATGAGGCGCAGAGCATCAGTGGGATTCGAGTCGCTTGTTTTTTCCAATGTATTTACAATGTATTTATCAGTATATTCTCCGATAAGATAATGAAGAGACTCTTCTATTGGAATTGATAGCAATGTATAAGTGTTTCTTGTATCGGTTTGCCAGATAGAAAGGGGCGTTCTTTCTGCTATGAATTTTCCATCTTTATTCATGTAAATTTGACAGGTAACTGATCCTAGCATATTTGATCCCATGCTCCCCGCAAACCAATAAGGAATTTTTTTGTCACCGGAGAAAAAAACGCATCGGACGCGGAATTTTTTTGTTAGATTGTTGACAATCAGGGCAGTATTGTTTTTTTTCAGCTTTACGGCAGGATAATCGGAGTCAGCATATATTATTTGATCAATCGGAAGTTTAATTTTGTATTTTTCAAGTACGAATTTATTTATATCGCCGATATATTCGGAATAGGCGCTTTTAAATTCCGGTCTTGATTCAGGTACATAAGCGTAAGAGGTTTTTACTTCCCGAAAATAGATTTCAACTTTTTCTGTCCGAAGATTTTTTTTAAGTTTTTCCATTAAGGCGTCGTTTTTTTGGATATAGTTAATAATAAACAACTGTACCTCCAAATCTTCGCCTTCCTGATAATCCCAAAGAGTATATTCAGGCTCCAGTAATGACTTTGCTTGGGCATATTGCTCCAGTGCCTGGAAATATCCAGGTGTTGGTTTAGGGCTTTCTGTGGGTTCAATTTTTATTGCCTGTTTATGGACGCTGCATCCAAAGAAGAATATTATAATAAATACTACCAAATTATTTTTTTTCATTTTTTAACATCCTTTGTAGTTCTGGTATTCGGCTTTTGTGGATTACCAATAATTCATAGTTGCGTTGGATTATTTTTTCTACCGGTGGAAAATTTATTTCCATGATTTTATTTTTATCAATTCGGAAGAACCTAAATCCCATTTTTTTACTAATACCTATTACCGGATTAGAGTCCCAGGGGGTTTCATAATTTTTTTCTAAAAGAAGTCCACCAACCTCACTTTTCCATAGCAGGCTAAATGAAGTGCCAATGCTTCCATTAACAACTGTAATATTTTTAAACAAATCAATAATAATTTGGGATTGTTTAGTATGTTTTTTGGGTTTATTGCGGATCAGTATATACTGTTCCGCAATGCTTAGATCGGGGCATATTTCCAATTTTACAGCCTTGTCACAGCCTCCAGTTTGATAAATACGCCAAATATTTTGCGAGCATGGTCTGAATCCGAATAATTCTTGAGTATTAATATCGGCAATGAAAACAGCTATAATTTCATCTTCAATAACCAAAGATATCATGGTGGATACGCCCTGTGATTGCCGGCGGCTAAAAGCCTTGGTGCCATCCAGAGGATCAACTGTAAAATATATTTTGTGTTTGGTTTTGTGCTGTATTATTAATTCTTTTTCTTCGGCAATGATGCCGAAATTCGGGAAATTTTCTTGTAATAATTTGATGTATATTTTTTGTGCTTTGCGATCAGCACTGGTAACTAGGTCATTAAAATTGCCGTCATAGCCAGTTTTGGTTTCTTTTTCAAAAATGAATCTTTCTTCACGGATAGCATTAGCAACCCTTCTGACGATTTCTTTCATAATAATACCGATGCTATGTGAATTATATCCAAGAATTTTTTCTAAGTTTCTCATTCATACCCCCTTCCTTAAATTTATTGTTAAAGATCATTAATATATCACCTTAACATGTTTATTGTGGGGTGTAAATCTTGACAAAATAATATATTTATGATAAGGTGTTGAGTTGTATTTTAGAAAATAATTCATAACACAAAAAGTTGGAAAGGAGACGGGAATGACTGAAAAAGAAGAAAAAAGCGGGGATGAAAAAATCATAGAGCTTCAAGTTGCGCTGGAAAAAGCTTTAAGGCAGGTAGAATTTCATAGAAATGAGACTAAAGAGGTTTTGGGTGGCATGAAAGCGCGTATTGATGCGGAAGTAATCAATAGAACCATTGAGGCGCGGAAAGATTTATATCGGAAATTATTTCCGGTTGTTGAACTTTTGAAGCTTACATGCGCCTCTATTAACGACAATGCGAGATTTGAAGACATAAGGAGTGGCGTAGACATGGTTTACCAACAAATGTTGACCCTGTTGAATATTTTTAATATTGAAAAAATAAAGACCGTGGGCGAGAAGTTTGATCCGAATTTTCATGAAGCAATAATGCAGGATGGTTCCGGTAAATTCCCCAAAAATATTATCGTTCAGGAATTCGAATCTGGTTTTATTCTTGATGGCAAACTCTTGAAGCCGGCTAAGGTTTCTGTGTCAATGTAATAAGAAAATAAATAATCCAAGGTAGAACACCTTGGATTTTGTATTACAAAATATCATTGTGAGCAAAGAGTAGGAAGGGTGGTAATTTACCGGATTGTCATCCGCTCCCCATGGGTCTCCCTGTAATAATATATATTTAATTGATTATTTTTCAAATTCTTCCCGCCATTTTTTTATGCTTTCAAAAAATCTTTCTTTATTTTCTTCTTTTATTGATTCACCGGGAGGCAGTACTTCGCGCAGGGGATTTGTTTTAACGCCGTTTTTTAACATTTCGTAGTGAAGATGAGCGCCGGTGGAAAATCCGGTAGAGCCGACATAACCTATTATATCTCCCTGTTTTACTTTTTGTCCGCGCTTTACTATTATTCTGGATTGATGCGCATAGTTGGTAGAATAAGTGCCGTTGTGCCGTATACTGGTCAGATTGCCATAGCCGGCGCTGCTCCATCCGGCAAAAGATACGGTGCCGTCTCCTACTGAGCGGATAGGCGTGCCAGCCGGAGCGGCATAGTCAATCGCCATATGGGAAGAAGTAAAGCGCTGGTATTGCCCGCCCACATATCTGGGACCATAAGAAAATCCGGAAGAAATATATTTAAATGCAACAGGAGCCTTTAAGAACATTTTTTGTACCGAATTTCCTTCCACATCAAAATATCCCTTATTATCTTCTGTTTCTTCAAAATAAAAAAGTTCATATTTAATACCGTCATTTACATATATTCCGGCCAGAATTTTTCCCGGCATGATATATTCGCCGTTCAAATATCTTTCTTCATAAATAAATTTGAAAGTGTCGCCGACGCGAGGATCCATGGCAAAATCAATAGACCATTGAAAAGTATCAGCCAGTTCAATGATAGCGCGAATATCAATATTTTTCTCTAGAGCGGCCTCATATAATGATGTTTCTATTTTTCCTTCGGTTTGTTTGATTTTTATTTCATAAGGAATAGGTTCTAATTTGGCTTGCCAGGTCACTTTTTCTTCTGAAGATGACCCGACCCTGATTAGAGTTTTGCTTACGATTAGTTCATCTTCAGAATCTATTTTGTAGGATAATTGTTTTAATTCTTCTGTGTTTTTATCAAATGTCAGGTCTATAAATCTGCCTAATCTTATTTTAATTAGGTCATAAAGAGGTTTAGCTGCCTCATAAATAGCGGTATAATCAGTATAATCAATCCCAGCTTCTTTCATTAGATAGCCGTATGTTGCTTGTTCGTTTATTTCTATTTTAATAATTTTGTCTTTTTTTACAGGTTCAATGATTACAGTAGCATCTTCAATCTCTTTAATTGCCGCTACCTCTTTTTTATCAATTTTTTGGATAAAAATTATAGCAAAAAGGATAATAACAAAAAATGCTAATATTTTTTTTAGCATAAATATTTTTTTATTAGTATAGGTTTAATTTTATGATAATTAATGTGAGAAGTCAACCAAGAAAAAACCCCCTTAGTTTTTATAAGAGGGTGAATTGGTTAGTGAATTAAAAAGTTCAGGTGACAAGCATATTGGAATTGCCTATATCTTAAATTATCCAGCAATAATTGTCAATAGAAAAAATATATAGTGTATTTTTTTAAAAGATGTTATAATAAAGTAGTAAAATTAAATTATATATTTATGTTAGATAAAGATGTTTGGAAACAAATTGACAATAACTCCACGGGGTATATGGGTAAAAAAAGAAATGAAGAATGGGCTAAAAGAAATGCTTTATATGGAGTTGGTAATTGGCAAATGGGGTGGTTGGTAGAAGGTAATTTACTGGAATACTTTGAAATTTGCGAGATGTACGGAGAGGCTTATTATGCTTACTTTATGTTAAGGCCGGAACTTATGGATCATTTAGTGGAAGTAGCGTCTGATGTATATAATTATAGTCCGGAAGATATACAGGCAGGTGAAGATTTTAGTCATCGTGGTGACCTAGTAACGCATATTACCGATACCGTGATTAGACGTTGTGTAAATCGTTTTGGAAGAAAATTTAAAGGAAATAAGCTATTACAAATCAGGGATCGGATTGGACCTCATCCTTTGAGTCTGGCTCTGTCTCCGGGGCAGGTTCCGTTTAATGATCAAAAGATTTTATCTTTTCCGGATAATTTAGAAGAACTACATAAAGATGCTTGGTGGCTTCCAGGTTCTGTTGAGGATTTTTATCAAAGAGCCAAAAGGTTGTGCTTAAAAAAGGAAGTATTAAAGCAAATACAAGACAATAATTAGTTTTATAAACACTTTAAGCTCTTTAAAAGTAAAGGAGGAAAATCATGACATCATCACCTGATGGGGTAATTAAAAAAATTAGAGAAGAAAATGCCAAGGAAGAAAAAATAGATAAAGCTCTGGAGCGCATAAAGGGAGTAATGAAAAAGATTGATAAATTAGATACGGAAAACGAAGGCATACTAGAAGAAATATTAAAAAAAATAGAAGAAATGGCTGATGGATTTGACGAATATGCTGATTTTCTTGAAAACAATGAAATTGAAAACGATGATGAATAAAAAAAACGGTTTTGAAATTCAAAACCGTTTTTATTTTTGTGATACTTTATTTTTTATTTTTTAGTTCTTCTATTTCTTTTTTTAATTCTACCATCCTTATTTCTCTTCCTACTGCCAGCTTGTTGAAATTTTCCAATTCTTCAATTTTTTTATTTAGTTCCCGGGTGCGTTCTTTTATTTTGTTTTCCAGGTTTTTGCTGTATTTTTCCAGTTTTTCATTGGATTCTTTTAAATTTTTAGCCATTTGGTTGAATGTTTGGGCGAGTTCGCCTATTTCATCTTTGGATTTTATGTCGATTTCAGTATCCAGTTTTCCAGAACCGAATTTACTCGCGGCATTTTTTAAGTATTTAATGGGGTCTGTAATCTTTTTTGTTAAAAATAAATTAATGATTATAAGCAGAAAGACAATTACCAGGTTTATAAAGGTTATAGTTTGCCCTAATTTTTTTGTGATAGCAAGCGCTTCAGTCTCATCAATTTCAGCCAGAAGACAAACATCTCGCCCTGGAATCCATTTGTAAATTCCAAGAACCGAAACATTTTTATAGTTTTTATACTTGCCATAGTTATTTTTCCCGCTTATACACTCTTTGATAGCGGGGGTGTATATTGTTTTTCCCAAAAATTTTTCCTCATTTTGCAGAGGTTTTGTGAAAATAATATTGATTTTATTAACTAAATATGTTTTTCCGGTTTCTCCAAGCCCCGATCTTTCCAGCATAATATCCGAAATACTTTCCAAGTTTACTCGGCCGACTATAATACTAATTAGGTTTTGATTTGCATCTTTGACGGGCGTGGAAATAATCATTGTTGGCTTTTGCGTAGAAGGTGAATAATAAAAATCTTGGACAAAAGTTTCATTTTTACCTTTTGTAAAATAATTTTTATCATTTTTTATTTTCCACTTTTGTGTTTGGTCTGTAGAAAAAATAATTTTACCACTCGGGTCTAAAATAAATATTTCAGAAAAATTATTATTAAACAAATTTATTTTATTTTTTAATATTTCTTCAACATACTCATTGTTTGTCCAGTTTGTTTTTAATAATTCATAGAAAAGAATGTCGCCACGCATAAACTCTATGTCTTTAATGCGCTCTTTTACAAGGTTGCGCAATTGATTTTCTTTAATCGTTGCCACGCTTTCAAGTTGCGCCTTAGTTCTTTCTTCAATCGCCCCAATACTTAAATTTAAAAAAATTAACGCGCTGATAATAATCACCACTACACTGATTAATGTAAAAACAATGTTTAATTTATATTTTATTTTCATATTCTACTTGAGTTTTAATTTGGATTATTGAATGAACTCGTTGGTAAAAATTTGATCAACATCAAATTCATTTTTTATTTCTCCGATAGCCTTTAAATCATCGTAGGTTGTTTGCCATTTTTCTTTGGTCATTCTGCCGATCTGGGTATTTTTTTCCGGGGCTATATATCTTATTGAATCTTTTAACATTTTTTCCTGATGAGTCGGGTTTAAACCCATATCATATTCAAACACAAAATTAGTAGATTCATTTGGATGAGATACGACATATTTCCATCCCTCCAGGCTTGCTTTCATGAATTTTTTCACAAGTTCAGGATTTTTTTGAATGAATTCTTCGGTGGCAAAAATAATATTGTGGTATCCGTTAATGTTGTTGTCTTTGGGATATAGGGCATTTAATTCTAAATTATTATTTTGAGCGTCTATAAGTTCATTAAAAGATACTCCGGTCAAGACATCTACAGCAGGGTCTGTAAGGGATTTGATGCCGTATTTTTTTGGAATAAAATTAACAGAAGAGAAGTCAATATTATTTTTTGTAAGCATCATCTTGACGCTTTCTATTCCCGTGTCAGAGCCGGCCAAGGTGATATTTTTAAAATCTTGCAGCGTTTTCATGTTTTTTTCTTTTAGAGAGATAAATACGGTCGGATCTTGTTGGTGGATAGCGGCGATGGCTTTGAGTTTTTTTCCTTCGCTTATTTTTTTAAGAAAATTAATGGCGGTACTTACACCAAAAGAACTTTCACCGGCTAAAATCTGATCTTCAACCGAAAGTCCGTATCCAGCAGAATGCAAGTTTACATTTATCCCCTCTTGGTTATAAAACCCCATTTGATCCGCAGCATAAAAACCGGCGAATTGATTTTGATGCAGCCATGAAAGCCTGACTGATACTTTTTGTTTATTTTTTATATTATATATTTTATTTAAAAATTCCATAGTATAGGCATTTTCCGGTCTGATAGGCTTTTTTAATATTTCTTGGTCAAAAAGTGTTCTTTGCACCCCTTCCCACTGTTTGGCATCCATCCATCCCAGGGGACTATCGCCCGTATAAATCAAGGGAATGGATGTTTCTAGCATATATTTTTGGTGTTCTCTTGAGCTGTTTACAGCATATTTTAAAATCATATCTATTGTCTCTTCCTGATTTTCAATAGCAAATTGCCATCCATCAAGTGTAGCTCTGACGAATTTTTCAACCAAATCTGGTTTTTTATTAATAATGTCCTCCGTGGTAAATAAGACATCGGCGTACATATTAACACCATAATCAGCCATTAGGATAGTGTTTACTTTTTGACCAGCCTCAACTACTTGGTGCGGTTCATTAATGATGTAGCCGGTAGATATATCTGTTTTGCCAGCCAAAAGCTCCGAAGCGTCATAGCCAATCGTAATTTCGTTTATTTTTTCTCTATTAATTCCGAGTCTGGACATCATGGCAGAATAAAGAATACCGATATTTACTTCCGTGCCGTCGCTGGCCCGCTCTATGCCGATTGTTTTTCCCAAAAAGTCCTGAGGTTTTGTAATATTGCTGTTTTGCAGTGAATAAGCGCAGACCGGATTAGTTTTGTATATTACCGCTAAAGCTTTAATCGGCAGACCCTTTTCACGTGCGAGCATCAATTCATCCGCTCCGGTAATACCAAATTCGGCTTTTCCGGAAACCACAGCTTCAATAGTTGGGCTCTCAAAAGAAAAAGGCTCAAGTGTTGTATTTAGACCATATTTTTCGTAAATTCCTTTTTCTTTGGCGGCATAATTTCCAGCAAATTGAGCTTGGTGCAGCCATTTAAGTTTCAATGTTACATTCTCTAATTTGGGTGATTTTTTTTGCAGCGCGCATCCGGAAATTATAGAGATAATTGTAATAATCAACCCTAGAAAAAATATTTTTTTTGGCATAAATTTTATTTATTAATTTTTTAATTGATTTGATTTTATTTAATTATAGCATTATTTTTTAAAAAAGATAAATTTTAATTTTGTTTTTATGTCTTGGTTGACTTTTTTGTCTGCTACATGGTAATCTTTATGAAATTATCTGGCCTTTTACAATACAATATTATAATATAACCAGTGACACAAAAGGAGAATTTGTCATGAGAAAATTGTTAAGATTTAGCTTGGTTGGTTTTTTTGTTTGTTTTTTTATTTTTTTAGGATGCAAAGAAGATGAAATTGTTTCTTCTCAGAAAGAAGATATTGCCCCTATTCTATATTATACGCAAGTTAGTATAAAGAAAGAAAATTACAGAATTTTTAAAGAAATTATCGAATCTTTAAATGATTATCATTATGTAAAAAAAGAAATAAATGAAAATTTTTCAAAAGATGTTTTGGAGGAATATTTAAAAGGCTTGGATTTTTCCAAAACCAGCTTTTTTTCGTTTGATATTGCCGAGTTTAGAAAACACAATTTTTCTTTAAAAAAAGATACAGACAATGATGTTGATTATGCGTATCAAATATATAACCTTTTTCAACTCAGGAAGCTGGAAAGAATTTTTTATGCACTAAATAGGCTGGAAGACGGGTTTGCGCAGTTGGATTTAGAAACAGACGAACAGCTTGAAACAGATTTTAGTAAAATAGATTGGCCGGCCGGCGAGCTTGAACGCAGAGAGCTTTGGCGGAAAATTTTGAAAAACGAATATCTACAGCTGCATTTATCCGGCAAGACGGATGATGAAATAAAGAGGCGGCTTATCCGCAAATATCAAAACGAATTGAAGCGATTAAAACAGACAACAAGTGATGATGTTTTTAGTATGTTTACTAACTCTATCTGCGCCCTGTACGATCCGCATACTCAGTATATGTCGCCCATGGTTAAAGAGAATTTTGATATTAGCATGAAACTATCTTTATGTGGGATAGGGGCGATACTTAAAGATGAAGATGGGTACATAGAAATAGTATCTTTGATTCCTGACAGTCCGGCCGATAAATCAAAAGAGCTTTTTCCCGGAGACAGGATAGTTGGCGTGGGACAGGGCGAGAAAGGCGAGATTGTAAATGTTGTCGAAGCGGACATTAGAGATGTTGTGCAAATGGTTAAAGGAGAAAAGGATACCGTTGTCCGCCTGGAGATTATTCCGGTTAAATCTAAAAACAATCAACAAACAAAAATAATCAGCATTAAAAGAGACGAGGTGCAGCTCAAAGAACAGGCCGCGCAAAAAAGCATAAAAATAATAAAGCAAAACGGCAAAGATTATAAAATCGGGATTATTACTATCCCCTCGTTTTATATGGATTTTAATGCTTATACCAAGGGAGAATCCGACTATCGATCTGTAAGCAGGGATGTAAAAGAAATTCTTGAAGATTTTCAAAAGGAAAATATTGACGGCGTAATCGTGGACATTCGAGGAAATGGCGGCGGAGCTTTAAATGAAGCAGTGGACTTAACCGATTTATTTATTGCCAATGGTTCGGTTGTGCAGGTTAAAATGTTTAATCATGATGTTAAATGTTTTAAGACTTCAGATGTAGGTAATATTATTTATGGCGGACCACTGCTTTTAATGGTAGATGTTGATAGTGCTTCAGCTTCAGAAATATTTGCCGGAGCCATTCAGGATTATGGCAGAGGAATTATTGTCGGATCTTCTACTTTCGGTAAAGGAACTGTGCAAGAGTTAAGTCCGCTTATTCAGGGGGTTTTAAAGATTACTATAGCTAAGTTTTACAGGGTTTCCGGTGAGAGTACTCAATACAAGGGGGTTATTCCTGATATAGAGTTTCCAAATATTTTTCAGGGAAGCGAAATGGGGGAAAAAAGTTTGCCCTACGCGCTTCCTTATGACACCATCAAGCCTACTGATTTTAAAAAATATACTGATTTAAGCAGCTTAATTTCAAATTTAAAAGAGTATTCTAGAAAAAGAACAGAAACAGACGCGGACTTTATCGCCCTTGATAAAGAAATTAAGCATCTTGATAAAAGTCAAAGTACTTTAATTTCCCTGAAAGAATCAACAAGAAAAGCGGAAGTAGGGGCAGATCAGGCAAAAAAATCTGAATTTGATGGTTCTAAACAAGAAGAGTCGGGACAAGAGAAAAAAGACCCCTTTTTAAGGGAAAGCATTAACATAATAATTGATATGATTATATCAAAATGATTATCTAAAAATAAAAGAGATAAAAATATCTCTTTTTTTATTTCCCCTTGACTTATTTTTCCTTTTTTGCTAAATTAAAAAAACAATAAGTACATCCCATATTTGGGATGATTTTTGTTGAACCATAATTTAATAATAATCAATAAAATTAGTATATAAAATTATGCCAACTACTAACCAATTAGTTCGAAAAGGAAGAAAACAAACTGCAAAAAAGAGTAAATATCCAGCTTTGCAGATTACTTTTGATTCACTTCATAGGAAAAAAACAGAATTAAGAAAAGGAGCTCCGTTTAAAAGGGGGGTGTGCCTAAAAGTAACCACCACCACACCTAAAAAGCCTAACTCTGCGCTTCGAAAAATTGCACGTGTCAGATTGTCAAATGGCATGGAAGTTACTGCCTATATTCCAGGAATGGGACATAATCTACAAGAACACTCAATTGTTTTAATAAAAGCAGGAAGAACTTCTGATTTACCGGGTGTTCGTTATAAGGTTATTCGCGGAGTATATGATGCTCAAGGTGTAGAGGGAAGAAAGCAGTCAAGAAGTTCTTATGGGGCCAAGAAAGAGAAGAAATAAATAATAAAATAATCTGTTGTTATTCTGAGGAGTGATAGCGACGAAGAATCCCGTCAAATTGGATTCTATTGTTATCAACGAGGTTTTTCACTATGTTTATATTACGCTCAGAATGACATTTGAGATTTAAAATTAAAATTAACTAAGATATTAGCGGGTTTGTGAATTTCCAGCGAGTTTATTCGTTGAGTGGTAATAAATCTGCAAAAAATTATGAGAGGAAAACAAGCAATAAAAAGAAAAATAGAGGGAGATATCAGATATAATGACACTGATATTGCTAAATTTATTAATTACATTATGAAGGATGGAAAAAAAACCATAGCTCAAAAAGTTGTTTATGGTGCCTTTGATATTATAAAAGAAAAAACCAAGCAGGATCCGCGTCATATTTTTAATAAAGCTTTAAAAAGAATATCACCGCTTTTGGAGGTAAGGGGAAGAAGGGTTGGAGGAGCAAATTACCAAATTCCTTATCAGGTTCGTGGGGATAGGCGTTTTACCATGGGTTGCAGATGGCTGATTGAAGCAGCAAAAGACAAAAAAGGAAAACCTATGAGTGACAGGTTGGCAAGTGAAATTTTAGCAGCCTCAGAAGGAGAAGGGGCCGCTGTTAGAAAGAAAGAAACAGTACAAAAAATGGCAGAATCAAACAGAGCATTTGCTCATTTTGCAAGATAAATTAAATAAATAAATTCAAAACTAAACTTTAAATATTATGTCTCGAGAATATTCATTGGAAAAAACAAGAAATATAGGCATTATGGCGCACATTGATGCCGGAAAAACAACCTTTACCGAAAGAGTGCTTTTTTATACAGGAAAAAAACATAAAATTGGTGAAACTCACGACGGAGAAGCTGATATGGATTGGATGGAGCAGGAAAAAGAAAGGGGTATCACCATTACATCTGCCGCCACTACTGCTTTTTGGAAAAATCATCGTATTAATATCATTGATACTCCGGGACATGTTGATTTTACGGTAGAAGTGGAACGCTCGCTCCGGGTACTTGATGGTGCTATTGCTGTTTTTGACGGCGCAGCCGGAGTTGAACCTCAATCTGAAACTGTTTGGCGACAAGCTGAAAAATACAGAGTGCCTCGTCTTTGCTTTGTTAATAAAATGGATAAAATGGGCGGTGATTTCAACATGACTCTTGCGTCTATCCGAGATAGACTAGACAAAAAAGCGGTAGCTATTCAATATCCGATTGGAGCGGAAGATACTATGCGCGGAACCATTGATTTGGTTACCAGAAAAGCATATGAATTTCAAGGAAATTTTGGAGAAAAAATAATAGAAATAGATATTCCGGAAGAATTTAAAGAAAAAGTTGAGGCTCTAAGAAGTGAGATGGTGGAAATGGCAGCAGAGTGTGATGATGATTTAATGGAAAAATATTTAGGAGGAGAGGAGTTGTCTGTGGAAGAATTAAAAAAAGCTATTAGGAAAGGAGTTTTGGCTTGCAAGCTATTTCCGGTTTTAGCCGGAACAGCACTGCAAAATATTGGTGTGCAACTAGCGCTTGATGCTGTAATTGATTATTTACCATCCCCCCTAGATACAAAACACATTGAGGCAACCGACTCTAGGGATTTGGAAAAAAAGATTGAAATTAAAGCGGACGATAATGCCCCGTTTACAGGTTTGGCCTTTAAGATTGCAACCGATCCTTTTGTTGGAAAACTTTGTTTCGTTAGAATTTATAGCGGAGTTTTGCAGGCGGGTTCTTATGTATATAATGCTTCCAAGGGCAAGAGGGAAAGAATTGGAAGACTTGTCAGAATGCATGCAAATCACAGAGAAGAAGTAAAAGAAGTTTATTCTGGAGATATTGCTGCGATTATCGGACTCAAGGATACTATTACCGGAAATACTTTATGCGCTGAAGGAACCTCTGTGCTTTTAGAATCAATTATTTTTCCAGAACCGGTAATTAAAATTGCCGTAGAACCAAAAACAAAGCAGGATCAAGAAAAAATGGGATTTGCTCTGCAAAAACTTGCTGAAGAGGATCCGACATTTAGAGTGGAAACAGACGAGGAAAGTAATCAAACTTTGATTTCCGGAATGGGAGAGCTGCATTTGGATATTATTGTTGATAGAATGAAAAGGGAATTTAAAGTAGAGGCAAACATTGGAAAACCGCAAGTGTCCTATAGAGAAACCATAAAGGGTACAGCTGAAGCTGAGGGTAAATATATTAAGCAATCAGGGGGACGCGGTCAATATGGTCATTGTTGGATTCGGGTTGAGCCTCAAGAAGAAGGCAAGGAAAGCGAGTTTGTGGATGAAATTAAAGGCGGAGTTGTTCCAAGGGAATATATTCCAGCAATTGAAAAAGGAGTTAATGAAGCCCTGCAACAGGGGGTTTTGGCCGGTTTTCCCATGGTTAATATAAAAACAGCTGTATATGATGGCTCCTACCATGAAGTTGATTCTTCTGAAAGTGCTTTTAAGATGGCGGCAATTTTTGGATTCAAAGACGCCTGTAAGAAAGCTAAGCCAGTATTACTTGAGCCGCTTATGAAAGTAGAGGTTATTACCCCGGAAGAATACATGGGAAATGTTGTGGGAGATTTGAATTCCAAAAGAGGACAAATTGAAAGAATGTCTGATCGCGGTAATTTAAAAATCATTGATGCAAAAGTGCCATTGGCTGAAATGTTTGGATACGCGACAGCTCTAAGATCCATGAGTCAGGGAAGAGCAAATTATTCTATGGAATTTTTGCAATACAGCGAAGCACCAAGAAATATAGCAGAAGAAGTAATCGGGGGAAAGGGTAAATAAATTAAATTTTATGAGAGATCAATTAAAAAAAGCAATAAAATTAGCCAAAAAGACTGGGGATAAGATCATGGTATTTGATTCCCCTGAGTCAGAAGATGCATATATTATAATGCCTTTTGAAGATTATGAAAAAATGGTGGAAATAGAGACGAATTCTAGGGGCTTGACAGAAATTGAATTAATTGATAAGATAAATCGCGATATCGCCATATGGAAAAGTGAACAGGATTTAAATGAAGAATATGCTTTGCCCACAACACATAATACAGTATTCCCAAAACATATTTCAGAGGTAATAAAGGAAAAACAAAAGAAGAGTGGGTGGAACATTCCATCACAAAGAAAAGAAAAAGCTGCAGAAATAGAAGAGTAAAGAATAATAAGTATTTGTTTATATATTTATAACAATTAATTAATAAAAATTTAATTTTTCGGCTGGTTGTTCTTTAAGGACAAGTAACCTCGAAATATAAAATTCGGGGGCCGTACATTCTAATTACATGGCAGAAAAATTTGAACGTACAAAACCTCATGTAAACGTTGGTACTATTGGCCACGTTGATCATGGAAAAACAACCCTTACAGCGGCTATTTTAAAAGTTGCAGCTGTTAAAGGACTAAAGGCATCTGCAAAAGATTTTGATCAAATCGATGCTGCGCCAGAAGAAAGAGAGCGTGGTATTACAATTGCTACTGCTCACGTTGAATATGAGTCAGAGAAACGGCACTACGCCCATGTAGATTGTCCGGGTCATGCTGATTATGTAAAAAATATGATTACCGGTGCTGCCCAAATGGACGGTGCTATTTTGGTAGTCGCCGCAACTGACGGACCCATGCCTCAAACCAGAGAGCATATTTTGCTTGCAAATCAGGTTGGTGTGAAAAATATAGTTGTGTTTTTAAATAAATGTGACATGGTGGAAGATGCTGAATTAATTGATTTAGTGGAAGAAGAAATTAGGGATTTGTTAACTAAGTATGAATTTGATGGGGCAAATACTAGAATTATTAGAGGTTCCGCCCTTAAAGCCTTGGAAGCCCCAGAAGGTGATGCTGGACAAGCAATTATGGAATTATTAAAGGCTCTTGATGAAACTATTCCAGAACCAAAAAGAGATATAGAAAAACCATATTTAATGCCCATTGAAGATGTGTTTTCAATTGAGGGTCGTGGAACAGTGGTTACTGGAAGAATTGAAAGAGGTGTTATAAAAATTGGTGAAGAAATAGAAATCGTTGGTTTAAAAGAAACTAAAAAAAGTGTTGTGACCGGAATTGAGATGTTTAATAAACAGCTTGATGAAGGCCGAGCAGGAGACAATGCGGGAATTTTGTTACGCGGAACCAAAAAAGACGAAGTAGAAAGAGGTCAAGTTTTATGTAAGCCCGGCACTGTAAATCCTCACACAGAATTTGAAGGAGAGATATACATACTTTCCAAAGAAGAGGGTGGAAGACATAAGCCATTTTTCAAGGGATACAAACCTCAATTTTATATTAGAACAACCGATGTTACTGGTGAAATTGAATTACCCGAAGGATCAGAAATGGTTATGCCTGGAGATACTGTAAATTTAAAAGTAAAATTGATTAGTCCGATTGCTTTGGAAGAGAAGATGAAATTTGCTATTCGTGAAGGTGGAAGAACAGTTGGCGCTGGTGTGGTTACTAAGATTTTTAAATAAATATTTAGCCCTGTCGTTCGTGAACGACGGGGTTGTAATGTATATTTAAATAATTATAAATAAAATGACAGAAAACAAAAGTACAAATACAGAAAAACAAGTGAAATCCGAAGACGAGTTCAAGCAGAAAATTCGTATCAAGATTAAAGCTTTTGATCACAAGATTATTGATCAATCAACAAAAACTATTATTGACACCGCTCATCGTAGTGGAGCTCAGGTTTTTGGACCAATTCCGCTTCCTACTGCCAAAAAGAAGTATACCGTTAATAGGTCAACTTTTGTACACAAAGATGCGCGTGATCAATATGAAATGAGAATACACAAGAGATTGATTGATATCATTGAGCCATCAGCTAAAACCATTGAGGATTTAACCACATTAACCCTGCCCGCTGGTGTAGATGTAGAGATAAAAATGTAAATTTTGTTAAATTACCCAAGGAGAAGTAAAATTCATTCAGTGGGGAAAACTTGACAAATGGCACTTGTAAAAATTTTTAATAAGCTATAATATTATGTTTATAATATTAAGTTTATATTAATACGATATAAGGAAGTATTTTAGCAACTCTATCTTTACATTAAAGGTAGAAAGTGCAAAATAATAATTATTATCGAATTTAGAAAGGTTTAATTCAACATAAGAAAACGAATAAAAATATTAGTAAATCCGTTTATTGGGGATTTACTTTATTCGGCAACTTGTTGAGAAACAAGTTTTTTGTTTACTTGAATTGCTTTAAAAATAACGAAAGATTATGAAATTTATCATAGGAAAAAAAATTGAAATGACACAGGTTTGGAAAAATGATGATGAGGTAGTAGCAGTTACCAGAGTTCAAGCTGGTCCATGCACGGTAACCCAAACTAAAACCAAAGAGAGAGATGGTTATGTAGCCGTGCAACTTGGATATGGAGAGAAAAAAGAAAAAAATATAAGAAAACCACAAAGAAATCACTTGAAGGGTTTGGGGGACATAAGATTTATGCGTGAATTTAGAGTGGAGGCGGAAGGTTTAAATCGAGGAGATATCGTTGATGTGAGCTCTTTTGAGGTGGGAGATATAGTAGAGGTTGTTGGAGTATCAAAAGGAAAGGGATTTCAGGGTGTAGTAAAAAGACATGGTTTTAAGGGAACAAAAGCTACTCATGGTAATAAAGATCAATTAAGAATGCCAGGCTCTGTTGGAGCTACTGGGCCAGCTCATATATTTAAGGGAACCAGAATGGGGGGGCGTATGGGGAATGATCAGGTAACCATTAAAAATTTAGAGATTGTTGAAATAGATAAAGAAAATAATATAATCTCTGTAAAAGGAGCGTTACCAGGAGCTCGAAATAGTTTAGTATTAATACAGGGAAAAGGTGAAATGAAAATAGTAGAAAGTCCGAAGCCCAAGGTTGAAAGTCAAGAAAGCGAAAAAAAAGATGATAAAATACAGATTGAAAATAAAGAACAAGTTAAAACTTCAAAAGAAGAAGTGAAGAAAGAGAAAACAGAAGAAGAAAAATAATAAATTCAGAAGAAAGTCCAAAATTTAAAGTTTATAGACTTTTGACTAAATAATATATGATTAAAGTTAAAGTATACAATCAAAAAGCGGAAAAAATTGATGATATTCAGTTATCTGATAAAGTTTTTAATGTTAAAACAAATTTAGATTTAGTGCATCAGGCGGTGCTCAGTCAAATGGGAAATATTCGTCAAGTTTTGGCTCACACCAAAGATAGAAGCGAGGTAAGCGGGGGCGGAAAAAAACCATGGAGACAAAAGGGAACAGGAAGAGCTCGTGTCGGATCAAGTCGTTCACCAATTTGGAAAGGTGGCGGTGTAACTTTTGGACCCACCAAGGATAGGAATTTTAAAAAGAATATAAATAGAAAAATGAAACAAAAAGCGCTGACTATGGTTTTGTCTGGTAAAGTAAAAGATGAAAATTTTGTAGTTTTGGAAAAATTTGAAGCAGGTGATTATAAAACAAAAATAATCAATGAAATGCTTTTTAATTTTCATAAAAATATTTTAAAAGAAGAAAAAGAAAAGCTTAACATTTTGGTGATAACTGATAAGAATGATGAAAAAGTAAAATATTCTATGAAAAATATTGTCGGAGTAAAAATAATTAATTCCAATAATATTAATATTTTGGATTTATTAAAATACAAAAATGTAATTTTAACCAAGGGGGTTGTGAAATTATTAGAAGAACAGTATGGTGGCGTTAAAGAGATAAAAACAGAAGACAAAAAAGTTAAAAAAGATAAAAAGTAACAAGTAACAAGTAACACATCAATAAAATATAGACAAGATTTGTTACCTATTACCTGAATATATATGGTATTTTTTGGAAATAAAAAAAATAAAGAGGAAAAAAAGCAACAAACTGAAAAAAAGTCAGTAAAGATTAGCGATGAAAAAAATAAAGATACAAAGAAATCCAGCATGAAAGATTTATATGGCACGCAGAATGTTGGTCAAAAATCAGAAAATAAAAGCCAAAAATTAGATAAAAAAAGTAAAAATTACGGAAATGCTTATAAAGTATTAATTAAACCTTTGATTACCGAAAAAGCAGCTAGCTTTGGAGTGAATAATAAATATATTTTTGAGGTATCTAAAGATGCAAATAAAATAGAGATTGTAAAAGCTATAAACGAGGTTTATGGAGTAAGTCCTATTAAGGTAAATATAGTAAATAAGTTGGGAAAGAAAGTAAGATCAGGGAGAATAATGGGGCAGAGAAAAAATTGGAAAAAAGCTGTTATTACACTGCCAAAAGGAAAAACAATTAATATATATGAAGGAGTTTAGAAATTTTCGATTGGCGATTTTCGATTGCCGATTGTAAATTTTAAAAATTTTTAAAAAACAAGATAAAATGCGGAAGATTTGTTGTGAGTGTATGATGATTGAAAAATTATTCAATTAAATCGCAAATCGCAAATCGCAAATTGAAATATGGGAATTAAAAAAGTAAAACCAACTACACCAGGAAGACGCCAAGCAAAATTTGATGATTTTGCTGATATTACTAAAACAACCCCAGAGAAGAATCTAATTGTAATAAAAAAGAAAACCGGAGGAAGAAATGCTCAGGGAAAAATTACAGTAAGACATATAGGTGGGGGTGCCAAAAGATATTTAAGAAAGATTGATTATAAAAGAGATAAGTTTGATATTCCTGCAAAGGTTGTATCTATTGAGTATGACCCAAACAGAGGAGCGCGTATTGCTTTACTTTGTTATGCTGATGGAGAAAAAAGATATATCATTGCTCCAAATAAATTAGACATAGGAACCACGATTGTTAGTTCGCAACACAAAGTTAAAATAGACACAGGCAACGCTATGCCGGTAAAATTTATTCCGGCTGGAATTGCTATTTATAATGTAGAAATGATTCCAGGTAGGGGTGGTAAAATCGCCAGGGGTGCTGGAAATTTAGTTCATGTGATGGGTGTTGAAGAAAAATATGCACAGGTTAAAATGCCATCTGGTGAAATCAGATTAATAAAAAAAGAATGTATGTGCACTGTGGGTCAAGCTAGTAATCCTGATAAGCGTCATATTAAATTAGGTAGTGCTGGAAGAAAAAGACATTTGGGTATTCGCCCAACTGTTCGCGGTACTGCCATGAATCCATGTGATCATCCGCACGGTGGTGGAGAGGGTAACCAATCAATTGGCTTGAAGCATCCAAAGACTCCATGGGGCAAACCAGCCCTTGGAGTGAAAACCAGAAAAAGGGGAAAATTTTCAGATAAATTAATTTTAAACAGAAGAAAAAATAAAAAAAGAAAATAAGTAAATTTCTAAATTAAAATATTATGACAAGAAGTTTAAAAAAGGGACCATATGTAAATCAGGGGCTATTAAAAAAAATTAAAGAATTAAAATCGGGAGACGCAACTGTTTTAAAAGTTTGGGATAGGTCTTGCACCATTACTCCGGAAATGGTGGGGTTTACTATTGGTGTTCATAATGGAAGAAGACACGAACCTGTTTATATTGTAGAGAATATGGTGGGTCACAAATTGGGAGAATTTGCTCACACTAGAAAATTTGTAAGCCATGGAGGTAAAATGGCTAAAGCTCAAAAATAATTTACATTATTAAAATAATATGGAAGTTAAAGCAAAATTAAAATATATAAAAACTGCGCCACGAAAAGTTCGTTTAGTTTTGGGTGCCATAAGGGGTTTGGGAGTGGAAAAAGCCTTAAATCAATTAAAATTTTTAGATAAAAAGGTTGCTCATGAAATAAAAAAATTGCTTGATTCTGCTATTAGTAACGCTGTTAATAATTTTGAATTAGAAAGAAGTAATTTATTTATAAAAGAAATTACGGGAGATGATGGACCAACACTTAAGAGATGGGCGCCAAAAGCTCGTGGTCGGGCTACACCAGTTAGAAAAAGAACCACCCATGTTAACCTGATTTTGGGAGAATTGGTAGATAGTGGAAAGAAAGAGGCTGTAAAACAAAAAATTGCAGAACCGATAAAGCTTGATAAAAAAATTGCAGACACCCCAGAACAAGAGAAAAAAGATGCAAAAAAACTTAACATTAAGAAGGATGATGTTTTAACAGATTTAACTCGAGGAAACAAAGAAAAAAAGGAGATAGGAAAGAAAATAAGTGATCCGCGGGGAGAAGGAAAAGGAAAGAACACCAAGATTGAAGGAAACATCCAAAAGAATTTCGTTAATAAAATTTTTAGAAGAAAGAGCGGATAAAATAAAAATATTTATTTAAAAATAACAAAACTATGGGAAAAAAAGTTAATCCAAAAGTATTTAGAATGGGTATTACTAGAACTTGGCAGTCTAAGTGGTTCGGTTGGGGGAAAACATATACAAAAAACATTAAGCAAGATGTTTCTATTAGAAAATTTTTAATAAAAAAATTGATTGAAGCAGGTGTTGATCGCGTAGAAATTGAAAGAAATACCAACAAAATAAATATTTCAATTTACACAGCTAAACCGGGATTGATTATTGGCCGTGGCGGACAAGGGGTGGAGGATTTAAAGAAACAGATTCACTCATCATATTTGAAAAATTTTAAATTAGGAGATATCAACTTAAATATTCATGAAGTAGATAGACCAAATCTAAGTGCGCAAATTATTGTACAATCCATGATACTGGATATAGAAAAAAGAATGCCTTTTAGAAGAGTGATGAAACAAGCTATTAATCGAGTAGAGAGGGCTGGGGCATTGGGGGTAAAAGTAGTTATTTCTGGAAGATTAAATGGGGTGGAGATTGCCCGAACCGAAATGTTATCATCAGGAAAGGTTCCTTTGCACACCATGAGGGCTGATATAGATTATGCTCGCGGAGTAGCAAGAACTACTTATGGAGCCATAGGTATGAAAGTTTGGATATATAAGGGAGATAAATTTGATAAAAAAGAAGAAAAAGGAGAAATAATAGGTAAAAAATAATATTAAGTTACCAGTTAATTTTTAATAGTTAATTGTCAACTATCAACTGTCAAAATATATGTTAATGCCAAAAAAGACAAAATATAGAAAATCACATAAAGCTAAAAGAGGCGGAAAAGCCAGTAGAATGGTTGATGTGAGTTTTGGTAAGTTTGGATTAAAAAGCCTTGCCGCTCATTGGGTTACTTCTAGACAAATAGAAGCTGCTAGAAGGGTGATATCTAGATATACAAAGCGTGGTGGCAAGATATGGATAAGAATTTTTCCCGATGTACCAGTGACCAAGAAGGGTGGAGAAATGCCCATGGGAAAAGGAAAGGGATCAGTAGACTATTATATAGCTGCGGTTAAGCCGGGAATGGTGATGTTTGAAATGGATGGAGTAACAGAAAAAATAGCAAAGGAAGCTATGAGTTTAGCTGCTTATAAACTTCCAGTTAAATGTAAATTTATTACAAAGTAATTATATTGTATGGAATTTAAAGAATTAAAAAATAAAAAAAAGAGTGAATTACATAGAATATTATCTGAAACACGGGATAAATTGCGTGATTTAAGATTTAAAGACGCTAATAAACAATTAAAAAATGTAAGAGAAATTCGTTTAATAAAACAAACAATTTCCAGGGTTTTAACTTTATTAAATAAGAAAGACGAGTTAGTAAATAAGAAAAAAGATGATTTAAATAAAGAAGTAGAAGAATTAAATAAAGAAGAAAAATCAAAAAAAATGGATAAATAATAAAGCGTAACGCGAATTATTATATAATATGAAAAAAGAAAAAGAATTAAAAAAAGCGATAAAAAAGAAATATCAAGGAATTGTTGTTAGTGATAAAATGGATAAGACAATTGTGGTTAGAATTGATCGTATAAAAACCCACCCTAAATACCAGAAAAGATTTACTACTAGTAAAAATTATAAAGTTCATGACGAAAAGAATGAAAAAAAGGTAGGGGATACGGTAGTGTTTGTGGAGTGCAGACCAATGTCAAAAGATAAAAGATGGAGAATAGTTGAATAGATAAGACGTTTGGGATATTTGTGATATTTAAGATATTTGGGATAACAACGAATTTTAAAAATCATAAAAATTTTAAATATTGCAAAAGTGTTAAAATTATTAATAAGGTTATTGAGATATCCGAGTGTATTAATCCCAAAAATCATGAAAATCTTAAATATCTCAAAAATCATACAAATATGATCCAAGAAGAATCAAAAATTAAAGTAGCAGATAACTCCGGAGCCAAGGTGGTGCAGTGTATTCAGGTTTTGGGTGGTTATAAAAAGAGATATACAAGAATCGGAGAAGTTTTTGTAGCTGCTGTAAAAGAGGCTGTGCCACACGCCGCCATTAAAAAAGGTGATGTTGTTCGAGCTATTTTAGTACGCACCAAGAAAGAAATAAAAAGAAAAGACGGCACTTGTTTGCGTTTTGATGAGAATGCTTGTGTTATTGTAGATAAAGAAAAAAAAGAACCAAAGGGAACCAGAATTTTTGGTCCGATTGCACGCGAAGTAAGAAGGGCTGGATTTGTTAAAATCGCATCTCTTGCCCCAGAAGTACTTTAAATTTTGTAAATCACAACATTATTAGTTTTGAATTATGATTTGTGGATTATAAGAAATGAATTATAAATTATAAATAAAATTTAACAATATAGCAATGTAACTATGTAACCATGTAACCATAATAATACAATAAACAATGGTTTAAATTTTAAAAAATAGTTAAATATTAATTGTCAAAGTTAAATATTAAAATAAATATGAATATAAAAAAGGGAGACAAAGTTAAAATATTAACCGGAAAAGACAAGGGGAAAACCGGAAAAGTTTTACAGGTTTTTCCATCCAGAAATAGAATTAGTGTAGAGGGTCTTAATTTGCTTATAAAACACATGAGACCAAGAAGGCAGGGAGAAAAGGGGCAAAGAATAGAGTTTCCGGCTCCAATGGATGCATCAAATATGATACTTTTGTGTCCCAAATGTTCGCATGCCTCGCGGATAGAACAGAAAATAGTAAAAAACGAAAGAGGAAAATCAAAAAAATATAGAGTTTGCAAAAAATGTAAACAAGTAATAGATTAATATATGAAATTAAAAGACAAATATAAAAAAGAATTATTACCAAGGTTAATAGAAGAATTGAAACTTAAGAATAAACTTGAAGCACCAAAAATGGTGAAGGTGGTTTTAAATGTTGGTTTTGGCAGATGTAACAAGGATAAAGTTTTTATTGCCAATGTTGTTTCCGGGCTAGAAAAAATTACCGGACAAAAACCAATACTTACAAAAGCTAAAAAATCAATATCTTCTTTTAAGATTAGAGAAGGAATGATAATTGGTGCATGTGTTACGCTTCGCAAGGACATGATGTATGATTTTGTTGAAAAATTGATAAAAGTTACTTTTCCGCGAGTAAGGGATTTTCGTGGTATCAGCGATAAGAGCGTAGATAGGGGTGGTAATATTACTATTGGATTTAAAGAACATATTGCCTTTCCGGAGATTAGTTCAGATGAGATAGAGAATTTATTTGGATTAGAAATCTCTATTCATACTACCGCAAAAACACGCAAAGAGGGATTAGCACTATTTGAAATGTTAGAATTTCCATTTAAAAAAGATAAATAAATAAATTTTATGGCTAGAAAAGCATTAATAGCAAAAGCAAAAAGAAAACCAAAATTTTCTACACGGATTATTAGAAGGTGTTGGAAATGTGGAAGGAATAGGGGATACTTAAGAGATTTTGATTTGTGCAGAATTTGTTTTCGTGAATTAGCTGAAAATGGAGATTTACCAGGAATAACTAAATCTAGTTGGTAAATAAATTTTATATTACAATAATAATTAATAAATAATAAATTTAAATAATTTTATGACTGATCCTATTTCCGACATGCTTACAAGAATAAGAAATGCGTCGGCTGTACAAAAGTCCGATGTTGTTTTTCCAATGAGCAAAATTAAATATGAAATTGCTAAAATTCTAAAAAAAGAAGGATGGATACAAGATGTTTGTGTGGAAAAAAGTAGCAAGACCAACTTTAATGAGCTAAGGATTATATTAAAATATAAAAAGAGTGGCAGATCGGTAATTACATCATTAAAGCGTATTAGTAAGCCGGGTCTTAGAATTTATACCAATAAACAAAATTTGCCAAAAGTTTTAAATAATTTAGGCATAGCTATTATTTCTACCCCCAAAGGACTTATGACCAATAAGGAAGCCAGAAAAAAGGGAGAAGGGGGAGAGATAATTTGTGAAATATATTAGATAACAATTAACAGTTAACTTTTAACAGTTGGCTATATCAAAATATGTCAAGATTAGGAAAAATACCAATAAAATTAATTGATGGAGTTCAGGCTAAAATTGAGAATAATTTTATAATTATTAAAGGTCCAAAAGGAGAATTAAAACAAGAATTAAATAAATTAGTAAAAGTAGAAATTAAAGATAAAGAGATTGTAGTAAGTGTAAAAAATGGTGAAATAAAAAAAGAAAAAGCTTTTTGGGGTCTTTACAGAAGTTTGATTAATAATATGGTAGCAGGTGTAACCCAGGGATATGAAAAGAGGCTTGAAATAGTTGGGGTTGGATACAGAGTCGCCCTAAATGGAAAAAAATTAACTTTTAGTGTTGGTTATTCTCATCCTGTAGATTTTGAAATGCCAGAAGGGATAACGGCGCAAATAGAGGGTAACAACAAGGTTGTTTTGACTGGTTTTGATAAACAATTAATTGGAGAAACTGCGGCACAAATTAGAAAAATAAGAAAACCAGAACCCTACAAGGGAAAAGGAATTAGATATGCCGATGAAACAATAATCAAGAAGGAAGGAAAATCAGCAACAAAAGGGGCATAAATAGTAAAAAAAGTTCATTCCGCCCCCAGCCCAAGGCGGGCACAGCGAGGCGGATCAGCCAAAAGATATTAAATAGTTGCCGGCTGAAAAGTCAAATTAAATTATATTATATGAATAATAAAGAAAAAACAAAACAAGCAAAAAGAATGAGGCGTATGACAAGAGTGCGTGCCAAAATTAGCGGCACCAACAAGTGTCCACGACTTTCCGTTTTTAAATCAAATATTGGGATGTATTTACAGCTTATTGATGACACCGCAGGCAAAACAATAGTAAGCGCCCATACCAGAGAAATAAAAAAGGAAAAAGATACAAAGGTAGAGTTTGAATTGGGAAAATTACTTGCTAAAAAGGCTGTAGAAAAAAAATATACTCAAGTTGTTTTTGATAGAGGCGGAAATATTTATCATGGACGAGTGAAATTGGTGGCAGAAGGTGCGCGTGAAGGCGGATTAAAGTTTTAAATTATAATATTATATAGACAACACAAGAATTATATGACAACACAAGAAGAAAAAAAATCAAATAATGATATAGATAAATCTCTTCCAGATGAAAAAAATCAAGGATCTGTTTATGCTAAAAAGAAACAGTTTAACAATAAAAAGAAAAGAAGTTTTAAAGATAAGCAGGAAAAGCCGGAGTTTGAACAAAAAATTGTTGATATTGCCAGGGTAACGCGTGTGATGGCTGGTGGTAAAAGAATGAGTTTCAGGGCTTGTGTAGCCATTGGCGACAGAAATGGAAGGGTGGCCATTGGTCTTGCCAAAGGGGCAGATGTAACAATTGCGGTAAATAAAGCAGTAAACAGAGCCAAGAAAGAATGGGTGGAGGTTCCAATGGTAAACGATACTATTCCTCATGATGTTTACCAGAAACATGGAGCAGCTAAAATTTTATTAAAACCAGCTCGTCGCGGTAAGGGTTTGATTGCTGGAGGTGCTGCTCGTATAATTCTAGAGCTTGCTGGAGTAAAAAATGTTACGAGTAAAATTTTGGGAACAAATAATAAGGTTAACATAGTAAAAGGTTTAATGGTGGCTTTGAAAAGCATAAGAAAAGTAGAAAAAAAAGTAGAAAAAATGAACAAGCAAAAGCCCGTTCAAAACAGCGAGTAGATAAAAGTCGAGAGTAAGGAAAAAAATACCAAAAAAGACAAGAAATAAATATAAAATTGTCGCACAAGCGACTCTATAATTATGCATTTTGCGTTTTGCATTTTGCACTTTAAATATTATGTCATTATCATTACATACAATTAAATCAAATAAAGGGGCCACTAAAAAAAGAAAGAGGATTGGGCGAGGAAATGCTGCCGGACAAGGAACTTATTGTGGTAAGGGTTTAAAGGGTCAAAAGTGCCGATCTGGAGTATCGGGACTCAAGAGAAGGGGTATGAGACAAATACTTCTAAAAACCCCAAAAGAAAGAGGTTTTAAATCTCTTGCTTCCAAAAAAGAGGTTGTTAGCATGGATTTAATAAATAAACATTTCAAAGATGGAGAGACGATTGAACCAAATATTCTTTTTGAGAAAAAAATTATTAGCACCAAGAAACACGGAGTAAAAATACTTGCTACAGGAGATCTTAAAATTAAAAATTTGCAATTTGAAAATGTTTTAGTGAGCAATGGAGCAGTGGAGCAGATTGAAAAAATGAAAGGAAAAATCAAAATGGAAAAAACGAAAAAGGAAAGAGTGAATAAAAAACAATAATTTAAATTTTTATGGTTTTTGATAAATTAATTCAAATTTGGAAAGCCAAAGACTTAAGAAAAAATATTCTTTTTGTTTTGGCTATGTTAGTTATATTCCGCATAGCGGCGCATATTCCTATCCCCGGTGTAAATCCAGAAGCTTTACGGAGTTTTTTTGATAATAATCAAATATTGGGTCTTTTGAATGTTTTTTCCGGAGGCAGCATGCAGAATTTTTCTATTGTAATGATGGGTATCGCTCCATATATTACAGCATCCATTATTTTTCAACTCCTAGGTATGATTATTCCAAAATTAGAAGAAATGCAAAAAGAAGAATCTGGACGGCAAAAGATAAATATGTGGACTCGTTGGCTTACTGTGCCGATGGCCGCCATGCAATCTTTTGGAATGATTACCATTTTGCGCCGAGGATCCGCTGATATTTTGGGAAATATTTCTCAAATTGAGCTTTTGAGCATGATTGTTATTATTACCGCTGGTACTATATTTTTAATGTGGATTGGAGAACTGATTACCGAGAAAAAAATTGGCAATGGTATATCTCTGCTTATTTTTGCAGGAATTATTTCTGGTCTTCCCCAGGCTGTACAACAAGCGATTGTTCAGTTTGATGCTGGAAATTTATTTGTGTTAGTAGGCTTCGTTGTTATTGCCCTTCTTACTATTGTGGGCGTAGTTTATATTACCGAGGGACAGAGAAATATTCCGGTGCAATATGCTAAACAGATTCGTGGAAATCGCATTTATGGCGGGACCAGCACCCATCTACCTTTGCGCGTGAATATGGCCGGAGTTATTCCGATTATTTTTGCTATTTCAGTTGTATTGTTCCCGTCCATGATTGCACAATTTTTTATACACGCAAAGACCCAGTGGATTCAAACTTTGGCAGAATGGGTTATGACCCTCTTCCAGAATCAACTTTTTTACGGTGTACTTTACTTTATATTAGTTTTTGCTTTTACTTATTTTTATACAGAAGTTATATTTCATCCAAATCAGATTGCGGAAAATTTGCAAAAGCAGGGAGGTTTTATTCCGGGTATTCGTCCGGGTAAAAACACTGCAGAATATTTAGCAAATACTACCCATAAAATTATTTTTGTCGGAGCTTTGTTTTTGGGCATCATCGCGATACTTCCCTTGATTATGAAATACTTTACTGGCATGCAGTCGCTGGCGATTGGTGGAACCAGTCTTTTGATAGTTGTAGCAGTGGTTGTTGAAACCGTAAAACAAATAGAATCACAGCTCACAATGAGAGAATACGAAGGAATGTAAAATTTTTTTTAATAAAAAGTTTATAATAAAAAAAGCCTTGTTTAAAGGCTTTTTTGTATTTTAGAGTTAATAAAATAAACTTATTTGCAAAAGAAAATGTATAAGTTCAGATACATATTGGACTGCGAAGCAGGACAATAAGTATGCAAATGGGGTTTAAATATAAATATTGCAATGGTTTTGGCAGAATGTATAATTATGGATTAAAACATTTTAATCCAAAT
>Ga0208953_1000115_pt1 | contig 79378 bp, 76 predicted proteins | sample RifOxyB2_FD_184033 | JGI IMG/M metagenome (GOLD analysis project Ga0208953, IMG submission 184033) | Groundwater microbial communities from Rifle, Colorado - Rifle Oxygen_injection B2 (SPAdes) | ecosystem: Environmental > Aquatic > Deep subsurface > Groundwater | place: USA: Rifle, Colorado...
CTACAAATATCTTCCCGTTCGCCAAACTCGGTGACATTGCTCCTATATCTCCTGCTGCTGCTCCACTTTTACTTATCTTGCTCCATGCTATTGCTGCATCATTGTTTATATCACCATTCACTATCGCCCCATCAGTTATTTTCGCTGATGTCACATTCCCATCTGCTATCTTTGTGTCAGTCACCGCTCCACTTGCTATTGCATCAGCAGTTACTGCTCCTGTGCCTATCTTTCCTTCTGTTATCGCTCCTGGTATTATAGTTAATACTCCATTATTCGCTAATGCCGCATCTCCTCCCACAAATACAGCGGCCGCATTCCCAGAGCCATCTCCTACAAATATCTTCCCGTTCGCCAAACTCGGTGACATTGCTCCTATATCTCCTGCTGCTGCTCCACTTTTACTTATCTTGCTCCATGCTATTGCTGCATCATTGTTTATATCACCATCCACTATCGTCCCGTCAGTTATTTTCGCTGATGTCACATTCCCATCTGCTATCTTTGTGTCAGTCACCGCTCCACTTGCTATCGCATCTGCCGTTACTGAACCTGATGCTAATTTTGCTGCTGTTATCACTCCTGGTATTATAGTTAATACTCCATTATTCGCTAATGTTGCATCTCCCCCCATTGTTACTGCAGCTGCCATCCCAGATCCATCTCCTACAAATATCTTCCCGTTCGCCAAGCTCGGTGACATTGCTCCTATATCTCCTGCTGCTGCTCCACTTTTACTTATCTTGCTCCATGCTATAGTTGCACTGTTGCTTATATCTCCATCCACTATCGTCTCATCTGCTATCTTTGCTGATGTTATCGATCCGTCGGCGATTGTTACCGGAACACTTGTCAATCCCGCTCCATTTCCCACAAACGCACCAGCTGTTATCGTTCCTGATGTACTGATGCTTACTTCATTTGTTATCTGCGCTGTCCCTACTGTTCCACTTGCTATTTTACCGGCTATTACTGCTCCATCTGCCAGCTTAAAACTTGTTACCGCATTTGCCGCTAATTGTGGAGTGTCTACCGCACTAGCTGCTATCGCATCTGCCGTTACTGCGCCAGCTGCTATCTTTGCCGCTGTTACTGCTCCGCTTACAATAGCTCCACTGGTTACCGAATCTCCTGATAATTTTGTGCTGGTTATTGCATCATTTGCTATTGTCAATGTCCCGTTATTCGCTAATGTTGCATCTCCACCCATTGTTACTGCAGCTGCATTCCCAGACCCATCTCCTACAAATATCTTCCCGTTTGCCAAACTCGGCGACATTGCGCCTATGTCTCCTGCGGCTGCTCCACTTTTACTTACCTTGCTCCATGCTATTGCTGCATCATTGTTTATATCACCATCCACTATCGTCCCGTCAGTTATTTTCGCTGATGTCACATTCCCATCTGCTATCTTTGTGTCTGTTATTGCGCCAGTTGCTATCTGAGTACTCCCTACATTGCCATCAGATATATGAGATGCTATAATCGCGCCAGTTGCTATCTGAGTTCCAGTTACTGCTCCAGTAACTATGTGAGATGTACCTATCGACCCATTCGCTATTTGTACACCACCCACTGCAGCAATACCTATCTTTTCTGTTGTCACCGCCCAAGTCGCAATCTTCGCTGATGTTATTGATCCATCTGCCACTGTCGCAGAAACATTTATCAACCCGCTACCATCCCCTGTAAATGTTCCTGATCCAACACTAAACGCCGCCGCTGTTATCGTTCCCGTTGTACTTATGTTTATACCACTTTGGAGCTTACTTCCATTTATCGCGCCAGAAACTATTGCATCCCTTGTTACTGAATTTAGGCTCATATGAGCTGCCATTATCGAACTGTCTGCTATCTTTGATGTTCCTACCGCACCAGTTCCTATCGCACCTGCTATTACAGCTCCCACACCTATCTTATCTGTTGTTATCGCTCCGCTTGCTATCGTTAATGTCCCGTTATTCGCTAATGTTGCATCTCCACCCATTGTTACTGCAGCTGCATTCCCAGACCCATCTCCTACAAATATCTTCCCGTTTGCCAAGCTCGGTGACATTGCTCCTATATCTCCTGCTACTGCTCCACTTTTACTTATCTTGCTCCATGCTATAGTTGCACTGTTGCTTATATCTCCATCCACTATAGTCTCATCTGCTATCTTTGCTGATGTTATCGATCCGTCGGCGATTGTCACTGGCACACTTGTCAATCCCGCTCCATTTCCCACAAACGCACCAGCTGTTATCGTTCCTGATGTACTGATACTTACCTCATTTGTTATCTTTTCCGTTGTTATCGATCCGTCGGCTATCTTCGCACTTGTTACCGCATTTGCTGCCAACGCTCCCGTATCTATCGCACCTGTTGCCACACTTGTCGCAGATCCGCCTTTACTGCTTGATCCTGCATAATTAAAATTTACTTTGTCTGATGTTACATTCGCATCCGTTATAGCGCTTGTTGTTACTGCGTTTCCAGCTATTTTTGTACTGGTTATCGCATCGTTTGCTATCTTCGCTGTCGTTATTGAACCATCTGCTATTGTCACAGGAACGCTTGTCAACCCCGCTCCATTTCCAACAAACGCACCCGCCGTTATCGTTCCTGTTGTACTGATGCTCACCTCGTTTGTTATCTTTGCCGTTGTTATCGATCCGTCGGCTATCTTCGCACTTGTTACCGCATTTGCTGCCAACGCTCCCGTATCTATCGCACCTGTTGCCACACTTGTCGCAGATCCGCCTTTACTACTTGATCCTGCATAATTAAAATTTACTTTGTCTGATGTTACATTCGCATCCGCTATAGCGCTTGTTGTTACTGCGTTTCCAGCTATTTTTGTACTGGTTATCGCATCGTTTGCTATCTTCGCTGTCGTTATCGCTCCATCTGCGATTGTCGCAGATATATTATCAAGCAAACTTCCATCGCCATCAAACGCGGCTGCCGTTATTACACCGGTTGTATTAATATTAGCATCGCCGGTTATTGTCCCTGTTGTTATTGTATTTCCCGAAACTTTCCCCGCAGTAGTGATTGTTGCCAAATTAGTATCAGGGAGAGACCCCGTCACTTGTGACGCTAAATTCACTTTATTCGTAGTCGTCGATATTGTATTCCAATCCTGTGTCCCCGTATGGTTTATCCTATTTAAATAGTAACTTCCCTCCTGACTGTTTAATGTAGTTGCATTTGTAGTAGCGCTTATCCCTGTAATCCCACTCCCATCACCTACAAATGAGGTGGCAGTTATTGTTCCAGAAGTTGTTAAGTTTATATCTGTCGCCATTTTTCCGGCTGTAACCGAATTATCTGCTATTTTAGAAGATGTAACTGCATTATTTGCCAGCTTGGCAGAAGTAATAGAACCGTCTCCAATTGTTGCAGTAATACCTGTTATTCCGCTCCCTTCACCAGTAAAAGTTCCTGTAAATGTTCCTCCGCTAAACGCTCCCGCAGTTATTGTTCCCGTTGTATTAATGCCTATGTTGCTAGCTAGTTTTGCCATGGTAATAGATGAGTCTTTTATTTCCAACGAACCAGATGAAGTATTTAGACCTATTGTTGAATTATCATACTTTACAGATAGGGTTCCCGTAGTTGTAATAGGGCCACCTGTCAAGCCTGCACCACTTTCAATAGTAGTAATTGTCCCGCTCCCACCAGAACCGCCAGAGGAATTAATAGTTACAATGCCGGAGCCTGTACCCTCATCTGCAGAAATCGTCACATTATTTCCTGCGACTATTTTTTTTACAAAATTGGAAGAGGCAACCTCTCCGCTTGTTATTGTTCCAAGAGCAATTTTATCGTATGTAATTGTCCTGTTTGCAATATTATCTTTTGCAACAGCAAGCAACGCAAGTTTTGAAGATGTTATAGATTCATCAGGCACATTATCAGCAAGCAACGCTTTAAAAGAATATGGCCCGCTTGCAAACCTTAATCGAGGAGAAAGAGACTCTCCTGCTACTAATATCTCAAGATATCTAACAATTCCTTCGAAAACATCAGATCCCAATTCATCATTCTGGCTTCCCAGTAAAATACTAAAAACTCCAGAACTATCAGCCGTCACCGAATAATCAGAAGAAGTCCATAATAAGTTGCCACCTGTTTGAGCATCATAAATTTTAAATTTTAATGTTTTTGCAGTCGTTACAGGACTTCCGGATGAATCTAACAATCGGCCGCTATAGCTTATTATCTTGGGAATATCAGAATAAGAAAAAGATGAAATTATAACAAAAAGAAAAAGAAACAAAACAAAAATCTTATTTTTTTTATGCATTAAACCACCCCTTAATCTTGTTATTGAAGCGTGTATATGGGGTTATTCTATAAGATGATAGCTATAAAAGCAACAAAATTCTAGAAGAAAAGCACAAGATTGTTGTGCCCCTACCTACTTGCTACTCTTTCTCTTAATCCTTCTCCGACAAAATACAAGGATAAAACCGTAATAAAAATTAAAAATCCAGGAATAATCGACATCCATGGAGCATCCCAAAGATAAGATTGAGAATCCATCAACATATTCCCCCATGATGGAATTGGAGGTTGAACCCCCAACCCCAAAAAAGATAAAGCCGATTCAGTGAGAATAGCCCCAGCCATTCCCAATGTCGCAGCAACTATAATTGGATTTAAGGCATTTGGTAAGATGTGTCTAAATATTATTCTAATATTTGAACAACCGATAGCACGTGCCGATTCGATGTAAGAGAGTTCTCTAATCTTCAAAAACTCCCCTCTAACAAGCCTTGCGACCCCCATCCACGAAGTTCCTCCTATAACTATCATAATATTATAAATACTTGGAGTCAGCATTACTTGAATAGTTAAAACCAAAAAAATCGACGGAAAAGCAAGCATGATATCAACAAAACGCATAATGACAGAATCAATCCATCCTCCATAATATCCCGCAAAAGCACCAAACATTGTTCCCAGAAAAACAGAAATAAAAACAGCAACAAATCCAACAGTCAAAGAGATTCTTGCTCCATATAACGCACGACTAAAAATATCCCTCCCCAAATCATCTGTTCCAAGAAAATGATGAATTGAAGGCGCAAGTGTATCGCTCTCTACAATTTCAGACGGATTATAAGGCGCAATAAAGGGGGCTAGAATTGCTAGAACAGCAAATACTGTCAAAACAACTATGCCAAACAATGTTAATTTATTCCTAAAAATTTTCATCTTTTGATTCTTCTGTTTCTTCGTTTTTTGGTTCTTCCGTTTTTTGGTTGCTCCATTTGACATTTGTCATTTGTCATTTCCTGTATATCTGATCCTCGGATCAACAAGTGCATACCCAATATCCGCCAAAAGATTCCCCATCACTATCAAAAAGGCTGACAACATGACAATCCCCATAATGACAGGATAATTTCTCGCGAATATAGCCTGTACGCCAAGCCTTCCCATGCCAGGCCATGCAAAAATTGTTTCTATAATAAACGCCCCACCAAACAAACCAGGAAGAGAGAGCCCTAAAATTGTAATCGTCGGGATAAGAGCATTTCGCAAAGCATGTTTGAAAATAACAACCCTTTCAGGCAAGCCTTTTGCGCGAGCAACTTTTATAAAATCTTGATTTAAGACTTCAAGCATTGCCGCTCTTTGGTATCTTGTTATTCCCGACAGGCTTAAAATTGTCATTGTCATTACAGGCAAAATCATGTGTCGTATCAAATCCAAAAGCCACATCCCGTATCCCGTCTCCTGCATCCCAAACGAAACCATTCCAACCGATGGAAACCATTTGAGCCAAACAGAAAATATAAGCATAAACATAAGCCCCAACCAAAACGAAGGGATCGCCATCCCAGAAAAAGAGATAATAGTAAATAAATTATCAAACCAAGAATTCTTTTTAACTGCGGATACAACACCAACCGGAATAGCAATAATTAGCATCAAAAAGAGAGAGGGAACCATAAGTAAAAGTGTATTTGGCATTCTTTCCCAGATCTCTGTAATAACAGGCTGGCCTGTCAAATAACTTTGCCCAAAATCAAGTTTTACGGCATTGAATAACCATTTAAAATATTGTACAATTAATGGCTGATCAAGGCCAAAGTTCGCCCTTATTCTTACCAATTCAGACGGTTCAATATTTGGGTCAACAAAAAGAGCTATCGGATCACCCGGCGCCAAATGCATTATAAAAAAAGATACAAGCGAAATCCCAATTAAAAGCGGCCCTAATTGTAAAATTCTTATTATAATGTATCGACGCACGTAATTATTATACATTAATTTTTTTAAAATGATATGAACCCCGATTATTCTAATCGGGGTGAAACTTGATATTTTTTTTGCTATATACAAACACAACTAATATGCAAACATTAAAAGTCGGAGGAAAACACTTAAGGGCTTATAAAGTCCCTCTAAAAAAAATAAAAGATACGGCTCAATCTCTTGCATGCCCATATTTATTACTTCATAAAGATTTGTTTGTTTCAAAAAATACAGCTTCAAGATTTGAAAGTTTAGAAATTTTTTATAGCGATATATATCTTAATATTTTTAAGCTTGAAGAATATTTATCAAATGGCATTGTAGATATATACGATTTTGGAATAAAAAGGCTAAGAAATCCTGATGCGAAAGATATAACATCAGAAAAAATGGAAGCAATAATAGCAAAAATCTGCGGGGAATTTTATTTGGAACCCCTGTATGGCAAAGATCAATCAAAAGTAATACAAGCAATAAAATTCCTTGCAAAAGGAAAAGTAGATTTGTGGAATGAAATTAAGCGCGATTTAACCCAAGTCACAATAAATTTAAGCGGTTTACAGTTTTACAAATTAAGATTAACCCCTTTCTTTACAGATAAAGTTTATCCCGCGACAACGGCATTTGCTGCCATGCTTACAGGCTTATTCACGCCAGAAGACAAGGAGCTAAATTCTTCAATAATTTTGACATTAACAGGGTTTTCATTTTGGTTTTTCATCTCTTTTTATTTAAAAAATACAAGGTGGTTTAATCCTTGGGTTTACGCGGACTTAAAAAATACTATTATCAACAACACTCAATTTCCAAACGGATGGCAGCCGATAAAAGCTATTAGTTAACCCCGATTATTCATGCCAAATGTTTTGGAATTAGATCCTAAAAATACATACAACAAATTAAAAAAAGTTAGAAAAGGAAGGATTATTTGCAAGTGAGTTTAAGGGTAAAGAAAGATACTTTTCGTTTAATAAAAACAATCCTTTGCTGGACAGAAAGGATCAAGGCTGAGGAATTGTCTAGGATTCGACCCCGCAGAGGAAATATGATGAATGTGAGTGAAAGTCAAGATTTTTGACTATGGTTTAGGGATTTCCAAATCCTTACAAACACATAAGTTCACGATTTGATTCTAAAATAAGCTCGATTGCTTCTTTTAAGTTTTCCCTTGTTTCTTCCAATGTTTTACCCTGGGTATTGGCTCCTGGCAGTTCCTCCACATATCCAATATACCAATCCTCGATCTTCTCAAAAACCGCCATAAAATTATTTATCATTGTAACACCCCCTAAGCTTTTTATATTTTATCATAGTCATATATTAAAAATATATTAAAAATCACTTGAAATTTCAAAAAAAAAAAAACGATAATAGTATATGAAAATCTGCAAATTTGTGTTGCTAAACAAAAAACAAAAAAAGGGAGGTGATTTGTAATGGAACTTCCTAACCTTTCTATGTCCCAACTCTTCACTCCTCCCCTCAAAACTATGAAAAAAGCAACTCCTTCAGCGGATCAAAAAAAAGCGGCAGAAAAAGAGGCACAGACACAAGCACAAGATGCTACGCGAGCTGTTATTTGTAGCACCACCCCACAGGCGATGGGTATTTATGATAATGCGGTAGCGGTCGAGTGTGACATAGTTGTGCCCCCAAGTGAAAACAATGGAGGAAATACTAGCCTTTGTTCTTTTGATATAACTTATATTGATTTAGGTGACGGGACTCCCGTAAAAACCTTTGATGGCAACTTTAGCTGTACATCTTCTCAAGAACTTATGCTTCGACTTATGCAGATAACATCTGAAAAGTTAATAAAAAGTTTTAACCAATAAATAAAAAACTTTTTTTAAACACCCTTTTGCATATTAAACAAAGGGGTGTTTTTTTGTTTATTGTCCCTCATAAAAACCTTCTCAATATTCAAAAACAATCCCGCAGGCCCGGGTTTTGATAACCCTCCCACCCTGTTACTTACCCCAATCATAAAATGAGGATACCATAGGAAAATATAAGGCAGATCAACTGATATAATTTTATATAATCCTAGCGCCAATTTCTTCTAAAACTAAATCTATTGCCATTTCTTTTGAAGAATAAATTTTATCTCCTTCATGTAAATGGAATGGAAAAGATTGTATCTCTTTATGATGAGGAACATTATCCCATCTTGCTATAAAAGAAGCATCTTTTTTTTGCCAATGGTATCTATATTTTAGTCGAGTTATATTCCCGTGTTTTACTTCAACATATTCCGCAATATACAAAACAGACGCATCTATTAGCTCAAGTAGTCCGGAAATATAACAGTTATTCTCATCAATTTCATCAAAATTCACATTCGAATCAGAAATAATAGGAGAATCCATGCATAATTTTAAAAATTGGGTTTGATATTCCTTAATTGTCATTTTATTTTATTGAGGCACTTTTTAGAATTGACAGCTTTTTAGTCCAGAGATCAAGGCCTTTCTTTGCGGCAAACCAATTAAAATAATCAGCATCGTCTCCTGTTTCACCATTTTCAAACTTGTTTAAAAATTGCTCGGAATCGATTTTGTGTTTTTTTTCAAATTCAGAACATAAATCTTTGTATTTATCCACCTTGTATTGAGCAAAATTTAATTTCTCATGAAACATTGAGTTTAAAACTTCAGAAACATCTTGAAGATTGTAGTCTTTGTCTAAAGAAACTATAACTTGATTCATTTTTTTCACTCCTTAACAACTAATCTTCATATGCTAAGTTAGAGGTTTAAATTAGTTTCTTATTTGATATTATACCAAAAATCACTTGAAATTTCAAAAAAAACTTACCTTTAACACCCTTTTGCATATTAAACAAAGGTTTTTTTTTATCTATTGTCTCTCACAAAAACCTTCTCGATATTCAAGAATAGCCCGGCAGGTCCGGGTTTTGATAACCCTCCCACCCTGTCACTTACCCCAATTATCGAATGAGGATACCATAAGAAAATATAGGGTTGATCGGCTGATATGATTTTATATGATTTTGTATAAATTTTCTTTCGAGCCAATTTATTGATGGTAGTCCTCCCCTGTTCAAGCAATTTATCAACTTCAGGATTATTATATTTTATAAAATTAAATCCTTGAGGATACATACTTGAATGCCAGATCGAATAGGAATCAGGATCAAGCCCCAGCGACCATCCCATAATTATTGCATCAAACTTTTTAGGAGACGACGGACTGTTTAAGATTTTAAGCAAGGCAGCCCACTCCATAACACGAATATTCATTTTGACGCCGACTTTCTTAACTTGCTGTTGAAGAATTATAGCCGCTTTTTCTCTTTCCTTATTGCCTTGGTTAACTAAACATGTAAATTCAAATCTTTTTCTATCTTTATATCTCCAGCCATCCTTTGAAAAAGACCAGCCCGCTTTTGCTAAAAGATCATTAGCCTTTTTTGTATCATAGCTAAACTTTGAAACATTTTCCGAATATGCCCATGAAACAGGATGCGACGGGGAATAAGCCTTTGATCCCAAATTTTTTAACACCAGCGAAATTATTTGATCTTTGTCAACAGCATAAGCAAGTGCCTGCCTGATTCTTTTGTCAGAAAAAAGAGGGTGGTCATTGTTTAGCCCAAGATATGTATACAGAAGAGTGTCATATTCAAAGAGTTTTATCCCTTTTCCCCCTTTCATTCTTGCAAAATCTTTCGGCGGGATGCCGGCAGTATCAATTTGTCCCGATTCCAAAGCAATAAGGGTCGCATTTTCATCAGGGATAATTCTATAAATTATGGAAGAAAGAAGAGGGATTCCTCCATAATAATCTTTATTTCTTACAACCTCTATATAATCTCCCGTTTTCCACCTGGAAAACTTAAAAGGCCCTGTCCCTATTGGCTTTCTATTATAAGAAGAAGTGTTGATATCCCCTTTTTCATAAAGATGTTTTGGAATAATCCCTATTCCCGTGCTTACAAGAAATGGGGAAAATGGCTTTGGCAAAATTGCCTGTATCGTATACTTATCAATAACATTAAACTTGATCGGCTTGCCATCAATAATATAACTTGATCTTCTAATAGAATTAACTTTGGGGTTGAGTATAGAATCAAATGTGAATTTGACATCTTCTGCGGTAAAATTGACTCCATCGTGCCACTTGATATCTTTTCTAAGAAAAAAAGTCCAGATTTTTCCGTCAGAAGAAAATGTCCACGACCTTGCCATATCAGGCACAACTTCAAGCTTTTCATTTATTTTTGTAAGACCGGAAAAGATAACCCCTTCAACTGCAGATGATGAAGAATCGGTCGAAAGAATTGGATTCAAAACAGAAACTTCACCGCCAAGGGAGAACACTAGTTTTCCGTTTGGATCATAATCAGCAAAACCTATGCTCGAAAAAACAACCAAAGCCATCACAAAAAGGATAAGTTTGTTTATTAAAATAATTTTACCTTCATTAAACATTTTTTTACATGTTAGAAAGTTCAAGAATTTTTGTAGTCCCATTTCGCTTATATCCTGTCAACACATATTTATCGTCAACTTCACTGTAATCATATACTATTTTTCCCGCAACATCATTATTTTCATATTCTTTTCCAGTAAAAGGATTTTTTGGAATAGAGCCTATGTAGCCGCCAGACATAAGATAATTTTCACATAAATTTCTGACAGAGATACTCTTTCCTACGGGATAGACCATATTCTCCATATTATAAGATTCAACGGCAAGTTGAACAGAATGCATTACAGATTTAACAGATGCTTCCTTCGCCCGATCTTGAGTCCCCATAAGGTTTGGCAATAAGAAAACCGCAAGCAATCCTATGATTCCGATAACCACCAAAATTTCCAACAATGTAAATCCCTTCTTATTCATAAAATTCCTCCTTTATAACAATGAATTTACCATTTCAAACAAAGGCATAATCATGGCAAGCGCCACAAAAGCTACAACCCCTCCCACCAAAAGCGTTGCGGCAGGCTCTATGTAAGACGCTAAATTTTTCAAATCATATTCAACCTGCTCAGAAAAACTCTCGCCCCCCTCCCATAATACATCCGCGAGTCGTCCACTCTCTTCTCCAACTGCGAGAAGCTGCACAAACAATCCATTAAACAACTTGTCAGAAGCTGAAGCAAAAGCAAAAGACAAAGAACTCCCTTTTCTAATCTTATCAACCACTAAAGATGCTTTCAATTTAAACACATTACTATTTAAACCATCAATAAAATTATGAAAAGCCTCAACAAAAGACACCCCACTTTTTAGCTGGCAACTTAAACTGTAACAAAAATCGCTCATTAACATATTAATCCTAATGTTTCCAGCCAAGGGGAATTTAATACAAAAGTCAAAATCTGTAAAAATTTTATGGACAAAAAAAACTAAAATAAACAGTAAAAAAATCAACACCCAACTATAATAAGGTAGAACCATCGCAATTCGGCTAATTAATGGCAATTTAAAATCAAAAGCAGAAAACAGATCAGAATACGATGGTAAAACAAAAAAAATCATCCCCAAGAAACTAAAGATACTCATAATTAAAACAATAAAAGGATAAGTTAAAGATGTTTTAAGCATTTTTTTGAATTTATCCCTTCGATCTAAAAAGGCAGAAGCTCTAAACAAAGTCTCCTCTAGCATGGAATTTTCTTCTGCAATTTTAAGAATATTTCTTATCTCTCTCGATATCAAGCCCTCTTCATATATGGCACGGGAAAAAGAGATCCCTTCTTCAAGTCGAGAAGATATAAACGCAAAATTTCTTTTTGTCTTTTCATCCGAATGCAAAGCCAAAAATTTTAAGGCCTTGTTTAAGGGAATTCCTGTTTTTAGAAGAGAGGCCAGTTGTTTAAAAAAACTTGCCTTAAGGGTAGTCTTCCTCCTTGCTCTCGCAATTTTATTTAAAGCTCTTTCAAAAAATTCAAAATTCATTATTGTATACCAAAAAACAATTTGGCATTATCTGTTGTAACTGCGGCTACTTCTTCTTCAGTCCTTTCTATAAGAGCGCCTATTGCTTTAGCAACATAAGCAACAAATGCGGGTTCATTCCTCTGGCCGCGAAAAGGTTCCGGCGCAAGATAAGGAGAATCTGTCTCTATCATTAATCTATTAAGAGGGGTATTTTTCACGCTTTCTCGAAGCAAATCAGCTTTTTTAAATGTAATATTTCCTGTATAGGATATATAAAATCCTTTGTTTATAGCAAAAGCCAAAAGCTCTTTTGCGCCCGCAAAACAATGAAAAACACATTTTATCTCTTCATATTTTTTTTCGCTCATAATCTTTATAATATCATTATGCGCTTCACGGCAATGCACAATTACCGGAAGATTAAGTTCCAAAGCTAGATCCATGTGTCTTTTAAAAGATTCCTGCTGAACATAAGGTGCAACTTTACATTTAAAATAATCAAGTCCTGTCTCACCTATTGCAACAATTTTTTTATTCTCCTTTGCAATTTTCTTAAACTTTCTCAGAATTTCATCTGTCAGGTTGTCAGCATCGTGAGGATGAATTCCAATCGCGCCATATACAAAATCAACATCATCAGACAAACAAGAGACAGAAAGAGACGATTCATAATCAAAGGAAGGATTTATTATGGCAAAAACCCGAGCTTTTTTAGCACGATCTAAAACATCCTGCAAATCAGGATATTCACCCCGATTAGGAAATCGGGGTTCATCTATTGTCAAATGAGCATGAGTATCAATATACATTTTTACATCCTAACATAGTTATAATGATTAAAGTTTCATCTCTCCAGATTTTTAAATACTTCTAGCGCCAAAATGACGAAAACAAAATTATTTATTCAATCTTGGAAATAATGGTTGTCCCTTCTTTATAACAATCCCAGCAATTTTCATGCCAAAGGGATTTAAAGAGATACTTTGAGGTTCTTGAGGAAAATTCAACTGCTTCCAAATTTCAAGTGACGAACCCGGCATAAACGGGCTGACGAGAGCCGCTACAATTCTCAATGCCTCGTACAAATTAAATAGCACACAAGACAATTTTTCTGTTTCACCTTTTTTTTCAAGCGCCCACGGAGCTTCCTGTTCAATATAAGCGTTTGCAAAGCTGATCAGGATCCAAACACATTCCAATGCTTCAGAAAAAGCTAACCGATCAATACACTCATCAAATTTAGATGGGGTTTGTTTAATTAAATTTATAATATCTCTGGAAAGTGGATCAAAAGCATTATCTTTAACATCAGGGACTTTCCCCTCAAAATACTTTTCTATCATCGTCAATGTTCTAGACAATAAATTTCCCAAATCATTGGCCAAATCAGCATTATATCTATTTATAAAGGACTGTGTTGAAAAATCGCCGTCATTGCCAAACGAGACCTCACGCAAAACAAAGTAACGAAAAGCGTCAACCCCATAGTTCTCACTCATTTTTATCGGATCAACCGTATTACCAAGACTTTTACTCATCTTCCTCCCTTCAACAGTCCACCACCCATGTCCAAAGACTTTTTTAGGAAGAGGAAATTCAATCGCCATTAGAATTGCGGGCCAAATAACCGCATGAAAACGAACAATCTCTTTCCCCATCAAATGAATATCCGCCGGCCAATATTTTTTGAATTTTTCACCATCCGGATAACCGATCGCAGAAATATAATTTATCAAAGCATCAAACCATACATAGATAACATGTTTCGAATCATTGGGGACAGGCACTCCCCAGTTAAAAGTTGTCCTTGTAATTGAAAGATCTTTTAATCCTTGTTTAACAAAATTGACAACTTCATTTAACCGCGATTTCGGCTGAACAAAGTCCGGATTTTCCGCATAAAGCACAAGCAGTTTGTCCTCAAACGCCGACAATTTAAAGAAATAGCTCTCTTCTTTCAAGATTTTAGTCTCTCCGTGACAATCAGGGCAAACACGAAAAGGCAGATCATTTGCATCCAAAGTCTGACCCTGTAAAACGAAAGTCTCACAAGAGACACAGTACCACCCCTCATAAATCCCCTTATAAATCAAACCTTTTTCAAGCAAGGTTTTAAAAATACCCTGAACCGCCTTTATATGCCTATCATCTGTTGTGCGAATAAAATCATCATTTGTTATCTGAAGGAGATCCCAGGTTTTTTTATAGCTATCGACAATAGAATCAACAAACTCTTTAGGGTTTTTTTTCTCTCTTTCCGCAGCTTGGGCAACTTTCTGTCCATGTTCATCAGTTCCTGTCAAGAAAAAAACATCAAAACCCTTTGATCTTTTATAACGAGCTAAAACATCAGCGCCAATTGTGGTATAAGCGTGACCGATATGAGGAATATCATTTACATAATAAACAGGTGTTGTTATATAAAATTTCTTGTTCATATAAACATTATATCAACAAAAATATAACAATTACAATCAAACCAACCCAGGAACGTTAAAAAGCCTTATTGAAAAGATTGTAAAGAAACGATGAAAAATTGAACCTTTCTTCATATTTAATTTGATTGGCTGTCGCAAAAAGCCAGAAAGAAAATCCGCTTCTATGCGCGATACAAATTGGCATATCAAGGTACAAACCAACTCCATAAGCAGCTGCTTTGGAAGCTTCATCCAAATCAAATTCTAAATATGCGGGAGCCACATTCCTTGCATCAGTTAACAAATTGCTAGTCGCAGAATTATCCCTATAACCTAAAAATCTTTTAATGGTTATACCAAAAATTGATATATCCGCAGGCATAACATCCCTATAAGGAATCTTAAAAATTTCTCTTAAAGAAGTGGTATTGTCTTTATTTATCCAAAAGCTGTACAGATAATGAATTTCATTTATTGCAGGGCGCTTTGCCAGTTCTCCATAGAAATTATCTCCGCTAAATATTTTTGCTCTAAAAGAAGGGATCAACCTCTCATTTTCAGACAGATCTCTAACATATAATTTAATTATATTCCCGTTTTTAAAGGTAATTTTAATAATGTCCGATGCTGAAGAAATACCTATTTTATCTCCCGCTAAAACGCCATCTTTTCTATATATAGATAATTCTGGAGAACGATATGTAGAATCCTCTATTTGTAAAAAATAATCCCCTATTTCATGAGAAAAAACTTTTAGCCCTTCATCCCCTTCCTCAAAAACAAGAGAAGTATCTCCTACTTGGGGATCATTTTTTCCCCCAGGATGGTAAGAGACAAAGCTTACAGTCTTATTTCCATAAAGAGAAAAAGCCCTTCTCCCTCTTCCCCTATGATCAACGTTTCCTGACTTATATTCTTCAACTTCATACTCATCAGTCTCTTTTTTTGCGTTTAATGAAAGATTTAAAGGGAGTTCTCCTTCAAACTCTTTCCCATAAGGCCTAACGTTAACTATCGGACATCTAATTAATGATCTTCTAGTTAAACCGTTACTATCAACAAACCGACAATTATCATCGGGTAAAGCTCGTAACCCACTATACACAAAACCGTCATATCTAACGCTACTAGTTCTCGGAGTAGCCCGTAATTCTGTTACAACAGATCTAGGCAAAGAAACTCTTTTGAATCTAACACCAGAACTCATATTTTTTTCTCCCTATTATTCGATATATATATCGTTACTTATCTCGAATTATTTCATATTTTATCTATAAGAGCTTCAAAAAACATAAAAATACAACTAGAAGCTATGAAAGAAATTAAACAATTTAACCCAAACAGGATAATTGTCCATTAATGAGATAGGGAAAAGGGTCGGCTTGTTAACGTCCAGACACCCGCCGCCATAATATTGCAAATAAACAAATAATGGATTTAACATACTTGGTAAAAAAGCATTTTCGTAAAAAAGATCAAAACCATTTTGTTTCGCCGCATCAATCGCATAACCTTTAAAATCTTTTCCAAGATCAAATTCATTGCAAAAGCCCGCGTACTGGCCATACAATCCAAAGGTTGTATCTGGATCAGAATATGAACTTACAGAATCTTTATACTGAAAATAAAATCCGGAAATTCCATATTTGTGCAAAGTAGAGTGAACAGCATCTAAATATAAAACTCTTTTTTCAGGTGGCTGGGCTCTATCAACACCATACTCTCCAACAATTAAAGGGGCTCTCCCTACAGTTCTTACCCAAGATAATTTCCTTGAAATATCTCTCTCTATGGTCTTAGCATCAAAATAAGGCGAAGCAGCGCCATTAGTAAACTCATACGGCTGATAATAATGAGTTTCATAAACAACATTACTGTCATCAACCTTAACAAATCCACCATTCCAAATAATTCCCTGCTCCCCTCCATCTATTGCCCATCCGCTCTTATTGTTATCCCAATACCTCTCTCCTATATTCGCTTCTCTGCTTATATATTCAGGAACAAAAATAATATGTCTTTTATCTTCACTCCGTATAACAGAACACAGCTCATTATATTTTCTTATAAACTCTTCCATTGAACAATCAACAGTTGCAGGCAATCTAGGCTCATTAAAAATGTCATAACCCGCAACTCCGGGAATATTTTTTAAGTTCCTGACAAGGTAACGCCACATATCCAATGTATCCGCCCAATATTTTTTACTTTCAAAAATCGATTGAAGCCTTTCATTCCCTGGTTTTTTTCTCTCTTCCGCATCGTTTTGATCATCAAGCCCTTCAGGCAAATGCAAATCAATAATTACATAAACACCAATTTTGTTGAATTTTTCTATATGACTTTTGAGTAATACCAAATTTGATTCACGATTAGGATTATCTCTGGCAAAAAGTCCATAATTTATAGCGTATCTTACGGCCTTGCATCCCAGGCGCTTAATCAGTTCAAAATCTATGTCCTGCAAAACCCACCTATCCTGCACAGTGGGCCTTTCAAGTCTTCTTTTGCTATAGTTATAATTCCCCCAAACATTATTTGAAAGATTTATACCATTAAGAGAAACAACCTCTCCCTTTTCATCAACAATACTCATGCCAGCAACCCTTAACCACGGGAGATCGGCCTTATCTTTTTTCCTTTTTGATAAGGAGGCCGTCGATGAAATATTAACAACAGAATCAATTTCAGACATTATTTTAAGCCTTTTTTAATAAGAGCAATGAAAAACTCTAGTTGGAAACCACAACATTGCACAACTGAGTCACGGATTGTCAAAAACTTAATTATTCAGAGCTCTCATGCTTTATTATCGAAGAAATTAAATAAAAAATTCAGAGGATTTTTAAAACATTTTTAAAATACTACAGAGGGAATAAAATTCTTATTTTCTTTACTCCTTTAAGAAAAACTCCAGCCTCGTATGGAAGATCCTCCCCGGGAAGTAAGCCGTAAACAGGGACAGGCTCCCACACTTCTTTATCCTCAAATTGAACCTCAACTAAAAATCTATCTAAAAATTTATCTTCCCAAACCTCAGAATAGATATCATCATAATCATACTGAGGTTTTAAAAAACTCTTAAAAAGAGGAGGAACTCCTTCTGGAGTCTTATCAAAAACCGAAGGAAGAGAAACAACCATCCATTGAGTTTTTATCCTTGCATAACCCATTTCGGGACTTCCAGCATGGCCTGCAGGTATTATTTGAAAACCCCCTACTCGCCCAATAGGGGATGTTGAAATGTCAATTACCCCAGGATGGTTTGCGCGAATGCGTCCCGGATTTGCATACAAAGTTCCGTCGAATCTCCCCACCCCTTGAACAGGACGTAAAACTTCTCCTATAATCCGGAGTCTGCAATCTTTGTCTTCAAAATATATCTTACCAGAAAATTTATTTTCAAAAATAATACTTTTGGGCCAGTCAGAAGGGACTGAAACAATTATCGTCAAAACATCTCGTTCTTTTAATGACCCTTTTATTTTTTCCCCGTTTATATAAACCTCGTTACCAACAAACGGAGCAAGGCCCCCACCAAAGATTGCTTTACCGGCTGGAATATCCGTATAAATCGATGAACTTGAGTTTAAGTAAGATTTGTAGTTTTTAATTGAAGATAAGAACTCTTTCGGAACAATAGAAAAAATCCCTTTTTTATCATCAACTTTAATATGTATAGCATTAACAGAAGTCGCAGCAACTTCAGATGAACCAACCCATTGTGTTGCGGTAAAACCTTTTGGATTGATCTTTTCTAAGGGATAAACAATATGTCCGATAACTTGAAATGTCTCCCCAAAATCATTACTAACAGAAATTTCTCCGTTTTTAGTATTAATTATTTTTATGCGGAACTGCTCTGTTGTTTCTAAAGTAGCTTCTGTTGCAAATGAAGGAAGAATTGCCAGTAAGAAGAATATTACAAAAAGAAACAAGGTTCCAAGGGAGTTCACACCCTTGCCCCATTGATCGCTTAACACATTGAACCTTTTTTTCATATTGTTCGAAGCCATTCAACAATAGTCCTCAACGGGGTTCCTGTCGCCCCATCGCTGTAAGGCTCATAACTTTTGCTTAGATAAGCAGTCCCCGCGATATCCAAGTGTATCCAGGGGATATCTCCTACAAACCTATGCAAAAAAGTGGCGCCAACAGATACAGAGGCCATCCCCTTATCCATGCAATTTTTTAAGTCGGCGACATTGCTTTTTAGATATTCTTTATATTCAGGGAAAAGAGGCATTTGCCAAACTTTTTGGCCTGTTTTTTCCGCCGACTCCTTAAATTCATCAATTAGATTTTGATCATTTCCTACAAGTCCAGAGGCAACATCGCCAAGCGCCGTAATACAACCGCCGGTCAATGTCGCGCAATCAAAAATCTTCTTTGCTCCAAGATTTTTGGCATAAGTTATAGCATCTGCCAAAATCATCCGCCCCTCCGCATCGGTTGAAATTATTTCAACTGTTGTTCCATCAAGGCTCCCTACAACATCTCCAGGGCGTGAAGCCCCGCCGTCGGGCATATTTTCAACAAGAGGAATAATCGCAATGATATTCTGGTTGATTTTAAGTTTGGAGATAGCTCTCATAGCTTCTATAACAGCCGCCGCCCCTGCCATGTCAGTCTTCATTTCCCACATTTTGGAAGATGGTTTTATTGAAATCCCGCCGGAGTCAAATGTAACTCCTTTTCCAATTATTGCCGTAAAATCTTTTTTTGAAGACGGGAGATATTTTAAAACTACAACTTTTGGAAGATTGCGGCTCCCTTTCGCAACCGCCCACAAACATTCCATTCCCTCTTTTTGGGGATCAAGGATTGTACATTTAAGACCAACTTCAGTCGCCATTTTCTTTGCATAATTAGCGCAATATTCCGGCGTGATTTTGTTTGAAGGGGCATTGACAAGGTCGCGGGCAAGGTTTTCGCATTCTGCAACAATTTCTCCGATCTTTAATCCTCGCTGAAATTCTTTTACCTGCGATTTGTTCTCTGCTAAAATTGTTGCGGAGTTGGTGGCGATAAAATCAGATTTTTTCTCTTTATGGTAGCCCGCAAATTTATAACCGCCCAAAATAAGCCCTTCGGATATGGCTTGTGCCAAATCGACATCGTTTATTGATTCTGATTCAATGCTAACTGCAACATTCTTTGCTTTTGAGGAGATTGCCTGTTTAATCCCTTTTGCGGCGGCGTTTCTAACTGTTTCACAGGTTACATCTTTTGATTTTCCAAGACCGAGGAAAGAGAAGTTTGCCTTGAGTTGAAACAACCAAAACATCTCCTTTTTTAGCCTCAAATTCATCTTTTCTGGACAACAACTTTTCAAGCGGATTTTTTTTATCTTCAAAAACGCCGAGAAGCAGGATATCGCATACAGCTTTCTGGTAGGACAAATTTTTAATTTGGATTTTCATATTTAAATGTCTCTCCTTTTATTGGTTTACTTTTTTCAAGAATTCCGCTGGTTTTACAATTTTTATCCCGCTAAATTTTCTTAAATCTAAAAGGTGTTTGTCGCCGGAAACAATATAGTCGGCATTTCCAGATAAGGCACAATCAATAAATTTATTATCATCTGCATCTTCTTTTACAAAAAAAGTTTTCCTGTGAGGAGCTATAAGAACCATTTTCTTTTGAAAATTCCAAGCCCATTCATTCATATCAGCGAAAGACAAATCGAATCTGGATAAAACCAACAAATATTCAGAAATTATATCGTTGGAAGTCAAGGCATCAAAAGAACCTTCCCTCCAAAAATCCAATATTTTCTTTGGATTTCCTCCCCAAAGGCTAGAAACGATTACATTTGTGTCAAAAACTACTTTAAGCATTTTGCTTTTCTTGCTTCTTTAATTAGTCTGCTTACATCTTTTAGTTTAAACCCCTTCTTCTCCGCAGATTCTTTTGTTCTTTTTAAGAGGCTATCAAAACCACTATATTCTTTTAGAGAAAGAAATTCCATAAAATCAATAACCTCTTTAAGTCTATTCACAGGCATAGCCTTGGCTTCTTTCAATAAAATCCGCTCATATTGTTTTTCTTCTAATAACTTAACCATTTTAAATACCTCCCGAAATTTACTTTGAAATATACCGATAATATTATAGCAGGTAGTAAAAAAAGAAAAAGGTTGAATAAAATTTATGTCCGATTTAATCATAAAAGGAGCAGTCACTCCTACAACCTTCAGGGATGTGTGTTTGTCCCGCGGAGGCAAAAGACCTCTTCCCCAAATTTGGGTTGAATGGCAGGAAGGAAACTCGACTCGGAGTGATGCATGGAGAAAAAAAACGGAAATTTCCGTTTCTGCCGCAATTGAGCGAGCAAGAATATCTATCCGAGCTTTTGAGCATCTTAAAGAACTTATTGCAGATACAACCACTTCGGCAGACAGAAAAGAAATGGCTGCCAGTTTCCTTGAAGCTTTTTATATAAAAGAATCTTCCAATGCTAATAATCCTCTTTTAGCCGCTCTTAACTTTTCTGCGAAAAAAGGATTTTCTACTGAAGGCTTTTTTGCTCTAACTCCTCAAGATACTGTTGCCATGGGTAAAAGCGTCCACCCATACAAAATGGTTAAAGTACCGGGAGGACTTGTTACAGGATCAGGAAGAATAAAAATCCCTTCTTTTTTAATTGGCTCCACCATCGTACCAATTGAGCTTGCCCGTATTTTGATCGGTGAAGAAAGATTCAACACTAACTCAATAAAGCATTACGGAAGATTATCTCCTGCGAGACTACATCCGCAAGATGCTTTTGCTGTAGCAAAAATGCTCGAGCTCTCAATTACAACTGAAGAAAAATATTTCTTGGCTGATAAAAGAAATCTTATTTATAAGCCTTTTCCAAGCATGTGGGAACTTATACAGGCTGATGATTGGGCATATATGAATTTGCCCAGAGTAAATAGGGGATTTCGTCCTGTAAAAGTCACAACAACAAACAATGAAGGGGGGAAAAAAGCTTTAAGCATAAAAGGAACAGCTCTTCCTTTAGATCCTACTACTAGAAATTTAGATATTGGAAGTTGTTTTACTTTACGCAACGGCAGAAGGGCAGTTTTTATTGATGCTAGTGATCCCGCCATAAGCCAGGCCTTCCAAGGTAAGTATGGCGTTTTCAATCAACATTTAATGTACCCTTTTCGGTTGGTTGACCAAAATCTAGAAGGTTCAAAGTGGTGGGATATCGCGTAAATTACCGCCCTAAAACTTGACCTTAGGCGCATCAACTGCCGCTTCTGCCGCCTTGAAGAATACTTTTTCCGAATCAAAACCGAGCATGTTCACAAAAAACACCGTCGGCATACTTTTTGTTTTGGTGTTGTATTTCTGAACTTTTTCGTTATATCTCATCCTTTCAACCGCGATTCTGTTTTCCGTACCCGCAAGTTCGTCTTGAAGGGCTTTAAAGTTTTCTGACGCTTTAAGTTGCGGATAGTTTTCTACGACAAGCATCAATTTTGACAAAGTAGATTCCATTTGATTAGCCGCCGCAACTTTTTGCTCCGCATTTTGTGCTCCAGCCCATGCTGAACGAGCCTGCGCTATGTTTTCAAATGTCTCTTTTTCATGTGCAGCATAACCTTTGACAGTCTCGACTAAATTCGGGATCAGATCATACCTGCGTTGAAGCTGGTTTTCAACCTGTGCCCAGCCCTGCTTTACATCCTGATCTATTTTAACAAGGCTGTTGTAAACTCCGCCAACCCACACGGCAAATAAGAGAAAAATGACAACGATTCCAGTAATCCAAATTAAAGTTTTGTTCATATAAAAAAACCTCCTGAAATTCAATTATTTTAAGTCTTGTATCTGTATTTTCAATCTTTCAATATCTTCTTTTATTGTTTTCCATAAAATTTCATTATCAACACCAAAATATTCATGCACAATCTTATTTCTCATGCCAATAATTTCAATCCATGGAACATTTGGGTTTTTGTCTTTTAATTCTTTTGAAATATTATTCGAAGCTTCGCCTATAATTTCCAAATTTCTAATTACTGCGTCAACAGTTTTTTCATCAACAAAAAACTGATCCCAAGAAAGACCTTTTGTATATTCTTCAATCTTTCTTATGCAATTAATAATATCATCCAAATAAAGCGCATCTGTTCTTTTAGACATATTCAACTTCTTTTAAGATATCGTCTTTAATTATAGGTTTTAAAGCTTTTTTGGAAATCAAATCAACGCGCTTACTCAAGATACTGCTAAGATAGCCTTCAAGTCTAATAAACTTAAAAAATCCCATCGGCTCGGAAAAATCAACAACTACATCAACATCGCTGTCTTTTCTTGCATCGCCCCTGACTGTGGAGCCAAAAATACCTATTTGCTTAATTTTATATTCTTTCTCCAAGAAATCTCTATTATCTTTTATCTTATTTTTAATTTGTTCTGTTAATTTATTCACACTTTACAACCTCCTGAAATTTGTCTTGCAATCTTACGATATTATTATAGCAGTAAATTGTTTTTAAAAATAGCTGGAGGAAAATACAAAATGGCAATAGAAGTGGCTCATTACATGCGCCCGATTATTACACAAATAAACGGTAGCTTATCAGGATTACGCACAAATCTAGAGAGAGAGAGAGAGAGAGAGAGAGAGAGAGAGAGTAACACTTCCATCGCTTGCAAATTCTTATAAAAATGTTTTAACCTCTTTAAGCTCACTATCAGCCTACGATGGCACAAATGCCGCCCAATTAAGGACACAACTAAATCAAATTCAAATTGACTATCAAGAATGCAATACTATTCTGGATACATTCCGGAGATTAAGGCAGGATATGGGATATATTGAATTACTTGAGCAAGGCGGTCTTGATGCTGTAAATGCAAGGGTTCAATCTTTGTTTGAACAACTAAAACAAACTCCAGGAGATAAAGAGCTTGGTCAAGCAATCAAAGATTTTAATGATTTACTTTATAGGGCGATAGAATGCCTTGTCCCGGCAGTTAAGGCGATAAGTATTACTTTTAGTGAATTACAAGATAACGATAAAGCCGGAGCCTATTATTATTTACCAGAAGCTTATAATCAAAATAGTTTAACTTTCGATGGTTCTTTGCATATACATCTCCCATATATCTTTTCCCCAACTCAATTACAAGGTAAACATGCAGGATCAGGGTTTCGCCAACTTCAAGCATTAGAAAGCAGAACACTGGAAGCCTCAAAATGTTTTGAGAAAGTTTCTCTTGATTTTAATGTATGTGGGAGCCTCAATCTTTTGGGTTTAGGAAAATCAAGCCTTCCGTTAGAGCGAATAATCTCAATTAATTTCACAGACAAAGAAGAATATTCTCATCATTTTACAGGATTTCCAAATGATTACACATTAACATCAGCACCAACTTTTTTTGAATATTATAAAATATTTGAAGAAAACAGAAAACCATCAGAAACCCTGATATAAGCTTGTAAATTGCTTATCTTTGGTAGCTACCGTCAATGCCTCTTTACTTAATTTTGAATTTCGCATTTTTTTGGAATTGACTAAAAAAAACCTCTCTGATACTATTAAATTATGGACTTAAGAGAAAAAGTCGCTTACTGGCTTGAAAATGCTGAATATGATTTGCAAACAGCAAAAATAATGGACGAGAGCTCGAGATATTCCTATACAGCTTTTATGTGCCAACAAGCTTTAGAGAAAATCATTAAGGCACTATACCTGCAAAACAATTCAAAAGAAGCCCCAAAAAGCCACAATCTCGTTTATCTTGTAGGAATAACAAATTTAATTCTTTCTGAGAACAAACAAAACTATTTGCCGAACTTTCATCTTTTTACTTAGAAGGAAGATACCCAACTTACAAAGAAAAAATGTCAAAACTGATAAATAAATCAAAATCTCAAGAAATCTTAAGCAAAAGTAAGGATGTTTTTAAATGGCTAAAATCCCAAATAAAATAAAAAAATCTATTGAAGAATTTTTAAGTGAAATACGTTCAATTTGCAACTTAAATAAAGTTATTTTATACGGTTCTTACGCATCAGGAAGGCCGACACAAAATAGCGACATAGATTTGGCTATTTTCTCAAAAGATGCGAACGATGACAATAGATTAAATTTAATGACAAAAATACTAATGAGAGTACCGAAATACAAATTAGATCTACAGCCATTAGTCTTTAGTTATAAAGATTTTTCTTCAAATAAAAATGACTTTATAAAAAATGAGATAAAATCTCATGGTATTACCTTAAAATAAAATCACTCAAACCAACCCTTTAGTATTTAGCTAACTACTAAAGACTAACACTCAAACTCACGCTTAAAATCCCCGTCCCGCACCACCACCACCGCTTCTCCCCCCACCAAAACCTCCAAACCCACCCCTGTTGTTTCCCCCAAATCCTCCCCCTCCACCAAGCCCCCCGCCACCTAAAAATAGCCAGAGGAATCTTCCTCTCGAGAAAATAATAAGCAATACTATAACAATAAAAATTATTATCGGCAAATATTGATCAACAACAGCGCCCGCTATGCCAGTATTATTAGCAGGATCCGAGCCTTTTATTATCGCGTTTGCAATGGCGTGAGTCCCCATAAACATCCCCAGAGAAAAATCCCCTTTTTTGAAGGCTGGCAGTACATAATCATCCAGAAGCCTGCCCGCCTTTGCGTCGTTTAAGACTCCTTCAAGCCCATACCCCACCTCAATTTCAACCCGCCTCTCGTCTACAGCCAAAAGAAACAAAATGCCGCTATCTTTATCCTTTTGGCCTATTCCCCATTTTTCAAAAAGTTTTACGGCATAGGTTTTGGAATCAAGCGGATAAATCGATTTAACGGTAACAACGGCAAGTTCGGCTCCTGTTTTTGTTTTCAGGTCATTGCAAATAGCTGCAATTTTTTTCTGCGTGCTTACATCCATGACATTTGCAAAATCATTGACATATCCTGTGTAAGAAGGAAGATCGGGTTCGGCATAGCCCGAACAAAAAAAGGATAGGAATATAAAAGCTAAAAGTAATCCGATTTTTTTAAACATAAAACTTTCTTGGCAATATTATAACAGGAAATAGTTTTTGTTTATATATAGGCTTAAAAAAATATCGAAAGTTCGTATTTTGCGTTTTCATCGGAATCCGATCCATGAATCATATTTTTAATACTCCCGTTTTCATCGAAAACGTTTTCTTCTTTAAACTCGGCGCGAATCGTACCCGCTTCCGCCTTTCGTGGGTCTGTTGCCCCCATAATTTCGCGAAGCTTTGAAACGGCATCTTCTCTCTGAAGTTTCATCAAACAAATCTGCCCTGAAGTGATAAATTTGACAAGCCCATTATAAAAAGGCTTATTTTTGTGAACAACATAAAGCTTTTGCGCTTCATCCAATGTCATGTTAACAAGCTTGCTTTCTAGAATTTCAAAACCGGAATCGGTCAGCTTTTTTTTTATTTTGTCCGCAATCCCCCGAGAGACTGCGTCAGGCTTAATTATGCAAAAAGTTTGCTCTTGCACGTTTTATCGCTTCCTTAACCCTGCTTGGAGCTGTCCCACCATGCACATCCTTTGCCTTAACGCTGCTTTCGGCCGACAAAATCCTTGTAACATCATAAGTAAATCTCTCGGAATATTTTTTAAGATCGGGAAGAGCCATATACTCCAATTGCATATTACACTCTTCACAAAAAGCGATTATCTTCCCCACTATCTCATGGGCAGTCCTAAAGCTCTCTCCTTTTGTAACAAGATAATAAACCATATCTGTCGCCGTAAGAAACCCTTTCTTGGACGCTTTTAACATTCTTTCACTATTTACCTTTGCAGTCTTAAGCATCTCCGCCATTATCCCCAAACAGGCTTTTAAAGTATCTATCGAATCAAAAAGCGGCTCTTTATCTTCCTGCATATCCCTGTTGTAGGCAAGAGGAAGCCCTTTCATAGTTGTTAGAAGAGAAAAAAGGCTTCCGTAAACTCTGCCAGTTTTACCTCTCGTAAGTTCTGCCATGTCTGGGTTTTTCTTTTGAGGCATAAGTGAGGAGCCTGTCGTATAAGCATCGGATAAAGTTATATAACAAAATTCATAACTCGACCAGATAATTAATTCTTCTGCCAATCGGGAGAGATGCATTTGGCAGACAGAGGCAGAATAGAGATAATCCAGAACAAAATCACGGTCTGATACCGCGTCGAGACTGTTATTCGTAATATTTGCAAAGCCAAGTTCTTTTGCAAGAAACTTTCTATCAAGGCCAAAATTTGTCCCTGATAATGACCCGCTGCCAAGAGGCATAAAATCACATCTTCTATAAGAATCTTCAAGCCTATCTTTGTCGCGTTGCAACATTTCGTAATAAGCCATCATCTGATGGGCAAATAAAATAGGCTGTGCGCGTTGCAGATGGGTATATCCAGGCATTATTACATCTATATTTTTGTCGGCAAGGTCAACTAAAGACTTCTGGAGGTTTTCGATCTGGATCAATGTCTCTGTAATTTCCCATTTAAGGTACATTCTAAGATCCGTAGAAACCTGATCGTTGCGGGAACGGCCTGTGTGAACTTTTTTGCCGACCTCCCCTATTTTTTCAATCAGGAGCATTTCAATATTCATATGGATATCTTCACATGAGGCTTTAAATGGATTTTTTCCCTTATCTATCTCTTTTTTAATCGTTTCCAACCCTTTGATAATTTTTTGGCACTCTTGAACTGTCAGTATCCCTGCCTTTTGAAGACACCTTGCATAAGCCATACTTTGGATTATGTCCTGCTTGTAAAGTCTTTTATCATAATGGACAGAGGCAGAAAATTCTTCGGCAGATTTTGCGATTGGCAGACGAAACCGACCCGACCACGCTTTTTTTGATGACATTATTTAGCCTCCCAAAAATTAAAACCCAAAAAAATGATTGTCAATATTATAACAGGTAATTGTTTTAAGTTACAGGAGAGATGCCCAGGATTTTGTTATTTTTTTATTTATTTTCGCCTGAACCTTCATCGGAAGCCCAAATAAATTTATAAATCCTTCAGCATCCTTTTGGTTATAAACTTCCTCTTTTTCAAACTACCTATAAAATCCAATGCTAGCGTGAGTTTACTACTTAAAAAATAAAAAAGGCTGTAATCCTTCTAGCTATTGACTTTCAGAAAAACGGCTTGTATACACCAAAAAACATTATTTCATTAAAACTTCAAATAATTTTCTTGTATCCTGACCATCAATCTCTTCCATGCCGTACTCAATGTTGAATTTGTTCGCATTCGCAGGAACTATGTATTTTACTTTTCGCACAGAAGATAAGCGATCTAAAATCTTGTTTCTTTGAATATGCCTCCATCTTTCACATAATTTCATCGATAAAAATCTGAAACCAAAAAAAATCACCTGAAATTTTCAAAAAAAAACCCGATGTTCTTTTATAAGCAGTTAGCACTATGGCGATGGGTTGTTCTTGGAAAAGGACAACCCGCCCAGGGTTGCTAACTTGATATGTGGAAAATTCGGAGGACATCGAACCTCTGAATTAATCAGAGGTCTCGACAAGGAGACATAGGGCAATATAAAAAGATCAAAGAGGCGTCTTGCCCCTATGTTTATTAAGTGAACAAAATAAAAATTAATACTTGGGAGCAAGCTTTTCGATTAAACTTTGAGCCTCAAACAAGAGTGTATGACACTCATGAATGGAGTGAGTCTTTCTCTCCTAATTTTAAAAATGAATTTCAAGCTGTTTTGCAAGCAAAAACTCAGAAGAGAAGGATTGATGCCTTAGTTGATTTCGTGCTACGCCAGCAATTAAGTCGTTGGCAACGGGGTTGCGCAGATGGTTTTAAAGAACTGGCCAATTTGAGATTTGAGGGAAATCTTGCCCCACTATTATATTTAGGACGTGACCCAAATGGATATTTTTATAGAAAATACACAAGTATGTTTTCAGGAATAATTGGTTTAGATGTTGGCTGTCAATTATTTGAAGAATCTAAACATAATTTTGCAATTCCTCATTACGAGTATTATCGAAAATTAGGAGCAAAACGAATGATTGGCATAGACATGCTGTTGAAAGAGGCAAACGAAAAAGAGGATGTATATCCCACAGATGTTCGCAACATGGATACTCCTGCTTTGCTACAAGAAAAAGGAATAGCTCATTTTGCAACTGTAGCCAAGATTTTTGGGAAAACATCGCCCAGTAATACAGTTTTGGAAATAGCAGGAGGTTTGTCAGAATTACAAAGAGTCCTCCGACTGGATGGTCTAATCTTTGTGGCGGACAGTAGAATAGATACTGCTCTTGTTTACATTGCACAAAAATTAGGATTTAAAGTTTTTCATAATACGATAAGAACAGCAACATTGTTAAACCTTCCTCTAGGATATTTTATAGTACACGCGAATTGTCCAGTTGATCAAAATCATTTTTCGGAAGTTTTGAGCATATTAGGGGAAAATCAATTAGAGATATTACCTTATTAAATTTGCATAAAAATTTCACGGAAAGAAATTCATTATTTGCATATACACATAACCCTTGCTATCCCTTAAAAGTTTTAGCAGAAACCTTCATTGGCGACCCAAAAAGATTGATCCTCAATTTTCATTGACCCAAAAATCATAGAATGCTAAAATAATTATAGAGGTGAAAAGTTTTGAAAAAGAAAATGATTGAAATACCACTAGATGTATATGAAAACGCCAATTCTCTTGACGATATAGAAGATTGGCTGTGGTCTCATAATAAAGAGTTTGTTAAAGAGATGGAAAATGCCTCTGAAGACATCAAAAAAGGAAGGCTGACTTCTTTAAAGGAGCTGAAAAAAGAATTAGCTATCAAATAAAAATCACCCAAAATGCCGATAAAAATTTTAAGGATTTAGATAAATCAATCACAAAAAGAATTATAAATAAACTAGAATGGCTTGCTCAAAATCCTTATATTCATCATTTTGCACTAAAAGGATTTTCTCAAAAAGATGGAAAATTATTTAGATATAGAGTTGGAGATTATAGAATAATATATAAAATTGACCATGAAGAAGAAACCTACTATATTTGTGGAGTAAAACATAGATCTGAGGCATACAAAAATCTTAAGCCTTATTTTGGTTAGAAAATTATCTCTATTTAAATGTCTTTGAATGAACTTTTATCGGCAACCCAAATAAATTGATAAACCCTTCAGCATCCTTTTGGTTATAAACTTCCTCTTTTTCAAAAGAGGCAAGCTGTGGATCGTATAGAGATTTAGAAGCCTTGCGACCTACAACGGCGCAATTGCCTTTGTAAAGCTTTAAGCGAACAACTCCTGTCACATTCTTTTGTGTTTCATTGATAAAGGCATCAAGAGATTTACGAAGTGGAGAATACCATTGTCCGTTATAAACAAGTTCAGAATAACGAATAGCAATCCCCTGCTTCATGTGATGAGTATCGCGGTCAATTGTAATAGATTCAAGGGCTTGATGGGCTAAATATAAAATAGTACCGCCAGGCGTTTCATAAACTCCTCGGGATTTCATTCCAACTAGGCGATTTTCAACGATATCAACACGTCCTACGCCATTTCGTCCGCCGATTTTGTTAAGTTCTTTAATTAAAGCCACAGGCGAAAGCTTTTTGTCATTAATAGATACAGGCTCCCCTTTTACAAATCCAACTTCAACATACTCTTCTTTATTTGGAGCTTTAGCAGGATCAACGGTCAAAATAAACATATCCTCTTTTGGCTCATACCATGGGTCTTCCAAAACGCCCCCTTCATAACTTATATGCCACAAATTTCTGTCTGATGAATAAGGCTTCGATTTGGAGACAGGGATAGGAATATTTCGTTTGTTCGCATAATCTATCTCTTCTTCACGACCTTTAAGTTTCCATTCTCTCCAAGGAGCAATAATTTTAAGATCGGGAGCCAGAGCCTTAAAAGTCAATTCAAATCGAACCTGGTCATTTCCTTTGCCTGTTGCCCCATGGGCTACTGCATCGGCCTTTTCTTTGAGTGCAATTTCAACTTGGCGTTTCGCAATAAGAGGGCGGGCAATTGATGTACCTAAAAGATATTGGCCTTCGTAAATAGCGCCGGTTTTGAGCATCGGAAAAATAAAGTCTTTCGCAAATTCTTCTGTTAAATCTTCTATATAAATTTTTGAAGCGCCGGTTTTTAGAGCTTTTTGTTTTAAACCTTTGAGTTCCTCTTCCTGCCCAACATCAGCGGCATAAGCTATCACTTCGCAACCATAATTTTCTTTGAGCCAGTTAATCATAATTGAAGTATCAAGCCCACCAGAATACGCAAGAACTACTTTTTTAATTTTTTGCATTTTGGAACTCCTCATTTTAAAAAGAAAAGCTGAAAGCTCCTTTTAAATTTACCAATAATATTATATCAAAAAATAATATCGGAGGGAATTTAATTATGGAACCAAAAAGTTTCTATCAGTTTTAAAAATAAAGTGAAATTTCGTTTTTTCTTTTTCGAAGCAGAAAGCAGAGGTGATTGTTCAATGATTATAAAAGGAATGAGATTACCAAACAACAAATCAGTTGTTTATTATAGAGGTATTGAGTTTAAAGAGGTCCCCGCAAAACCAGAACCAGCGTCGTTTCAAATGGGCTCAGAGTATGATGGTGGTCGTAGAACTGTTAGATTGACATATCCTTTTGAAATATCGCAAACTCCAGTAACTTCGATACAATTTCTTGCTTTCTTGACTGACTATCAAAAAGCAAAACTTACAGAAGGCTCACAAAAGAAACTATTAACAGCAACAAATATGGGTCTTCCAATGTTTACAAATTGGCCCTGTGCTGCTATGTTTTGTGATATCCTTAATGCGGAAGGAGGTATCAAGCCTTTTTATTTTAATGACCCAAGAACAATATTAAATCATAGTACTATTAAAGTAACTGAAATAACTTATAATAATTTGATGTGGTTCGGAGCATTTTTAACCTTACCACAGAATATAAATTTGCTGCAACCTAATGCTGAAAGAGTTCCCGGTCAACATCGTTTGCCTACAGAGGCAGAATGGGAATACACTGCAACAGGTGGTGGAGCAAGAGTCCCAGGAAGTCCTGATCCTACAGGTTTTGTAAATCCCTGGGGAATAAAAGACATGTTATGGGGATATCGAGAATGGGTAAATGATTGGTTTGAAGGAGATCGACCTCTTCCCCAAAAAAGCCAAGATCCAATGGGCCCACAAACCGGTACGAATAGGATAGTCAGGGGAGGTAAAGATCTATGTCTTCTAAGCAATAGAGAGATAGGTTGGTTAGACTCAGAGAGTTATCTTATCGTTATAGGAGAAAAAGACACAATGCGTCCCTCTTCATCTGATGGAAGATGGTATTCTGATAGAATAAGAGAACTTGCACCATCGAATTTCTCATGGATGCCAAAGGAAGTTAATCTTAACTATTATCCTCCTGCTGAAACCTTTCGTCGAGAAATGAACCCTTCAGAAGGGTTTGCTTGTTTTCGTGTTTATGGGACTGTTGTATAATGGATAGTGTCAAGAATGTTGTGTAAATTCTATTTATGTCATTCCTGCGGAAGCAGGAATCTATGTTTTACTAGAGAAATGGATTCTGACTTTCGTCAGAATGACAATTTACACAACTATTTATACACCATCGTATAATGCCACCCCAGACTTAAGTCTGGGGAATATTTACTCACAAATTCCCCACATTTTAATGTGGGGTGCCTATTTCGCAACAGCCCCATAATTCGGTCAAGAAAGATAAAATTCTTAGAATATTCTTTTATTGTTGACGCTGACTTTTGAAGCCATCATCTTGTTCCACGCGTCTCAATGACTGATCTCCCGGAGCTAATGACAAGCCCTTGGCAATCGCTCGCTCTATTGTTGTAAGCCTTTGCTTCAAAACACAATAAAACAAGGTTTGCTCATCTTCAGCCAATTGATCGTATCCATGCATTGACTCTCTTTGACTTGGAGAGTCATAAGCTATCCCGGCATCAAAGGTTATTGTTTCGCTTAAAAGACTAGAGTTCGTCCTTAATCCTTCAAGATAAGCTTCAGGTGTTTCTGATCTCCCCCAATTATTATCTCTAATCGCAACAGAAAACTCTGTCCATGTCATCCCCTGCCCAACTCCTATTCCCACATTAACAGGGAGACTATTTTCTCCCTTTGCTTCCATTGATCTCGCAGGTAAAAAACATATATCCCTGAGACTAAGCTGCCTCGGCAAGCTCTCTACAAATTTCAAAAATTCTGTTTCGTGTCCAGCGCCAACAAGCAATCTAGCAGCTTGCACTTTTCCTTCTATTCTTAGCCCTAACGCGCGACTGTGAAATAGCGTTCGAATATCCTTAAAAAGTTTTGGAAAATCAGGAGTGACGTTGCTCCCTCGTGTTGAAGAATTTATCATTTTTTCCCCTCCTATTAGAAACCCCGATTAAGATAATCGGGGTGAATTTTATCAGATAATCTTCTTAATGTTTTTATAAAAATTTCAGATGATTTTTAACAAAAAAAGAGGACTCCCTACACAAAAAATTCATTTCAACAAAATCGTTAATATAGCCTTTTGGACATGCAGGCGATTCTCGGCCTGGTCAAAGACAACGGAATTTGTGGAATCAACAACCTCATCGGTCACCTCTTCGCCACGATGCGCGGGAAGGCAATGCATAAAGATAAAATCAGGCTTTGCTAATTTGACCAACTCTCTATTGATTTGAAACTTTTCAAAATCCGCTTTCCGCTTTCTGCTTTCTGCCTCTTGCCCCATCGAGGTCCAAACATCCGTATAAATAACATCGGCATTTTTGGCCGCCATTATTGGATCATTTAAAATGTCTATCTGTATCCCCGCCATCTTTGCATCAGCAAAAGCCAATTTAACAATTTCTTCGTCAGGCTCATAACCAACCGGCACCGCAATAGTCAAATTAATACCGACTTTGGCACATGCAAACATGAGGGAATGGCAAACATTGTTCCCATCTCCAATATACGCCACCTTCAATCCTTTTCCATCTCTTTTTGCCCCTTCTAACCCCTTTTTCTCCCTTATAGTAAAAACATCCGTCAGCGCCTGGCACGGATGAAGAAGATCAGATAACCCATTTATAACAGGAACGCTGGCTGATTCTGCAAGGTCGATAACTTTTTTATGTTCAAACGTGCGGATCAAAATCCCGTCAGCATAGCGGGAAAGCGTTTTTGCCACATCGCCTATCGATTCTCTGGCTCCAAGCCCGATATTTTCCTGATCAAGATTGATAGCCAAACCTCCAAGTTGCCACATCCCTATTTCAAAAGAGACCCGAGTACGGGTTGAAGGTTTTTCAAAAATCATAACAAGGGATTTAGCCCAAAGATATTCATGCTTCTCTTTATCTTTCTGTTTCTGTTTAAGGTCGCAGGCAAGGCTAAGAATCTCCTCAACTTGCAAGGAGGTTAAATCATGGATGGATATTAAATCCTTCATATTTGTCCCTACTTTATCATAAAATTACATGAAAAACAATTTAAAAACCTATATCACTTTATTAAAAAAACAGCTCCTATTGCCTGTATGGCAAGCAACATCCCCTACCTGCTCAATTTTTGCAAGAAGCGCATCAGCATCACAATCGTAATAAAGCTCTTTTACTTTTTGAATGTGACCGGAAGTATCCCCCTTATGCCACAAAACCTTTCTTGATCGCGACCAATACCACATCTCTTTTGTTTCAACAGTTTTTTTATAGGACTCCTCATTCATATAAGCCAGCATTAAAACATCTCCTGTCTTATAATCCTGCGCTATAACAGGAATCAATCCATCTTTATTAAACTTTAAATTCATAAAAATTAGCCTCCTTATATTATGGGTCTGTTGCGTAATGGTCATTCCCGTGAAAACGGGAATCTATTTCTCAAAAAACAAGATGGATCCCCGCTTTCGCGGGGATGACAAATTGCAAAAACTATCATTAGGCAACAAGCCCATTATAATTAAAAATGACTTAATGACTAATGCGTACAATGTCAGTGTCGCCAAACGTTCAAAATAAAAAAACTTTTACCCCAATTATCATAATCGGGGTTTATTTCAAAAAACTGAAAAGTTACACTAATCCTCTTCCATCCTTCCCTTTTAGTCATTCTTAATTAAGTCATTTTTCATTCTTTTTAAGTGTCTCTGTTCAACTCTTGCAGCTCCCGTCCCCAAAAGTTCTTCAATTCGTTCTACAAGTTCCGGATTTATATCAACCCGATACTTGGAACCTGCCGCCACCTTCTGATCGTCATAATAGATTATCACAGGTTCATTCCCCCTATAAAACAACAAGATATCTTTCAGCCTTTCAAGAATCGCTTTATCTTTTAATTCAACCACCTCAATATGAAGAGACCTGACTTTCTCAAGTTCGGCAAGAGGCTCAACAGTCTCCGCCCACACATTCATCTCTTCGGTTCTTGCGTCCCTGTTAAGCTTCCCTTTTATTATTATAACAGCATCATCATTTAACAGATGCACATATTTATTATAAGTTTTAGGAAATATTACAAGGGGAATACTCCCCGACAAGTCTTCCAGTGCCGCAACCATCATCATGTCGCCTTTTTTGGTGGTAATTTTTCTGATTGAAGTCAATAATCCGCCTATTTTTACAATGTCACCCTCATATTTTTCAACGACATCCGCCACACGGTATTCAACCTGCCCTTCCAATGAATCAATCAAATTCTCCAGTGGATGCTTAGAAATATAAAGACCTAGTAATTCTTTTTCCATTCTTAATAATTCTTCCGATGTGTGGTCTACAGGTTCAATATTTTCCAGCAAATATTCATCTGATGGTTCTTTATAAGCCTGGGGAGTTACATCAAACATAAAAATTTGCCCGCTCGCCCGCTCTTTTTGCTCGCCAGAAGCGGCAGTGAGAACCCTCTCATAAACAGAAAGCAAATAATTTCTAGTTTTGCCGAAAGAATCCATGGCTCCCGACTTTATAAGGCTTTCTATCACCTTTTTATTGCAAGTCCTTGTATCAACCCTTCTGCAAAAATCCAAAAGAGATTTAAATGTCCCCTCTTTTTTTCTGCTTTCCAGTATAGACTCGATAGCGCCTATTCCGACATTTTTTATTGCGGTCAAACCAAACCGAATTCCTTCATCAACAACAGTAAAGACACGAGTGCTAAAATTAACATCGGGAGGCAAAACCTTTATCTTCATTCTTTGGGCTTCAGATATGTAAAGAGTTATTTTATCGGTATTCCCCATAATCGAGGTAAGAAGCGCCGCCATAAATTCTTCCTGGTAATTTGCTTTAAGATATGCCGTTTGGTAAGAAATCAAAGAATAGGCTGTTGAATGTGATTTATTAAAACCATATCCGGCAAATTTCGCACAAAGATTATACAATTCCGTAGCTTTATGCTTTGAAACATTTCTTTTAACCGCCCCTTCAATAAAAAGTTCCTTCTGCTTGGCCATTTCTTTAACTTTTTTCTTCCCCATTGCCGCTCGCAAAACATCTGCCTGGCCCATGGTAAAACCGGCAACCTTACTTGCAATTTCCATAACCTGTTCCTGATACAAAATTACTCCATAAGTCTCTTCAAGGATGGGAATAAGTTCAGGGAGATCATAATGAACGGGAATTTTTTTGTGTTTGCGTTTAACATAATCATCAACCATTCCCGACTCAAGAGGCCCTGGCCTGTATAAAGCAAGCAGTGCTATAATTTCCTCGAAATTATCCGGCTGTAAATCTTTCATTAATCCACGCATACCTCGAGATTCAAGCTGAAAAACCCCTATCGTCTCACCTAATCGCAAAAGTGAAAAAGTTTTATGGTCATTTAAAATAAGGTTGCCCATATCAATTTCCTCGTTTCTGCGTTCTTTAATAATATTTACGGCATGATCGATCATTGTCAGGTTTCTCAATCCCAAAAAATCCATCTTGAGGATCCCTATTTTTTCCAAATCTGTCATCTGATACTGGGTAACAATAGAATTTTCATCCAACCTTTGAAGGGGAAGATGCTCCATTAAAGGTTTTTCAGAAATTACAACCCCAGCAGCATGAACAGAGGCATGACGGGACAATCCTTCTAATTTTTTTGCAGTTTCTATTAAGTTTTTAACTTTTTCATCGCTATCATAAAGAGCCTTTAGTTCTTTATTAATGCTCAATCCATCTTCAATTGTAATTTTAGGGCCAAAAGGTATCATCTTGGCAATTTTATCAACCTCAGAAAGAGGCATCCTTTGGACCCTGCCAACATCTCTTATTGCGCCACGGGCTGCCATAGTTCCAAACGTTACTATTTGAGCAACATGATCAGTTCCATATTTTCTGTTGACATAATCAATAACTTCCTGACGACGCTCAAAGCAAAAATCTATGTCAATATCCGGCATGGATATTCTTTCCAAATTAAGAAACCGCTCAAAAAGCAAACCATACTTTAAAGGATCAATACTTGTTATCCCTAAAGCATAAGATATAATGGATCCAGCCGCAGATCCTCTTCCCGGCCCCACTTGTATCCCCTTGCTCCTTGCAAAATTTATAAAATCTTGAACTATAAGGAAATATGCAGCATACTCCATCTTCTCTATTGTATACAACTCATACTTAACCCGATCATTAATTTCAGGAGGGACAACAAGTTTCTCCTGGCCCATAGCCTCAATTTTTACGCCATATTTTGTCTTAATGCCATCCCAAACAAGCTTTTCAAGATAAGAATTAGGGGTCTCTCTATCCGGAACTTCGAAATTGGGAAGATGTAATTTCCCAGTTTCAAGTTCAAAATTACATTTCTCGGCAACTTCCAGGGTATTGTCAATAGCCTGTGGAACATCTTTAAAAACTTCAAACATCTCTTCCGCAGACTTAAGATAAAACTGGTCATTTTCAAATCTTAAACGTTTTTCTTGATCTAAAAAAGAGTTTGTCCCTATACACAGTAAAACATCTTGGGCAAAAGCATCTTCTCTTTTTAAGTAATGAGCATCATTTGTAGCCACAAGTTTTACGTTTAATTTTTTTGCAACTTCAATTATTCTAGGATTGACTGTTTTCTGATCATAAAGTCCCATATCCATAATCTCAATATAAAAATCGTCTCCAAAAAGATCTTTATAGAAAGAGATAGCATCAATCGCTTTATCTTGCTGATTGTTTAATAAATGAACTCCTATCTCCCCCTGAAGACACCCCGACAAACAAACAAGACCTTTGTTGTATTTTCCCAAAAGCTCCTTGTCAATACGAGGTTTATTATAAAATCCTTCAAGCGAAGCTAACGACACAAGTTTAATAAGATTTCTATACCCTTCTTCATCCTTTGCCAAAAAGGTCAAATGAAAAGGGGATCTATCCTCTTTAGTCTCTTTGTCAAGCCGACTGCGGGGAGCAAGATATAACTCACATCCAATTAAAGGTTTTATTTCATGCTCTTTACATTCAAGAAAAAACTTAACGGCAGCATACATATTGCCATGATCCGTCAAGGCAACAGCAGACATATCAAGCTCTTTTACTCTTTTGACCAGCTCCGTAATCTTTGAAGCGCCATCTAATAAACTATATTCGGAGTGGACATGAAGATGAACAAACTTACGAGGCATTATTTATAGATTATAACAAAAAAGAAGGAAATCATCTACCGTCGGAACATACGATCGCATGTTCCGACGGTGTCAAAAACTAACCACCAATTTTAAACATTTTAGTGCCGCACTTTGGACACTCGCCCTTGGTGGCTTTTCTTCCGTTTTTTAAGGTGACTGCTTTAGGCTCTTTCATTTCAGTTTTCTTCTTGCATTTTACACAATATCCTTTAACTTCTACCATTATTATTCACCCCTTTAAATTAAGATAAAAAGATTATACAAGATGATTGTCCATTGTCAAGCCAGAATGCGTTTTTCAATTTTTTTTCATCAACATCGGTTTTCTCCCTGATAGCAGTAAAAAGAGGACAGCCATGCGAACCGCAACTCCGTTTGTCACCTGTTCTAAAATCACATTGTAAGGGCCATCGGCAACCTCAGAAGTTATTTCAACTCCACGATTAATAGGTCCCGGATGCAAAACAACTATATCGGACTTACATTTTTTGAGCCGATCGGCAGTTATTCCGTAAAATTTATGATATTCTTCAACAGACGGAAACAATCCCTCTTCCTGCCGTTCAAGCTGGATCCTTAAAACATTTATAAAATCTGCATCTTCTATAACTTTCTCAAGCTTATAGGAAACCTCACACCCCAGTTCTTCTATATTTTTTGGGATTAGTGTTGGGGGCCCTACTACTACAACTTTTGCGCCAAGTTTGTTTAATCCCCAGATATTACTACGGGCAACTCTTGAGTGCGCAATATCCCCAACAATAACAACCCTCTTCCCTGCAATATCCCCTCTCTTCTCTCTCATTGTAAAAATATCAAGAAGCCCTTGCGTCGGATGTTCATTGCAACCATCTCCCGCATTAATAACCGCTCCTTTTATGTTTTTCGCTAAAAGATGCGGAGCTCCTGACATTTTGTGACGGATAATAACACCATCATAACCCATAACTTCAAGATTTTTTGCAGTATCAATTAAGGTCTCCCCTTTTTTCACGCTGCTTTGCGCCAAAGCAATATTTGTAGTGTTTGCGGATAAGTTTTTTGCGGCAACATCAAAACTTGTGCGGGTTCTAGTTGATGGCTCATAAAAAAGAGTGACAATATTTTTACCAAGAAGCGCAGGGACTTTGCGAACTGGACGCGTCATAACTTCTTTCATAGATTGAGCGGTATCTAAAATAAGATTTATATCCTCTGCGGTAAGATAACGCAGGCCAAGAAGATCTTTTGTTTTAAGGCCTTTTACCTTGTTCATTCTAACCTTTTTTAATTATAGCATAAACATATGAAATCCGCTGTGTGTACTTGTAAAAATAAAGCTTTTTAATTTTTTGAAGCCACTAATGCTTTTAAACCAGAGTTTGTTGTTGGAGTCAAAGGTTTTTGACCTTTTTCTTGTTGAGCAATAGGGACCCCTGCTACACTTTTTCCTGAAAAAGACAAGATTTCTTTTTGAAGCTCAATGCCGTGAAAAAGCCCGGTTAAAAAAATGTAATTTTCATTAGTAGTACGCTTGCTAAGATCACGTATAATGTAAAGGTTCCATAAAAGAAGAGGGATAAAAACACTCAAAAAAGGAAACGCAGGTATACCTCTCCCATCAGCAAACAAAAACGATGGACCTAACGCGGAACCTAAAGTTCCTATAAAAAGAGCAATTAGCGGAGTTAAAATTGATATTAAACTTTCATCTTTTTCATCAAACAAGAAAGAAGTTATCCTTTCTACTTTTTCAGAGGGAAAATCTTCAAAATTCCGTTCAAAAAGAGGGTTTCTGTTTTCAAAAAGAACCCATAAAATAGCTTCTGTTGTTTTGCTTTTCAATGTTTGGACTAATGCTTCATAATATCTTAAAGTTATAATTTCTTCCGGTGTTCTCTGAGCCTCCATTCTGTCTGCGTTAAAAATTTTTGGAAATATTATCTTTTGAGAAGCTCCCCTTTGAATCCGCATATTTTTATAATTATCTCTAGCTTCCCTCAACCCTATATTTTCTTCAAAAAAGTTCCTTGTAACATCACCAGTCAAAAACCCACTCCCAAGATACCGAATAATTTTACCTTCTACCTCTTCTGGCTTTTCAGCTCTTTTAAAAGAAGCCCCTATAGTCCCCCATTTTAAACATCTTTCCAAGACAATCTCTTTGGATTGAATAAACCCATGCCAACCGGAGCTTTCAACATCGCCACGCAACATAGCTGTTTTTAATGCTTCATTTTTAACGCAAAGAACCAATCTTGGTTCTTTTACACTGTCATATGCGAATCTTTTTACTCCTACTTTCATCCTTTTCCTCCAATATAGTAAAACATAGGCCCCTTAGCTTTGCGCAGGACAGGTCTTTTCGAATTCTAAAATGCTACTTAAACCTAGTGAGACTGTTGCGTAATGACAGTTTTTGTAATTTGTCATCCCCGCGAAAGCGGGGATCCATCTTGTTTTATGAAAAATAGATTCCCGTTTTCACGGGAATGACCATTATGCAACAGTCCCCTAGTATAAATAACCCCGATTATCTATATCGGGGTTAATCTGACCAATATATTACATCATTGCTACCTGAGTCTCCTGACACATGCCAACTACTACCACCATTGCCATGAGATATCCCTCCCCCACTACCACTATTATAACAAGATAATTTTTTTATCAATCGCCCGTGATTATCTTTATGTACTTTGTCTAAAATTATTCCCAATGCGTTAAAATCATCTATACAATTAAGGATGCCAGCTGCTTTTTTAATTTGTCTGTCTGAAACTTTTTTTTCAAAAAGTTCTATAAATTGTATAAATTTAGAATCAAATGTAAAGTTTCTATACATATTTCTCATCAACAAATATGATTCGCAAACAAGTAAAGGCAAAGCAATTCCCGACAAAAAGCCTACTCCCGCATAACGCATAAACCCATAATTCTCATAAAAAAAACTGTATGCTAATCCCGTTAATCCACCTAAAATCCCGGCAACAAAGATATAGCCTATTCCTCTTCCTATAACTGAATCTCTATTAAAATCTTTCCCCCAATTTATTTTCCGGTAAAAATCGCCTCTATTAAAAGGAGAGAAAGTATCATTATCGATCTTTAAAGAAACGCCCATCGCAGCAAATGCAAATTGCATATCGGCAACAGTATCACTTATTAAAATACTAAAAAAACGCCTGAAATACCCTTTGGGGTATATACCTTTTTCAAAATGTACCATACTATCTTCATGTTTATTACCTATAATTCCTGCCGCTCTTAATCCTTTCGCATAAAGAGAAATTCCTATACATAAGTCAGTTCCATTTGCTACATCCGCAGTAGTCCGTTCGCCCATAACAGTTAAATTAATCTTTAAATTATTATTACTTGCCATTTCTCTCAAAAGTCTATCAAGCATATGCCCTCTGCCGATTAAGCGAAACTTATTAAGCAGTCTAGCAGTTGTTGTTATATTTCTTTGTGTTTCCACAAGGCAAACAGTCCCTTTTATCTTATCCATTGTCACCCTATCCTGACTTTCATAATGATATATCGATAAACTCTGTGGGAAGATTTCAGCCATATTGCCGCAATTCCATCTAACGATTTTTGCTTTCTGTTTTGCTATAATTAGTCAAAATGCAAATTCGATTTAAAATAATTTTAGTCGTAATAATTTTATTTATTTTATCTTTCTCTGCCTTAAAGCTATCCCGCGTTCTTCCCGTTGAGAGCTCAAAAACCTTTCAAACAATGGGAACATTTGTAACAATAAAACTAAAAAGCACCGATGCAAAAACCGATATACAAACCGCGTACAATAAAATAAAAGAATTGGAAAAAAAATTAAATCGATTCGATCCTCAGAGTGAAGTGAGCAAAATAAACAACGCAAACCCTTACGTAAAAATAAAGATAAGTAAAGATACCTATAATTGCATAGCTCTGGCAAAGCAAGTTTCCAAAGTAACAAACGGAGCTTTCGACATAACATTGTCAGGTAATTATCAAAATATCAATCTTAATCCTAATGATTACAGCATAGAAAAACTAAAAAAAGATATTTATATAAACCTAGATGGCATAGCTAAAGGTTTTGCCGTGGAAAAAGCAAGAGATCTCCTCTTTAAAAGAGGGATAAAAGATGGTATTATAGATGCAACAAGCAGTATTGCGATCTTTGAAATACCCAAAAGAATAGGCATAAAAGACCCTTTTAAAAAGGATCATGTTTTTGAAGATTTTATTTTGGGTCATGGGAAAGCTCTTTCAACCTCTGGAATTTATGAACAGGGAAACCATATTATAAACCCAAAAACAGGTAAGACTCCAAAGACATGGGTTTCTGTCACAGTAATCGGACAGGATGCCGGATTTTTAGACGGGCTTTCAACGGGACTTTTTGTTATGGAAGAGAGAGAGGCTTTGAGCCTTTTAAAAGAGCTTTATTTATCAGCAATACTCATTAAAAAAGATGGCAAGGTTATTAAAGTAAATTATGAAAATTCTAGCTCTTAACTGTGGCAGTTCTTCAATAAAATACAAGGTTTTTGACTGGACAATAAAAAAACTCCTTGTTAAAGGCGAAGTAGAACGAATAGGAATTCAGGGATCGTTTATTAAGCAAGAAAGCAACGGAAAAAATCCTTATCTGGAAAATCATGAATGTAACGACCATAAGGAAGCAATAAAACTGATAGTAGAAACGTTGCTAAATAAAGAGTATGGGGTCTTAGAAAATTTATCACAAATAGATGCCATAGGACATAGAGTTGTCCATGGAGGAGAAAAATTTAAAAGTTCCGTAAAAATAGACCAAGATGTACTTCAAGCTATAAAAAATGTTCAAGATTTAGCCCCTTTGCATAATCCACCCAATATAGCAGGGATAGAAGCAGCCCAAGAACTTTTTTCCGATGTCCCTCAAATTGCGGTATTTGACACGGCGTTTCATCAAACCATGCCAGAACACTCTTATATGTACGCAACCCCTTATGAATGGTATGGCATGTACGGAGTAAGACGGTACGGATTCCACGGAACCTCTCATTTATATGTTTCAAGGCGCGCCGCTGTAATGCTCGGCAAAAAGCCAGGCGAGACAAATGTTATAACTTTACACATCGGAAACGGGGTCTCTATCTGCGCGGTTAAAAATGGATTTTCTATCGATACAAGCATGGGGCTTACCCCTCTTGAGGGAGCCGTAATGGGAACCCGATGCGGAGATATAGATCCCGCAATTATTTTATTTATGATAGAAAAAGAAGGGTTTTATGCCGAAGAGATAGACAAGGTCCTAAACAAAAAGAGCGGATTACTTGGAATTACAGGAAAATATATGGACAGGCGCGACATTGACAAAGCGGCAGAAGAGGGAGATGAACGGTGTAAACTGGCCCAGGAAATTGAAGCTTACAAACTGAAAAAATATATCGGAGCATATGCTGCCATACTTGGAAAAGCAGATGCTGTTGTCTTTACGGCAGGCGCCGGAGAATTAAACTGGAAACTCAGGGAAAGAGTTTTATCAAACCTGGAAAATATCGGAATTTCTTTTGATAAAATAAAAAATCAAGCAGCTGTAAACAGAGAAGAGAGAGATATTTCATCTCACGATTCAAAAGTAAAGATTTTGGTCATACCAACAGATGAGGAGAGGGTTTTTATTGAAGATGTTGTCGCAATTTTAGAAAACAACTATAAAAGGCATACGGAGTTTATCTATTCGTTTGACTTGGCAGATTATAACAAAAGATTATAGAGTCATTCAAAGTAAAAAACATGAATAAAGAAGACAAAAAATTATTTCCATTGACAGTCTTCAGATCAAAAACGGATCTGATCTGCGGCGCTCTGCCAATCAGCCAAAAAAACAAAGGATTCTTAAGAGAAATTACCTATCCCTGGGATTTAATATCTAATTTAAAAGAAGATATAGAGGAAGATTTTAGATCTATGGATATTGGGATTAAAGGGAAAGTTCACAAAACCGCTGTTTTGATTAACAAAGAAAATATTCATATCGGAAAAGATGCGGAAATTTCTCCTTGCGCTGTTTTAGATGCTTCAAAAGGCCCTATTTATATAGGAGAAAAAACAATAGTCCACCCTCATACCCTGATAAGAGGCCCTTTATATATAGGAAAAGAATGCAGAATTGCGGGGGAAATAGTCCATTCAGTCATTATGGATTATACAAACAAAGGGCACTATGGATTTATTGGCCATTCTTATATCTGCTCATGGGTAAATCTGGGAGCAGGAACAACAAATTCAAACTTAAAAAACAATTATGGCAATGTAAAAGTCCAAGTTGACGGAAAAATGATAGATTCAGGACAAACATTTCTCGGCTGTTTTATAGGAGATCATACAAAAACAGCAATCGGAACAATGATATATACGGGATGTGTTGTAGGAGTCTGCGCAAACCTATTCGGAGAGCCTTATTACAAAAAGATGATCCCATCTTTTGCCTGGGGTACAAAAGGGAAACAAAGCATAACACAGGCAATTGAAATTGCAACAGCCGCAATGGCAAGGCGTAACGTTGAATTCACTTCAAAAGATAAAAAACTATTTAACGAAGCTTTTGACTTGCCTTCTTAAAGAGGCTGCTATTTAATTATAACCCTATCTACCCCATCAATTTCCAAAACTTCAACAGCAACGTTTTCATTAATGTTTGTCGGAATTTTTTTACCCACGTAGTCCGGATGAATAGGCAGTTCACGATGTCCCCTGTCAACTAAAGCTACCAGCTGAACTTTTGCGGCACGCCCATAATCTTTTAATCCATCCAAAGCGGCCCTCGCCGTACGGCCCGCAAAAACAACGTCATCAACCAACACAACGATCTTATCATCAATAGAAAAAGGCATGTCGGACTTTCGGACTGTTATATAATCACCTTTTTTTGTAAGATCATCTCTGTATAAAGAGACATCCAAAGAACCAACGGGAATAAGTTCCTTCTCAGACTGATCGATAATTTTTGCAATCCTCTTTGCCAACGGAACTCCCCTGTTCATTATTCCGACTAAAACTATGTTATGAGCCCCTCTATTATTCTCGACAATTTCATGCGCTACCCTTTTTAACGCTCTATTCATAGCTATTTCATCCATCAATATCTTTTCTTTTACCTTCCCGTTGTTATTATTTTTCATATTCATCCATCTCCTTTTTATCCAAGATTACTTACTCTAAAACCGTAAATATTATGCTACCAAGGTATTTGAGTTTACCAAACTTTTCAAATAAGAATCTATGCCGTTTAATATTTTTTCCTCCTTGGATTCGGCGTAAATTCGTAAAACAGGCTCTGTCCCCGAAGGTCTGCAAAGAAACCAACTTCCGTCTTTTAAAATGACTTTGATACCATCTGTTTTTCTTACTTCTGAGATTTTAACACCTTCAATCTCTTTCAAAGAAGTATTCCCCAATTCCTTTATTATCGCATTTTTTTGATCTTCACTCAAAGCCAACTTTTTTCGCAGCTCTTTAAACAAGCCTATTTTTAAAACCAAATCATCCCAAATTCTGGAAAGAGATTTCTTGCGTTTTGCAACCATTTCAACAACAAGTAAATTTGCCAATATCCCGTCTTTCTCCGGAATATGTCCTTTAATGGATAATCCCCCGCTCTCTTCTCCTCCAATTATGACATCTTCTTTCATCATCCAATCAGCAATATGCTTAAATCCTACAGGGGTTTCATGAATATTAACTTTATGGAGTAAGGCTATTTCATCTATCATAGATGTTGTTCCAACTGTTCGAACCACAGATCCCTTTAACTTTTTATCTACAAGCAAGTATTCAAAAAGCATCGCTATAATCTGGTTGGCAGAATAATAAACTCCAGCCTCATCAACTATTCCAAACCGGTCTGCGTCTCCATCATTTGCCAAACCTAAATCAGCCTTTGTCTCTTTAACTTTTTCCTTTAAATTATAAAGAAGTTCAGAAGAAGGTTCTGGATTGTTTCCGCCAAACAAAACATCCCTGAAATTATTTATCGATTCAATATTACAATTTAAATTTTGAAGGATGTAATCCGTATATCCTCTCCCAGACCCATGCATCGAATCATAAATAATTTTAAGGCGCGCACCTTTTATACTGGAAAAATCGATCAAAGATGACAAAAAATCAATATATTTTTCCCGAGGTTTAAAATGTTTTATCTCGCCAATATCACAGGTGGAAGCACAATGTTTTTTGCCGCTGCTAATATTTTCCTCTATCTCTTTTGTTATCTCTTCGTTTGCGGGCCCCGCATACTCTGGAATAAATTTTATACCGCAATATTGAGGAGGGTTATGCGATGCCGTAAGCATAACAGCTCCACATGCTTTTTTATCTTTAACTGACCAGGCAATAACAGGTGTAGGAGTATCGCGATCCGGCAATAAAACATTTATTCCCAAATCTTTCATAACTTTAGCAACTTCAAAAGCAAACTGATCCGCCAAAAAACGAGGATCATATCCTATAATAAGCGGTCTGCCTGTTTTCTTGTGTTCTATTAAATACAAAGCAATGGCAGAGGCTACTTTTCGAACATTTTCAAAAGTAAACTCGTCAGATATTATAGCCCGCCAGCCATCTGTTCCAAACTTTATCATCTTGTTTACAATTTTATCATAAACAGATAAAATTAAAAAGAATGAAAGCCCTACAAAAATGGATGAAAGAAGCTGTCAAGGAAGCTAAAAAAGCCTATAAAAAAGAAGAAGTCCCCATAGGATGTATAGCCGTTTTACAAGATAAAATCATAGCAAAGGCGCATAATGTCAGAGAAACAAAAGAAGATCCACTGGCTCATGCGGAGCTTTTATGTATAAGAAGAGCAGCAAAAAAGTTAGGGGAATGGCATCTTAACGACATTACACTTTACACAACGCTTGAACCATGTCTCATGTGCGCAGGAGCCATAATTCATGCTAAAATAAGAAATGTTGTCATAGGAACAAGTTCCCCTGATAACGGAGCCGGAAGATTATTAAGAAAACATAATGTCAAACTAACAAAAGGGATTCTTAAAGAAGAATGCGGAAAAATACTTAAAGATTTTTTTAAGAGGTTGAGAATGAAGGAAGTGTGAGTTTGAGTGTGTGGGGATGTAATTTGTAATTAGCAATTGTAATTTGTTTTTTGTGTTAGAGGCGGGCAATGGGAAACAAATTACCAACTACAAATTACCAATTACTAAGCCTGGAGGGGTGTCCGAGCGGCTGAAGGAACACGCCTGGAAAGCGTGTATACATTAACGTGTATCGAGGGTTCGAATCCCTCCCCCTCCGATTTTTCGGCTAATTACTAACTACTCACACTAATTACCAGTTACAAAACCCCTCAGGTCGTTTCTTTTTTGAAAAGCTCTTTCTGTATTCTCTCTTTTGCGAATTTCATTTTACCTATAACCTCAGCAGCCTCAGCGCGCGTAAAAGGATTATTAGGTTCAAATAATCCTCCGCTTAGATATTCCAGAAAACCTGCTTCCTTTGCAGCTATTATATAACGGGCGGCCCAATGGATTTTATTAACATCGCTATAAGGATTTGAAGAGACTGTAGGAGGGATTATAAGCCCCGCAAATTTTGTAAGAACTGTAATAGCCTCGGCTTTATCAACTACTTTCCATGGCTTAAATTTCCCGTCTCCATATCCTGAAACATAATTTTTCTCCAGAGCCACTTTAATATAAGGAGCAGCCCAGTTGTCTTTGTCAACATCAATGAAAAGATCTTCTTTTATGGATTTATCCACCCCGAACCCTTTAGCTTTAACCAAAAGAACCGCTAATTCCCCTCGGGTCAACGGTTGTTCAGGCCTAAATGTATTATCCGGATAACCCTCTATCATTCCAAGCGTAGCTAAATGCTCTATAGCATCCTTTGCCCAGTAATCGGATGGAACATCTATAAAAGTTTTTAAGTTTTCAATTCTGTGAAGCTGTGTCATAAATACTTCTTTATTCAAAATATTTTCAGCTTTAAAGGGTTCTCTTTCGTTTAAAAACCCTATTGAGAAAAAGTGGGCCGCATTATCTGAAATATCACCATACTGGTGGTAAGCATAATCAAAAGTAAATCCTTTGTATTTTAATCCAACTCCTGCAGCTAAATTATTATCAACCCCTACCCCACTTTCTGTAGCTTTAGGTTCTTGATCAATGCCAAACCTTAAAGCCAAAATAGGATTTACCCACCACTCCCCTCCCATATGCCATGTCGAAGGACGAACATCATAATTCATTTCAAGATCAAGATTTACCAACAAGTCCTGATCTCTGTACTTGTAAAGACCTTCTTTTCCTAAAACTTTACAGGAAGTTCCTAATTTAAAAGAGGAAGGGATCCCTTCCTCTTTCCCTGTTCCCCATGTAAATTTGCCAAAACTTGAAGCGGGCAAAATGTTTTGCATTGTAAGACCAAGGTCAAGCCAATTTCTAAAAAACCATTTGAAGCCAATATCCATATCTGAGCCATATCCACTCCCCCCCTCCATAGAACCAGAAGTATCAGAAAAACCTTGATAAAATAATTTGGCATTTCCACCAAGAGAAAAATTTCCAAAAAAACGCTTTGCAAAAGAAAAATACATTAACGAAGAAGAATAATCGGTGGAACCATACTGATTAATAGTTGTTTCTATTGTAGTCTGAGTTATGGTAGTAAGTGGAATACCCGGGGTAGAAGCTCCTATGTATCCAAATCCAAAAGTCCCAAAAGACACAGGATTACTAATACCAAAAGAGACATAAGTGACATCACTTAACATTTTTCCCGTCATGGAAACAAGCGCAAGATTAGGCAGAGAAGCTAAGCCTGCCGGATTTAAAAAAATAGCGGAAGCGTCTTCCGCTCCACCCGTATAAGCGCGGCCTAAAGAGAGGGGGCGCGCGCCAATTCCAACATCTCCTAAATCAGCAGAAATTCCCCAAGCATAAAGAGAAAATAAAAAAAGAAAACAAATTAGGAAACAAAAAATCTTCATTGATTTTGTAATTATAGCAGAAGAGATCAAGGTTTCAAGACATTTACCCGTATACATTTAGACTTATCTAGATTATGTCAAAACATATCTTTCAATTCGCATTTTTTAGCTTCAAAAGCTTTTTTCATATAATCTTCAACATAAGCAGGATCAAAACTGATTGTTGAAAAAAACCCGATGAAAGCAATTTTTTTGCCTGGAAAGGTATGAATTGTTAAAAGTGACCCATTAAACAATAATGTTCCTGAAATCCCATCTTTTTCAAGATTTTGCATATTTTCATGTTTAAAGATATACGGAGCTTTAATCTTTTTATTTCCCGTACTTTCAAAAAATTTAATAAATAGATCTGAAAGAAAATCCAAGTTTTTCAATCTTTCGTAAGAACACTCATAACAATATAACTCCAAATGAAATCCAACCCCATGAATATTATCTTCTTTTAACATAACTTATATAGTTTAACAGAATTATAAAAATGTTTCGAGTACCTCCTTTCAAATTAACTGAATTTCTGTTAAAATTCAATCTAAATCATGAAAAAACTTCCTGATAAAAAAGGCTATTTTGGAAAATACGGCGGACAATTTGTTCCAGAAACACTTGTTGCCCCTATTGATGAGCTTACAAAAGCGTATCTTAAATATAAAAAAGATAAAAGGTTCAAAGAAGAACTTAATTATTATTTTAAAAATTTTATAGGCCGTCCTACTCCTCTTTATTTTGCGGAAAATTTAAGCCGCCAATTCGGTTGCAAAATTTATCTTAAACGCGAAGACCTCTGTCATACAGGAGCTCATAAACTTAACAATGTAATCGGTCAATTACTCCTTGCAAAAAGAATGGGAAAAAAGAGAATAATCGCAGAAACAGGAGCGGGACAGCATGGGGTTGCAACCGCGACTGGGACCGCGCTTTTTGGACTAGAATGCACAGTCTACATGGGAGAAGAAGATATAAAAAGGCAAGCTTTAAATGTCTTCAGAATGGAGCTTCTTGGCGCAAAAGTCATCCCTGTAACATCAGGAACAAAAACTTTAAAAGACGCTATAAACGAAACTATGCGCGATTGGATGGCAAACGCAAATGATACGTTTTATTGCCTGGGCTCTTGCGTAGGCCCACATCCCTACCCCATGATGGTAAGGGATTTTCAGTCGGTAATAGGACTTGAAGCAAAAGCACAGCATTTTGCGGCAGAAAAAAAACAGCCAAATTATCTTGTTGCCTGTGTCGGCGGAGGATCAAATTCAATCGGGCTCTTTTATCCGTTTTTAGATAATCCGGAAGTTAAAATAATCGGCTGTGAAGCAAAAGGGGCCGCCCCTTTAAGCTGCGGAGGAACTATAGGAGTACTGCACGGATCAAAATCGTACATTTTACAATCAAAATCCGGACAGATATTAAATACCCATTCAATTTCTGCGGGTTTGGATTATTCAGGAGTTGGACCGGAACACAGCTATCTAAAAGATACGGGACGGGTAAAATATCTCCCGGTTTCAGACAAAGAAGCCCTTTACGGGTTTAAACTCTTATCTGAAAAGGAGGGGATTATTCCTGCACTAGAATCTTCCCACGCTATCGGATATTTAAAAAAGATGAAATTAAATAAAAACGACACTGTCATTGTTTGCCTCTCAGGACGGGGAGACAAGGACGTGGAAAGCATCAAAGATATCATTCTTTAAATCAGATATCTTATATTAAAAAATGATGTTCTAATCTTATTTCATCAGGCGTAAACACGTGGATCCCTTCTTCTCGACTTATTTTTATGGTCTCCAAATTTAACTCTGCGGATCTTCTTCCTTCCTCATCAGCTTCAGACGCATTTAGCACCCTTTTAAAAACTTCTTCTGCGTGATCTAGATCCCCTTGAAGGAAAAACATCCCTCCCAAATTTAATTGTGCCCGCCAATACAAAAAAGAGTTAACTTCTATCTTTTTAAAACATTCTGCCGCATCATCAAACTTATTTTCCGATATTAAACAGACCCCTTTATTATATAAAGTGTCACTGTCTCCGGGAACCAAATCCAAAATACTATCATAACATTTATAAAGCTCATCAAATGCTATATCGTGTCCTTTTATCCTTAGATACTCAAGTATCTCAACTTTGGCTTGGAATGCCGCAACAAATTCCGGATCATGGTTTATTGCACTATTTAACCAGAAAATCGCACTGGGATAAGATTCTTGCTCTCTAAACTTTAGTCCTTTGATAAAACTACCTTGAGCAGATGACAGCCTACTATTTTCTTCTTCCCCCAAAAGGGAAAAAGCATATCCTCTGGCTTCCCATATTTCAGCCGCATCAGGGAAGAGTTCAAGGGCGCGGTCAAGATGTCTCATTGCTTCGCGTATAACAGGTTGCCCAGTAAATCCTGACCTTAAAATTACATCCGCCTTACGATAATGGCCTTCTGCCAACGAAAGAACCTCTTTTCCTCTTTGCACAACAACAGGTTTTAAGGGTCTTGCCGGAAGAAACGAATTAACAGCTACTTTCATATTTAATCAAACTCCTTATATTATAATTATCCTGTTTAAAAAGCTAAAATTTCAGCTTCTTTTATGTAACTTTTATTTGACATCCTCTTACAATTTCACCTATACGCAAAAATATTTTTTGGTTTGAGACAAAACTTTTTGTGCAGATAGGAATCAAAATTGATATAATACAAAAAGATGAACTCAAAGATATCAAACGCTTTTAAAAACAATAAAACCCTTATCCCTTACATAACCGTAGGAGATCCCTCTGCTAAAAAAACAGAAGAACTTGTTTTGGAATTTGAAAAAGCAGGAGCCAATATTATCGAGCTTGGCATCCCATTCTCCGATCCAATAGCCGATGGACATATAATCCAGGCATCTCATTTGCGAGCCCTTAAAAACGACACTTCCCTTTCTGACGCTTTTAAACTTGTAAAAAGATTGAGAAAAAAGACGCAAATTCCTTTAATCTTTATGCTAAGCATTAATCTTGTGGAAAAATATGGAACAGAAAAGTTTTATCGTGATTGCAAATATTTTGGCGTAGATGGAGTTATTGTACCGGACAAGACACTAGAAACGCGGACAGTTAACAGTGTACAGCGTACAGTAGATACAATATTACTAGTTTCTCCTACCACATCAAACGAGAGGATTAAGAAGATAGTTAAAAAGTCGAGTGGTTTCATATATTTAGTTTCAACTCTCGGAATTACAGGAACGAGAAAAAGTTTGGCAAATGATTTGCAGTCTTACATAAGAAGAGTAAAAAAAGAGACAAAAAAACCGATCGCCGTTGGGTTCGGAATAAGCACGCCGGATCAGGCGAAAGAGACGGTAAAATATGCCGACGGTGTAATAGTCGGTTCAGCAATAGTCGATTTCATCGGTAAAAAGAGATATAATGAAGCCATAAAATTAGTCAAAAAAATAAGAAATGCCATGGATAATGATCAATAAACTACATTTTATAAGCTATGTTAGATAGAATAATATACAGAACAAAACAATTTATTTTTGCACTTAGCGCCAAAATGTCCGAAGAAGACAAGATTTTTGTCAGACAAAATCTTGATATAAAAGAGGCCGCGCTCTTTTTTTCTCTTCCAGAATATGAGCAAAAACATTGCGTGGTTGTCTCAAGAAGAATGTACGCGGAATCAAGAGACAGAAAAGATCTAGACAGCAAAAAAATCATACGGCTAGGGCTTTTGCACGATGTAGGAAAAGCGGCAATTAAACTCTCTATTTTTACAAAAGCCTCAATGGTAATGATAAAGAGACTGGCAACGCCTGTTTATGATTTTTTTTCCAAAAAAGGTGAATGTGAAACTTCTCCTTCATTTTATCGAAAATTTTATGTGCACAAACACCACGGCCATATAGGATCAGAAATGCTAAAAAGAATAGGTGAAAGTGATGACATTGTAAATGAAGTCGCAATGCACGACGAATCCGTAATGTCACACGACTCTTACATGCGGATTTTAGATGAAGCTGACAGCACTTATTAAGTAATGATTTAATGACTAAATTGTGCAGATGTGTTATAAGAAGGAAATAATATAAAATGGCAATTAATAAAAAACAAGAATACACAAAAGATCACGCAAAAAGCGGAATTGAGGCAAAACTCCCTCCAATATATATTTTCCCAAGCTATTACAAAAAATATGATGTGGAAATTATAACAGAGGAATTTACTTCTATCTGCCCAAAAACAGGACTTCCAGACTTTGGGAAGATCAAAATTACATACAGACCAAACAAAAGTTGCATCGAGCTTAAATCTTTTAAAATGTATTTATTAGGTTACAGAAACCTGGGAATATTTAATGAAAATGTTATAAATAGAATATTAGAAGATATAGTTTCTGCGTGTAAACCGACATATATAGAAGTAATAGGTGAGTTCACATCCCGCGGCGGGTTAAAAATCAGTGTGATTGCCAAATATCCCAGAAAATAATTTATTTTAACCCCGATTATTAACGGTGAAATCAGAAATCAACCCCAATTATGATAATCGGGGTTAACTATAAACTAAATTGATTTTATCTCTAAAAACTTCTGCGGCTCTTTTAGGGTTTGAAGTATAGATAACACTCCTGGAAACACTGATAACGGCCTGCTTGCCTACATATTTAACGGATAATTCAAGATCTCCCCCCTGAACCCCCACGCCAGGAATTAATATAGGAATATCTCCAACTATTTTTTTAATCTCTTTTAATTCTTCAGGACTTGTAGCGCCAACAACCAAACCACAATTATGGTAATGATTCCACTCTTTAACATGCTTTGCCACGGAAAGATACAAAGGAGATTCTTTGTCTGATGCCTGAAAGTCTCTAAACCCTATATTGCTGGTTAAACATAGAACAAAAATCCCTTTTTCCTGATATTCTAAAAACGGCTCTATTGAATCATGCCCCATATAAGGATTAACCGTAACGGCATCCGCCTTATAAACATCAAAAACAGCTTTTGCATAAGCATGCGCAGTATGCCCTATGTCTCCTCTTTTGGCATCTAGAATAACAGGTATGTTTTTTTGCTGTATATAATCTATAGTCTCTATCATAGCTTCGAGACCGTATAATCCATAAGATTCATAAAAAGCTATGTTGGGTTTATAAGCACAAACAAGATCGCACGTTTCATCAATAATATATTTATTGAATTTAAAAATGGGGTCATCGTCTTTGAGGAAATCTTTACCTATTTTAGAAACATCAATATCCAACCCTATACAAAGCTGGCTGTTATTTCGAGTTATAGTATTTTCAAGGTATTGATCAAACTTCACAGTCAAAAAACCTTTTTATTTGTTAATTTTAATCCAACACCTTGACGCATTTCTTTCCAATCAGGGTATTGGAGGCTACAAACCTTTATCTTCTGGCAAATTTTCATCAACCAGATTGGCTTCATATTCAGCTTTTTGACGCTCTTTTTCCGCAAGCATATCTCCGATTGTTACTTTGCTGTCTTCACCGCTGTTCTGTTCTTTTACTGCTGCTGCATCTTTTTCAATTTGTACTTCTTTGATAGACAAACCGATCTTTTGTTCTTCGGGAATAATTCTCAAAATCTTAACCTCAACAAAATCCCCGGGTTTTACAACACTATCTGCAGCCTCAACTCTCTCTTTTGAAAGTTCTGAGAGATGAATTAATCCCTCTAACCCTTCTTCCAATTCAGCAAACACCCCAAACTTTGCAATTCTAAGTACTTTAACTTTTACAATTTGCCCTGCCTTATATCTGCTTAAAACAGATTCCCATGGATCCGGCTGTAATTCTTTAAGCCCCAAAGAGACCTTTTTGTTTACATGATCTACACCCAAGACAAAAACATCTATCTTCTCTCCCACTTTCAAAACTTCGCTCGGATGCTTAACTCTTTTCCATGAAAGTTCAGAAAGATGAATTAATCCTTCAATGCCCCCTAAATCAACAAAAGCGCCAAAACTCTTTAAACTTGAAACAGTTCCAGATCTAACCTGACCGACTTCCAATTCATCAAGAACCTTAGAGGCGTCAAGTTTGCCTTTCTCGTTTTCTCCCAATTTATGAGATAAAACAACTTTGCTCTGTTTGCGATTAATTTCTATAACCTTTACAGGCAATTTTCTGCCCACAAAAGAATCAAGAGAAACTTCAGGGTTTTTGGCTACCTGGGAAGCAGGGATAAAACCCCTTATTCCTCCTACATCAACAACTAATCCCCCTTTAACAGAACTTATAACTTTTGCCTCTATAACTGTTTTGTTTTTATATGCTAAATAAGCTTTATTCCAATCAGACTCAAAATCAGCATTTTTCTTTGAAAGCAATACGTAGCCTTCCTTGCTTTCCAGTTTTTCAACCATAACCTTAATCTTGTCTCCAACTTTTATATTCGCAGAAAGTTCTCTCCCATCTACCCAGCCATCAGATTTATAGCCAACATCAACAAGGGCGCCAGAAGGATCAATTTTAACAACAACTCCTGGAACAATCATTCCCACAGAAAATTCTTCTTTAAATGTTTCATCATAAACTTTAGAATCAGGCTTTTTCTCTTCTTTTTTCGCCAAAGGAGGATTTGTTTTAGGCGGTAAATCCATAGGAGTCGCTTTCAAAACAGATTCTTCTTTTGTCTCTTTCTCCTTGGGTTTTTCAAGCTCTTTTAAGGCGCCAGCTATAAGTTCGTCAACTTCACCTTCCGCGGATATGCTATTTTTAGAATCAAAAGTAGTACCTTCAAATTTTTCTTCAGTCATAATTACTTATTTTATCACAAAAAGCTTCAAGTCGCAAATATGAGAAGACTCGGAGCAGCGGGATTTGAACCCACGACCTTCCCGATGGCTCCGCGCATCGGGACGCTCTATACAAAAGCTAAGAAGACTCGGAGCAGCGGGATTTGAACCCACGACCTTCCCGATGGCTCCGCGCATCGGGACGCTCTATACAAAAGCTAAGAAGACTCGGAGCAGCGGGATTTGAACCCACGACCTCCTGGTCCCGAACCAGGCGCTCTACCAAGCTGAGCCATGCTCCGAAAAAATCGGGGCGAGCCGATTCGAACGGCCGACCTCTCGCACCCCAAGCGAGTGCGCTAACCAAGCTACGCCACGCCCCGATAGCTTATAGCTAATTACTTATAGCTTAGCTGCGTAATTATATCATACAGACTGAATTGCTTCAGAAAGCTTCTTTTCTTTGCCCGCAATAATTCTGCTGAGATCCGCACGGTGAACAAAAAGGGCTAACAATAAAAAGAAAATTCCAAAAATAAAGCCGATCAACCCCTCACCTAACCACAAAAGAATAAAAGGAGTAAAAAATAGAGTTATAATAGTAGATAAAATTAAATACTTCGTCACAACAATGAAAAGAGAATAAACAATCAGGCAAAACCAAATTGCGAAAGGATTTGCAGCCATAATAACTCCAACAGTCGTTGCAACTCCTTTTCCCCCGTTAAACTTAAGATAAACAGGAAAATCGTGTCCAACTATAGCAAAAAAACCCGCTAAATAAGGATAAAAATCTGAGACAAAAAACAACTTGGCTGCAATCACAACAACAAATCCTTTTGCCACATCTAAAAACGCAGCAAGTATAGCTATATGCCTGTTCCCTGTTGTGACCAAAACATTCGTAGCTCCAACATTGCAAGACCCTCTCTCTCTGACATCCACTTTCGTAAAAATTTTAGGCAATATATAGCTGAAGGGGATTGCCCCAATTAAATAAGATGTAACTATAACTATAAAAATCATTATCATAAAAAAATCTCAAAAAATTACAGGGGATATCTTTATCGCTTTACAGGCCTTTATGGGCATTATAACACTTTGTTTTAAGTCTCTACTTCGTTATCCTATTCAGACCAAACGCTTTATGCAAAATCTGAACTGCTTTTTTACCATCCGAAGCCTTTACTATACAGGAGATTTTTATTTCAGAAGTTGCTATCATTTGAATATTAATCTTAGCATCTGCCAAGGTTTGAAACATTTTTGAGGCTGTCCCTGGCTGTGAAACCATCCCAATCCCCACAAGAGAGACCTTACAAACATCATCATCAAATACAATCCCTTCGGCCCCGAGTTGTTCGCCAATTTTCTTTGAAACTTCGACAGCTTTTTTAAGCTCGGATTTTTCAATTGTAAAAGCCATATCGGCTTGAGATTTTTCTGAATGAATGCTTTGAATAATCATATCAACATTGATTTTATCGGCTGCCAGAGCCGAAAAAAGTTTTGCCGCAGTTCCCGGCTTGTCTGGAATTTTAAGAACTCCGATTTTTGCTACATGTTGATCAAGTGCGATCCCCCTTACAGCCTCTTTATTTTCCATTTTAGATGCCTCCTTAATATATGTCCCTTCTACATCACTTTTGCTCGAACGAAGATGAAGAACAATGCCATAAATACTCGCGCATTCAACCGATCTTGGATGCAATACCTGGGCGCCAAGAGAGGCAAGCTCCAACATCTCTTCATAAGAGACTGTTTTTAATTTACAAGCATCGGAACAAATTCTGGGGTCAGTCGTATACACACCATCAACATCCGTATAAATATCACAAACATCCGCCTTCAAAGCCGCGGCAATGGCAACGGCGGAAGTATCTGAACCTCCCCTCCCAATAGTTATAATATCTCCTTTGCTGTCAACCCCTTGAAAACCAGTCACAACAACAACATTGCCAGCCTTAAGTTCTTTTTTCATTCGACCAAGTTTTATATCTTTAATTCTGGCTTTTTTATAAATATCTTCCGTAACAACACCAGCCTGTCCCCCTGTTAAAGAGACCGCCGGACACCCAATATCTTGAAGGGCCATCGTCAGAAGAGCGGCAGAAACCTGTTCTCCCGTAGAAATCAACATATCATATTCCCGAGGATCAGGACTTGAAGTAACCTGGTGCATAAGGGCGATTAGCTCATCAGTTGTATGTCCCATTGCGGAAACAACAACAACAACATGATTTCCTTGATCATGAACTTTTTTAACCCTTTCGGCAACTTTTTTTATTTCTTCCGGTGTTCCTACGGATGTACCACCGTATTTGTGAACTATTGTAGACATATTTAATAATATTATACCATCTTTTATAAACTATAAACCCCGATTATCCTAATCGGGGTGAATAATCGGGGTAAACTCGGATTTTACATAAAATATTATTTTTTATTTCTGCCGACAACAACCGTCGCTATCTCTTCATAAGAAGGATAAACAATAGTTCCATCCATACCCGGAGGTGTTGTTTTTTTGCTAGTTGGGATAAGAATTTCCAACGGCAATCGCTTATAATGTTTTTGAACCCTCTCCTCTTTTAAGAAAACGTATCCCTTACGTCTCCCCGCGTTCGGATCCGCAATGTAACATTTTCCATCTATATTTATTTCCACCCACGCATGAGGCCTTTCATTTAAAAAACCTTTAACAAGGCGAGATTCATATCCAAGTTCCTGATATGCCATTTGAAGGGCCAAGGATTTATGTCTACAGCATCCCGACCTTATAGCCCAAAAATATCCTACCGACATCTTCTTTTCATGGTGTTCTTTAACCGCTTGTTCCCAAGCCGTTTCAGAATCATCCCAAACCGTTGTAAAGTGATTATCAACCCATTCACAAACCCCTTTTGCCCTTTCCAACTCTGTAAGAGACGACAACTCAACCCCTTTTTCTGCTGCTCCTCCTAAAAATTCCAAAGTATTTTCATCATCTTCCACTGCCAAAATTTCTCTCGGCACGCGGCCCGGATATAACATCCCATTTTCAAGCGAAGGGGGATCATAAACCCTGACGTATGGAATTTCATCTATCTTTTCGATGTTAATTGTGTGAAAAATATGTTTAGTAGCAATAGAATCTAAAGGAAAAGAACTCCCTGACGCAAATCGCAAGGTATCACCTTCCCGCAGCATATACCATCTATTTACCATCAATTTTTTATCATTTAAAAATGTCCCGTTTCTGCTCCCTATATCTCTTACCCAATAAAATCCGCTCAGCATAAAAAATTCCGCGTGGCTTTTGGAAATCTCCAAATCTTTCAAGTCAAGTTTTTTAAAATAATTTCCAGATCCTCTTCCTACAATAAGCCTCTCTCCAGAGCTCATAGACAACAATGACCCTACCAGAGGATTAAATTGACAGTCCCCGGCATCTCTTAAATTTTTAACTGGCGGAGTTACACCTCTTGAGGGTGGAATACCTTGTATTGCGCTCACATAAATAAATCGGCCTAAAAACGCATATTCTTGCATCCATACTGCAAAACTATGATCTTGTAACTCTTCCAAACGTTCCATTTTGTTGCCATCCGAAAACTTATATGCAAGCAGAAGTTTTCTACTGTCAAAAAAATCTTATTTGGAACAACTGAACTGTTACATGGTCTTACTTTGACATGTAAGCAAATAAATGATATTCTAAAAAAACTTCTATGGAAATAGAAAATTCTTTTTCATTTACAGCGCCTATAATAGAATACAATGTAAATCTTTTTTCTGATGAGATTTTCAAAAAAGCTATTTACCTGTTTAACTCGGGAAAATACAACGAATCGATAAAAGAGACTTTAAAAGCAATAAATTCAGAATCGATAAAAGACTTTAAAAAAGATTCTTTTTTAATTCCTCACGGATCGATAACATTAAATATAGAAATTAAAGAAGATAAATATACAATTTCATCAAAATTTTTAAAGCTCCCATCGTCAGGAGTTATCGCCCTGCTCAGAAAAACAGCCGAAATAAATTTCGAATCACTTACATTATCACAACTTGTGTTAAAAGATGGAAATCTTTTTTTTGAGTTTAAAGCTCCTCTCCATTTATGCCATCCTAAAAAAGTTCTTTCTGTCATTTGTGAAACTTGTTTTAACGCTGACTATTATGATGATATATTCTACTCTCAATTCAAGGCGGAAAGGACTTATACCCCACAAATTGAAGAGATACCTCAAAAGACAAAAGATACCGCATGGAATATTTTTCAGGAAACACTCAAAGAATGTGGCCAATATATAGAATATTTTGAACAAAAAAGATTGAATTACCTGGCACTAGACTCTATATGTATAGCACTTACAAAGATTGATTATGTTTTTTCTCCTCAAGGGCTGCTTGGTGCTAAAATAGAAAAAAGCATATCAGACGCCTATAAACACAACTCTCTTGAAGATGCTCTAAGAATATCAAAAGACAACATTAAATATCTTACTGAATTTACAAAAGAAAATTTCTTTGCTTCGCTTTATAAAATAAAAATTTTTGCGGCAATCAAGCCTGCGGCTGATTTTATGACAGTTCAAAATTCCATTGGCCAACGTTATGCCTCAGCAAAACAGGAATTTTCAGAAGGGAAACACGAAAGTGCTACGTGCCTCCTGTTTCTTGCAATTTACGATCTTTTTTACAAATATACTTGCAGCTCAAAAATAAAAAAAATAGCATTAAAAGGATTAAAAGATGCATCTCAAAAAAAATGGAGGGATGCGGGAATCAAGCTTATAAATACATTGTCTTCAATTATGGAAATAAAGGAATAAAAAAACTCAATGGAAAATTTAGATCAGATATCAAAAATAGTTGTAAAAGTTTCAACTTCCGAAGGGAGCGGCAGCGGATTTTACATAAAAAGTAAAAACTTAATAGTCACAAATCACCATGTTGTAGCAGGACAAAGGTTTGCCGCCATTGAAAAACAAGATAAATCAAGATATACGGCAAAAGTAATAATGATAGATCCTAGGCTTGATGTTGCGCTGCTTGAACCAAATGTTCAACTTGAAAATATGCCAGATGTCCAAATAACACAAACTAATACTCTCCAAAACAGGGACAAGGTATTGGTTATGGGGTTCCCTTACGGCATGTCATTTACAATAACAGAAGGGATTGTCTCTTCCATTAAGCAGCTTGTAGGCAACCAAGATTACATTCAAACAGATTCCGCAATTAATCCAGGCAATAGCGGAGGGCCGCTTGTAAGTATGAACGGAGAAATACTAGGAATAACAACAAGCAAGCTTGAGAATGCCGAAAGCATGGGATTTGCAATTCCAATAGAGTCGATTCCAAAGGAATTTGATATTTTCCAAAAAAACAAAGACAAGCTTTTTTCAGTAGTATGCCCTTCATGTGAAACCTTAATATTTAAACAAGAAGATTTTTGCCCAAATTGCGGTCAATCTCTCAACAAAAAATTCTTTTTAGAAAGCAGGCTCAATCCTTTGGCACAATTTGTAGAAGAGGCCTTAAAAATAATAGGAATTGATCCGACAGCTACAAGAGATGGCTTTGATTATTGGAAATTTTACAAAGGGAGCGCGCTAATTAGAGTATTTGTATACAAAAATGAATTTTTATATGTAACTTGTCCGCTCGTCGTTTTGCCAAAAACAAATTTACAGGACATCTTTTCTTATATTTTAAGTTCTCCTCTTGAGGAAGGCTTTACTTTTGGCCTTTTTAGCCAAGAAAATACAATATATTTGTCATATAGGGTTCACCTTTCCGACATTGAAAATGAAACCTTTAAAGAAGAAATAAAAAATAAAATCGGGAAAATATTAAAAAAATCAGATGAAATGGACAATTTTTTGATAGACAAATTCAGCTGTGAACCTTCAAAACATTCTAAAGTATAAGTGTAAGCACATCATCAAAACTAATCTCTTTTTGCTCCGAGGTTGCCAAATTTTTTAGAATTGCCTTGCCTGATTTTACTTCGTCTTCTCCAACAATCAAAACATATTTCACGTTTTGTCTGTCGGCATCTTTCATCTGCGACTTTAAACTCTTGCCAACATAGTCAATGTCAGCCTCATATCCCCTTTTTCGAATCTGAAACAACAAATCAATCCCTTTTTCTCTCCCCTTATCTCCCAATGTTACAACATATAACATCTTCCTCCTGTGGTCAGTGTTCTGTTTTCCGTGTTCCGTGTTCTGTTTTAAAATCTCCACAACCCTATCCATTCCAATAGCAAATCCAACCGCTGGTGTCGGCTTCCCGCCAAATTCTGCAACTAGATTATCATACCGCCCTCCACCGCAAACCGCATTTTGAGCTCCAAGTTTACCGGAAACTATTTCAAAAGTTGTTCCCGTATAATAATCAAGCCCTCTCACCAGTCTGTTTACAGTTTTATACTTAATAGAAAATTTATCTAAATAGACCTTAACCTGCTCAAGCTGATTTCTACAATTTTCACATAGGTAATCTTCGATAATCGAAGCGTTATTTATATATTCCTGGCACTGTTTATTTTTACAATCCAAAATTCTTAAAGTATTTACCTCAAGCCTGTTATTGCAATCTTCACACATACTTTTTATGTTAGAGGTAAAAAAATCTTTTAGGTTTTTAAGATATTCCGGTCTGCACTCTGAGCAACCAACCGAATTCAAATTGACTTCCAAGTCTTTTAATCCGAGCCGGTTCATTATCTGCTCGGAAAGCAAAATTATCTCTGCATCTAAAGCAGGGTCTTTGGATCCAAATACTTCGACCCCTGCCTGATAAAACTGGCGGTAACGTCCCGCCTGCGGCCGCTCATATCTAAACATCGGTCCAATGTAATAAAGCTTTGTAACTTTGTCGTTTTCTATTAGATTATTTTGCATAGCGGCACGGACAACAGGAGCAGTCGCTTCGGGACGAAGGGTAATACTTCGATCGCCTTTGTCCTTAAAAGTGTACATCTCCTTTGAGACAATGTCTGATGATTCACCGATTGAACGGGCAAATAGCTCTGTCGATTCAAAAATAGGGGTCTTTATTTCGTGATAGTTATAAAGCCTGAAAAGCCTCCGGCATACAGCCTCAAGCCCATGCCAATATGGCATATCAACAGGCAAAATATCGCGCGTTCCGCGCTGGGATGAAAATTTCATCATATTTTTGAAAATTATAACACAAAAAAACATAAAGTCATGATATACTTTTATAAAATAATGAAGAACCCCGATTATTCATAGACTAACAGAATTCACCTCGATTATCCTAATCGGGGTTCAAGTAGGCAGTTGGCAAATTTCTATAATCGGGGTTAAAAATGACTAATGAGTTATGGAATTGTATTTCATTAGTCATTAGATCATTTTTAATTTTTCATTCAATTTTATATGAAATACAAAGGCGTAATTGAAACTTATAGGGATTTTTTACCTGTCAATGAAAAGAGTCCTGTTGTAACTTTTTATGAGGGAAATACCCCTCTTATCAAGACAAACAAAATCTCTGAGCTCACTCAATGTGAAGTTTACTTAAAATACGAAGGGGCAAATCCTACCGGTTCATTTAAAGACCGTGGGATGTGCATGGCAATTACAAAAGCGGTTGAAAAGAAGATGAAAGCGGTAGTCTGCGCTTCGACAGGAAACACCTCTGCATCCGCCGCCGCCTACTCTGCCCGCGCGGGGCTTGATTGCATAGTAATTATACCAAAAGGGAAGATCGCTCTCGGAAAACTTGCGCAGGCGATGATGCACGGAGCAAAAGTTTTTGAAGTCGACGGAAATTTTGATCAGGCATTAAATCTTGTCCGCGAACTTGGAGAAAAATATCCGATCGAAATTGTAAACTCAATCAATCCCTATAGAATAGAAGGTCAAAAAACGGGGGCTTTTGAAATTTGCGACCAGCTAGGTTTTGTCCCCGACTATCACTGTATCCCCGTTGGAAATGCAGGAAATATTACAGCCTATTGGAAAGGGTACAAAGAATATTATAATAGAAAAAAGATTAATAAACTTCCAAAAATGACAGGATTTCAAGCCGCAGGGGCAGCCCCTATTGTACTTGGACATCCCGTCGAAAATCCGGAGACAATCGCAACCGCAATAAGGATAGGCAATCCGGCTTCATGGAAACAGGCGGTTACAGCAAAAGAGGAATCCGGAGGATCAATTTCTGGCGTCACAGATGAAGAGATTCTTTCTGCCTACAATCTTGTCGCATCGGCAGAGGGCGTCTTTTGCGAACCTGCGTCAGCAGCATCGATCGCTGGACTGCTTAAAAAATGCGAGTCTGGAGAAATTCAAAAAGGCGCAAAAGTGGTCTGCATCCTCACAGGACACGGATTGAAAGATCCGGACACAGCAGTCAAACATTCGACATTAAAGCCAAAAAGTATTACATGCTCGATTTCTGCCGTAGTTAAAGAATTGGGGTATGCAGCATAATGATAAGCGAACAAAAAATTACAATTTATAACTACGACAAAGATAAATATTCCGAAGAAAAGGCCTCTTTTGATGAATGTGTAAATTACAAAGATAAAAGCGGAATCACATGGATCGAAGTTAAAGATGTCAGTTCCGAACAATTACTGGAAAAAATAAGCAATTGCTACAATCTCCATCAACTAGTCCGTGAAAGTCTTTTGGAACAAAACAAACGGTCAAAAATCGAAGACCACGGCAATTATCTTTTTATACTTTTGACCACCATGTCCTATTCGGCCGAAACCGACGAAGTCTCTTCCGAAGCAGTGGATTTAATTTTGGGGGATAATTACGTTATCACATTCAGTCATGGATCAACAATTGACCAGATTTTAGAGCCCACTAAAAAAAGGATTAGGACGGGAGGAACCCGATTGAGGGAATCCGGCACCGACTATCTTGCTTATCGTATAATAGATGCTTTGATCGATAATTATTTTAATATTTTAAAATCGTATGGAGAAAAAGTTGAGCTTCTTGAAGAGGAGATTTTTAATCGCGGAGAAAAAGAGCTCCTTTTGCATATTCAAAAACTCAGAAGGGATATGTTGTCTATTCGGGAATCGATTTGGCCTCTCAGAGAAGTTTTAAACTCCCTTCAGCGGGGTGAATCACGCTTAATTCAACCGGGAACCCGTATTTACATCCGCGATGTGTATGATCATACGGTGCAAATCATGGAAAACCTGGAAACATCCCGCGATATGACTGCATCAATGCTGGAAGTCTATTTATCTACTGTAAACAATAAAATAAACGAAGTAATGAAGGTGCTTACGATTTTTTCTACTATATTCATGCCCCTCACATTCATCTCCAGCATCTATGGAATGAATTTTCACTATATGCCCGAGCTCACATGGAGATACGGTTATTTTTCAATTTGGGCTCTAATCCTGATTGTCGTTTTTTCAATGCTTTTGTTCTTCAGAAAAAAACATTGGTTTTAACCCTGATTATTCACCCCGATTAGGGAATCGGGGTTCATACCTGGGGAAATTTCCAACACTCTGCTAGAATTCTGTTCGTCTATGAATAATCGGGGTTAACTCAAAGAGAAAACAGGTGTAAAGTGTAAGAGCAGATTATCTCTGTTATAATATACTTATAAGTAAAATGCAAAATTTTGATATAGTAATAGTTGCAAATAGCCCTGGAGAGCTTTCTGCTCTTGCAATGCCCATTATCCAGAAATTCAGACAAAAACTTCCGGAAAGTCGCATTATCCTGGTTTTAACCCCATGTCAATATTCATCAGGAAGAGAGATTGAATTTGCGCAAAACAAATTAAAAGTTGATTATATTATCCCTCCTGAAGATTACAAAAAATGGTTGCTTGGAAAATCTCTAAAAAAAGAAATCGCATTTAAAAAAGATGGTTTTGTTCTTTTTATAGGTGGAGACCTTTTACATGCTAAACTCCTGGCAAGCAGATTAAATTATAAGGCTTACGCCTATCTTGCAGGTAAGTTTGTAAAATGGATATCATCCTACGAAAAATTTTTCGTGCCAGACGCAAAACCTTTTAAAAAGAAGATCCCCCCTCAAAAACTCCTTGAAGTTGGAGACTTAATGACGGAACTTCCGTACATTACAACAAAAGAAGAAGCACAGAAAAAATGGAAGACAAATAAAGAAGATCCGGTTCTTGCCATGCTTCCGGGAAGCAGGATGTGGGAAATAAATCATATTTTGCCAATATATGAAAAGATAGGGATTCTTTTAAAAAAAGAAAGGCCGAAAATCCAACTAATGCTGATAATCTCTCCATTTAACTCAATAAAAGATTTTGAGCAATTCAAAGAACACAATGTTTTTGATGTTTTTGCTTACTTAGATTCAATTAGAGCTTCTGATATGGCAATAACAATTCCCGGCACAAACACAGCGCAACTTGCTGTTCTTGGGATTCCAACTATTATGATTTTTCCACTAGATAATCCAGATGCAATTCCACTGGAAGGGCTTGCAAATTATATAACATCAATACCTGTTGTGGGCAAATTAATAAAAAGGACAATAGCCAAAATAATAAATACTAAAACAAAATATTTTGCGCTTCCCAACATCAAAACAAAAAAAGAAATCATTCCTGAATTCAGAGGAAAGATAAAACCACAAAAAATAGTGCAACATATACTAAACTTAATTGAAGATAAAGAAACGTTGAAGAGGACTTCGGGAATGCTTAAGGCCAGCATGCAGGTTGCTGATGCGTCAGAGAAGATTGTGGAATCCATAATAAGGGATCAATTTACAAATGAAAAATGAAAACATTTATTAGATTATTAAGCTATCTAAAACCATATAAAAGAACCATATTAGGTGCTTTAATATGTATGATCTTTTTTAGTTTATGTAACATAGCAATAATCCCTCTTGTCGCTAAAATATCAGAGGCCATTGGGAACAAGGATTTCTATCTCCTTAATATAACTGCGTTAATAGCGCTTGGCATCTATTTTCTAAGAGGCTTTGTTACTTACGGACAGGGATATCTTATGAATTTTGTAGGCTATAGGGTAATAACAGATTTAAGGTTAAAAGTGTATACTCATATGCAAGATTTATCTCTTGATTTTTTCAGCTCATGGAGAACCGGAGATATTATTTCCCGCCTTCTAAGTGATATACAAACAATTCAATCAACAATTGTCGGAACCATAACAGAAACAACCCCTAATATAATAACCCTGTTTGGCGTGCTGGGATATCTCTTCTATTTAAACTGGAGATTAACACTTTTAACTTTAATAGTAATTCCTTTCTTGGGCATTTTTATCAGTTACTTTGGGAGCGAGATGAGAAAAGTGTCACACCATGCTCAAAGAAAAATTGCCGATGTCTCTTCAATTCTTCAAGAAAAAGTAGCCGGAGTTAGAGTTATAAAATCTTTTGCCATGGAAAAACATGAAGTTGAAAAATTCCATAAGGAAAATGAACAAAATTTTTGGGCATTTATGAAACAGGCACAAATAAACGTAACACAAACACCGCTGCTTGCCTTTATACAGATGGTAGCCATTTTGGGGCTTATATGGTACGGGGGGGTTGAAGTTGTATCGGGAAGATTATCCTCCACAAATTTAATCGCTTTTTTTTCGGGAATTGCCCTTCTCGCCGATCCTGTTTCGAGGCTAGGAGCTATTTCAATTTCCATCCAAGGGGCGCTTGCATCAGCAGATAGGTTATTTGAAGTAATCGATATAACTCCATCAGTTATAGAAAAGCCCAATGCAAAAGCCCTAGATATTGTAGAAGGCAAACTGGAGTTAAAAAATGTCTCTTTTTCTTACGAAAACGATGCGGAAGTCTTAAAAAATATAAGTCTTGCTGTAAATACCGGAGAAACAGTGGCAATTGTAGGAAGATCGGGTTCCGGTAAATCTACTCTAGTCAATTTAATCCCAAGATTTTATGATGTAAAAAGCGGAGAAATATTGATAGACAACAACGACATTAGGGATCTTAAAATATATGATCTTAGAAAATGTATGGGGATAGTCCCCCAAGAGACGATCCTTTTTTCAGGAACAATAAAAGATAACATATCTTATGCAAAAATAGATGCGACACAAGAAGAGGTTGAAAAAGTAGCTGTCATGGCAAATGCACATGATTTCATAGCTTCTTTTCAAGCAGGGTACGATACTCTTGTCGGAGAAAGAGGAATAAGACTCTCAGGAGGAGAGAAACAGAGAATCGCAATTGCCCGAGCGCTTTTGAGAAACCCCAAAATATTGATTTTTGATGAAGCAACATCCTCTCTTGATACTGAATCTGAAAAATTAGTTCAAGAGGCAATAGACCACCTTATGCAAAACAGGACAACCATCGTAATTGCTCACAGATTATCTACAGTTCAACATGCAACTAAAATAGTTGTTTTAGATAAAGGTCAAATTGTAGAAGTAGGCAAACATGAAGAGCTCTTATCAAAAAGCGGCATTTATAAGACTCTTTATGAAATGCAGTTTAAAATATAATCAGGGAACTATTGCAAAACCAAATTTTTGTGTGGTGACTTGTAAAGAATAGACTGAAGTTTGGGGTGGTATTATGTAACAATCCCTCAGGATAAAGAAGTCTTTAGGTTTTGCTGAAATGACACAAAAAAATAGATTATGAAAAAAATATTATTTATTACAAACGGTCATGGAGAAGACCAAACAGCCGCAAAAATAATAGAAAAATTGCCAACGGATATTGATGTCAGCGTCATGCCAATGGTTGGGGATGGCGCCGTTGTAGGGGCGTTTCGCGAACCGTCCCAACCGATAAACCTTCTCGGCCCCAGAAAATCTCTTCCCAGTGGAGGATTTTCAGCAAGAAATTTGTTAGCCTTGCCAAAAGATATTATAAGCGGTCTTCTTGGCCTGTTGTATTTGCAAATAAAAACTTTAAAAAAATTAAGGGGCCAATTTGACCTTGTTGTAGCAATTGGAGATATTGTGCCAATCTTTGCAGCATTGATTACAAAAATCCCCTTTATATTTGTAGGAGTAAACAAATCAGACTATTACAAAACATTTGGATACAATTACACTCCATGGGAAAAGTGGCTATTAAAAAAATACGCAAAGATTGTTTTTGCAAGAGATGCCCATACATCAAATTCCCTTAAAAAAGATGGTATTAATGCGGTTTACAAGGGAAACCCATTGATGGACGGGATTGGAAGTTATGAAATAATTGAGAAAAAAGATGGTGAAAAGATCATAGGTTTTCTTCCCGGAACAAGAAAAGAAGATATACCAAAAAATATTGAAGATTTTGGAAAAATTGCGAAAGAATTGTCGAAAATTGATAAAAATTTCCGATTTTTGGTAGCATGCAAATCCGTAAAAGCGTATTGCAATTCGCCCCAACAAATGCAACCCCAATCCTTCGAAACCTTAATTTACAATGCGGACATCATAATCGGACTGTCGGGAACCGGCAATGAGCAAGCCGCGGGAATCGGCAAGCCGGTTATCTCTTTTTTAAGTAGAGGCTCGCAATACAACAAAAAATTTGCCCTTGCGCAAAAAGAATTATTGGGAGATGCTCTAACGTTGGTTGAACCCTCCCATAAACCCCAATTATTCACCCCGATTAGAAAATCGGGATTCATACCTGGGAAAATTTCCAACACTCTGCGAGAATTCTGTTCGTCTATGAATAATCGGGGTAAAATGGCGCAACTATGGACGGCCATAGCAAAAGAGACAGTTGCAATTTTAAATGATGCTGCAAGATATAACCACATATCAGAAATAGGCAAAGAGAGGATGGACAAGGGAGGGGCAGTAAACCAAATTTCTCAATATATTCAAGATGAGGTAAAATAATCTCAACCATGTTTACAAATAAGAAAAAGGGTGGACCATTAAGCCTAGTTTTTCTTTCCTGCCAACCGCATTGTGGACAATGGACAAGAGAAAGCCACGATATACAAGCATGGGCTTCCGCAACAAATGGGGATACTTATAACTCTTGTCTTCTACGATTGCTATCAAAAATTAAAGATTACAAAATAGCAATGATAGAGCTTAGACATCACAATTTTCATCTTATAGAAAAAATAAAGAAAAAATTCCCTCACATAAAACTTATAGGGGTACAAGAAGGATCCTTGCATTCTCCTGACAATGAATACAACACAAAAATAAGAGTCGGATATGTAAAAGCATATCAAAATGTAGATGCTCTGGGAGTCTTAATTTCTGATTCTATATCCCATTTCGAATCTATCACAGATAGACCTGTTTTTTGGCTCGGGGTCCCTTTCCCTGTCAAATGGGCAAAAAACCATCTAATCTCTCCAGAAAAAAAGAGCCCTCTAATAGGGTTTCAAAATACATTTACAAGCAGTAAGGGGGGATTTACAAACTTCTTCTTGCTAAAACAACTCCAAAAACTAAACCCTAAACTAAAAGGGTTTAGTTATAACACTGATTATAAAACAGAAAATAATCTTGCTAAACAATTTAATGTCAACTTAGAATCCAAACCAACAAAAAGTTGGCAGGATTTTTTCATAGATCACGCAAAAGCTTATATATCAATCCATATGGACTATAGGTGGTCGTGGAATAGATATAGCCTAGACTGCGCGGCCGCAGGAATCCCATGTATAAGCACCCCCCATACAACCACCCACAAACTTTTATTTCCAAAACTTTGCGTAGAACCATTTGACACCAAAAAAGCCATACAACTTGCATTGAAGCTGCTGGAAGATAAAGCTTTTTATAAAGAATGCAGAGAGTATGCCTTGGAAAAATCAGAAATATTTAATTTCAAAAACTCAGAGGAAAGATTAAAAAACTTTCTAAGAACAAAAGGATGGATTAATTAATGCAACACAAGCCTTATCTTATACTTGTTGGAGATTATTTTCACGGGAGCGCCGGAGTAAAAGTTCTGCACAGATTGTGCCATCTTTTAAATGAAAAAGGAGAAAAAGCCTATATCTACGGAGACAAAAAAACCAACCTTAACTGGCAATGTCCAACCATTTCCGTATCACAGGGTAAAAAGCTTATAGAAGAAGGGGCTATTGTAATTTATCCCGAAGCAGAACAGGGAAATCCTCTTTTCGCGAAAAACATTGTCCGTTACATATTAAACAAGCCCGGGCTTATAGGCGGAGATAAAACCTACCCTGACTCTGAATTATTGTTTGCCTATGTAAAACAATTATTACAACCAGGGATGACACAAGAAAGAGTCTTATATATCCCTGTAATAGACAGAGAAATATTTTATAGCACAGGAAAAGAAAAAAGAGATATAGACTATCTTGTCTATGTCGGAAGAAAAGACAAAATAAAAGGATATTCTGAAAAGTTTAAAATATACAGGCACAAACCGGCAAAACAAGAAGAGCTGGGCAATCTGTTTAGAAGATGTAAAAAACTTATTTCATATGACAACTTTTCTGTCACTATTTTTGAGGCAACCCTCTGCGGCTGTCCTGTAGTTATAATCCCCGACGGGAGCAGGACAAGAGAAGATATAGAAAATCAGGAGATCGGATTTGCAGGGATGGCGTGGGGCGATTCAAATGAAGAGTTTGAAAAGGCCCAAAAAACAGTACACAAATCAGAAGAAAACCTAAGCAGCATAGAAAAAGAGATCGGCCCTGCCATTTACAATTTTATAAAAATCTCACAGGAATATGCGCGAAAAAGAGATCTTTACAGAATAGAAAAAAAGAAAAAATCGATAAGCATAATAATTCCGACATTGAACAATCTTAGCCTCCTTGAGACAAATATCCCAATACTTATCTACAACCTCCCTAATGATTATGAACATGAAATTATAGTTGTAGTAAACGGCACAAAAGACAATACAGAAGAATTTTTAAAAGTTGAATTCCCGCAAATCAAAATAATCCATTTTGATGCTCCTATCGGTTTTTCAAAAGCTTGTAATGCCGGCGCCAAAGAGGCAAAAAATGATCTTCTTTTATTTTTAAACAGTGATATTAAAGTTACAAAAAACTTTCTCTTAAAGCTTGTAGAACATTTTACAAGAGATGATCTTTTTGGGGTCTCCCCTAAAATCTTACGTCCAAATCAAAATATGCTAAACGAATCTATAATAACAGGCTCTTTCAGCGGAGGGATAATAAGCGCGGAGTTTAACAAAATAAAAGACTCAGAAAAGATAAAAACTCCAGTTGAGATTTTTGGGCTCTGCGGAGCTGCAATGTTAATCGAGCGAGAAAAATTTAAGGAAATAGGCGGTTTTGATGAGGCATTTACCCCATGCTACTACGAAGAGACCGATTTATCATACAGAGCGTTAAAACGCGGATGGAAAATAATATATGAACCAAACTCCATCGTTTTTCATGATCATGACCAAACCATAACCAAAACACTATCTAAGTCAAAAGCGATGTTAAGCTACAGGAAAAACCAATATTTATCAGTCTGGAAAAACATCACTACGCCAACATTAATCATTAAACATATTTTACAAATGGTCATACCCAAAATACTCATACCAAATACCATAGAATGGAAAGCTTTTTTAAGCGCGTTAATACAGTTGCCCTATATTTTAAAACAAAGAAAAAAACAAAAAATCTTAGCCAAACTTACGGATAAAGAAATTTTCAATAAAGCTAAAACGCAAATTAATGATATTAGAAAAGCCTCAAAAAATGAACCCCGATTATCATAATCTGGGTGAATTGCACCATACAAACTAAGGGATACGAGATTTATAAAACAGTGTTATAATATATACAGGAGTTGATGGTAATGGGACTAACTTTTGTAACTGTAAATTTAAGAGCTAGTAAAGATGCTCCAAATTCTTATGAAGACAAGTTTTTGGTTGATACAGGAGCAACAGATTCAATGGTACCAGGGAATAAGCTTACAGAGGCAGGGATTGAGCCTGTCGGAAAAACTGTTTATGAAATGGCAGATGGCAATATAAAAGAATTCCCTTTTGGATTAGCTATAATTGAATTTATGGGAGAAAAGACTGCGGGAAGGATTGTTTTTGGTCCTGACAACTGCGAACCTCTTCTTGGAGTTACAGCTCTTGAATCTGTAGGAATATTAGTAGATGCGGCAAATAAAACCTTAAAAAGAATGCCCGCCATTCCACTCAAATAAACTTTAAATGAAATTTATTCTAATTGAAAAAATTATTATCCGTAATACTAGGTCTGTTTGATTTGTCTTATAAAATAGGACTGTAGACTTTAGTCTGGGGTGGCATTACACAACAGTCCCAAAATTGAGGTGTGAGAATAGAAGCCAATCAAATCAAGAAAATCCTCATAATCCGTCCCGACGCAATCGGCGATTGTGTGCTAATAACACCTGCTATTTCTCTTGTAAGGGAAAAATTTCCAAACAGCCACATAGCTGTCTTGTGCAGTCCCTATACAAAAGGAGTTTTCATAAACAATCCCGACATAAACGAAATCATAGAAGATACAAAAAAGATAAGGCTTTACAGGTTTATTCAAAGAAAAAAATTTGATCTTTCAGTCCACTTTTATAATGAATTCCATTATGCTCTACTTGCAAAACTTGCAAAAATAAAATATCGGCTCGGAGATATATCAAAACCGCTTTTAATCCCCTTTTATAATATAAGAGGGAACTGCAGGTGGAATGATTTAACACTTCACGAAACAGAACGCAATATTCTCCTTCTTTCCCCTCTTGAAATTTCACCCCGTTTATTCACGGGAAAACCAGAAATTAACCCCGATTTCCTAATAGGGGTGAATAATCTACCGCAAAATCCTGTGTCTCTTAAAATTAAGCCGAATTATGAGCTGAGATCAAAATTTGAACAAGAATATCAGCTAAAACCAGATGATTTTGTTGTCGGAATTCATATAGGTACGGGGAAAGGGAACAAAGCTTGGCTTCCCGATCGTTACGCGAAAGTTATCGACTACTTGATAGAAAATAAAAAATCAAAAATTATATTAACAGGAAGTAAAAAAGATCTTTCTTCTTCACAAAAAATAATACAATTATGTAAAAATAAACTTATAAACCTGGTTAATAAAACAAATTTAGAAGAATTAATAGCAATAACATCCAGATACAATCTATATATAGGAGTAGATACTGGCCCTCTTCACATAGCAGCAGCGTTAAAAATTCCAACAGTAGCAATATTCCCTACTAAATTTGTAAAGCCGACAGAATGGGGGCCTTGGGCAACAACTAATGTTATCATAAGAAAATCAACAAACTGTTCACAAAAGTGTCTCCCAAAAGCATGCCCTTTTGAAGACTGCTTAAAAGCAATTTCTGTGGAAGATGTCATTGCAGGAATTAAAACTCTTATGGAAAACCGCGGGAATAAGACCATACCAGAATCAAAGGCTGATTGGTTAAAAAAATCAATCAATGTTTTTACCAATAGGCAGGAAATAATCCGCGAACTTTCGGTCGCTGGCTATCACGCCGTGGAAATAGGCATGGCGGCAAGTCCTATCAAACTTATGAAACAGATGATAAAAGAAGATATAAATATTATACACTGGGTAGGCGTTCATTGCCCAACCGCATTAAAAATCGCGAGGTTTTTGGCAACACCATATCTGCCAATTCCCCCAATGCTTCTACATGAAAAAGAACAAAAAGATTTTTCAGTAAAAATTTTAATTAACAATTATATAAGGAGCTCACAATAATGAAAAAAGATATCCTCGCGTTAGCAGCCTTAGGTTTTGTATTATTCATGCTTTTTGCGCAGTTAATCCCGATAATAGATGGAGATACAGCCTTTTACGCGACCATCGCCAAAAATATAATAAAAAGCGGAGACTTTATAACGCTAAAATTTGTCAACACGGGAGATATCATCGATAAACCTCCTCTTGCAATGTGGTTTATGGCAGTTTCATTTAAGCTGTTTGGCATAAATGAGTTTGCGCTATCCCTTTGGCATTCGCTGTTAGCTATAGGGACAGTAATATTAACATATTTAATGGGGAGAGAACTTTTCGGGAGGCGGGGAGGCCTTTTGGCGGGATTAATCCTAATGCTATCCTGCCAATTTTTTTATATAACAAGAACACCAATGCTTGATATCCCGCTGACCTTTTTTATAACAGCCTCTTTTTACTGCATATTTCGATTAAATGGCACAAAATATTGCGCAACCACTACATCTCCAATTTATTATTACATTTTTTCTATTGCGTTGGCGTTGGCTCTGTTGACAAAAGGACCTGTGGGTATTGCAATTCCACTTGGCGCCTTAATAATCTTAAAATTTCTTACTCTCACAACTTTCGACAAAACCCATAACTCACAACCAATCCACACAAATCTTTTTCATCTCTTTATGTCAACGCTCCTGTTTCTTACAATCGCAGCTCCCTGGTTTATTATTGAATACAAAATCCTTGGCCAACCATTTGCAAATCTCTTCTTCCTGCGAAATTTCTTGAGATTTTTTAGGCCAACCGATATCATTGGAAACTTAAATACAATAGCGCCTCAATATGATTTTTATTCTTACTTTTTGCAAATATTTTTACTTTTTGCGCCTTGGGGCGGGTTTGTATATCCCGCGATTTTCTATGGCTTCAAAAATAAAAATCAAAGACTCTTTTTAGTTTGGGCGGCTATCGCAATCGGAATTTTTGCCTTTTCGCTAAATTACAAAATTGGAAGATATATACTGCCCGCATTTCCCGCGCTTGCGATAATTGTTACCAACCTATTAGAAAATATTATGGAAGAGGGCGAAAAATTAAAGAAGTATATTTTAACTTCCGCATGGCTGAATACAGTCTTATTAATTCCGCTTTTTTCTATTGTAACTATCTATTTATTTATATCTTTTCCCAAAGAGATACAAGCTTTTAAGCCAATAGCCCTCCCTTTCCTAGTTGTTTTTTCATCGGGACTAATAGCAGGAACAATCTTTTTGTTTAAAAAAGAGGTTGAAAAATCTATAATAACTTTTGTAACCGCCTCAACGTTATCTTACATCATCTTTATAATTATGGCTGGTCTTTTTATTAATAAAGCTATGCCGACGAAGATACTGATGCAGGCAATGAATGAAATTGGGAGTGAACACAAAGAAGATAAAATAATAGCAATTGTTTATAAAGGAGAAGAACCAAGGCAGGAATATTTTTATATACAAGACAGCTTGTTTGATAAACATGCAAATATGGATGGGCCACTATACTATATTGCAGACCGAGAAGAGCTTGTATCAACATTTAAAACTAATTTACGGAAAAAAAATCCGGACATTCTTGTTGGAATATCAAAAGAACAAGAGATTAAAAAGATAAAGCAAATTAAAATAATAAAAGAGATAAACGGATATATATTGTTTTTATCCCGTAATAGTTATTCACCATGACTTTTCAAGTGTCTGATATTAGCAAGCACACGTTCAAGCTCTTTCAATGCCAGAGGAAAGCGCGCTGTCAAATTCATATAATATGAATGTTCTTTCAATCCGTTTAAGTAGTCAGTAGCTTGACTAAAATCATCGCAACTACAAGCCAATAATCTCTCCAATTCTGTACTCGTTTCATGTTTATAATGTATAGAAGATATCATTCTAGGAGATATTGTTTCTTTAGGCGCTATCGCTTTTCTTGCAATAGTCCGGGCCAACAAAGATAAATTATTCAGATATGTAATATTTTCCGAACTATCCTGCATCATCCACAAAAATCCATGCCATAAATTACATAAAAAAAGCGCCTGCGCGAACGAGATGTCCTTACTTAATTTTGATCCATCTATGATAGAACTAAGATATTCAAATTCTCCTGAATTTAAGTAACATTTAAATAAATTAACGTACGCTTCATCTGTCGCGTGAGGAAAGACGTTTACTTCTTGAAAGTCCTGTATCGCCCCCCAAACAGAAGGTTTTGTTTTACTATTTGATGCTTCAAAAATTGTATTTCTAAGTTTAGAAGCTTGCGAACAAACGCTATTAACTTCTATATCGGAAAGAAAACTTTGAGGAACAAGAAAAACCTTTTTTGAAATAGCCTCTCCAGGCTTATTCTTCATAAAAAGGGCTGCCGTATAAGAAACATGCCTTAATCCGATACCAAAAAAAGAGGGGAGACTTAATAAACCTATAACATCTTTTATCTCTTCTTGAAATAAAGGTAACTTTGTTTCAAATTCTTCACGTACCCGATCATCACAATAAATATCATTAACTCCATAATATTTCATGTATCCGTTAAATGTCGGATAGTTTGCCATAGCTAAAGGATTTCTTGCCGCAGCCTTAATTACAGCTTTACACTCTTCACCAATAAACGAAGGCCTCAAAATTAAATGCTTGACTTTTCCATATTTATTAATCATTTTAACAGACAATAAAATCCCCTCCATTTAAAAAATTACTATAAGAGCAATAAATAATCACATATTATCATCGATCCCGCCTTCAAAAAATTTCACATGTTTTTTTAAAGACTTTAAAAAATGGGACTGTTGCGAAATGACAGTTTTTGCAATTTGTCATCCCCGCGAAAGCGGGGATCTATCTTGTTTTCTGAAAAATAGATTCCCGTTTTCACGGGAATGACCATTTCGCAACAGTCCCAATAATAGGGCTATTGCAATTACAATAAAAAAAGTGAATTTTATTAAAGAATTCTACGAAATATATCAGAGAAAAGATTATGACCGGAAACATCACAGCAAGCACGCTTTTATTTTTCAATCCACCTGTCATTCAAAAGCAGGAGGGAAAAACCTCTTTGGCAACCCCAGAAAACAAATTTCTAACAGCTGCTATCCAGCAAATAATGATTGATTTTTTTGAAGAGATAGATCCGATTATCTCTGAAATAGAAAACACAATGGGTAAGTTAGCAATGACAGAAGACGAGGATTCCCTGATAAACTCCCCACAAAAAAACAATAATGCCCCGGAAAATACAACAAACAAGTTAAGGCTTTTATACTTAAAAAACATATTATATTCAAGGCCCAAAGATAAACTTTTTTATTCAAAAAAAGAGGTTAGGGGTTTTGATGAAATCATCGATGTATATCAGGAAATAATCCCTTTAATCAGAAAAGCTAAAACAATTATAGAAAAATTCAAAAATGAATATTTTGCTTTACTCGACGAACAAAACAAAGAAGTTGTTTTGCAGCTGGAAAGAGATATAGTCTTTTTAGAAAAGGCCTTTGCTTATGCACAAATTATTAACCCTGTCTGCTATAGCGCTGAGGACAAAACACTCCTTGTCGACACAAGATCAGATCCAAGCGCAATTATAAGCGCTCTTGCCGCCCTATACGACGAAGGATTAATCGCCAGGGAAATAGATATTAAGCGGCAAGAAAAAAACGAAGAAACAGCAACAGCAATTATATCTTCCATTCCATTCCCTTTTAATATAAACTCTGACAGTAAAACGACACTTGAAATGCTAAATAGAAGGGATAGAGTATATTATTACAATCCTATTCTAAAAAACAGACATAATATAGAGAAACATCTGGCTCAATTAATAGATCAAGCAAAGCTACAATATAAGACATATATAAGTCTTGATGCCCTGCTTCCAGAATTTTCATTGACAGTAAAAGGAGAAGCAAACGTTCAAGAGGCAATAATTCGCAAAAGAACATTGGATCACCTGGACGCCACTTATTTAATTAAAGGACAATACAAACGTCCCCCCTACACTCTAGCCCCAAACGAAGGGATTTTTTACTATCCGATAAAACCGATCGATCACTAAAAAGCACAAAAGGGCTGCCTCGTTTTATGCAGATGTCAAGGTTTTATGCTTTTCAATGGGAAAGTCAAATCCTATGTGAGACAAAGATTCAAGTGGCATTTTAAGGCTTACATCCAAAAGTTCAATCCCCAATAGATTTCCATTACTATTTATGTCAATAATTATTCCTTCTTGAATTTTTATGGTTTTTTCAACTTTATCCTCTTGAAATCTTATATACATTGCGTCGGCCTGTTTATCATAACTTATATTCATTACTAATTTCCCTCCTCTAAATAATATGCCGTAATAATTATATAATCATCATTCTCCTTAACATAAACCACTTCCAATGTTTCTCCATTAATGTTTTTTTGAACCAAAATTTTGTTTGCTGCCCCTGGCAAAGTTTTATCCGGGTTAAAAACAGTTTTTTCTATAATATTTTCTGTTAATTTTCCTGACTTTCTCTTTTACAACAGCCCTCACCCAACATTCAGACAAAAGAAAACTTTTAGGCTTTCTCCCTCTCCCAGAGGGAGAGGGATTGGCAGCTTTTCTTTAATTTTACTAGGATCGATTTTTTGTCTTTTGTAATTTCGTTGTTAGCAATTCTTATTATCGTTATTCCTTCAGATTCTATTATATTTTGCCTTAAAGCATCATACTCTTTCTTCTTCAAATGGACACTTCCATCAATTTCAAGGCCAAGCCTTAATTCATGGCAATAAAAATCAAGAACAAATCCTTCTATTACATGCTG